>OFDN01001204.1_pt1 | contig 17846 bp, 17 predicted proteins | sample 1520971 | NCBI WGS metagenome assembly OFDN01 (sample SAMEA94257418, study PRJEB24077) | hot springs metagenome | biome: Aquatic biome; feature: Geographical feature; material: Water | place: India | collected 2012-06-12 | depth 5 m
CACATGCCAGCAGGGTCAAAAGTCTCTTGCATCACGGGCGGCAACCACAGAAGAGATCGGGGGAGCCGTCGGGCAGACGGCCCGCCTCGATCGGGTTGTGATCATCGACCAGGAACAGGAAGACGTCGCGGTCTGAAGCATAGAGCGTGGTCGTGTCGCGGCTGATTTCGACATCGGGGTTGTAGACCCCGGTCGACCAGTCGAGCACGCCCGGCACCTTCCAGCGCGTGTCACCCGTGCCGTTGCCCGCGATGCGCTGCACCGCCTCGACGAGTTCATGGTCATGGATGCGGCCATAGTCGGGACCGGTCACCGCACGCAGTTCGGTGCGACCGTCTTCCGTCTCGAAGGTCTTGACCTGCTCGGCGCGGTGGTTGGTCAGACCGTATTGCAGGTTGATCCCCGCCAGCGGCGCGGGCAACTGCCGCAGGTAGGACGCCGGAGCGCCAACGATGCTCGCAAGCTGCCCAAACGCCCAATGCGTGGGCGCGACCGGCTCCTGCGCTTTCGGCAGGACCAGGTGCAGCCGTTCAGCGCTGTCGCGCGCAGCCTCGACCCGGATGTCGGCGGTCTGCACCACCCGGCTGCGACTGCGCTCGGACCGGCCTTTCACATTGGCCCAGAGATCGTCGAGCGACAGATACCGCTCGTCATCGGGACGGTTGAACCATTCGGACGAGACCCGCCCGTTCCGCTCACCCCGGCTCACATCCACCTTCCAGCCACCCGCCCGCGACGGTGCGACCGGGTCCAGAACTTCCACAACGCCCATCGGCTATCTCCCGCGACGGGCGCCAGGAGCTACTCTCCCGGGCCTCAACCCGTCACCGGGAAACCGGCACTCCTCTTACTCTAGAAGGTGGTCCGGGCGGAGACCGGACCGATGCATGCGCGGCGCGGCGATGGTGCCACATTGTCATAGCGGACATTCTTACCTACTGCCCGGATTAAAATCTGGTCGCCAGTTCCCTGAGATGTACGCAATGTTCTCGCGCCACAAATTCAGTGCGCCGTTCCTCGGATGGCTGCATATAGAGTATATGAAGCGGGAGAAAATCACCGGCCACCCGCATCTCCTGCTTCAGTTTGGAAAGCGGATCGCCGTTGGGACCAACAACCAAAATATCTATATCCTCGCCAACGCCATGTAGGGTTGAACCGAACATATAGACCTCGAAATGTTTCAGCGAGGCGCAATTGCCCAACAGGTGCGAGGCGATCTCACTGGCGGTCATCAGGCCGCTCTCAAACGTTCCCTCAACGCTTCCCATTTCATCACCTCGCAGCCAAGCGCAATTCCTGCCTCGCTCGCTTCAGGCGACGGCCTACCGTTGGGGTTGATGTTCCAAACGATGTCGACAGGACCAAAGTCATCCCAAAGGCTGCGCACGGCGTCTGCGGTTGGTTCGTAATCGGCAATCATACCAATTCTGAGAACCGTTCCACTCACGAGCGTAATCCTATGTATGCGGTCATACTCCCTGTATACCTCCTGCACTCGACCATGCTGTCGGAGTAAGCGGTCAGCGAACAGGTAGGTTTTGTGAGAAGCCGTGTTCGCGGCTCCGTCGAGGGCGGCCGAAGTCATCGTACCGGCACTTCCCCAACCAACATCGGCTCCTTCAAGATACCGGATTGCCTCTCCATGCCAAACACAAGACTTCCTATAACCACAAAGGAAATCCGCATCCGGATATGATTCCAAGTAGCTTGCCGCCATTGCCGCGTCGATCTCATCCGCAGCCGATATCACGGCGAGGACGTCCGGCTGATCCCGAGCCACAATTCGGATAAGTTCACCGTTCACATGCTCTGCTGTCAATCCTGGCTGCTCTGCGATGTTAGCGAGTGCATACTTTATCTGCCAACTCACGAGAATATGGCCTCCATTGCCGCGGGAAAGCGGATGGCGCGACCAGCCACACCGCAAACGTGGCGTTCTACTAAGCCGCGCACATGCTCCTGATACTCTGCGAATGTCTGACGTTCGTCATCAGTAGCGAGCCCCAAGTTCGCCCGAATAATCGCCTGAGCGCGAAAGTGGTTCGGCAGGATGACGCTCCGCATTCGTTGGTCCCACGCCCTTGCGGCTTCCGCCTCGGGGTCATACTCAAAACTTGTTCCATGTTCAGGTGCAAACTTGTCCCAGATGGCTTTGTTCTCGGCCATAACTCCAACAAAGGCAGCCCTCGCTTCGGCGCGATTACCATAGGCCTTGATCCCTTGCTTTGCCGCCAAGTTGGCAATGTGATTTTGCTTCCACTCCAAGAGAATGCCGCGAGGAAAACCGTCAGGATCCTTATCGATCTTTGTGTGGCATGTAGGGCAAAGCAAGATTAGGTTCTCGAACGCATCTGGGTCAAAGTCGTCTGCTGGTCGATCTGCATGGCGTGGCCCCGCGTCGCCATGTGGAATCATGTGTGCCATTTCTGCTATATGCTTGTCCCCGCCCAATTCAATCGGGAACAGTTCTTCAAGACAATCTGGTTTCTGGCAATGACCAGATGCCTCAGAAAACAATCGCAGCCTTGTCGCTACTGGAATTGCCTTACGCTCTGCCATCGCACCTCCTATTACTTTCAGGCCAAGTACTATCACGGCCGCATCACCTGTCAGTCTCATTGAGGCCCAACCTTTGGGGAAGCAGCAAGGGTAACCACATAAATTTCTTGATATCGCCTGTCGGCGGATGAGGTCTGGACGCAGCATAGGCTTTGGTGATCATGCGCTTGCCTCAGCGACTATCGGAACGGATTTGGTCTTATCCCACCTCTTGAATGCCCCTCTTCAATTTCATTAATTCTAAGTATGGCGGGTTCTCAACTCCATCCGGCACTAGAATGTTGTCGTCGGTACGAAGCGCTATGCCGTCCTGATCGTGAGAGCCAACCTCCCACGCCTCTCGAACATAGAGCATTCGCTTCAATATAGAAAGGTCATCCATAATTTGCGGTTGACCGTCAGGCCCAAGAATCGCTGGCGCTAGAATAAAGCATTGCTTCTCCTCGTAGTCAGACAGAAACGTATCCAAGTTGTTGCTGTTCGGCGGCGTCATGGTTAACATCCGCGATGCTTGCATAAATTTTTTGCTTGGGTCCAGACCATCTTTCCTGGGCTCGAAATTCTTGGAGATCGACGCGCGATAATATGAGGGATGCTCCGCATCAACCCCTCTCAGAAGCGCGATCCGGATAGCATCCTCCTCATCCAGCGATCCGAATTTTTCCCGCCACCCAGAAAATATTGAGCACGCCATTTTTTCATCACGAAAAATCAGCGCAAATATAGGAGGATAAGCCGGGCCATAACCCGCAAACATTATTCCGTTCCATCCGGCCTTATCCCACAGATGCAAGTTAATGATGGACTCGACGACATAACCCCGATGGCTTTGAACAATCTTCTCGGGGTCCGTAAATCCCTCGTCCTTTCCACTACGCTCTTCGAGAAACGCTCCCTTTATCAGAGTTGGCGCATCACTTTTAAGATGGTACTCCCTCTCGGAAAGGAACTGCAGTCCCCCGATAGTTGATGCGTGCGTACCGAAAAGCCGATGATTACCAATGCAAGCATTGCTGAAGCTGATACTGCGCTGGATGACAAGCTCGTCCGCGAGCTGCGATATGAATCCGCTGTCCTTGTCAGGGTTCACTACAGCAATTGCATCGATAACCCGGGCGCAAAAATCTATTAGATGATCGCAAAGCGTCTGATGGTGGACAACATCTCTGACATCAAGTCCGATAGGCCACTTCACCGTCAGTATCATCAAGCTAGGATCAAAAAGGATATCTGGTTCATCGAGGCCATCGCAACGCTGCACCGTCACCGACAATGCTGGGGCGTGTGCGAACACACCCGTCTCGATAGACGTTGCCAGGAAGCCTTCTAGCGCGCCGATATGGGCCTCGCACAGCAAGTGTCCTAACACCGACGCATCCGCAGTGAATTTCACCTCTACACCCAGCAGGATCACTGAGACCCCAAACTCGCGTTCCTGGTACATTAGAAGGCGCTTGGGAAGATCTCGAGCCGCTGGCTGCGCAGCGGCAAGTTCTGCAAGTTCTTTAAGTTCATCTATTGAGCCCTCTTCAGGGATCGAGCCATCCTGCTTCAGGCTCTCGCCATGTCCCAGTAAGAGCATCAGCGCCATGCGGGCTGAGAACAAATGCAGCTTCTCAAGTATGTCGGGCGCAGTTGACAGCGCCCTGAGATCGTCTGCTTCCAGGTTGACGATCTGACACATTAGAAGGCGGTCAAACTCAAGCAGCTTGTCCCGGAGGCCTTCGCGGCCCTCATCTGACAAGGGGAGAACTTCATGCAAGCTGTTCAACCAGAGGATCACATTGAGTGCATCGACAAACCGGCCGAGCTGTATGGATATCATAGCGAAGAGGCTTGCAGCAGGAACTAGCTCGGGCCTGGGGCCGTCAGCTCCATCTGACAAGACGACCATTCTTACAAGCGCTGACAATGACGTCGCGCGCGCCGCCCACAGAAGGCCCGCGCCGCGATAGGCAACTGAAAGGCAATAGAGCGTTTCGAACTGCTCTTCAGCGTACTCCTCCTTCATGAAGTAGATGGACGCTTTCCCAAGCCAGCGAATGGCCTCAATGGGTTCTTCCGCTTCAAGGCGCTGCTCGCCTCTTCGAAAGAGAATCTTTCCGGCCTTTCCCTCTTTGGCCCTTTCGCCCATGAACTCGGCTAGCTTAAGCACCAGAGCATCGAATGCGTCGCTGGCAGGAGCAAAGGGCTGCAGCGCATCAATCACCTGATCGATCATTTCAGCAGGAAACTCTCCAAGGCCATGCGCTTCATCAATAAGCCCGGAAAGGCCGTTCCAGACTGCATCCAGACTTTCTACATCTGTTTTGACGGATGCAGACGAAAGTTCCAGGAGGTGGTCAAGCGCCTTTCCGTAAAGAGCATTGTTTGGCCGCGACGTGTCAGAACTAATCTCCTGAATTTTGGCTCGTAGACGTTCGCCGCGCGCTTCTATCCTAAGTTCGTCAGCACCTTCCCAGCCCTGCATGACCCGCGCAGTCAGAACCGTGTACAGATTGGATAACTTGGATATGTCGTCCGCGTGGTTCTCCTCAAACGCAAGCGCTTCAATCTCCTCGTATGAGTCATTGATGGCGTCAATTTCATCGAACCACCACAGATCGGTCCAGGCACGCTCATAAATGGCCTGCATCTTCTGCCGTCTGGTTCCGTGCTTCGTTGCCAGTTTTATCGCCCGGTCAAATCTTCCAACCGTCTCGATCCGCGGCCTTTCGAGCATTCTCGACAACTGCGCAGCTTCCAAAGCGTCCACGACTCGCTGCGTGATCTCACCACGGTTTTGTCCTCCCTTGGCGATCCGTTCTTCGAGCACATCGAGGTTCTTCCTTCGTTCAAAATCGCGCGGTCCGACTACCATTTTGGACTCGTCATATTGACCAGCCTTCAAATACTCATATGCAAGGTCTTTGTGATCATGCTCAAAAACCCGGTCAATAATCCATGATCTATCATGAATCGCGACGGGAACGTTGAACTCTTTGGCGAGTTCGTCCTCGACCCTCAACCGATCCTTGGATCGCGCGGCGCGGCTGGTAACGAATATAATCCTGTCGTAGGTACGACCTGTCTCAACCATACCCTGAACGTCACTACGAACTTTCGGCGCCCATTGTTCTTTCGCGCTGAAAGCGAACCCCCACCTCTCCGTGCCTGAGTTTGGCAGCCCCTGAAACCAACGGTCTGAGATCTCGGGCGCAACGGAGTAAGTCTCCGTATCCACCTTTCCGTCGCCACCGCCCTCCGGCCCGGTCTGCGGGCGGAGGTTCGGGCAAATCTCTCTCTCGCACAGCTTGCGTGCAAAAATCTCAAAGTCTTGGTGTTGATTCCTTTGAGTTAAACTGTCCAAATGATGGTTCAGTTCAGATTTTGCCAATATGTATGCGCCCTCGGTTTTGCTGTCCGAGAAAAGATAGGGTCTGTTGTGCCTCATGATTTCAGAAGGCGGAGGAAACTTGTTCATCTCGGATTCCAGGCGTTCAATAACGCTACCCCAGCGGTAAGTGGCGGTTCGGCAAAGTTTCTCATCTATGGTATATTAGGCACCGGGCAAGCGCTAGGTGTTGTTGCCATCTGGCTTGGAAGTGGATTCGGTGGGCCTCCTGAACAGCGCCAGCCATAAGGTTTGCACGAGTGTGGTGGGCACACCCTTCGGGTCGGGCTGTCGCGAACGGAGCCTGAGCAGTTTCTTTGCCGATCGCCGAGACACGCTCTTCGCCCAATGACTTCACGTGATCATTTAGGTTGGAAAGCGGGTCTAGATCTTGTCCGGTCAAGAATGCTGCGGCTGACGAAGCACGGCGGGTTCGGGGATACCGCAATGCGGCGTGGGTCGCCTCGATGACCGTCCGCTATGGGCCGAGGCTGTGTGGAAACTGCTCTCTGTGGTATGCTTTCGCAGGTCAGGCGGAGGCAGGCATGGCGGGTTTCATCGAGGGCGTTGATCGCGGCCAGTCGGTGCTTTTCCCGGATCGGCTGGACGACTGGATTGGCGAAGACAGCCTTGTCCGCGTCGTGGATCTCTTTGTCGAAGAGCTGGATCTGCAGCGTCTTGGTTTCGCCCGTTCCGCCGCCGCGAGGACTGGACGGCCCGGCTACCACCCAGCGGTCCTCCTCAAACTGTTCATCTACGGCTATCTGAACCGCATCCCGTCGAGCCGCAGGCTGGAACGCGAGGCGGGGCGCAATGTCGAGGTCATGTGGCTGACCGGCAAGCTCGTGCCGGATCACAAGACCATCGCGGACTTCCGGCGCGACAACGGCGCGGGCATCCGCAAGGTCTGCGCGCAGTTCGTCGAGCTTTGCCGCCGGATCGGCACGCTGAAGGGCGATTGCGTGGCCATCGACGGCAGCAAGTTCAAGGCCGTGAACAACCGCGACAAGAACTTCACCAAGGGCAAGATCGCCAGCCGCATCGCCCATCTCGAAGCCGATGTCGAACGCTACATCACCGAGATGGTCCGCATCGACCGGCAGGAGGAAGGCGAGGCAAGGGCCGGAAAGGTCGAGCATCTGTCCCGCCGCTATGGCCGCATCCGGCAGGAGATCGCGCGGCTCAAGGAGATGGACAAGGCTTTGGTTGACGCGCCGGACGGCCAGATCTCCCTGACCGACCCCGACGCCCGCGCGATGGCGACCAGCGCGCGGCACAGCGGCTTGGTCGGCTACAATGTGCAGAGTGCCGTCGATGCCGAGACGCATCTCATCGTCGCGCATGAGGTCACCAATCAGGGCTTCGACCGCGAACAGCTCAGCCCGATGGCCATCGCGGCCAAGACCGCCCTTGGACGGGACGACCTGCATGCCATCGCTGACAAGGGCTATTTCAGCGGGCCAGAGATCCTGGCCTGCCATGAGGCGGGTATCACAACGACCGTGCCGCGGCCAGTAACCTCGGGCAATGCGGCCAAGGGCATGTATGTGAAGGCGGACTTCGTCTACGACGCCGAAAGGGATGTCTACGTCTGCCCGGCAGGCGAGGACCTGATCTACCGCTACACGACCGAGGAACGCAGTATTCCAATCCGGCGATACTGGATCAATGGATGCAAGACCTGCCCGCTCCGCACCAATTGCACGACCGGCAACGAGCGGCGAATTTCACGCTGGGAGCGCGATGATCTGGTCGACGACATGGATAGCCGCCTTGGGCGGGACCCGGACTATATGACCCTCCGCCGCTGCACCGTCGAGCACCCGTTCGGCACGATCAAGGCGTGGATGGGCGGCACCCATTTCCTGACGCGCAGGCTGAAGAACGTCCGCAGCGAGATGGCGCTGAACGTTCTGGCCTACAACATCAAACGAATGGTTGCCCTGCTCGGCGTCAGAGGGCTGATGTGCGCCATGCAGGCGTAAACATGCCCTCCGACAACCCCCATGCGGCCCAACCATGGCCGTCAGGGTCCACTCAGACGCGCCGCCAGAGTCGTTTTCAACGCAGGGTAAGCATGTCAGCCGACCTGCGCCGTTCCCCGCGCCAACGCTGGGTCGCGATCGCGTTTTCACACAGCCTCGGCCCAAAGCCGACGTTCGCACATACTGTGCAAAGGACGCCTTCAGCCCGCACCCGCCGCCTTGCGGCCCCTCGGCCAGCACTGAAATGTCAGGGCACCATCTATCCAGCGAGCCCAAGGACACGGATGACTTCTTTTGGTGCCGGCTGCCGCCATACGGTCTGAAAGCTCTCCACTACATTGTCCCGCGTCACGCTGAGGCCGGGCAGGGCGATCCAGGCGGGAACTGGACGGGTAAGAAGGCTCAGGATCACCGTTTGCGCCGCAGCGATCCCTTGCTGATACGGCAGTTGTGCTGCGATGCATGTTACCGAGCCACCCTTGGCAAGGTCCACTGCCACTCCTTCCCCAAGATCGACCGTTGCCATCGGCAACGAACGACCGACCTCCTGCAACCGGGCCGCCACTGCAAGCGCCGGGGTGTCCCACACGACGAACAGCCCGGCAAGTGCCGGATGATCCGCCAGAAGCCGGTCGCCCAGCTTGCCCGCCTCGTCGATTCGGCCAAAGCGGGCGACGTGGACGCGGACATCGGCGCGGTTCGCCTGCAGCCACTTTATGAAGGCGATCTCGCGTTCGTTCGTGGCGAAGAAATCGGCGGCGAAGCCCAGGACGCCGACTTCGGCGCCTTTCGGCAGATAGGGCTCCAGCCCCGCCGCCGCGATCTTGCCAAGGCCGAAATTGTCCGCTGAGACCAGCGCCGTGTAATGCTTGCCGGGCAGCAGACCCGTCGGCGCATTGTCCAGAAGCACCAGCTTGATCCCCGCCGCCGAGACCCGGGCGTGGGCGGAGGCGACTTGTTCGTTGGCAACCGGCAGTGACAGGATCGCGTCGGGGCGCTGGGCGATCAGGCGGTCAAGCTCCTCCACCTGACGGTCGGGCGAAAAGCCGCAATCGACCACATCGATCACCGCCGCACCGCAGTCGCCGAAAACGCCAACCATTCCAGAGAGTTGCTGTTTGGCCCAGTCGCTGTCCAGTGTGTGCAGGACAACCGCAACCCGCCAGGATGCGTTCCGCGCCGCGGCCCGGTCATCGGGCAGAAGGCTGACCCGTTCGGGCGGGGCGGCGCGTTCGCCGTGCGGGCCAAGACCGGAAATCGTCATGTCTGTGACTCCTTTCCAGTCTGGGTGATGGGGGGCATCGGCGGGGCGGGGGGCGGGGTTTTGGCCAGCTGGCCCAGGAAGTCGGCGAAGGCGGGATGGGCCAAGGGGCGGCCCTGCATCACCCATTCCTTCAGGAACGAAGGCGCGAACAGCGCCTCGGACGCCACGCGTGCCGCGCCAACCAGACCAGCGGAGCTGCCCATCTGCGACCGGATGATCCGCAGATCGCGCGTCACAAGGGGGTGCGAGCCGCCATAGACCGCCTCGCGCACGGCGGCGAGGAGGATGTCGTTTGTCTGCACCAGCGACCCCGAGAGGACGATGAGGTCCGGGTTCAGCGCATTGGCCAGCGTCGCCACGACCTGCCCGATCAGGTGGCCGGAGGTGGCGAGAATAGCAGTGGCGGCGGGATCGCCCACCTGGGCGGCCTGTGAGACCTCGATCGCGGTGATCTCTCCGCCCCTGCGCAGGATGTCGGCCAGAACGGGGCTGCGTCCGTCACTGGCGGCGGCCATCCCCTCGCGCTGGATCATGTCGGACCCGGCGAGGGCGTCCAGCGACCCGGTCTGCCCGCCCGAGGTGACCGGCAGCGACCCGATCAGCCCCGCCGCCCCCTGCGCGCCACGGAAAAGCTGGCCGTCGCAGACGATGCCCGCGCCGATCCGGCGGCCGACCTTGATGAAGAGCATCGTCCGCTGCCCGAGGCCCGCGCCTGCGTGGAGTTCCCCCATCGTCATCGTCTCGACACTGGAGCGGATCCAGACCGGGACGCCGAAGCCTTGGGTCAGCGTCTCGACCAGGGGATAGCCGTCCCAGGCGGGCACGATCGGAGGGGTCGAGGTCATGAACGCGCCCTCGGCCCCGCCCTGGACCGTGCCGGGGACCGACAGCGAAATCCCCCAGACGCCTTCAGCGGCGGCGTGCCGGTCCAAGGACCAGCGGAACAGGGCGCCAAGGCGTTCGGTCAACTGATCGGGCGGGGCGGTCAGGTCGGCGGCCTCGTGATGCTCGGTCAGAAGGGTGCCAGACAGGTCAGCCACGCCCACGCCGATGGCCGTCTGGTCCAGCGTTGCCACCAGAATCGCGGCCCGGCGCGCGGCAAAGCGCACCAGGCGCGGCGCGCGGCCCCCGGTGGCGGTGCCAAGCTCACTTTCGTCCACTAGGCCAAGGTCGCTCAGCATGGTCAGTCGGTCTGCCACCACGGCGCGACCCAGATCGCTATGGCGCTCCAGTTCCTGCCGCGTCGTCGCGGTCTCGCTGCGGACGAGGTTCAGGAGTTCGACCAGCGACGGCGCGGCCGTTTCGACCGTTCGGGGGCGGCCCCTGCCCCTGGGGCGGAGTGATTCGGCGTGGAGAGGCGCTGAGATCGGCAAAGCGGCGTCCTGACGATGGCTGCAACAGGGATAGGGGGGCGACTTATGTTGTTCAAGAAAAAACTTTTGCTGTAAAAATGCAGAAGTAAGCAGTGAGACGTCTAAATAATGTTGACCAAATGCGAAAACGAGCCTAGGCCACAATCATTCGGTCGGAGGAGGCCGTTGGAGAAGCGGTCCATCGGGGGTCCCGGCGGGCCCGGGCCAAGAGGGGGAGGATCACGATGACAGCCTGGAAGCTGGCCTATCACGCCAATTGCTGGGGTAGCCTTGGCGGCGATGCAGTGGGGGTCACCTCGATCACCCAGCTGCGCTATCGCACCTTCGGCGACATGGACCGCGCCTTCGCCGACATCGCGGCGGCGGGCTATGTAGGGGTCGAACTCTTCGACGGCAACCTCCTGGATGTCTCGGCTGCCGAGATGCGCCGGATGCTGGCCGACAACGGGCTGGAACTGGTCGCCACATACGCTGGCGGCAATTTCATCTTCGACGACATCCTGCCTGAGGAACTGGCCCGCGTGACCCGCGCTGCCGACCGGGCGGCGGAACTGGGCGCGCCGCATCTGGTGGTGGGTGGTGGCGCGAAACGCTTTGACGGCACGCGAGAGCCGGACTTCCACAAGCTTGGCGCCGCCCTTGACCGGGTGAAGGCCCTGGCCGAGGCGCGGGGACTGCGGGCGCACTACCATCCTCACCTGTCGACCATCGTCGAAGGCCCTGCCGAAGTGGCCAAGATCTTCGACCTGACCGCCATCGATTTTTGCCCCGACACGGCCCACCTTGCCGCCGCCGGGGGCGATCCGGCGCAGCTGATCCGTGATCACGCAGCGCGCATCACTTACGTCCACCTCAAGGGCTTCCAGCGTGAGCCCTTCGCCTTCACCCCCATCGACAGGGGGGACGTGCCCACCGGACCGATCCTGCAGGCGATGAAGGACGTGGGCTTTGCGGGCTGGGTCTGCACCGAACTGGATGCCTGGCCCGACCCCGCCGAGGGCGCGCGGCTGAGCATGACTTACCTGAACCGGGCCATTGCGGGCTGATCCGCCAACCCATCCACCGGGGACATCCCCGCCACTTCTCTGGGAGGAGAACACCATGTTGACCAGACGGACCCTGATGACCTCGACCATGGCCCTTGCGCTTGCACTGGGTGCTGGCATCCCAGCCTTTGCCGATCCGGACGAAGCACTTGCCAAGCTGCAAGAGACGGTCCTGTCCAAAGGCCCCAGCGGCGAAGACCCCTCGCCTGCCTCGGACGTCGTGCTGACGGATGAGGAACTGGCGAAGATCAAGGAGATGGGCGCCACCGCTGCCATCGTCTTCCACTACGGCGGCAATGACTGGAGCCGGGCGCAGCTGAACGGCCTCCAGACCCAGTTCGCGGCCATGGGGATTGAGGTGATCGCCGTCACCGACGCCGGGTTCAAGCCGGAAAAGCAGGTCAGCGACCTGGAGACGATCATGGCGCAGTCGCCCGACATCATCGTGTCGATCCCGACCGACCCGACCGCCACCGCCGCAGCCTACCGCGCGGCGGCCGAAGCAGGGGCGAAGCTCGTGTTCATGGACAACATCCCCGCCGGGTTCGTGCCGGGCAAGGATTATGTCTCGGTCGTGTCGGCTGACAACTACGGCAACGGTGTCGCGGCGGCCCATCTGATGGCCAAGGCGCTTGGGCCGGACGGGGGCGAGATCGGCCTTGTGTTCCACGCTGCAGATTTCTTCGTGACGAAGCAGCGCTATGACGCCTTCAAGGCGACCATCGCCAGCGACTACCCGAACATCAAGATCGTCGATGAACAGGGGATTGGTGGGCCTGACTTTTCCGGGGATGCCGAGAAGGCTGCCGGTGCCATGCTGACCTCGAACCCGAACATCAAAGGCATCTGGGCGGTCTGGGACGTGCCTGCCGAAGGTGTCATGGCCGCTGCCCGTGCGAATGGCCGCGATGATCTGATCATCACTACGGTTGACCTTGGGGAAAACGTTGCCATCAGCATGGCGCAGGGTGGGTTCATCAAGGGTCTGGGTGCCCAGCGTCCCTATGACGCGGGCGTGGTCGAGGCGAAACTGGCGGGCTACGCGCTTCTGGACAAGGACGCGCCCGACTTCGTGGCCCTGCCTGCGCTGCCGGTTGCCCAGGACAACCTGCTGGAGGCCTGGAAGCAGGTCTACTCGACCGAAGCCACCGACAACGTGAAGTCCTCGATGCAGTGACCCCAGCCGCGCGGGACGCTTGTGCCCCGCGCGCGACCCCGGGCCTTTCGCGGGCGAATGCTCCCCGCCCGCGAAGGCCCCTCCCTCACACCCCGGAGACCGGAAATGACCAAAGTGATGAACGTCGCCATGATCGGTGGCGGGTTCATGGGCAAGGCGCATGCCATGGCCTATGCCTCGATGCCGATGTTCTTCTGGCCCGCCCCGGCAATCCCGCACCGCAAGGTGGTCGTGGACATGACCGATGGCGCCGCCGAGGAAGCCCGCCGCCGCTTCGGCTTTGACGAAGCCTCCAGCGACTGGCGCAGCGTGGTGGAGCGGCCCGATATCGACGTGGTCGACATCTGCACGCCGAACAATGTCCATGCTGAGATTGCCATCGCCGCCGCCAAGGCGGGCAAGCACATCATCTGCGAAAAGCCCCTCGCCCGCACCGTGGAAGAGGCCCGCGCGATGACCGAAGCCGCGAAGGCCGCAGGCATCATCCACATGGTGGCCTTCAACTACCGCCGCACGCCCGCCGTGGCGCTGGCCAAGAAATATATCGAGGAAGGCCGCATCGGCCGCATCCTGAACTTCCGCGGCACCTACCTTCAGGACTGGTCGGCGGATGAGAACGGGCCGCTGTCCTGGCGCTTTCAGAAGAAGATCGCGGGGTCGGGCACGGTGGGGGATATCGGGACCCATGTGGTGGACCTTGCGCATTACCTCGTCGGTCCCATTGCCGAGGTGATCGCCATGACCAAGACCTATGTCGCGACGCGCCCCATCCAGCAGGGCGGGGTGGACAAGCTGGGTGCGTCGGAGAAATCCGCTGATGCCGAACGTGCTCCGGTGGATGTGGATGACGAGGTGGTGTCGATGCTGCGCTTCGGCAACGGGGCCATCGGCAGCCTGGAGGCCACGCGCAACGCCTGGGGGCGCAACAACTTCATCACGCTGGAAATCCACGGGACGAAGGGGTCGATCCACTTCAACTACGAACGCCGTGACGAGTTGCAGGTGATGTTCGCCGACGACCCCGCCGATGCACGCGGCTTCCGAACGGTCTACACTGGTCCAGCCCATCCCTATGGCGGGGGGCTCTGGCCGATCCCGGGTCTTGGCATCGGCTATTCCGAGACGAAGATCGTGGAGTGCTTCGACCTGTTCACCGCCATCGCCACCGGCAAGCAGCCCAGTCCCAACTTCGAGGACGGGCTTCTGACCGAACTTGTGGCTGACGCCCTCCTGCGGTCGGGCGAAACCGGCAAGTGGGAGCGGGTGGAATGACCGGCCCCGCCCCGGTTGCCGTGCGGATGACGGGGATTTCCAAATCCTTTGGCGGCATCCGCGCGCTGGATGGTGTGGATTTCGAGGTGTTTGCCGGTGAAGTCCACGCCCTGCTTGGCGGTAACGGGGCGGGGAAGTCCACCATCCTGAAGGTCCTGAATGGCGTTCACGTGCCGGAGGAGGGCGAGATCGTTGTCGGTGGCCAGAAACTGGCCGCCCACTCGCCCGAAGCGGCGCGGGCGGCGGGGATCGCCATGAACTTTCAGGAAATGTCGCTGATCCCCACGCTGACTGTGGCGCAGAACATCTTCCTGACCCGCGAAGCCCGCGATGCGCGCGGGATGATCGACGATGCCGATTCCGTCCGGCGGGCGCAGGCGATTTTCGACATGTTGCAGGTCGAGGTCGATCCCACTGCGCTGGTGGGCGATCTGGGGGCGGGTCAAAAGCAGCTGACCGAGATTGCGAAGGCGATCAGTCAGAATGCCCGCGTCCTGATCCTCGACGAACCCTCGACCGCACTTTCGGTGTCGGATGTGGACCGGCTGTTCGTCTTTCTGCGGCAGCTGAAAGCAAATGGCGTGGCGATCATCTATGTCAGCCACCGCATGGACGAGATTGCCCGCATTGCGGACCGCGCGACCATCCTGCGGGATGGCAAGCACGTCATCACCGCGCCGCTGGCCGATCTGCCCATCGATGTGATGATCGAACATATTGTCGGCAAGAAATCCAAGGGTCTGTCCGATGTCACCCGGGGCCATGCCACACGGGGCGAGGTTCTTCTGGACCTTGCAAACGTGACCGGCCCGCACAAGCCCGAAAACGTCAGCCTCACCCTCCACCGGGGCGAGGTTCTGGGTCTGGCCGGGTTGCTCGGCTCCGGTCGGTCCGCCTTGGCCCGCGTCATTGCAGGTATCGAACCCGCCGTTTCGGGCGAGATCCGCATCAAGGGCGCGAAAGCGGTGATCCGCCGCCCTGCCGACGCCGTGGCACACGGCATCGCCCTGGTGCCCGAGGCGCGGGCGACCCAAGGCATCATCCCGGCCCATAGCGTTGCCGATAACATGGTGATGTCGGTGATCGGGCGCATCGCGCCGAAGGGGTTCGTTGACCGCGCCCGCGTCCGCGACATCGCGGACCGCATGATCGCCCGCCTGTCGATCAAGACCGCCAGCCGCGACCATGCCGTGTCCACCCTGTCGGGCGGCAACCAGCAAAAGGTGGTGATCGGCAAATGGCTGGCGACAGAGCCGGATATCCTGATCCTCGACGAACCCACCGCAGGCATCGACATCGGATCGAAGGCCGAGATCATCCGTCTGGTCCGCGACCTCGCGCAGGCAGGGAAGGGCGTCATCGTGATCTCTTCGGAACTGTCGGAACTGCTGACGGCCTGCGACCGCATCCTCGTTATGGCGGATGGCCGTGCGCATCAGATTCTGGATCGTGCCGATCTGGACGACCCGTCCGAGACGAACCCCGAACACGCCCTGCAAGCGGCCGAACGCCGCCTTCAGATCGAAATCCAGAAAGCCCTGACCATCAAGGAGGCCAGCCATGGCTAAGGCAGCAACCGCCCCGGCCGGGGCATTCTTCGCCAATTGGCGGCATAACATCATCTATATCGGCTTCGTGGTGATCTTCGTGGTCTTCGCGCTGACGCTGAACGACAAGGGGTTTTTGAACCCGAACAACCTGCTGAACATCGTGCGGCAGACCGCGATGATCGCGGTGATGGCGGTGGCCATGACCTTCGTGCTGTCGGCGGGCGAGATCGACCTGTCGGTGGGCGCGGTGGCGGGGCTGACCACGGTGACGGTTGCCATGGCGATTGCCGTCGCCGGGCCTGTTGGCGGTGTCCTTGCCGGGTTGGCGACAGGGCTGGCCGTGGGCGTGTTCAACGGCTGGCTCACGACGCGGATCGGCATTCCGTCCTTCCTGACGACCCTTGCCATGATGGGTATCGCCAAGGGCGTGGCGATGTGGATTTCCGACACGGCTGCGGTGCCGATCCTGTCCCCCGGCTATTCGTGGATCTTCGGGGGCGGTTCGGTCGGCCCCATCCCCGTCCTGATGTTCTGGATGGCCGTGATCGCGGGTGTCGGTCATGTCGCGCTGCGCCGCTCGGGCTTTGGCCGCAAGGTTCTGGCGACGGGCGGGGGCGAAATGGCCGCGCGCTACTCCGGCATCGACACGCGCAGCATCAAGTTCAAGGTGCTGGTCCTGTCCTCTTGCGCTGCCGCGCTGGCCGGGATGCTTTACGCTGGCCGTCTGCAATCGGGCCGCTTCCAGCTTGGCGAAGGGGATGAGTTGTCGGTCATCGCCGCGGCCGTCCTTGGCGGGACGAGCCTGTTCGGCGGCAAGGGGACGGTCATCGGCACCATCGTCGGCGCCCTGATGATCGGCCTTATCAACAACGGCCTGATCCTCATGGGCCTCGAATTCAGCCAGCAACTCATCGCGCGGGGCGGGATCATCATCCTGGCCGTCGCCCTTAGCCAGAAGCGGACCTGAGCATGTACACGATCATCGGCACTGTCACCGCCCGCCCCGAAACCCGCGAAGAGCTTGCAACCCTCCTCGCCGCGCAGGTCGCGCCCACCCGGGCCGAGGAGGGCTGCATCAACTACGACTTCCATGTCGATGCGGCCGATCCTTGCGTCTTCGTGTTCTACGAAAACTGGACCAGCCGCATGGCACTCGACGCGCATCTCGCGATGCCACATCTTCAACCGCTATTTTCGCAACTGGATCGATTGCTGGCGAAGCCGGTTGAGATCCGGCCGCTGACCATGCTGTCTAAGCGGGCTGGATGACCGCTTTCCGCCCATCGCGTCGATGGAAATTACATAATCAAAATTATGCGTCATGGCGCTGTAAGCGCAAAGTAGAACTGTCGCACCCGCCCTTCTGGCCACGGCGTATCTCGGTCATCCGCCGAAGGACTTCCTCGTTTCGCCTTCGGTCATCCAGTCCTGCCCACCGAAGGCAACAAGTGCGACAAAGACGCAGTTCTTGTTGAGATCGGCGCGGAACACGACGGTCAGACGATGGCCTCGTCCACCATGGCGGACCAGCCATCCGTCCAGCGGTGGCGCCAGGCGAACGCCGGACATCGGGTTGGCGGAGATGTCGTCAATCAGATCGTCGACCTCATCAAGGCGCCTGCCGGCGGCGTCGAAGTCCCCGCCGGTCACTTCGACGATGTGATCAACCAAAGCAGCAAGGTCTTGGTCGACCAGAGGATGTCGAACGATGCGCATCAGGCAGCGGTGCCACCGGCGGCCTTTGCAAGTCGGGCAAGATGCGCGCGCGCGCCTGACGTGATGCTGTCGCCCGTTCGTACGGGTTCCCAGGCATCAATAGGAAGCGCGAGCCGCCGCTGGACTTCGGCTTCAAAGAGAAGACGCTCCCGCTCCCGCGCTGCCCGCGCGCGTGCCATCTCGCCGGAGACCGCAGCGCTGATGTTCGGATACTCACCGCTCTCGACCAGCTCTCGGGCGAAGTTGAAAGCAGCATCCGTGAAGCTGACACTCTGTTTGTGTACGCCCATCATCTTCTCCGTCGGTAGTCCATTGGAGCACCATAGCCTTTCCGCTGAATGTTTTCAACGATCGGAAGCGGGCAAGGGTCTGGAGGCCATGGATGAGCAATAGACGCAGAAATCTGTAGCTTTTAAGGACAGCTGGCAGACGATCCTCGCCGGTCGAGCTATGCAGCGCCGACGGCCACTGCACTTCTTCGCCGATCACGGCGCCGCGCGTTGCCCTTTCGTTTCGCTTCTGGTCCAG
>OFDN01001207.1_pt1 | contig 17828 bp, 16 predicted proteins | sample 1520971 | NCBI WGS metagenome assembly OFDN01 (sample SAMEA94257418, study PRJEB24077) | hot springs metagenome | biome: Aquatic biome; feature: Geographical feature; material: Water | place: India | collected 2012-06-12 | depth 5 m
CCGACCCGCCGCGCGGCGTGGTGCGCATCACCGCCGAGCCCGCGCTGGCGGGCACCCGCGTGCAGGCCGAGGCGCCGCTGGCCATCACCGGCGCCTGCGGCGACTGGCGCGCCGCCCTCAAGCCGCGCTTCGACGAGCCGGCGCAGGTGCGCTTCGAGGGCCGCTACCCCGCGGCCTGCGGCGAGCGCCAGTGGCCGGTGGCGGACCCCGCGCCCGAGACGTATGCGGCCCGGCTGGTCGCCCAGCTGTGGGCCGAGGCGGGTGGCCGCCTGACCGGCAGCGTGCGCCATGGCCCGGCGCCCAGCGCCACGCCGCCCTCCTTCGTGTTCGAGTCGCCGCCGCTGGCCGAGGTGGTGCGCGACATCAACAAGTTCAGCAACAACACGATGGCGCAGCAGCTCTTCCTCACGCTGGGGCTGGAGCGCGGCGGCCAGGGCACGCCCGAGGCCGCGCGGCTGGTGCTGCAGCGCTGGATGGCCGAGCGCCTGCGGGTGGACGCCACGCCGATGGGCGAGCTGCTGATCGACAACGGCTCGGGCCTCTCGCGCGAGACACGGCTGACGGCGGATGTCCTTGCAAGGCTGCTGCAGGCGGCCTGGCGCAGCCCGGTGATGCCCGACCTGGTGGCTTCGCTGCCGGCCTCGGCCACCGACGGCACGCTGCGCCGCTCCCAGGTGGCGGCCGGTCGCGCGCACCTGAAGACCGGTTCGCTGCGCGACGTGGCCGGCGTGGCCGGTTACGTGCTGGGCGACAGCGGCCGGCGCTACCTGCTGGTGGCCATCGTCAACCATCCGAACGCCGCCGCCGCGCGGCCCGCCTTCGATGCGCTGGTGCAGTGGACGCTGCGCGACGCCTCCGCGGCCACGCCATGAAAAAGGGCCGCTGACGCGGCCCTCTTGATCCAGCCGGCGTGCCGGTCAGAACGGGTTGTTGTTCGAGCGGTAGTAGGCCAGGTCGCCCAGGCGGTCGTGGAACTCGATGCCGGGGCGGATGCTGTCGGCCCACAGGAATTCGGTCACCGGGTCGCCCGAGGTCACCTCGGGGATGACGGTGGTGCTGGTGCAGTTCGGCAAGTCCACGGCGCACACACCCTTCACCACGTTGCTCAGGCGGTAGCTGCCGGGGTAGCGCACCATCTGCTGGGTCTCGATCTCGCCGAACACCAGGCCGATCATGCGGCCGTCCTGGATCAGGGCCAGGCGCATCGCCAGGTTGTAGGCGGCCACCAGCTCGGTGAGCAATGCCTGGCGGTCCGGAGACTCGGCGCCGGCGGCCGTGGCCGCCGCCTTCTCGGCGATGGCGAACGGCGTCAGGCCCAGGTCGGGGATCGTCACCACCTGCACCCGCGGGCCGGCCTCGGCGATGGAGTTCACCAGTTCGCCCCAGCGCGTGCCGCGCGTGCGCAGCTCGGCCAGGATGGCTTCCTTGCTCTTGGCCGGGTACAGCGCGTACTGCTCCAGCACGTCGTGCGTTCCCACCATCACGGTGGTCAGGTCGTCGTCGGTGAAGGTGCTGCTGATCTCGCTGATCTGCCGGGCGAAGTCTTCCACCTTGGCGTTGACGGTGGCCTTCATCACGCCGTTGTCGGCCGCACCTGCCGTGCGGCAGCCGGGGAACGACAAGCCGAACTCGGCCGCCACGATCTGCGTCCACACCGGGTAGGTGCGGCATTCCTGGTCGGTGGTGTCGCTGGTGGTCGCCAGGTTCACGCTGTACTTCTTGCCGTCGGCGGTGACCAGGCTCTGCTCATCGCCAAAGGCGATGATGCGCTTGGGCTTGAACTCGTCCACCTGACCACCACCGCACGCGGACAGCAGCGCGGCCACGGCCAGGGCAGCAGCGCCGCGCCATACAAACTTGAAATTCATCGGTTCTCCGTTGAGAAGGGTGCGGGGTTCATTCGGCCGCGGCCCGTTGCAGGCGGTCGCGCACGCCGTCCCATTCGGGCCCGGGTGGCGGTTGTTCCACCCAGATCAGCGAGACGCCGGCGGCGTCCAGTTCGCGCAGCGTCGCAAACAGCTGCTGCGCGGCGCGGGCGGCGTCGTCCGGCATGCGCCGGTGAAGCACGGCAGCGGTGCCGGCGGGCACGGTGCGGGAATATACCGCCAGCGTTTTGCCGCCCGGTGTGCGGGTGTTGCCGGCCTTGGCGGCCTGGCCGAACACCTGCAGCGCATCGCGCAGCGCCGCCGCCGGCATAAGCCGAACCTTGGCCTGCGGTGCGTAGTGCGATGCCAGCGTGCCCGAGGCGCGCGGCGCCGCCGCATCAGGCGCATGAAGGGGCTGGCCGGCAGCCGCCTCGATCTCCGCCGCCGTGAGCATGCCGGGGCGCAGCAGCACCGGCATGCCGCGGGAGCAATCGACGATGGCCGACTCGATGCCCACGCCGCAGGCGCCGCCGTCCAGCACCGTCATGTCGTCGCCGAACTCCGCAAGCACATGCTCGGCCGTGGTGGGGCTGACGCGGCCGAAGCGGTTGGCGCTGGGCGCGGCCACGCCACGCACGCCCTTCGCCGCCGCGGCCCGCAAAAGCGCCTGGGCCACCGGATGCGCCGGGCAGCGCAGGCCCACCGTGGGCTGGCCGCCCGCGGCCGTGGCGGCGATGCCCTCGGCACGCGGCACGATCACCGTCAGCGGCCCGGGCCAGAAGCGCTCGGCCAGGCGCTGCGCCAGCGGCGGCCAGTGCCCTGCAAAGGCACCGGCGCCGGCCACGTTGGCCACATGCACGATCAGCGGATGGCCGGTGGGCCGGCCCTTGGCCGCGAAGATGCGCGCGGCAGCCTCGTCCACGTCGGCCCGGGCGCCCAGGCCGTACACCGTCTCGGTGGGAAAGGCCACCAGCTCGCCAGCGGCCAGTCGCTGCGCCGCGGCCTCGATGGCCCATGGTGCCTGCGCGTCCAGTCGCATCACGTGGCCATCAGAAGGGCGCCAGGCCCAGCACGGCGGAGGCCTGCAGCGCCACGCGGCGTGCCTCGTCCGCGGTGGCGGCAGTCACCGTCAGGTGGCCCATCTTGCGGGCGCGGCGGGGCTCGGCCTTGCCGTACAAGTGCAGGTGCACGCCGGGCAGGGCCAGCACCTCGGCCCAAGACGGCTCACGCTGCGCGCCGGCGGCGTCGAACCACAAGTCGCCCAGCAGGTTGAGCATGATGGCCGGCGAATGCAGGCGCGGCGTGGCCAGCGGCAGGCCGCACAGCGTGCGCACCTGCAGCTCGAACTGGGACAGGTCGCAGGCGTCGATGCTGTAGTGGCCCGAGTTGTGCGGCCGCGGCGCCATCTCGTTGGCCACCAGCCGGCCATCGGCCAGCACGAAGAACTCGACGCACAGCACGCCGACATAGTCCAGCGAGGCCGCCACGGCCTGCGCGCATTCCATGGCCTGCTGCTGCAGCGCGGCCGGCACCTCGGGCGCCGGCACCTGCGTCACCGCCAGGATGCCGTCGCGGTGCAGGTTCTGCTGCACCGGCAGCTGCACGCAGGCACCGTCCGCACCGCGCGCCAGCACGACGCTGATCTCCCGGTGCAGCGGCAGCATCTGCTCCAGCACGCAGGGCGCATGCTTCATCGCGGCCCAGGCGGCGGCCAGCTCGGTACGGTTGGCCACGCGCGCCTGGCCCTTGCCGTCATAGCCCAGCCGCGCGGTCTTGAGGATGCCGGGCAGCAGCTCGTCGGTCACCGCCGCCAGCTGCTCGGCCGATTCGATCACCGCATACGGCGCGCAGGGCACGCCGCAGCGCTGAAAGTGAGCCTTCTCGGCCGCACGGTCCTGGCACACGGCGACGGCCGCCGCAGCAGGTGCAACGAAGCGCTGCGCGGCCAAGGTCTGCAGTGCCTGCGCCGGCACGTTCTCGAACTCGGTGGTGATGGCAGCCGACAGCGCCGCCAGCTGCGCCAGGCCTTGTTCGTCGGTGTAGGCGGCCAGCACATGGTGTTGCGACGCCTGGCCGGCGGGGCTGCTGGCGTCGGCCTCCAGCACCGCGGTGGCATAACCCATGGCCTGCGCCGCATGCACGAACATGCGGCCCAGCTGGCCGCCGCCCATCACGCCCAGCGTGGCGCCGGGCAGCACCTGCGTGGCAGCGGTCACTTCAGCTCCTGCGTCATCGCGCGGGCGGCTTCGGTCTGGCGTGCCCGGAAGGCCTCCAGCCTGGTGCGCAGCGCGTCGTCGCGGGTGGCCAGCATGCCCACCGCGAACAGCGCCGCATTGGCCGCGCCGGCGGTACCGATGGCGAAGGTGGCGACGGGGATGCCCTTGGGCATCTGCACGATGGAATGCAGCGAATCGACGCCCTGCAGATGGCGGCTGGCCACCGGCACGCCGAGCACCGGCACCACCGTCTTGGCGGCGAGCATGCCGGGCAGGTGGGCGGCGCCACCGGCTCCGGCGATGATGGCCTGCAGCCCGCGCGCCTGGGCGCCTTCGGCGTAGGCGAACATGTCGTCGGGCATGCGGTGGGCCGAGACGACCCGTGCTTCGTGGGGAACGCCGAACTCGGCGAGAATCGCGGCCGCGTGTTGCAGGGTTTCCCAGTCGCTGCTGGAACCCATCACCACACCGACCACGGGCGCTGCGCTGTTCAAGGGCCGCTCCGTGGATTGCAGGAAGCCTTGAATTGTAGGCGTGCGCATTCACCTCTCCCGTTGCCATGATCGACATCACGCTCCAGAACTTCGAGGCCGACCTCATCCAGGCATCCATGCAGCAGCCCGTGCTGTTGGACATCTGGGCGCCGTGGTGCGGCCCCTGCCGCACGCTCGGCCCCCTGCTCGAGAAGCTGGAAGTCGCCTATGCCGGCCGCTTCACGCTGGCCAAGCTCAACAGCGATGACCAGCCCGAGATCGCCGGCCAGCTGAGCCAGGCCTTCGGGGTGCGCTCCATTCCCTTTTGCGTCATGTTCCACCAGGGCCAGCCGGTGGACGGCTTCGTGGGCGCGCTGCCCGAAGCGCAGATCCGCGAGTTCCTCGACAAGCATGTGCCCTCGGTGGACGCGCTGGAAGCCGAGCAGGAGACCGAGGAAGCCGAGGAACTGGCCGCCGAGGGCGACACCGATGCCGCGCTGGCCAAGCTGCAGCATGCGGTGGCCATCGACCCCGGCAACGACGCGGTGCGCGCCGACTATGTGAAGTTGCTGCTGGAGAACGGCCTGGTGCCGCAGGCCCGCGCCGCGCTGGAGCCGGTGGCCAGCAAGGCCATGGTCGATGCACGCATCGCCGCGCTGGGCCACTGGCTGGCCGCCGCCGAGAAGGCACCGCAGGCGCGTGGTGCCGATGCACTGGCCGCGGCCATCCAGGCCAACAAGCGCGACTTCGAGGCCCGCTTCGAGCTGGCGCAGACGCACTTCGCCGCCGGCCGCTTCACCGCGGCGATGGACGAGCTGCTCGAGATCATCATGCGCGACAAGGCGTGGTCGGACGAGCTGGCGCGCAAGAACTACGTGGCCATCCTGGAGCTGATGACCAAGCCCGCGCCCAAGCCGGCCGCGGCCGAAGCCAAGGGCACGCTGGAAGTCACCGGCAAGATCGCCGCGGCGCCCTCCGATCCGGTGGTGGACCAGTACCGCCGCAAGCTGAGCATGGCGCTGTTCTGACGGCGCCGCGCCCTGCCACTGCTCATGCAGTGGCGGGGTCGATGTCCTTCAGGCCCTCATCCAGCAGCGCCACCAGGCGCTCCTGCTCACCGCGGTGGGCCTGCAGGTCGCTGCGGGCGCGCTCGCGCAACAGCGCGGCCTCGCGCGCCTGGCCCAACCGCTCCATCACCTGCGCCAGCCTCGCCTGCGCCAGCGCGCGGTCGTCCAGGTCGCAGGGCTGGCGCAGGCTGGCCTCGGCGGCCTGGGCATCGGCCGCGGCCAGCCTGGCATCGCCCAGCTGCAGCCGGCACCACGCACGGTCGGCCAGGAAGCAGGGCTTCATGCGCTCCAGGCCCTCGGCCATCGCCGCATCGAAATGCAGCTCGAACAGCGCCAGCGCCTGCGGCCAGCGCTGGTCGTGCGTCAGTAGCTGCGCCTGCATCATCGGCACCAACGACACCAGCGCCGCGGTGCCGATGCCGGCATCGAAGCGGGTGATGGATTCGCTGCTGAGCAAGGCCTGCCGCGTGGCCTCGGGCGACGGCTCGCCGAACATGGCCGTCAGGCGGGCCTGGTTGCCCCGCAGCGAAGCCTGGTTGTGCATCAAGGCCGAGAGATGGGCCTCGTCGCCGTCGGCGGTGGCATGGAAGTGCGAGCGGGCATACCAGGGCAACGCCCGCGATTCGTCGCCCGCGAAGTGGTAGGCATAGGCCACCACCAGGCAGGCACGCGATCGGGCCGAGTGATGGTCGGGCGCGGCACCGGCCAGGGCCTCGTGCACATGCTGCACCATGCGGCCCATGTCGTGGTTGGCGACGTCCATATGGGCCAGCCAGGCGGCACTGAGCGCACGCAACGGCGCCAGGTGCGCCGCGCCGGACAGCGCATGCGCACGCATCACCCGGTCGCGCGCGGAGGTGGACAGGTGGCTGTAGTAGTCGTTCAGGCCTTCGGCCAGGCTGAGCCAGGCGCTCACCGCCGCATGCGGCCGCCACGCGAACTGCGTGTGCAGCGCATCGACCAGCACGCGCGCCTGCGCCAGATGGCCCTGGCGCGCGAGGAAGCAGGCGCGCTCGGCCTTCAGGCAGGCCACCTCGACCGGATTGCGCGCCTTCGCGATGGCGGTGTCGAGCCGGGTGAGGAGGCGGGAGCGCATGACGGCCACGCGCTTCGCCTCAGCCGGCGTCGACGAGACGCCGATAGGCTTCCTGGTACTTGTCGGCGGTCCTGGCCACCACATCGGCCGGCAGCGCCGGCGCCGGCGCAGTCTTGCCCCAGGGCTGGCCGTCCACTTGCGCCTGCTCCAGCCAGTCGCGCACGAACTGCTTGTCGTAGCTGGGCGGGTTGATGGCCTCGGCGTAGCTTTCCACCGGCCAGTAGCGCGACGAATCGGGCGTCAGCACCTCGTCCATCAGCGTCAGCGTGCCGTGTTCGTCCAGGCCGAACTCGAACTTGGTGTCCGCGATGATGATGCCCTTGGTGAGCGCATAGGCCGCTGCCTCCGTGTACAGCTGGATGGCGACGCGGCGCACCGCCTCGGCGCGATCGCGGCCGATGACGTCGATCATCTTCTCGAACGAGATGTTCTCGTCGTGCGTGCCCATCTCGGCCTTGGTGGCCGGCGTGAAGATGGGCTCGGGCAGGCGGCTGGCGTTCTTCAGCCCGGCGGGCAGCTTCACGCCGCACACCTCGCCGGTCTTCTGGTATTCGGCCCAGCCGCTGCCGGCCAGGTAGCCCCGCACCACCGCTTCGATGGGCAGCGGCGTCAGGCGCTTGACCAGCATCGAGCGGCCCTGGACCTGTGGCACTTCTTCCGGCGACACCACGCTTTCCGGTGCCTCGCCGGTGAGGTGGTTGGGCACGATGCCCTTGAGCCGCTCGAACCAGAACAGGGCCATGCGCGTGAGCAGCTCGCCCTTGCCGGGAATCGGCTCGCCCATGATGACGTCGAAGGCCGAGAGGCGGTCGCTCGCCACCATCAGCAGCCGGTCGTCGCCCACCGCGTAGTTGTCTCGCACCTTGCCCCGGGCAAGCAAGGGCAGCGAGGTGATCGACGACGTGTGGAGAGCGGCTGTCATGGCACGGCAGGCCCTTGTAAGGGCCGGTGAAAAGGAACCGCTGATTCTATTCGGCGGCCCCTGGGGTACAGCCGGTTCAGACCACCGTCTGCGCCAGCTTGCCGGTGGCGTAGGCGGCGGCCATGTCGGTGAGCGAGCGGCCCTTGATCTTGCCGGCCTGGCCTTCGCATCCGAACTCGACGTAACGCTGCCGGCAGATCTGCTTGGCCGCTTCGCGGGCCGGCTTCAGCCACTCGCGAGCGTCGAACTTGTCCGGGTTCTCGGCCATGAACTTGCGCACCGCACCAGTCATCGCCAGGCGGATGTCGGTGTCGATGTTGATCTTGCGCACGCCGAACTTGATGGCCTCCTGGATCTCCTCGACGGGCACGCCGTAGGTCTCCTTCATCTTGCCGCCGTACTGGTTGATGATGGCCAGCAGGTCTTCCGGCACCGAGGAAGAGCCGTGCATTACCAGGTGGGTGTTGGGGATGCGGGCGTGGATTTCCTTGACGCGGCTGATCGCCAGGATGTCGCCCGTGGGCTTGCGCGAGAACTTGTAGGCGCCGTGGCTGGTGCCGATGGCGATCGCCAGCGCATCCAGCTGCGTGCCCTTGACGAAAACGGCGGCTTCTTCCGGATCGGTGAGCATCTGGCTGTGGTCGAGCTTGCCTTCCGCGCCGATGCCGTCTTCCTCGCCGGCTTCCCCCGTCTCCAGGTTGCCGAGGCAGCCCAGCTCGCCTTCGACCGTCACGCCCACCTTGTGCGCCATGTCGACCACGCGGCGCGTGACGTCCAGGTTGTAGTCGAAGGAAGCCGGAGTCTTGCCGTCCTCCATCAGCGAGCCGTCCATCATCACCGAGCCGAAGCCCAGTTGGATGGCGCCTTCACAGACCTTCACGCTGGTGCCGTGGTCCTGGTGCATGACCAGCGGGAGGTGCGGATACATCTCGGCGGCAGCCTGGATCAGGTGCTTGATGAAGGGCTCGCCGGCGTACTTGCGGGCGCCTGCACTGGCCTGGAGGATGACCGGCGCATTCACTTCGTCCGCGGCCGACATCACGGCCTGCACCTGCTCGAGGTTGTTGACGTTGAAGGCCGGGATGCCGTAGCCGTTTTCGGCGGCGTGATCCAACAGCTGGCGCATCGAGACGAGAGGCATGGCGAACTTCCTGGGGAGAGTGAGTAATGCATTTGGGGCGCGCGCGGCATGGCGGCCGGCGCCCGATGTGACGGATTTTACGGTCCAGCGGCAGCCATGTACCCCCTTCGTAACCGGGGCGAGCCGCAAGCAAATGCTGCAGTGCGGGATCGGCGGTTGCCAACGAGGCCAGACCCTTCATCCACTCCGTCACCGAAAGGACTTCTCGTGCCGCCTTTGCGCCTCACCCTCGCCGCCGCCTGCCTGGCCGCCGCGCCAATCGCCACCCTGGCCCAGGTCACCGTCAAGAACGACGGCCAATGGCGTGCGCTGGTCACCGCCGGTGCCAGCATCTCGTCGGGCAACAGCGACTCGACCAGCATCAACCTCAACGGCGAAGCCGTGAAGGCCACGCAGATCGACAAGATCACGCTCAACGCCAAGGCGCTGTACGTGAACAACGATGGTGCGGAATCGGAAAACCGCATGGCCGCCGGTGGCCACTACCAGCGCGACCTGAACCAGCGCATCTTCGGCTTCGCGCAGCTGGATGCGTTGCGCGACGAGCCGGCCAACCTGTCGTCGCGCACCTCGGTGGGCGCGGGCGTGGGCTACCACGTGATCCGCCGCGACGACCTCACGTTCGACCTGTCGACCGGCCTGGGTTATTCCCGCGAGCGTTACGTGGAGCCGGAAGTGGTGGACGGCAGCTCGCGGGATTCCTACAACAACCTCGAGCTGATCCTGGCCGAGGAATCGAGCCACCGCCTGACCGACACCACCACCTTCCGCCAGAAGCTGACGCTGCTGCCCAACCTGCGCAACAACGACCAGATGCGCGCCATCTTCGACGCCAGCCTGTCGGTGGCGATGACCAGCCGGCTGGCGCTGACGGCCAGCGTGTCACACCGCTACGACAGCGATCCCGGTCCCGGCCTGAAAAAGGGCGACACGCTGTTCATCACCGGCGTGACCTTCCGCATCGATTGAGCGAAGCGCCCGCCCGGCGGGTGGGACTGCGTACTCGCCGGACCGGGTGCCCCCTTCAGCCGACCCGGCACACCTTCAGCATGTTGGTGCCGCCGGGGTAGCCCATCGGCTCGCCGCAGGTGATGGCGTAGGTGTCGCCGGGCATCAGCACGCCGCGCTCGATGAGCAGGGCCTCGGCCTTCTCGAGCGCGGCGTCGCGGTCGGTGAAGGTGGGCATGATCATCGGCTGCACGTTGCGGTAGAGCGCCATGCGGCGCTCGCTGGCGGGCTGGCTGGTCAGGCCGTAGATCGGCGTGTGCAGCCGGTGGCGGCTCATCCACAGCGCGGTGGAGCCGCTTTCCGTCAGCGCCAGGATCGCCTTGCAGCCCAGGTGGTGCGCGGTGAACAGCGCGCCCATCGCGATCGACTGGTCGATGCGGCCGAAGCGCTTGTTGGTGAAGTCGGCGTCCAGCCGCACGTCCTCGGCGCGCTCGGCCTCGAAGGCGATGGCGGCCATCTGCTCGATGGTTTCCACCGGGTACTTGCCGGCGGCCGTCTCGGCGCTGAGCATCACCGCGTCGGTGCCGTCCAGCACGGCGTTGGCCACGTCGCTCACCTCGGCGCGGGTGGGCACCGGGTTGACGATCATGCTCTCCATCATCTGGGTCGCGGTGATGGCCACCTTGTCCATCTCGCGGGCCATCTTGATCATCTTCTTCTGCAGCGCCGGCACCGCGGCATTGCCCACTTCCACCGCCAGGTCGCCGCGCGCGACCATGATGCCGTCGCTGGCCTTGAGGATCTGCTCCAGCACCGGGATGGCCTCGCTGCGCTCGATCTTGGCGATCATCGCGGGCTTGTGGCGCCACGGCTCGCCGGCCATGTTGGCCAGCTGGCGCGCCATCTCCATGTCGGTGGCGTTTTTGGGGAAGCTCACCGCCACGTACTCGCACTGGAAGCTCATCGCGGTCTTGATGTCCTCCATGTCCTTGCCGGTGAGCGCCGGCGCCGTGAGGCCGCCGCCCTGCTTGTTGATGCCCTTGTTGTTGGACAGCTCGCCGCCGATGCGCACGATGGTGTGCACCTGGTCGCCGTGCACGCCCTCCACGTCCAGCACCAGCAGGCCGTCGTTGAGCAGCAGCACGTCGCCGGGCTTCACGTCGCGCGGCAGTTCCTTGTAGTCCAGGCCCACGCGCTCGTTGGTGCCCAGCTCGGTGGTGCCGCCGTCCAGCACGAAGCGCTGGCCCGGCGTCAGCTCCGTCTTGCCACCTTCGAACTTGCCCACGCGGATCTTCGGGCCCTGCAGGTCGGCCATGACGGCCACGGCCTTGCCCACCCGCTTGGCCACTTCACGCACCATGGCGGCACGGTCGATATGGTCCTGCGCCTTGCCGTGCGAGAAGTTCAGCCGCACGACGTCAACCCCCGCGCGGATCATGCGCTCCAGCACTTCGGGTGAAGAAGACGCGGGTCCCAGCGTGGCGACGATCTTGGTTTGACGGTTCATGGAGATGGGTCAGCTCGGTTCAGGAGGCTTGGTTCAAGGGGTCAGGCGGCGTTGGCGGCGTCGGCCGCCTGGGCGGCCACCTCGGCCACCGCCAGCGCCGTCATGTTGACCAGGCGGCGCACGGTGGCCGAAGGGGTGAGGATGTGCACGGGCCGCGCCGCGCCCAGCAGCACCGGGCCCACGGTCACGCCATTGCCGCTGGTGACCTTGAGCACGTTGAACAGGATGTGCGCGGCGTCGATGTTGGGCAGCAGCAGCAGGTTGGCTTCGCCGGTCAGCTGGTTGTCGGGCAGGAAGCGGCCACGGATGTCTTCCGACAGGGCGGCGTCGCCATGCACCTCGCCTTCGCACTCGATGTCCGGATGCTTGCCGCGGAACAGCGCCGCGGCCCGGCGCATGCGCTTGGCCGAGGCGCGGCTGCTGGAGCCGAACATCGAATGCGACAGGAAGGCCGCCTTGGGCTGCACGCCGAAGCGGCGCAGCTCGTCGGCCGCCATCGAGGCGATCTCGGCCAGTTCCTCGCTGCTGGGCTCCTCGTTCACGAAGGTGTCGGCGATGAACAGCATGCGGTTTTCCAGCAGCACCGCGTTCATCGTGGCGAAGGTGTTGGCGCCCGGGGCACGGCCGATCAGGTCGCGCACATGGTCCAGGTGGTGCTCGAAGCGGCCCACCAGGCCGCACAGCATGGAATCGGCGTCGCCACGGCGCACCATCATCGCGGCGATCAGCGTGTTGGAGCGGCGCACCGCGGCCTTGGCCATGTCGGGCGTGACGCCCTCGCGGCCCATCAGGCGCTGGTAGTCCTCCCAGTAGGCACGGTAGCGGTTGTCGTTCTCGGGGTCGACCACCTCGACGTTGACACCGGGCTTGAGGCGCAGGCCCGCGCGCTCGATGCGCATGGCGATCACCGCCGGCCGTCCGATCAGGATGGGCTTGGCCAGGCCTTCGTCCAGCACGATCTGCACCGCGCGCAGCGTGCGCTCGTCCTCGCCTTCGGCATAGGCCACGCGGGCCGGCAGGGCCTTGGCGGCGGCGAACACCGGGCGCATCACCATGCCGGTCTGGTAGACGAAACGGGTCAGGGACTGGCGGTAGGCCTCGATGTCGGCGATGGGCCGCGTGGCCACGCCGCTGGCGGCAGCGGCCTCGGCCACCGCGGGTGCGATGCGCAGGATCAGCCGCGAATCGAAGGGCTTGGGAATGATGTATTCGGGGCCGAAGTGCAGCTCCTGGCCGGGATACGCGGCCGCCACCTCGTCGCTGATCTCCGCCTTGGCCAGCGCCGCGATCTCGCGCACGCAGGCGAGCTTCATCTCCTCGGTGATGCGGGTGGCGCCGCAATCCAGCGCGCCGCGGAAGATGTAGGGGAAGCACAGCACGTTGTTGACCTGGTTCGGATAGTCCGACCGGCCGGTGGCGATGATGCAGTCGGGCCGCGCGGCCAGCGCCAGCTCGGGGCGGATCTCCGGCTCGGGGTTGGCCAGCGCCAGGATCAGCGGCTGCGGGCCCATGGTGGCCACCATCTCGGGCGTCAGCACCCCAGCGGCCGAGCAGCCCAGGAACACGTCGCAGCCCTTGACCACGTCGGCCAGCGTGCGGGCGCTGGTCTTCTGGCAGTAGCGCTGCTTGCTTTCGTCCAGCTTGCCGCTGCGGGCGTCGTCGCGCTCGAACTGGATGACCCCGCGCGAATCGACCACGAAGATGTTCTCGCGGCGGATGCCCAAGCCCACCATCACGTCCAGGCAGGCGATGGCGGCAGCGCCGGCGCCGGAGGCTACCAGCTTCACGTCGGCCAACTGCTTGCCCACCAGCTCCAGGCCGTTGAGCAGCGCCGCGCCCGATATGATGGCCGTGCCGTGCTGGTCGTCGTGGAAGACCGGGATCTTCATGCGCTCCTTCAGCGCACGCTCGATGTAGAAGCACTCGGGCGCCTTGATGTCCTCGAGGTTGACGCCGCCGAGCGTGGGCTCCAGCGCGGCGATGATCTCGATCAGCTTGTCCGGGTCCTTCTCGGCGAGCTCGATGTCGAACACGTCGATCCCGGCGAACTTCTTGAACAGGCAGCCCTTGCCCTCCATCACCGGCTTGGCCGCCAGCGGACCGATGTCGCCCAGGCCCAGCACCGCGGTGCCGTTGGTCACCACGCCCACCAGGTTGCCGCGCGAGGTGTATTCGGCGGCGGCGTTCGGGTCTTCCTCGATGGCCAGGCAGGGATAGGCGACGCCGGGCGAATAGGCCAGCGACAGGTCGCGCTGGTTCATCAGGGGCTTGGTCGGCGTGACCGAGATCTTGCCGCGCGAGGGCGAGCGGTGGTATTCGAACGCGGCCTCGCGCAGGGCCTGCTCGGCAGGGGAAAGTTCTTGTGCCATGGGGTCTCCTCGGATCACTGCGCGAAGTGTTGAAAGCTTCACGCAAGGTTCGCAGGGTACTGCGGAACACCAGGCACCCGCCCGCATTCCCCCCGCGAATTTGTCTTATGCAACCCGGGCCGCGCCAAGAACCGCTGCGACCCACCCCGGGTCACGCTTGCTTCAGCCTGCAGCGCGCTTCTGCAGGATCTCGAACGCGGGCAGCGTCTTGCCTTCCAGCACTTCGAGGAAGGCGCCGCCGCCGGTGGAGATGTAGCCCACCTTCACGTCGTACTTGGCGATGGCCGCCAGCGTGTCGCCGCCGCCGGCGATGCTGAAGGCGCTGCTCTCGCTGATGGCCTTGGCCACCGTCTCGGTGCCCTTGGCGAAGGCGTCGAACTCGAACACGCCCACCGGGCCGTTCCACACGATGGTGCCGGCGGCCTTGAGCTGCTGCGCCAGGATCTCGGCGGTCTTGGGGCCGATGTCCAGGATCAGGTCGTCGTCGGCCACGTCGGCCGCGTCCTTCACCGCGGCGGGCGCGTCGGCCGCAAAGGCCTTCGCCGTCACCACGTCCACCGGAATCGGCACAGCCGCGCCGCGCGCCTTCATCGACTCGATCACCGCCTTGGCCTCGCTCACCAGGTCGGGCTCGGCCAGGCTCTTGCCGATCTTCAGGCCGGCGGCCAGCATGAAGGTGTTGGCGATGCCGCCGCCCACGATGAGGCCGTCCACGTTCTTCGACAGCGCCTGCAGGATGGTGAGCTTGGTGCTCACCTTGGAGCCCGCCACGATGGCCAGCAAGGGGCGCTTCGGGTTGGCCAGCGCCTTGGTGATGGCGTCGATCTCGGCGGCCAGCAGCGGGCCGGCGCAGGCCACCTTGGCGTACTGCGCGATGCCGTAAGTGCTGGCCTCGGCCCGGTGCGCGGTGCCGAAGGCGTCGTGCACGAAGATGTCGCACAAAGCGGCCATCTTGCGCGCCAGTTCCTCGCTGTTCTTCTTCTCGCCCTTGTTGACGCGGCAGTTCTCCAGCAGCACCACGCTGCCGGGCTTCACATCCACGCCGTCCACCCAGTCCGCCACCAGCGGAACGTCGCGGCCCAGCAGCTCGCCCAGGCGCTGGGCGACGGGCGCCAGCGAATCCTCTGGCTTGAAGGCGCCTTCGGTCGGGCGGCCCAGGTGCGAGGTGACCATCACCGCCGCGCCGGCGTCGAGCGCCATCTGGATGCAGGGCACCGAGGCGCGCACGCGCGTGTCTTCGGTGATGCGGCCGTCGTCGTCCTGCGGGACGTTGAGATCGGCGCGGATGAAAACCCGTTGGCCGGCGACGCGGCCTTGCGCGATGAGATCGGAGAAGCGGATGACGTTCATGGGGCCCTCTGACTGAAGGCCGCGATTCTAGGAGCGGCAATGCGCCCCGCCCCGCGCCGCGCGTTACCAGCCGAGAACGAAACGCAGCACCAGCATCACCGCCGTGCCGATGAGGATGGTGCCCAGCATGCCGCGCCGCCACCAGAAGTAGAGGCCGCCGGCCGCCGCGCCGAACAGCCGTGCATCGCGCCAGGTGCCGATGAGCTCACCCTGCGTCATCACCAACTCGGGCACCACCACCGCGACCAGCGCGGCCAGCGGCGCATAACGCAGGCCCTCGCGCAGCCAGCCGGGAATGGGCACTTCCTTGTCGGGGATGAGGAAGAACGAGCGCGTGAGCACCGTGATGGCACCCAGGCCGATGATGGTGAGGATGGTTTCCCAGGTGCTCATCGCCCGTCTCCGGTGGCCTGCCGGGGCTGCAGGTGCTCCAGCATCACGCCCATGGCCACCGCCGCGGCGATGGCGATCACGATGTTCAGCTTCAGCGGCAGCGCATAGGCCGCCACCGTGGCCAGGCCCGCCACCGCCGCTGCCACCCAGGTGCTGAAGCTGCCCAGCAGCGTGCCGGTGAGCGCCACCAGCGCCATGGTGCCGGCGAAGGCCAGGCCCCATTGCGTGGGAATCTGGTCGGCCAGCACGATGCCGATGATCGACGGCACCTGCCAGGTGATCCAGTTGCAGGCCACGCCGCCCCAGAAGTACGGCAGCTGGTCGGGCCGCGACTTCTGCGGGTCGGGAAACTGCCGCATGAACACCACGTAGTTGAGGTCGGCGGTGAAGTAGCTCAGCGTGACCCGTAGCCGCCGCGGCAGGTGGCCGAAGTACGGCCGCCATTGCGTGCTGAAGACGACGAAGCGCAGGTTGATGCACAGCGCCGTGGCCCACACCACCCAGATCGGCGCACCGGCGGCGATCAGCGGCAACGAGGCCAGCTGCGCGCTGCCGGCGAAGACCACCAGCGACATCAGGATGGCCAGTGGCACGCCCAGTCCGCTCTTGGCCATGGCCACCCCGGCCACCAGGCCCCAGGCGGCGAGGCCGGGGGCGATCTCCAGCATCTCGACGAGTCCGCGGCGGAAGGCCGGATGTCGCCAGGTAGGCAGCTGCGGCGTGCTGCTGCGCGCGCTGCCGTTCGTTTCGGAAGTCATTCGCGCCATTGTCGGCGCTCGCTGCGCCAGGGCGTCAGGTCTCGCTCTTGTGACCCTTCGCGGGCTTGGCAGCGGGCTTCTCGGCAGCGTCGTCCGCCGCGGCCTCCTCGGCGCCGGAAGCCGGCTTGGCGGGCGGATCCGCGCGGGCGATCTGCGGGGCCACCGGCTCGATCTGGTTCTCGCGCATGTAGTCGTTCATCTCGCGCCAGCCGGCGAACACGGCGGCCTTGTCGGCCTTCTTGTTCAGCGTGTAGCAGTCCTCGATGGCGCGGGCCGCGTGGCGGCAGGCGGCGCCGATGGCCTTGCCCTCGGCCTCCTTGCGCTGGGCCAGCAGTTCCGGCGTCTCGATGCCCAGGCGCTCGCAGCCGGACAGGGCCAGCGCCATCAGCACGAGCAAGGGAGCAGAGGGGCGGAACATCGGAGGGTGGGAGGGTGGGGCGACCCTCCCGTTTTCGGCCCCCGGCGCAACGACTTGAACGCCGCCAGGGGCCGGATCACGGCGCTTTTCGGCCGGCCGTGCCGGCGTCAGCGCGCCATGGCCAGCAGCCGAGCCACCCGTTCCTCGGTCGACGGGTGGGTGCTGAACAGGCCGCGCAGGCCGCCGCCGGACAGCGGATTCATGATCATCATCTGCGCGGTCGCCGGATTGCGCTCGGTGGTCTCGAACGGAATGCCGCGGGCGTAGTTGTGGATCTTCTGCAGCGCGCTGGCCAGCGCCTGCGGGTCGCCGGAGATCTCGGCACCGCCACGATCGGCCTCGAACTCGCGGGCGCGGCTGATCGCCATCTGGATCAGGCTGGCAGCCAGCGGCGCCAGCAGCATCACCAGCAGCCCGGCGATGGGATTGGCCGGCCGGCCCTCGCTGTCGCGGCCGCCAAAGAACATCGCGAAGTTGGCCAGCATCGAGATCGCACCGGCCATCGTGGCGCTGATGGTGCTGATGAGGATGTCGCGGTGCTTCACGTGCGCCAGCTCGTGCGCCATCACGCCGCGCAGCTCCCGGTCGCTGAGCACGCGCAGGATGCCCGTGGTGGCCGCGACCGCGGCGTTGTCCGGGTTGCGCCCGGTGGCGAAGGCATTGGGCGCGTCTTCCTGGATCAGGTAGACCTTGGGCATGGGCAGCTGCGCGCGCTGGGCCAGCTCGGCCACCATGCGGTAGAACTGCGGCGCGGTGGTCTCGTCCACCTCGCGGGCGTTGTACATCTTCAGCACCAGCTTGTCGCTGAACCAGTAGCTGAAGAAGTTCATGCCCAGCGCCACGGCCAGCGCGATCAGCATGCCGCTGCGGCCGCCAAGGAGGCCGCCGATGGCCACGAAGAGCGCCGTGATCGCCGCCATCAAGACGGCGGTTTTCAGCAGATTGAACATGTGATGCGTCCTTTCATCGTGCCGCGTGGCACCTTGGCTGCGATAGATGCGGCCCCGGGCCGGGAGTTCAATCGGCAGCCGGTGCGAGCACGCTACCCACAGCCACCGGCCGCGCCTGCAGCAGCGCCGCAACCGGCTGCCGCTTGCCGCCCGGGCGCTGCACCACCTGCAGGGCCAGCGCGCCTTCGCCGCAGGCCACCAACCACTCTCCGGGCCCGGCCGCCAGCACCGTGCCGGGCGTGCCCGCCGGGCCGGGCCGGGCCTGGGCTTGCCAGAGCTTCAGCGTTTCGCCCGCGCATTCGAAGCTGGCGCCGGGAAAGGGATCGAAGGCGCGCACCCGGCGGGCGATGGCCTC
>OFDN01001208.1_pt1 | contig 17804 bp, 13 predicted proteins | sample 1520971 | NCBI WGS metagenome assembly OFDN01 (sample SAMEA94257418, study PRJEB24077) | hot springs metagenome | biome: Aquatic biome; feature: Geographical feature; material: Water | place: India | collected 2012-06-12 | depth 5 m
CCGCGAAGTTCCAGCCGTCGGCGCCGTCGCCGGCGTCCTCCGCCAGCGCCCGCAGCCGCGCCGCGGTGCGGGACAGCGCCTGCTCCATGGCGGAGGAGAGCGCCGGGTCGCCCTCCAGCCTTGCGGCGAGTTCGCGGTCGTCAAGGTCGGCCAGCTCCAGCGTGTCGAGCGTGCGCGACACCTGGAGGCGGATCGGGGCCGGCAGCTCCGGCCAGGGCAGCTCGTCGGCCAGCACGGCGCGCACGCGGGTGCGATCCTCGGCCGGGTGGAGCGACACCCGTGCGCCGGCCAACGCGCGGCGGCCCTGGTCAAGGAGGTCGTTGCGGCGTCGGGCACGGTCCACCGCTCCGGCGATCTCCCGCGCCACCGCCTCCTGCCGCTCGGCCGGCACCAGCAGGTCGCGCCGCCCCTTGGGCAGCGGCAGGCCGAGCGGCACCAGCCCGCGCGACGCCGCCTGCTCCACCCGCGCGCACCCGGTGGCGGCGAGCGGAACCACCTCCGGATGGGCGCGGGCGAGGTCCTGGACGAGTTGCGGGTCGAGGGTGGGGCCGGCGGCGTCGGCATCGGTGATGGCGGGATCGGTCATGGCGGGGTTCTGACCGATCCCGCGGCCGGGGTCAACGCGCGGACACGACGCGCCGCCGTCAACCGCCGCGGCGTTCCAGCACAACCGTCGCCAGCGGCGGCACTGTCAGGGTGATCGAGTGGGGCCGGCCGTGCCAGGGCACCTCTTCCGTCTCCAAGGTCTCGACGGTGAAGTTGCCGCTGCCCCCGAACCTGGCGTCGTCGGTGTTGACGAGGCAGCGGTAGCTGCCGGGCAGGCTGACGCCGACGCGGTAACCTTCGCGCGGGAGCGGGGTGAAGCCGCCGACGACCACCACATGGTGCTCGGGGTCGGATCCCTTGCGCAGAAAGGCCAGCACGCTGTTGTCGCTGTCGTTGGCCTCGATCCACTCGAAGCCCTGCGGGTCGCAGTCGAAGGCGTGCAGCGGCGGGCAGGAGCGGTAGACACCGTTCAGCGTGCGGATCAGGTCCTGCACCCCCTTGTGCATGGGGTCGTCGGTCAGGTGCCAGTCGAGGCTGGTGTCCTCGTTCCATTCCCGCCACTGGGCGATCTCGCCGCCCATGAACAGCAGCTTCTTGCCGGGATGGGTCCACATGAAGCCGTAATAGGCGCGCAGGTTGGCGAATTTCTGCCAACTGTCGCCCGGCATCTTGGTGATCAGCGAGCCCTTGCCGTGCACCACCTCGTCATGACTGAGCGGCAGCACGAAGTTTTCCGAGAACTGGTAGACCAGCCCGAAGGTGAGCTGGTGGTGGTGGTAGCGGCGGTGGATGGGGTCCTTCTGCATGTAGCTGAGGGTGTCGTGCATCCACCCCATGTTCCACTTGTAGCCGAATCCGAGCCCGCCCAGCCAGGTCGGGCGCGACACGCCGGGCCACGCCGTGGACTCTTCCGCCACCGTCACGGTGCCGGGATGGTTGCCGTAGGCCAGCTCGTTCATGCGCTTGAGGAAGGCGATGGATTCCAGGTTCTCGCGCCCGCCGAACTGGTTGGGCACCCACTGGTCGGCCTTGCGGGAATAGTCGAGGTAGAGCATCGAGGCCACCGCATCCACGCGCAGCCCGTCCAGGTGATAATGGTCGAGCCAGAACAGCGCGTTGCCCAGCAGATAGTTCGACACCTCGCGCCGGCCGAAATTGTAGATCAGGGTGTTCCAGTCCATGTGGTAACCCTGGCGCGGGTCGGCGTGCTCGTACAGGTGCGTGCCGTCGAACCAGCCGAGCCCGTGCGGGTCGGTCGGGAAATGGCCGGGCACCCAGTCCAGCAGCAGCCCGATGCCGGCCTCGTGGCAGGCGTCCACGAAGCGCTTGAAATCCTCCGGCGAGCCATGGCGCTTGGTCGGCGCGTAGAGGCCGATGGGCTGGTAGCCCCAGGAGCCGTCGAACGGATGCTCCGTCACCGGCAGCATCTCGATGTGGGTGAAGCCCATGTCGCGGGCGTAGGGGACGAGGCGGTCGGCCAGCTCGGCGTAGGTGAGGAAGCGGCCCCCCTCCTCCGGCACCCGCGCCCAGGAGCCCAGATGCACCTCGTAGATCGACATGGGTGCTGAGCGCTCGCCGGCGGCGGCGCGGGTGCGCATCCACTCCGCATCGCGCCAGTCGTAGTTCCGCAGCCCGTGCACCACCGACGCGTTGGCTGGCCGCAACTCACCCTCGAAAGCGACGGGATCGGCCTTCAGCGGCAGCAGGTCGCCGTTGGCGCCCTTGATCTCGAACTTGTAGCGCTGCCCGGCCTGGGCGTGCGGCACGAAGATCTCCCACACGCCGGCCTCGACCCGGCGGCGCATGGGCAGTCGGCGCCCGTCCCAGTCGCAGAAATCGCCGACCACGCTGACGCGCCGGGCGTTCGGCGCCCACACGGCGAAGGCGACGCCCTGCACCCCGTCCAACTCGCGCGGGTGGGCGCCCAGCCGCTCGTAGGCCTTCAGATGTGTGCCCTCGGCCAGCAGATGCACGTCCAGCTCGCCCAGAACGTTACCGAAACGGTAGACGTCCTCGAACTCCATGGTGGCCAGGGGGAAATCGACGCGCAGACGGTAGCGGAAGCGGTCGCGGCGTTCCGGCAGGCGGGCGAAGAAGAAGCCATCGGGATGGATCTTCTCCATCTCACCGGCAATGGCGCCGCCCTCGGCCTCGATCACCCACACCCGGTCGGCTCCAGGCAGGAAGGTCCGGACCTCGATCGGCCCGCCGGGCCGGGGCTGGTGCATGCCCAGGATGGAAAACGGGTCGCCGTGATCGGCGCGGACGATGGCGTCGATCCCGCCCTGCAGCATGGGATCGGCCGCCGTATCCTCCCGGATTTCGCGGCGCATGTCGTTCGGCATCACTGAACTCCCCTTCCCTCGTCCCAGCCCGGTCACAATACGGGTTACCGGACGACGGGTGCCATCCGGTCCCGCATGCATAACCGGCGTCAGCGCGTCCCGTCACCGTCGAGCAGGCCCAAAACCCCACGGGTCGGGATGCACAGCCAGCCCGGACGGTTCGCCGCCTCGTAGGCGATTTCGTAGAACCCTTTTTCCAGCAGGAACAGGGCCAACAGCCGGTCGGCCACCGATTCCTCGTCCGGCCACACCGGGCAGCCGGCGATGGTCGCGCGGTAGCTGTCCATGAAGGCGGCGACGGCGCGCCGCTCCCAGTCGCGGGCGGCCTCCAGCAGGCGCGACTGGGCGGCCGTCTCGCCCGCCTGATCGTCCAGGCGGAAAACCGCGGCCCAGGCCGCGTAGTTGTGCGAGCGGATCATACCCGCCACATCCACCAGCGGCGACCGCTTGGCCCGTCGCTCCTCCAGCGACTTCGCCGGCTCGCCCTCGAAATCGATGATGAACCAGTCGTTCTGGACGCTGAGCACCTGCCCCAGATGGTAGTCGCCGTGGATGCGGGTCTTCATCGCGTGGACCGGCAGATCCGCAAGCTCCTGGATCCGGTCGAGCACCTCCCGCCGGCGGCCGAGCAGGGATTCGGCATCAGCCCGCGTCTCGCCGCCGAGACGGTCGAGCGACGACTCCAGCACCTTGCAGGCCGCTTCCACCTGCTTGCGCACGCCGGCGGTCCAGCGCTTCACGTCGGCGGCGGTCACCGGCTCCGGATCGAAGGCCGGGTCGCCGGTTTCGGTCGCGAAGGCCCGGTGCAGCTCGGCCGTGCGCTGGCCCAGCGTGGTGGCGAGCTTGACCGAGAAGGCGAAGGGATCAGGAGCCTGCGTCTCCGTCGGGTCGGTGGCGGGCTCGACGCCGAGGCGGATGTCGTCCAGCTCGCGGTGCAGGTAATCGAGCGTGGTCGCCCAGCCGTCACCCTGGTTGCGGACGAAGCCTTGGGCGACGGCCAGCGCCGTGGGCGTGCCGTCGGCATCCACATGCTCCATCGTGCCCAGCAGCGGTGGGGTGTTCTCGAAGCCGGCCACTTCGGTCAGGAAGCGCCCGACCTCAAGCTCGGGATGGGTGCCGGCCTGCAAGCGGCGCAGGACCTTGACGACCATCGCGTCGCCGACCAGCACCGAGCTGTTGGACTGCTCAACCCCGAGGCGGCGGATCTCCGCGTCCTCCGGCACCTCGACGGCGGACAGGCGGTCGGTGGGCAGGAAGCGCACGCTGCCCTTGCCGGCCGGCAGTTCCTCCCCTTTTCGCAGGGTGCCGATCAGGGTGCGGATGAAGCCGTCCGACGCCGACGCGTCGTAGATGGCGCCGGTGCGCGCGCCCCGTCGCGCTTTCGCTATGGTGTAGGGCAGCAGCGGTGAGCCGGACCGCGCCGCACCGTCGCTCCAGTCCAGCGCCAGCGGCAGCAGATACTGCTCCGGCTGCGCCTCGCCCGCCAAAGCCACCGCGATGCGCGTCAACATGAAGCCATCGCCGGGGCCGGGCAGCTTGACGCCGAGATCGATGTTGGTCGCTTCGATCCGCCGGTCCTTGGCGCCGAACCAGCGCTGCTTGGGCAGGAAGCTGGCGAGCGTGTCGCGCTCCAGCTCCTCCAGCGCCTTGCCGCTGGCCAGCGCGGTCCAGCCGTCGCGCATGACGACGGTGAGCAGATCGGGGATCGGCTCCGGCACCGGCTCGTGCCAAGTCGGCAGCGCCGCCTCGACCGCCAGCGCGAACCAGTAGTAGCCGTAGGCCGGCAGCGTCAGCAGATAGGGCAGCTCGCCAATGGGCGGGAAGGTGGTGCGCCCCAGCATCTCCACCGGAACCCGGCCCTTGAACTCCCGCAGATCCAGCTCGACCGCCTGCGCCGAGCGGGAGAGGTTGGCGACGCAGAGGATCACCTCGTCGCCCCCCTCCTCGGTGCTGTGGGTGCGCAGATAGGCCAGGATTTTCCGGTTGCCGGGGGTGAGCATGCGCAAGCTGCCCCGGCCGAAGGCCTTGTGCTGTTGCCGCGTGGCGATCAGCCGCTTCATCCAGTTCAGCAGCGACGACGGGCTGCGCGCCTGCGCCTCGACGTTGACGGTCTGGAAGCCGTAGACCGCGTCCTGGATGGGCGGCAGATAGAGTCGCGCCGGATCGGCGCGGGAGAAGCCGCCGTTGCGGTCCATCGACCATTGCATCGGCGTGCGCACGCCGTCCCGGTCGCCCAGGAAGATGTTGTCACCCATGCCGATCTCGTCGCCGTAATAGATCACCGGCGTGCCGGGCATGGACATCAGGATGCTGTTCAGCAGCTCGATCTTGCGGCGGTCGTTCTCCAGCAGCGCCGCCAGCCGGCGGCGGATGCCGAGATTGATGCGCATGCGCCGGTCGGAGGCATAGAAGTTCCAGAGATAGTCACGCTCGTCGTTGGTGACCATCTCCAGCGTCAACTCGTCGTGGTTGCGCAGGAAGACGGCCCACTGGCAGTCGGGCGGGATCTCCGGCGTCTGCCGCATGATGTCGGCGACCGGGTGCCGGTCCTCGCGCGCCACCGCCATGTAGATGCGCGGCATCAGCGGAAAGTGGAAGGCCATGTGGCACTCGTCGCCGCCCTTGGCCGGATCGCCGAAATAGGGCAGCACATCCTCCGGCCACTGGTTGGCCTCGGCCAGCAGCATGCGGTCGCCGTATCCCTTGTCGATCTCGGCGCGGATGGCCTTGAGGACGTCGTGCGTCTCCGGCAGGTTCTCGTTGTTGGTGCCCTCGCGCTCCTTCAGATAGGGAACGGCGTCGAGCCGCAGCCCGTCCACCCCCATGTCCAGCCAGTAGCGCATGACGTTCAGCACCTCGCGCAGCACACGCGGGTTGTCGAAATTCAGGTCGGGCTGGTGCGAGTAGAAGCGGTGCCAGAAATACGCCTGCGCCTCGGGATCCCAGGTCCAGTTGGATTTCTCCGTGTCGCAGAAGATGATGCGCGTGCCCTGGTACTTCTGGTCGCTGTCGGACCAGACGTAGAAGTCGCGGTGGTTCGAGCCGGACTTGGCGGCGCGGGCGCGCTGGAACCACGGGTGCTGGTCGGAGGTGTGGTTCACCACCAGCTCGGTGATCACGCGCAGGCCGCGGTCGTGGCATTCGCGCATGAAGCGCTTGAAGTCCTGCATCGACCCGTAGGCCGGATTGACCGCGCGGTAGTCCGCGATGTCGTACCCGTCGTCGCGCAACGGCGAGGGGTAGAAGGGCAGCAGCCACAGCGTCGTGACGCCGAGATCCTGAATGTAATCCAGCTTCTGCGTCAGCCCCGCGAAGTCGCCGATGCCATCGTTGTTGGCATCGAAAAAGGCTTTCACATGGAGCTGATAGATCACAGCGTCCTTGTACCAGAGGCGGTCTTGCCGGTCGATCATGGGCCGTCGGGGGTCGAAGTTGGCGGGTGCATCGGAAACACAGCACCGGCGGGAAGGTTTCACCACCTTCTGCCGATAGTGCCGCGATCACCGTCACCCGCCAACCCGGACGTGCGTAGGCCCAAGCCGTGTCGATACCACCTATTCCGTATGCCCGGCGGCGACCAGACTCTCGACCGCCTCGTCGACGGCGGCGATGGGAATGAGCTCCATGGCGGTGCCGCCGAAGCGCTGGGCGGTCAGATAGGTGCCGGCGGTGACCTTCGGGTGCACCTTGTCGCCGTCGGTCGGGCCGTACAGGGTGACCAGCGGGATGTCGGCCACGGCGAACATCTTGCTGATGCCGCTGTCGTTGGCCACTGCCGCCGCGCAGCGCCGGGTCAGCGCGATGGTGCGCACCGGCGTGTAGCGCGGTTCCCCCACCCGCCCGTCCTGGAGCGGGAACAGCGCGGTCGGCAGCGCCTCGCGCAGCGCCGGCATCCATTCCGTCTCGCCAGGGCCGAGAATGAAGACGGGCACGCGCCCGCGCACCGCCTGCTCCCGGCCAAGGGCGATGTAGCGGTCCAGCGGCCAGCATTTGTGTCGCTTGCCGGCACCCGGTGCCAGAGCGACATAGGTGGCGCCGTCCGGCAGCAGGGCCCGCGCCTCCGCCGCCGCGTCGGGCGGGGTGGGCACGCCGTCGCGCAGCGGCTCCACCGGCGGCGGACGGCCGGCCGCCACCTCCAGCAGGCCGAACAGCCGGTCCATAAGGTGGCGAGGGCGGCGGCGGTCCGGCGGCGGCTTGCGTTCGGAGAAGCGGTAGGACGCGCAGGGCGACACGAACAGGTCATGACGGAAGCGGCGGGCGATCAGCGTGCGCCACCACAAGGTCTGCGTGTCGATCACGAGGGAGAAGCGCTGCCGCTCGGGCAGCGGCTTCAGCAATTCCAGCGGGCTGGTGCCGATGCCGGTGTTGCTGCGGAACTCGTCGATGGTGCCGGCGATCAGCGGCGCCAGCGTCGTTTCCAGATGGGTCTCCTCCGTTGTGATCCACACGATCCGACGGTCGGGGAAGAGCGCGCGCAGGCCCCGCAGGAACGGGATCTTGACCATGGCGTCGCCGATCAACTCGCCATGGCTGAACACCGCAAGCGGCGCCACGGGGTCGTCCGGGCGGGCAACGGTCATGGGCGGCTCCTCCCCGTCTGTCTTTGGTCAGATGGCGGCGGTCAGATGGCGGCGGTGACCTGGATCTCGACCTGGAAGGCGGGGGCCGCCAGCTTGGCCTCCACCGTCGCGCGGGCCGGGGTGTTGCCGGGCGCCACCCAGCCGTCCCACACCGCGTTCATCTCGGCGAAGGTGCCGATGTCGGACAGCCAGATGGTGGCGGTCAGGATCTTGCTCTTGTCGGTGCCGGCGGCGGCCAGCAGAGCGTCGATGCGGCCCAGCACCTCGCGGGTCTGCTCGGCCACAGACTTGCCGGCGCTGTCGAGCGCCACCTGGCCGGCGGTTGTGAGGATGCCGTTGTAGGCGACGGCCTGGCTCATGCGGGGGCCGACTTCGAAACGCTGGATGCTCATGGTGTGATGTCCGGAATGACGTGGAACCGGCCGCGACCTTAGCGAAGCGGGTGCTGCGCCGTCCAGCGCCGCGGCGATTCCGGCCGCTGTGCCGATGGCCGTGAAAATCAGTGAACGTTCATATGAAGAAACTATGAATTGGCAATGGCAATAAACCGAAAGTCTTGGTATCCTGCACTCATGACGAGATAAAACTGCGCGACTCTCCAAGTTGTTTTGTGTGCGATTATTAGTGTGATTAGAACACAGCCGCAACGGCTGTGTTCATTTGCAGAACACAGGGACATGTTGCCAGTTCGCACCAGCAACATCAGAACACACTTATCTTTGGAGGGTGATCGGACGGAGTGCGCTACTGGCGCCAGAACTGGCGGTTGAAGAGCACCAAGACCGTGAAGAACTCCAGACGGCCGAGCAGCATCGCCAGCGATAGCGCCCACTTCGCCGCGTCGGGAAGTGGCTGGAAATTGCCGGCCGGGCCGATGATCGGGCCAAGTCCGGGGCCGACGTTGCCGAGCGCGGTCGCGGCACCCGACACCGCGGTGACCATGTCGAGCCCGAACGCGCCGAGCGCCAGGGCGATCAGGAAGATCGACGCGACATAGACGAAGCCGAAGCTCATCACCGACACCATGGCGTCGGCGTCCACCGGCTTGTCGTTGTAGCGCAGGGGCAGCACACGGTGAGGCATGTAGAGGCGCAGGAGCTGCACCCGCAGCACCATGAACAGCACCTCGAACCGGAAGATCTTCAACCCGCCCGAGGTGGACCCGGTGCAGCCGCCGATCATGGTCAGGATCAGGAAGGTGACCACCGCCGGCGGTCCCCACAGGCTGTAGTCACCGGATACGAAGCCGGTCGTCGTGACCACCGAGACGACGTTGAAGGTGGCGAGCCGGACGGATTCGATCAGGGGCAGATCGAGCGTCCGGTTCACCCAGACACCCAGCGCCAGCGACACCACGGCCATGAACCCGACGAACCAGCGCACCTGCGTGTCCCGCCAGATCACCGCGTACTCGCCACGCGCGACGCTGATGAAACGCACCAGCGGCATGCCGCCCGCCATCATCGACACCACCAGGATCCATTCGATGGCCGGGTTGTTCCAGGCTCCCACCGACGCATCACGCGTCGAAAATCCGCCGGTGGACAGCGCCGTCATCGCGTGGTTGACGGCATCGAACATATTCATGCCGGCGACGATCAGACAGGCGGTGCTGATCAACGTCAGGATCATGTAGACCCAGACCACACCGATCGCGAGGTCGCTGGCCCGCGGCACCACCTTGTCCGACCGGTCCGACGACTCGGACCGGAAGAGCTGCATGCCGCCGACCCGCAGGAACGGCAGGATGGCGATGCCCATGGCGATGATCCCGACACCGCCCAGCCATTGCAGCAGGGAACGCCAGAGCAGCAGCCCCGGCTCCAGCGTGTCCAGCCCGACAATCACGGTGGAGCCGGTGGTCGTCAGACCGGACATGGCTTCGAAGAAGGCATCCGCGGGTGACAGCTTCAGGCTCGACAGCATGAAGGGGATCGCCGAGAAGGCGCACACCACGACCCACGCCATCGAGGTCAGCAGAAAGGTCTGGCGCAGGTTCAAAACCACCGTCTCGGTGCGGTTCATCAGCATCATCAGGACGCCGAAGAACAGCGTCAGCGCGGCCGACGCGGCGAAGACCGCCCAATCCGGATTGTCCGCGCTGATGTCCACCACCATCGGCGCCAGCATGGCCGCCGCGACGATGGTGACCAGGGCACCGACGATGTAGAAGACGGGCCGGACATCCAGCGTCGTCATCACCATGCCGGCCGGCCCTTCCCGCCGTGACCGGTGCCGACCGCAGCCGTCGTCATGCAAACCCCTTGCGCCACGGACCTTTGCGGCGATTGCGCCACAATTCACCGCTGTCGCGCGTTCTTATCACCAAGCGGGCTGCTCCGGAAGGCGGTATCGGCGGCGCCTTCTCAACCGCCGCGCATGACCTCCTTCACCTTGGACGCGAGCTGTTTGAGCGAGAAGGGCTTGGGCAGGAAATGGGCGGCCTGCGGACCGTCCAGGTCACCCTTGAAACGGTCCTCGGCGTAGCCGGAGATGAAGATGACCTTCATGTCCGGCCGCGCCTCTCGCACCTTGCGGGCGAGTGTGGGGCCGTCCATCTGCGGCATCACCACGTCGGTGATCAGCAGATCCACCCGCGCGCCATCGGCGCCGAGCTGGCTCATCGCCGCCTCGCCGTTCTTCGCCTCCAGCACCTGGTAGCCCTTGTTGCGCAGCGCGCGGGCGGAGAAGACGCGCACGGCATCCTCGTCCTCCACCAGCATGATGATGCCGGAGCCGGTGAGGTCGCTGCGGCTGCGGTCTCGGGCCTCCGGCGGTTCGGCCGGCGGCCGCGGCGCCCCCTCGTGGCGCGGCAGCAGGATGGTGAAGCGGGCACCCTCGCCCGGCGCGGAATCGACGGAGATGAAGCCGTTGAACTGCCGCACGATGCCATAGACCGTCGACAGCCCGAGCCCGGTGCCGGAGCCCACCTCCTTGGTGGAGAAGAACGGCTCGAAGATGCGCTGGAGATTCTCCTTGGGGATGCCGTGGCCGGTGTCGATCACCTCGATCGACACGTAGGCGCCGGGCGAGATCTCCTCGTGCTCGCGGCGCTCGGGCTGGTCGATGGCCACGTTGTTGGTGACGATGGTCAGCCGGCCGCCGCCGCCCATGGCGTCGCGCGCGTTGACCACGAGGTTGATGATCACCTGTTCGAGCTGGTTCTGGTCCACCTTCACCAGCCCCAGGTCGCGGCCGTGCAGCATGCGCAGCTCGATGTTCTCGCCGATCAGCCGGCGCAGCAAATTCGCGAGCTCGGCCAGCACATCGGTGACGTTCAGCACGCGCGGCTGCAGGGTCTGCTGGCGCGAGAAGGCCAGGAGCTGGCGCACGAGGTTGGCCGCCCGGTTGGCGTTCTGCTTGATCTGCATGATGTCGCTGAAGGACTGGTCGCCCGGCTTGTGCCGCAGCAGCAGCAGGTCGCAGAATCCGATCATCGCGGTCAGCAGATTGTTGAAATCATGCGCGACGCCGCCCGCAAGCTGGCCCACCGCCTGCATCTTCTGGGATTGGGCGAACTGCGCCTCCAGGTTCTTGCGCTCGGTCAGGTCGATGAAATGCAGGATCAGCCCGGCCACGCCCGAGCGCCCCACCCCGGCCAGCCGCCGGGCGTAGAGCTGCACGACCAGATCGCGCCCGCCGGGCAGCCGCACCTCCAGCGGGGTGGCGGGATCGGCACCGGCCAGCACCGCGGACAGCCGCTCCTGCACCGCCACCCGGTCGCGCGGCTCGATGAGCTGGTCGAACGGGCGGTCGATCACGTCGGCGGTGCGCGCGCCGATCAGCGCCAGGAAAGCGCGGTTGCATTCGGCGAGCCGGCCGTCCTCATCGACCAGCGCGATGCCGATGGGGGCGTCCTCGAAGAAGCGCTGGAAGCGCTGTTCCGACAGGCGCAGCGCCTCCTTCCACTCGTGCTCCGGCGTCAGGTCGCGCACCACCGAGCGGGTGTGGACGCTGCGCCCGTCCTCCGACACCACGACCGTCTGCGTGACCGACGCGTTGAAGGTCCGCCCGCCGATCCCGCGCATCGCCAGCTCGCCACGCTGTTCGGCACCGCCGCCGTCGAACAGGTCGTAGGGGGACGCGTCGTCGGGCGGGTCGGCCAGCATCTCGTGCAGGCGACGACCGCCATCCACGAAGTCGCCGGGGGAGCCACCCAGCCAGCGCGCCAGCGTGCCATTGACGAACAGGAAGACACCGTCCTGATCGACCGAAAAGAAGCCGACCGGCGCGTGGTCCATGAAATCGACCAGCTTCGCCTGCTCGCGGCGCATCACCTGCTCAAGCTCCCGCCGCGCCGTGATGTCCTCGATCCGCCAGTGCGAGGCGCCGGGAGAGCCCGCGATCGGCCGCACCTCCACCCGCCGCCATTCCGGCGACCGCCCCTCGCGCGGCAACATCAGGTCCGCCGCCGCCGGCACACCGCCGCGCACGCGCTCGGCCAGCCTGGAAAAGACAAGCGCCCCGTCGGTGTCTGCGGAAAGCTGGCGGCGCAGGGACTCCAGCGGATCGTCACCCGATCCCACCCCCGCCAGCGCGCGGAAGGAGGTGTCGATGTAGACCGGCTGACCGGAGGCGTCGGCGATGAGCTGGCCGCCCTGCTGCCCCTCCAGCGCGCCCAGAAGCAGGGTCCGGTCACGGCGCAGAAGACCGCGCGCCCGGCCGAGACGCACCGCGAGGACGGCCATGGTGACCGCCGACAGCCCTAGGCCGAGCCACGCCAGCAGCGCGTCGCCGGCCGCCACTCCCGCCGCCGCCGCGATGAGGCCGCCGGCGAGACCGGTGGCGAGGAGCGTGTCCGTGGGATCGAGGCGCCTGCCGTCCGGACGGATGGGCGCTCCGCCCTGACGCGGCGGTTCCAGATGGCGGATGGATGCGTCGTCCAAGGCTGCACCAGACGGTTGAACCGGAACAGCGCCCACCGCCGGCGCCGACCGGAGGTCAGCCGCGCGGAGAGCGCTTCTTGAGCTTCATGACATAGGTGATCACTTCGGCCACGGCACGATAATGCTCCGAAGGAACCTCCTGGTCGATCTCCACAGAGGCATAGAGCGCACGCGCCAGTGGCGGGTTCTCCACAATCGGCACCTTGTTCTCCGTCGCCACCTCGCGGATCTTGAGGGCGAGCGTGTCCGCCCCCTTCGCCACGACCATCGGCGCGCCCATGCTCATGGCGTCGTACTTCAGCGCCACCGCGAAGTGGGTGGGGTTGGTCACCACCACGTCGGCGGTCGGCACCGCGGCCATCATGCGTTTGCGCGCACGCTCGTAGCGCAATTGCCGGATGCGGGCCTTCACTTGCGGATCGCCGTCGGCCTGCTTGTGCTCCTCCTTCACCTCCTGCTTGGTCATCTTCATCTGTTTGTTGTACGTGTAGCGCTGCCAGAACAGGTCGGCAGCGGCAATGATCATCACTGTGACAAAGACCCCGATCAGCAGCCGCCCGACCAGATCCTCCATCTCGATGAGCATCAGCAGCAATTCGATGCCGACGAAATGCTCGATCGCGTGGATCATCGGCAGCAACGCGATGTAGGCGACGGCGCCGACCACGCCGATCTTCGCCAGACCCTTCGCCAGTTCCACGCCCTGCTGCGCCGGGGAGAACATCCGCTGCAGCCCCGCGAGGGGGTTGAGCTTGCTGAACTTCGGGGTGATCACCGCCCAGGCGACCGACCAGCCCTTCTGCACCAGCGTGCTGACCACACCCGCGATCATCAGGAGCAGCACCGGCAGCCACAGGGCGTTCAGGATGTCCATCATGACCCGCATCAGCAGGATCCCGATGGAGCCCCGGTCCATCGGCGCGCTGTCCACCTCCTCCACATAGCGGGTCAGCCGCAGCATCAGGTCGGTCACGAGACCGGGCAGAAGCGTCAGGAAGATGATCAGGGTGGCGCCGAGGGACAGCCAGAGCTGCACCTCCTGGCTCATGGCGAACTGGCCCTGCTCGTGCGCCTTTTCGAGTTTTCGGGCTGTCGGGTCTTCTGTTTTGGAACTGTCGTCGGCGTCTTCGGACATGGCCTCCCCCGCCTCAGCTCGACCGCAGGAAGGCGATCAGGCCCTGCTCGAAGTGCGAGAGCCAGAACAGCATCATCGCTGACAGGGTGAGCGCGAACATGAACAGCCCCACCGCCACCTGGAGCGAGGTGAACAGGAAGAACACCTGCACCTGCGGGGCCAGCTTGCTCAGCAGGCCGAGCGCGAAGGCGAACAGGATGCCGGCCACGATGAAGGGTGCCGCCATCTGCAGACCGATGAGAAAGCTCTGGGACACCATCCGGCCGATGGTCGCCGCCATGTCGTTCACCGGCAGCGCGGCGCCGGGGATGAAGAAGTCGAAGCTGTCAACGACCGCCATCAGCAACAGATGATGCATGTCGGTCAGAAAGATCAGCAGCAGCCCGAGCCAGCCCAGCAACGCCCCCGGCAGCGATCCCTGACCGGCCATCGCCGGGTTGAACACCTGGGCGTTGGCCAGACCCGCCTGCACCGCGATGATCGAGCCCGCCGTCTCCAGGGCGCTCATCAACAGGCGCGCCACGCTGGCGACGAAGACGCCGACCGTGATCTCGCCCACCAGGAGGAGAAGGAGCGCGAAGGGATCGGCCGGCATCGGCGGGATGCGTGCCTGCACCACCGGTGCCACCAGCACGCTGACAGCCAGCCCCAGCAGCAGACGCGCGCGCTGGGCGACGAACGCATCGCCGATGGTCGGCATGATCATGAAGGCGCTGCCGACCCGGGCGAAAACCACCAGCCAGACGTAGACCTGCTCCGCAAGAAGCTGCTGGAGGACGTTCATCGCCGCGGCCTCACGGCGAGGCGCTTCCCATCGCGGCGATGCGGTCGATGATCTCCTGCTCGAAGTAATGGGTCATCTGGCCCAGCATGTAGGGCATGAGCAGGATCGACAGGCCGAACACCAGCAGCAGCTTCGGCACCATCGCCAACGTCTGTTCGGAGATCTGGGTCACCGCCTGGAAGACGGAGATGGTCGTGCCGACGATCATCATCGCCACCATCACCGGTGCCGCCACGAAGACGAGCGTGACCAGCGAGGTACGGCAGATCTCGATGACGTCGGTCTCGTTCATGGCGCCGGCCCTTCGGACGAGGTCAGATCGGCATCCGCAGGATTTCCTGGTAGGCGGTCACCACCTTGTCGCGCACCGCGGTGACCGTCTGCAGGGTCATCTCGGCGTTGGTGACGGCCTGCACGACGTCGGTGATGTCGGCCTTGCCGACGGTAGCCAGCGCCGACATGTCCTCGCCTTTGCGCATGCTGCCGATGGTGTTTCGGGCGGCGTTCTCCAGCACCTCGCCGAAGGAGGTGGCCGGGGTCTCCCGCGCGATGCCGGGTCCAGTCATGCGGCCGGCGGTGTTGGCGTAGGCGGCGATGGCGCCGGCGATGTTGGTGGCCATGGTCGAAGTCCCCTAGCGTGTGGTGCGGCGCGTGTCGGCCAGCGCGTGTTGGTCGGCGCGCGTCAGCCGCGCAGAACCTCGATGGTGCGCGACAGCATGGTGCGGGCGGCTTCAATCACCGAGACGTTCGCCTCGTAGGAGCGCTGCGCCTCGCGCATGTCCATCGACTCGATGATGGAGTTCACGTTGGGCAGCAGCACATAGCCTTCGGCGTCGGCGCTGGGATGGGTGGGGTCGTAGCGGCGCTGGAAGTCGCTCTTGTCCACGTCGATCTTGGCGGCCCGCACGGTGTCGGTTCCCAGCGCGCGGTCCAGCTCGTTCTTGAAGATGACCACCTTGCGCCGGTACGGCAGGTCGCCCGGCGTCTCGGCGGTGGTGTTGGCGTTCGCCAGATTCTCGGCGATCACCTTCAGCCGGACGCCCTGCGCCTTCATGCCGGAGGCGGAGATCGCCATCGTGTTCTGGAGATCCATGCGTCGTCTCCCATTCGGTCGGCGCCGCTCAGCCGCCGCCGCTGCGCAGGGCCATGCGGATCATGCCGACCTGCTTGCGGTAGAGGTTGAGCATCGTGTTGTAGTCGGCCGTCGTCTGGCCGACCTTCATGATCTGCTCCTCGAGCACCACGGCGTTGCCCGCGGGCGATGTCTCGTAGGGGTCGCGCTGGCGTCGTGCCGCGTCGTCACCGGTCGGCCGGGTGCCCGACAAATGGTTGGCGCTGGTCGCCGCCATGTTCATCCGCCTCTGGTCGGCCAGGGCGTCGCGGAAGGTGAAGGGTTTGAGGTCCTGCGGCTTGTAGTCGGGCGTGTCGGCGTTGGCCACGTTCTTCGCCAGCACCTCCTGGCGCTGGGTCAGATACCCCATGCGCTTCTGCATCAGCTTGAACAGGCCGAGATCGCCGAGATCCATCCTACCGCCCTCCGGGCCCGTGATCCGCCCACGCGGCCACACCACGGGCCGATCCGCATCGTCCCGCCGTTGGGTTAACGAAGGGTGAATTGCTCCGTCGGCGGGCAGGGTGCGTGGCGGTGCCGCCACCCTCCCAGCACGGAATCGCCGTCAGCCGCCGCCGGCCTCGCCCTCATCAGGCGGCAAGTCCCGGTCCTGCGCGTGCCAAGCGGCCAGGGCACGGGCGTAACGCGGCATGACGGTGGGCATGATCGATTCCCCTTCGGGCGGGCGTTCCACACCGAACACGTAATTCGGGAATTCCAACGGCTTCTGAATGGCCCAGATGCGGTCGTGCTCGCCCGGCGGCAGGATCTCGGCCGGATCGCCAACCGCAATCCAGCCAATCGGCACGGTGGCGCCGGCCGGGAGCACCGTCCGCAGGTGGACGACGCCGTTGATCCGCACCTCCGCCCCGCGTCCGATGCGGGCACCGTTGAACACCGTGGCGCCGGTCGCCAGGAACACCTCATCCTCGACCGTGCAGCCGGTCAGGCTGGCGCGCGGCCCCACCAGCGCATGGTCGCCGATGGTCAGCGGCATGCCGCGCACGCCGCGCAGCACCGCGGTGTCCATGATCACGCAATGGGCACCGATGACGATCGGCCCACTCTCCGCCGTCAATACAGCGCCGAAGCCGACGGAGCTGCCCGGCCCCACGGTGACGTCGCCACAGATCGTGGCGGTCGGGGCGATACGGGCGCCGGGGTGGATCACCGGCCGTTTCCCCAGATGCTCGATCAGCATGCCACGCCTCCGTCCAACCCACGACCGATGGTCATGCTACCGCTCCTTGGCCCCGCGGACCAGCCTTCCGGCCTAGATCGCCGCGGCACGCCCCCGTCCACCGGCGCGCGCATGCGGGGGACCGGCCCCCCCGCTCTTGGGGAGGGTTCCCCATAAGGGCATTGCCGTTAGGGGATCCGGCCGCCGGGCGGGCGGGTGCCAAGGGGGTGCCGGGCGGGAACGGCGATACCCCCTCTCCCCGTCGTCCGATCGGAGCCGTTGCCGGCCATAGTCCGTTGCACGCATGGACACGCCGCCAACGACACCGGATCGCATGCTGCATCGGATCGCCAGCCGTCTCACCGTACTCGTCGTCGATGACGACCCCCTGCTGCGCCGCGGGCTGGAGGGAGCGCTCGCCCTGTGGGGGGTCGGCACCGTGCTCGCCGCCGCCGACGGGGAGGAGGCGGCGCGCCTGATCCTGTCCGAGCCGGTCGACCTGCTGCTGACGGACTGGGTGATGCCGCGCTACAGCGGGGCCGAGCTGGTGCGCTGGCTGCGCGAGGGACCGAACACCCCCTGCCCGGAGCTGCCCACCATGGTGTTGACCGGACGGGCCGACGTCACCACGGTGCGCAACGCCTGGAGCCTCGGTGTTGATGCCGTGCTGGTGAAGCCGGTGACCCCACCCGCCCTCGCCAAACGCATCGAGGCGGTGCTGGAACGCCGGCGCGACCGCGCCGTACCATGCGCGGACGCCACGCGCCCGCCACAACCCGATTCACCGATGCCGGAGCTGCTGACGACCCGGAACCCGGCGATCGGCCGACCGGCGCTTCCGGCGGCGACAGCCATCGACGCGCCCCGCATCCCCGTGGACGCCAGACCCGCCCTCCGCCTGCCGCGAACGGGCACCGTCCACGCCATCGACCACCCGGCCCGACGGGCACGGCTGCTCATGCTGCTCGATCGGATGGACGCGGCGGCGGACCACGCCGGCAGCGGCCGGCTGCACCTGTTCGTCGCCGACCTCATGCACACCGCCGCCGGCACCCCGCTGGTCGAGGAGATCGCCGCTTCGCTCGCCGTCTGCGTCGCCGACGTGCGGCCCGGCGCGCCGGGCCAAACCGACGCCGTGCAGGCCCATGTGGCCGCCCTGCGCTGGGCCTTGAACGGCGACGAGGCGGCGCGGGCGTCGGCGCGCACGCTGCTGCGCTGCCTGCGCGCGTCCGTCGCC
>OFDN01001210.1_pt1 | contig 17766 bp, 13 predicted proteins | sample 1520971 | NCBI WGS metagenome assembly OFDN01 (sample SAMEA94257418, study PRJEB24077) | hot springs metagenome | biome: Aquatic biome; feature: Geographical feature; material: Water | place: India | collected 2012-06-12 | depth 5 m
AGCGGGCGATGTCGGCGGCCGGCGCGCCGGCCTCCGCCGCCAGCCGCAGAACCCGGCCGTAGCCGCGCTCGCGGTAGGGAAGCTCCTTGGCGATGCCCTCCAGCAGCCGGCCCAGCGCCGCGTCCACCACCCGGTCGGCGACCGCGTCGGACAGGGTGCGGCGGATGTTGACCATCGCCTCCGACAGGCTGGTGTAGCCAAGCTCGGCCGGGCCGTGGATCACCGCCACCTCGTCGTCGTCCTCGATGCGGCCGTCGCGGTAGGCCTCGAACACGGCGCCGACGCCGATCATGCCGAACGGGTGCAGCTCGGCGGCGCGCAGCGCCCCCATGCTGGACGCGCCGTAGACCGGGATGCCCAGCCGCAGCGCGTGCAGGATCTCCTTGTGCCAGACGGCGGGCACGCTCTCGAAGAAGCCGTCGATGATGCCGATGGCGTCCGGCCGGCGCTCGGCGATGCGGGCGACGTCGCCCTGGGCGACGGGGGGCAGCCACACGGCGTCCAGCTCGCGCGCGGCGTCCTCCTGGGGGAGGGTGGGGCCGAGGAAGACATAGACGGTCATGCGTGTCCCTCCGGATGAGAGCCGCCCAGCAGGCTGCGGGCGCGGTGGCCGTAGAGATAGTCGGGCGACTCGTCGATCCCCTCCAGACCGGGGACGATGACGCGCACGACGGGGATGCCGAACTCGGGCTTGGTCAGGTCGACCGCGACCGCCTCCTCGATGCCGGCGGCGCGCAGCCGCTCCATCTGCAGGGTCAGGTCGTCCTCGACCGTGCGGCCGGCGGCGGTGGGGCAGGCGGCGAAGGCGCGAGTGCCGCGGCCGTCGCGGATGCGGGCCTGCCAGCGGTCGATCAGCCCGCCGTCGAGATGCTTCAGGTACTGCGCCCTCGGCATGTCGTCGCGGGCGCCGGAGATGAAGGTCAACCGGCTCTGCGCCGCCTCGGTCAGGGCGCGGGACAGCGCCACCTCGCGCGCCACGTGGCAGCCCATGCCGGTGGCCGGGCGCACCGTGTGCTGCGGGCTCTCCTCGCGCGGGACGATGCGGACGAGGAAGGCGGGCAGCCCGACGTCGCTGGTGATCTCCCACGCCGCCACATCCACGCCGGCGGCGTCGAAGCGGTTCAGCAGGGAGCGGCAGACGGTGTCGTCCACGCCGGCGAGGTCGAGGCGGGTGGCGTCCTGCGCCTCCTCGTCCAGCAGGTGCCAGAGGGTGGCGGCATCGCGTTCCACCAGCTCGGTCACCGCGTGGCTCACCGCCTCCAGACGGTGGTTGCCGGACGCCAGCCCGTTGGAGCTGGCGAGGAAGGCGCCGGAGCCGGGGGGCAGCGGCAGCGTGTAGTTGAGGTGCACCATGTCGAAGGGCACCCACTTCGCCGCACCGCTCATCAGGTCGACACCCTCGATCCACAGCATCGGCGTGTGGGGGGTGAAGCTGGAGCTGGCGAGCCGGGGCAGCCGCTCGACGTCCACCACGCGGTGGGTCCAGCGCAGCTCCTCGTGGCTCGCGAATTTCAGGGGCAGGGTGATGCGTTCGGCGTGGAAGCTCTCGATCGACTCCATCACGCCCGACGCCTTGGCCGCCGCCAGCGTCACGCCCTTGCCCTGGGAGACGGAGACGGACCGGCTGTTCGGCCGGGTGACCATGACCACCGGGATGCCGACGGTGTCGAGCCCGGTGACGTTGGCGACGCGCGTGATGCCCATGACCGGCAGGAAGGGCGACACGCGGGCCAGCGTCTCCTCCGGCGCCACGATGCGGTGGGTGCCGGCGGTGTGGACCTTCAGGGCCGGTCCGGCGCCGTTCTCGCGGGCGATCAGATCGAAGGGCATGGAGCGGTCTCCGGAAGGCGGTCACCGGCTGCGGGATCGGCCGGGCGAACGGGGCGGGCGGGTCCGCGGCTGGCCACCGGGTGGGGTGGCGGCCGCCGCGGCCCGACGATCACAGGGTCCGAAGGACTCCCTGATTTACAGGGTCCGTAGGACCCCGGTGGATCACATGCCCGGGGTGATGATCATGCGGCCGGCCTCGTGGTCGGCGGCGTCGAAGCCCAACCGGTCGCCGGAACGCAGGGTCGAGCGGGCGGCGCTGGCGCCGGGCTCGGCGATCTCGGTCACGCCCTGGGCGGACACGGCGAACAGACGGCCATCGGCGCCACGGATGAGGGAGGCGTTGCTGATGTTGGTGTTCATGGTGCGTTGCTCCTGATCGTGATGGGTGGTTGATTGCGGACTTTAGGAAGATCCTTGGGCTGGCGGCCCTTATCGGAAGGCCGCGGCTGCCGCGGCCCGCCGGTGGGGCCGACGTGGGAGGAAGAATGCCAGGGTATGTGCCGGCGCCGCTGTGAAGAACTTCACAGTCCGATACCGGGGTATGTGGATAGGGTGGCGGCATCCCTTGGGAGACCCGCCATGCAGATCGACAGCAAAGCCCGGCCCAGCAGCCTCAAGCACGCGCTCGCCACGCTGGCTCTCTACCCCGAGCTGGAGGCGCGGTTCGTGCGCATCGGCGCCGCCGTCGAGGTGGTCGAGCTGGAGGAGCAGGTGTGGCGCGGGCTCGACGAGATCGCCGCGCTGGAGGGCATCACGCTGGACGAGCTGTGCACGCTGGTGCACCTGACGTACCTTCGCGGGATGTCGCTGGACACCGGGCTCCGGGTCTACGCCGTCAACTACTACCGCGAGCTTGAACGCGCCTGAGGACCTGCCGGGCCGGACGGCCCCTTATCCGACGGTTTCCGCCGGCGGCCGGACCGGGCGCAGCGCGCCCACCGGCCGCTTTGGCATGCCTGCCAAACGGGCAAATGCCTTGACCGCGGGCAGCGGCTCGGCATCATGGCCTCCCCGCGGCGACGCGCGGGCGAGAGACCGAGATGACCGCAAGCGCGCTGCCCGCCCCCTCCCTGATCGACCATGTCCGTGTCCACGTCGCCGAGCTGGTCCGGCTGGCGGCGCCGGTGATCGTCTCCCGCGTCGGGTTGATGGTGATGATGGCCGTCGATGCCGCCATCGTCGGTCGTTACGGCGCGCGGGAGCTGGCCTATTACGGGCTGGGGCATCTGCCGGCGAGCTTCATGGTGCAGACCGGCGTCGGGCTGCTGCTGGGCACCGTCGCGATGACCGCGCAGGCGGTCGGTGCCGGCCGGCCGGAGGAGTGCGGCCGGGTGCTCCGCCGCGCCTTGCCGTACGCGCTGCTGATCGGGCTGATCATGACGGTGCTGTCGCTGTTCGGCCGACCGCTGTTCCTGGCCGCCGGGCAGGCGCCGGACATGGCGGAACATGGTGCCGCGGTGCTGTCCGTGCTGGGGTACGGGCTGCCGGCGATGGCGCTGTACGTGGCGCTCGGCTTCTTCCTGGAGGGGCTGAAGCGGCCGGTGCCGGGCATGCTGGTGATGATCGCCGGCAACATCGTGAACGCCGGGCTGGCCTGGATTCTGGTGTGGGGGTGGGGGCCGGTGCCGGCCATGGGCGCGGTCGGCTCCGCCTGGGCGACGACGGCCGTACGATGGCTCATGGCCATCGCCCTGCTGCTGTACGTGTGGAACCTGCACGACCGGGACCGCTGGAACGTACGGGGCGGCTTCCGCGGCTGGTGGCGCGAGGGCGGGGCGCAGCGGCGCTTCGGCTACGCCGCCGGGCTCAGCCTCGCCGTGGAAAGCCTGGCCTTCGGCGGGCTGGGGCTGATCGCCGGGCTGATCGACCCGTTGGCGGTGGCCGCCTACACGGTGACGCTGAACCTGATCGCGCTGCCCTTCATGGCGGCGGTGGGGGTGGCGTCGGCCACCGCGGTGCGGGTGGCGATGGGCTTCGGGCGCCGCGACTCCGCGGAGATGGCGCTGGCGGGATGGACGGGTCTGGGCGTCACCAGCGTCTTCCTGGCGCTGGTCGGCGTCGCCTACGCCCTGTTCCCGGCGCCGATCGCCGGCATCTACAGCGCCGACCCGGCGCTGATCGAGCGGGTAGCGCCGCTGGTCGCCTTCTCCGCCCTGGTGCTGGTCGCCGACGGCGGGCAGACCGTCATGGGCAACGCGCTGCGCGGGCGCAACGATTCCTGGGTTCCGACGGCGCTGCACTTCCTGTCCTACGCCGTGGTGATGATCCCGGTGTCCGCTTTCCTGGCGCTCGGGATGGGGCGCGGCGAGCGCGGGCTGGTCGAGGGGATCCTGGTCGCCAGCGTCGTCTCGGTCACCATCCTGGCGGGCCGCTTCGCGTGGTTGTGCCGGCGGTGAGCGCGCGACCGGCCGTCCGGTCGCCGGTGGTTCCGGTTGTTTGCATGTGCGGAATCTGTTAATTTTTCGGCAGTCGGGATGCCGTGAGCCGGGTCCGCGGGTGACCGCGTCGGCCCAGGTATGCTGCACGCCGTTTCCTGCGCACCGATCCCGCATGTCGACCGTAGTCACAGGTTCCTGTCCTTGAGCAACACGCCGCTTCCTCCCGCCTCCGACATCGCCCCCGTCACCATCGAAGACGAGATGCGGCGTTCGTACCTCGATTACGCCATGAGCGTGATCGTGAGCCGGGCGCTGCCGGACGTGCGCGACGGGTTGAAGCCCGTCCACCGCCGCATCCTCTACGCGATGAAGGAAGGCGGCTACGACAGCACCAAGCCTTATAAGAAGTCGGCGCGCATCGTCGGCGACGTGATGGGTAAGTACCACCCGCACGGCGACAGCGCGATCTACGACGCCATGGTCCGCATGGCGCAGGACTTCTCCATGCGCCTGCCGCTGATCGACGGGCAGGGCAATTTCGGATCGATGGACGGCGATCCCCCGGCGGCCATGCGCTACACCGAGGCGCGGCTGGCCAAATCGGCGGAGTCGCTGCTCGACGACATCGACAAGGACACGGTCGATTTCGGCCCCAACTACGACGATTCGGGGCGCGAGCCGCAGGTGCTGCCGGCGCGCTTCCCGAACCTGCTGGTGAACGGCGCCGGCGGCATCGCCGTGGGCATGGCGACCAACATCCCGACCCACAATCTGGGCGAGGTGATCGACGCCTGCTGCGCCTACATCGACAACCCCGCCATCACCACCGAGGAGCTGATCGAGCTGGTGCCCGGCCCGGACTTCCCGACCGGCGCTCTGATCCTTGGCCGCTCCGGCATCCGCTCCGCCTACCACACCGGCCGCGGCTCGGTGATCATGCGGGCGCGCACCGAGATCGAGGAGGTCCGCAAGGACCGTTTGGCGATCATCGTCAGCGAGGTGCCCTACCAGGTCAACAAGGCTCGGCTGATGGAGCGCATCGGCGAGGTCGTCAACGAGAAGATCGTCGAAGGCATCGCCGACCTGCGCGACGAATCCGACCGCGACGGCGTGCGGGTGGTGATCGAGCTGAAGCGCGACGCGGTGCCCGACGTGGTGCTGAACCAGCTCTTCCGCCACACCCAGCTGCAGACCTCCTTCGGCGTCAACATGCTGGCGCTGAACGGCGGACGGCCGGAGATGATGGGGCTGCTGCCGATCATCGCCGCCTTCATCCGCTTCCGCGAGCAGGTGATCACCCGGCGCACCGAGTATCTGCTGGGCAAGGCGCGCGAGCGGGCGCACACCCTGGTCGGCCTCGCCATCGCCGTCGCCAACCTCGACGAGATGATCGCGCTGATCCGCCGCTCCCCCGACCCGGCCGAGGCGCGCGAGGCGATGATGGCGCGCGACTGGCCGGTGCAGGACGTCGGTCCGCTGATCGAGCTGATCGACGAGCCCGGCTACCGCGTCAGCGAGACCAACACCTACCGGCTGTCCGAGCCGCAGGCCCGCGCCATCCTGGACCTGCGCCTGCACCGCCTGACCGGGCTGGAGCGCGAGCGGATCGCGGCCGAGCTGAAGGACGTCACCGACCAGATCGCCGACTATCTGGAGACGCTGGCCAACCGTCCCAAGCTGATGGGCATCCTGCGCGACGAGCTGGTCGAGATGAAGGAGCGGTTCGGCACCCCGCGCCGCACCGAGATCCAGGATCTGGAGTTCGAGTCCGACATCGAGGATTTGATCCAGCGCGAGGACATGGTGGTGACGGTCAGCCAGTCCGGCTACGTCAAGCGGGTGCCGCTGTCCACCTACCGCGCGCAGAAGCGCGGCGGGAAAGGCCGCTCCGGCATGACCATGAAGGCGGAGGACGCGGTCAGCGACCTGTTCGTCGCCAACACGCACACGCCGCTTCTGCTCTTCTCCTCGCGCGGGCTGGTCTACACGCTGAAGGTCTGGCGCCTGCCGCTGGGCAACCCGCAGGCCCGCGGCAAGGCCTTCGTCAACCTGCTGCCGCTGGAGGAGGGGGAGACCATCTCCACCGTGCTGGCGCTGGCGGAGGACGAGGCGACCTGGGGCGACCTGCATGTGGTCTTCGCCACGTCGCGCGGCAACGTGCGGCGCAACCGGCTGTCCGACTTCGCCAACATCCGCTCCAACGGCCTGATCGCCATGAAGCTGGAGGAGGAGGGCGAGCGGCTGATCGGCGTGCGCACCTGTTCCGAGGACGACGACATCCTGCTGGCGACGCGCCAGGGCAAATGCATCCGCTTCGCGGTGCCCGACGTGCGCGTCTTCTCCGGCCGCACCTCGACCGGCGTGCGCGGCATCAAGCTGGCCGACGGCGATGAGGTGATCTCGCTGTCCACGCTCGCCCATGTGGAGTGCAGCTCGGCCGAGCGCGACGCCTTCTTCCGGCTGGAGCGGGCCAAGGGGCTGGACATCGTCGGCGAGCCCGCCCCCGACGGCGAGGACGAGGACAGCGGCCCCGCCATCACCCTGGCACCGGAGCGCTACGAGGAGCTGAAGCGGCGGGAGCAGTATGTGCTCACCGTGTCCGACCGCGGCTTCGGCAAGCGCACCTCGTCCTACGAATACCGGGTGACCGGGCGCGGCGGCAGCGGCATCTGGAACATGGAGATGAGCGGCCGCAACGGGCAGATGGTCGCCACCTTCCCGGTCACCGGCAACACCCAGGTGATGATGGTGACCAACGGCGGGCAGGTCATCCGCATGCCGATCCATGACGTGCGCGTCGCCGGCCGCAAGACGCAGGGCGTCACCCTGTTCCGCGTCGGCGCCGACGAGCGCGTCGTTTCCGTCGCCTCCATCGCTGAGGAGGAGGACGGCAACGGCTCCGCCACGGCCGAGGCGCCGGAGACGGGGCCCGAGGGCGGGGCGGGGATCACGGGTCTGGACGACGCCTCCACGTGACCGGTGGGCATCGGGGTTGAAGGAATCTAAGGACGCACCCATGAGCAAGGAACGCATCGGTGTCTATCCCGGCACCTTCGACCCCATCACCAACGGGCATCTGGACATCATCCAGCGCGCCTCCCGCCTGGTCGACCGGCTGATCGTCGGCGTCGCCCGCAACGCCGGCAAGGGCCCGCTCTTCTCCACCGACGAGCGGGTGCGCATGGTGGAGGAGGATGTGGCGGCGCTGGAGCGCAACGGCTCCATCATCGAGGTGCGGCCCTTCGACAATCTGCTGATGCATTTCGCGGTGGAGATGCAGGCCGGCGTCATCATCCGCGGCCTGCGCGCGGTGTCGGACTTCGAGTACGAGTTCCAGATGGCCGGCATGAACGCCCGCCTGAACCCGAAGGTGGAGACCATGTTCCTCATGGCCTCCGAGAAGCACCAGTTCATCTCCTCCCGCTTCGTGAAGGAGATCGGCCGGTTGGGCGGCGACATCACCCATTTCGTTTCCCCACGTGTCGCCAAGCATCTGGCCGAGCGCTTTGCCCTGGAGGCCGGCAACGGCGACCACAGCAAGCGCGTCCAGACCTTGAAGGAATAAGCCCGTAACGGACAGGGCCAGAAAAAGCACGGGCCGGGCCGGTCACCCCACCAGCACGGTTGACCCGCCCCGGCCCCCGCCCTATGTTCCGCCCCGACCCACGGGTGAGCGAGCGCGTAGCTCAGTCGGTAGAGCAACTGACTTTTAATCAGTAGGTCCTGGGTTCGAATCCCAGCGCGCTCACCATAGGTTCAACCGGACCGCGGTCGCCGACATTCCGGTCGCGTGGCGGGTCCGGCCTATCGCTCACCGGCGGTGCATTCCCTGCGCGTTTCCTCATTCGCAACACTGTGGTTTGGCGGCGGCGGGGTGGTGTGTCCTTTGCACACCGGGTTCGAAGCGATCGGTCCCCGTTGCGGAAAGTTGCGGGAATCCATTTGTTGCTCTGCTAATCCTCTTAGGAGAAGACCGGCGCCCGGATGCGCGCAATCGGTGATCGGACTCCAGGGGGAAAGCGCATGACAACCTTCGTGGCCACCAACGCCGTGCCCATTGATATGGCCAGCGCGACGTTGGGCAACCTTCCCTACGCGTCCCTAACCGTGACGACAGCCACTCAGGTCCGGGCGGCGTGGTCATCGTCCGCATGGGTGGATTTCTACGGCAGCTTCACCTTTCCGAACGGTGGTATCGCCGGCGTGCTCAACCGCGCGATCGAGGTGACCGGCGGTGTCGCGGCGTACGACATGAGCGGTTACAGCGTCGATGCCGCCACATTTCTCAACTGGGTCAACACCGGGGCGACCTGGACGGCGAAACGGGCGATCTTCGGCGGCAACGATTACATCTACGGTTCCGATTACAACGACACGCTCCAGTATTTCGGTGGCAACGACTACATCGAGGGCAAGGGCGGTTACGACACGCTGAACATCGAGGATGGTTGGTCGTACGATCGGTACAGCCCGCAAACCGGCGCCACCATCGCCTCCGTCGCCTTGCGCGAGGGTCAGTATTACCGGCTGCTGCTCCGCGACACGGAGGTGATCCTGAAGGATGTGGAAAACATCCGCTTCGGGACATGGACCTCCTCGACCGTGGCAAACCTGAACTTCGACGCGATCGCTTACATCGCCGCCAACCAGGATCTGGCCGCACTGTTCGGGACCAACACGGTCGCCGCCGCCCGGCACTACATCGCGAATGGGCGCAGCGAGCGGCGGCCGACGGCCGGCTTCGATCCCATGCAGTATCTCGCGGCGAACGCCGACGTCCAAGCGGCGTTGGGGATCAACGCGGGGGCGGCCCTGTCGCACTGGCTGACCAACGGCGCGCGGGAGGGACGGTCGTCCAGCTTCAACACGGTCGGCTATCTGGCGAGCAACACCGATCTGCTGCGGGCGTTCGGCACCAACCTCGCGTCCGCCGTCCAGCATTACGTCTACAACGGCCGGGCCGAGGGCCGGACGACGACGGCCTTCAACGGGGCCGCCTATCTGGCCGCCAATCCCGACGTCGCCCGCGCCGGCTTCACCGCGGCAACGGCGGCGACGCACTACGTCTACAACGGGTTCCGCGAAGGGCGGCGTCTCATGTCGGGCAGCCTGGCCGCCGCCTGATCGCGCGGTACCGCGCGCTACGCCACCCCGTCCTCGGTCGCCTCGCGCCGCTGGGCGGCGGTGCGGCGTTCGACGATGGTCTTGACCACCAGGGTCAGCACGGCCAGCACGGTCAGCGTTGTCGCCGCGGCGAAGGCGCCGGCCGTGTTGTAGTCGTGGTAGAGCAGCTCGATGTGCAGCGGCAGCGTGTTGGTCTGGCCGCGGATGTTGCCCGACACCACCGACACCGCCCCGAACTCCCCCATCACCCGCGCGTTGCAGAGGATGGCGCCGTAGAGCAGGCCCCATTTGATGTTGGGCAGCGTCACCAGCAGGAAGGTGCGCAGGCCCGACGCTCCCAGCGAGATCGCCGCCTCCTCCCCCTCGCTGCCCTGGACCTGCATCAGCGGGATCAGTTCGCGCGCCACATAGGGGCTGGTGACGAACAGGCTGACCAGGAAGATCGCCCACACCGTGAACATCACCCGCGTGTCCATCGCCTCCAGAACGCCGCCGAACAGCCCCTGGTCGCCGTAGACGAACAGGTAGGCAACGCCGGCCACCACCGGCGACACGGAAAACGGCACCTCGATCACCGCGATCAGCAGCTTGCGGCCGGGAAAGCGGAAGCGGCAGATGGACCAGGCCGCGCAGACGCCGAAGGCGATGTTGACCGGCACCACCACGATGGCCGTCAGCACCGTGAGGCCGATGGCGTGCAGCGTGTCGGGGTGCGTGACGGTGGCGAGGTAATGGCCGAACCCGGCGCCGAAGGCGTTCACCGCGATGGCCAGGATCGGGGCCACCAGCACCAGCGCCGCGAGCAGAAGGCCGGTGCCGACCAGAAGCATCGCCCCCGGGCGGCCGGCGACGGGGACGCGGTGCAGGGTGCGGGTGCTCATGGCGTCTTGTCCAGATAGCGGAGCTGCCAGGCCTGGAGCAGGTTGACCAGCACCAGCAGCACGAAGGCGGCGAGCAACATCACCGTGGCGATCGCCGCGGCCCCGGAATAATCGAACTCCTCCAGCCGGATGAAGGCCAGGAGCGCGGTGATCTCGGTGCGGAAGGGCAGGTTGCCGGCGATGAAGATGATCGCCCCGAACTCCCCCAGGCTGCGGGCGAAGGCCAGCGACCCGCCGGCCAGCCAGGCCGGCAGGATCACCGGAAACACGACGCGGGCGAACACCTGCCGCTCGGTGGCACCGAGGCTGCGGGCGGCCTCCTCCAGCTCCGGGTCCAGGTCCTCCAGCACCGGCTGCACCGTCCGCACGACGAAGGGCACGCTGGTGAAGGCCATGGCGACGGCGATGCCGGTGACGCTGTGCGCCACCTTGATGCCCAGCGGCTCCAGGAACTGCCCGAACCAGCCGTTGCCGGCGAACAGACCGGTGAGCGCGATGCCGGCCACCGCGGTGGGCAGGGCGAAGGGCAGATCGACCAGCGCGTCCAGCGCCCGCCGTCCCGGAAACTCGTAGCGCACGAGGATCCAGGCGATGAGCAGCCCGAAGGCCATGTTGAAGACCGTGGCCGCCAGCGCCGCCCCCACCGTCACCCGGTAAGTGGCGAACGCCCGCGGTGAGCCGACGACGGCGAGGAAATCCGTCCAGCCCAACGCGGCGGATTTCATCAGCAGCGCCGCCAATGGCAGCGCCACCACCAGCGCCAGGAACAGAAGCGTGCAGCCCAGCGTCAGGCCGAAGCCGGGCAGCACCGAGCGGGGACGCCGCCGCGGTGCCGCCGGTGCGCCGGCCAGCGGTTCAACGGTTGACGAAGACACGGTCAAGAATGCCACCCGACGCGAAATGGTCCTTGTTCGCCTTGTCCCAGCCGCCGAAGACCTCTTCGATGGTCACCAGCTTCAGCTTGGGGAACTGCGCCTCGTAGCGCTTGGCGACGTCGGGATGATGCACGCGGTTGAAGTTGCGCGCCAGGATGTCCTGTCCCTCGGGCGAATAGAGGAAATTCAGGTAGGCGGTCGCCAGCTCGCGCGAGCCGCGCTTGTCCACCACCTTGTCGACCACCGACACCGGGAATTCGGCCAGGATGGACAGGGAGGGAACGACGATGTCGAACTTGTCCTCTCCATACTCGCGGCGGATGCCGTAGACCTCGGCCTCGAAGGTGATCAGCACGTCGCCGATCTGCCGCTCCACGAAGGTGGTGGTGGCGGCGCGCCCGCCGGTGTCGAAGACCGGCACGCGGGCCAGCAGCGCCTTCACGAACTCCGTCGCCTTGGCCTGATCGCCCTTGTTCCGGTCGAGCGCGTAGGCGTAGGCGCCGAGATAGGTGTAGCGGGCGTTGCCGGAGGTCTTGGGGTTCGGGAAGACCGATTCGACGTCGCTGCGGATCAGGTCGTTCCAGTCCTTGATGCCCTTGGGGTTGCCCTTGCGCACGAGGAAGGCGGGCAGGGAGTAGTAGGGGGAGCTGTTGTTGGGCAGGCGCGTCTGCCAGTCGGCCGGGATCAGCTTGCCGCGGTCGTGCAGGGCCTGCACGTCCAGCACCTGGTTGAAGGTCACGACATCGGCTTGCAGCCCCTCGATGATGGCGCGGGCCTGGCGCGACGAGCCGCCGTGCGACTGGCTGATCTCCACGGTCTGGCCGGTCTTGTCCTTCCAGGCCTTCACGAAGGCCTCGTTCACCTGCACGTACAGCTCGCGCGCGATGTCGTAGGACACGTTCAGCAGCGTCGTGGGCGCCTGCGCCCGCGCAGAGCCGGCCGCGAGGCCGACCGTCATCGCCGCGGCCAGCGCGGCCCCACGGAGCATCCCTCTCATTCTTCCACCTCTCGACCACCATGGAGCATCGCCGGAGCGGCGGTCGCACCGGCCGGCGGATGGTGGAGGTTGCGCTGGGATAATTCAACAGAAGAATCAAATAAAACTAATCCATCAAGTAAAATAGTTATCTAAGGTAGCTTTTCATGTATATTGCATAACACTAAGAGTGTGATCCGGGCGGGGCGGTGGCGAAGCCCGATGCCGCCAGAGTGTGAATGGTGATTGGCACGCGGTGTCGCGGCGGGTAGAGAGAACGCGAGGCGGATCGGTAGGCGCGCGGACGGATCAAGGGAGCACCCGGCATGCTGCCAGGCATGGAGAGCGGAGCGATGCCGGCGGTGCGCCGCGTTCGCGTCATGCTGGTCGAGGACGATGCCCCGATTCGCGAGCGGATGGCCGCGATCCTGGGCAACGCCGACGGGCTGGAGCTGGTCGGGGTTGCCGAAACCCTGCAGCAGGCCCGCAGCCTGTGCGCCGAGCGGGTGCCGGCGGTGCTGGTGACGGACCTGAAACTGCCCGACGGCAGCGGTCTCGACCTCATCCGCGAGACCCGTCGGCTCTATCCGGCCATGGACATCATGGTCGTCTCGGCTCTCGGCGACGAGCGCAACGTGCTGGCGGCGATCGAAGCCGGGGCGGCGGGCTACATCCTGAAGGATTCCCGGCCGGTGGATCTGGTCGGGTCGGTCCTGGATCTGGTGGCCGGCCTCTCGCCCATCTCGACCTCCATCGCCCGCACCATCGTGCGCCGGGTCCAGGGAAAGCCCGCCGCCGGCGATCCCGCCCTACCGCCCCCGCCGTCCCTGACCGAGCGGGAGACCGACATCCTCTGGGGAATCGCCAAGGGGTTCACCTACGCCGACATCGCAGAGAAGCTCGGCATCTCGCGCAACACGGTGCTGACCCACATCAAGAACATCTACCGCAAGCTGGAGGTCAATTCCCGCGGCGAGGCGGTGTTCACCGCAATCAACCAGAAGATCATCACTCTAGGCCCGTGAGGCATCGGCAGGGCCAGCACCGTGATCGATGACCGGCAGGACGCAGACGCAGGACCGGCATCCCGGCCGGGACGGCCGACGGGTGCGTGGTACGCGCTTCTCCTCCTCTGCCTTCTCCTGCCGCTGGCCTTCGGCTGGTTCATCTTCCGGAACGTCAACCTGCCGGGCGACGTCGGCCCGCTGTTCATCCAGGACGTCCGACTCGAGAGCGGCGGTGACGGCACGGTGGAGAGCCCGGCGACGCTGCCGCACCGCTGTGCGCCGTCGCCGGGCATGGACCGCTGCCGTGCCGACGTCCGCATCGCCCATCACCGGCAGGAGGCGGAGGGCCGGCTGGTCTCGCTCTACATCCCGGCCTACCAGGGCCGGGTCGCCGTGTTCCTGAACGGCGTCTTCCTGGCGACCAGCGATTGGGAGCAGTCGGAAACCGACAGCTGGTCGACCTCCCCGCTGCTGATCCCGCTGCCGGACCCGCTTCTGCGGCCGGGGACCAACGATGTGCGGATCGTGCTGACCTCCGGTGGCGCGAAATTCGGCTTTCTCGGCCGGGTCGCGATCGGACCCGACGACCGGCTCCGCGCGGATTACGACCGGCGAAGCCTCCTGTTCTCGACGCTGCCCCGGCTGATCGACGGCTGGCAGGTGGCCATGGGGCTGGGGATGCTGATCATGTGGATCGTCCGCCCGCGCGAGACGATCTTCCTGCTGGTCGGCACCATGCTGCTGGCGCAGGCGCTCACCTCTCTGCCGGCGACCGTCGGCGACGCGCTCGGCGAACAGCTCCTGCTTCTCGGCAACCACGCGCGGTTCGTCGGTGCCGCTCTGATCCTGCCGCTGGCTTGCCTGTTCGTCGGCCGCCGTCCGCCGGTTCCCATTGGCGTGTTCCTGCTGCTGCCGGCGGCCGTCGCGATCAGCCTGACGACGCTGCCGCTGGAGGTCCACCAGTGGCTGCTGTACCGGGTCTTCACCCCGATCGGCGTCCTGAACGTGTTGGCCGCCGCCCTGGTCCTGTTCCGGGCGGCGTTCAGGGAGCACAACAGCGAGGCGCTGCCGCTGCTCGGCGCCTTCCTGCTGACCCTGATCCTTGCCACCCACGATCTGGCGAACCTGCAGAGTGCGGCCGACGATGTCGGCATACGGCTCAGCCGCTTCGCGGCGCCCATCCTGCTGACCACCTTCAGCGCCGTGTTCATGTGGCGTTTCGCGCTGACCATGAACGCGCTTGACCAGTTCAACAGCCGGCTGAAGCGGGAGGTCGCCGCCACCGAGGAGGCGCTGCTGCGCAGCTTCGAGCGTGAGCGTGTCCAGACCCAGGCCGCAACGCTGGAGGCCGAGCGGGTGCGGCTGATGAGCGACCTGCACGACGGCATCGCCGGGCAACTGGTCTCCATCCTGTCGCTGTGCGAGCTGCGCGAGGTCGGGGAGGCGGAGGTGGCGGAGTCCGTCCGTGCCGCCCTGGCCGACCTTCGGCTGATCGTCGCCTCGCTCGACGATTTCGGCGAGGATCTGGGCGTCATGCTCGCCCTGTTCCGCGAGCGGATCGAACCGCAGGTCGCGGCCCACGGGGTGGAACTGGTCTGGCGGGTCGGCGACCTGCCCGATGTGAAGGGGCTGCATCCGGGCGCGGCGCTCGCCATCTTCCGCATCCTTCAGGAAGCGACCACCAACGCTCTGCGTCACAGCGGTTCCCCGGAACTGCGCATCGAGGCCGACCGCTCGCCCGCGACCAGCCGAAGCGTCCGTCTGCGCGTCGTCGACCGGGGGTGCGGAGGCGCCGCCGACCGCCCCGGCAGCTACGGCATGGGGAACATGCGGCGGCGGGCGGACGGGCTCGGTGCCGAGCTGACCATCGTCTCGGACGCCAGCGGGACGACGGTTACGCTCGACCTGCCGGCGGAATTGCCGCCGGTCGCGGAACCCGCAATCACGCCCCGATAAACACCCCGGAACATCCCCGTTCCACGGGAGCCTGGCGGCATCGCGGCACCGGGGGGTCACACACTCTTGGGATGTTCGCCGACGAACATCGCCGATAACGTCGCGCGACCTGAGCCGACGAAAGCAACGATCTGTCGCCCGGACATCGGATTCGTTCCATCGAGCCGAGCCTGTGGCTGTTCCGGCCCCCGACGGCTTTCGGGCCGGGGCCGCCACACGTCCGCCGCCAGCCATGCCGTCCGTCCGCTTGCCATTGATGTCATCGATCGGGGGTTCGCACGTCATGACTTTGGTCGCAGTTGGTTCCGAGATTGCCGTAAACACGACGACCACCGGGGCCCAGCGTGACGTCAGCGTGACGGCGTTGGACGGCTTTGGGTATTTCCTCGCCTGGACGGACAGCAGCGGTGCTGCCATCGACACCAGCGGCACGGCAATCCGTGGACAATTCGTCGGACTCGATGGGACGACGGGTGCGGACTTCTTGGTCAACACCCTGACGAATTTGGACCAGGCCAAACCGAGCGTTGCCACCTTGAAAGCCTTGGACGGCACGCCCAACGCCACGATCATCGTGTGGGTGGACGCCAACGGTGAGGAAGGCGATACCGAAGGCACCGGGATCCGCTATGTGCGCCGCGGGACCGACGGCTCATACATTGAAGACGACTATATCATCAACGGGTCCTTTGCCGGCGATCAGAGCGCTCCAAGCGTTGCCGGATTGTACCCCGATCCGAGCGGCACGGATGATGGGGGCTTCGTGGTCGTCTGGGTGACCTCGGACGAGGCCACGGGCGATGGCGCGGGCACCGCGGTCAAGGCGCGGCTCTTCGACGCCACCGGATATGCGATCGGCAACGAATTCCTCGTCAACAGCCCCGCCGACGACGATGTCTTTTACAGCGCGAATCCCAGCGGCGACGAACAGTCCGCACCGGTGGTCACGGCCCTGACGAATGGCAACTTCGTCGTCGCATGGCAGGATGCGAGAGGCTCGGTGACGGGCAGCGGCGACGATACATCGGACCTTGGCGTGCGGGCGAAGATTTACGATCGCTCCGGCAACGAGGTGACTGGCGACTTCAGCGTCAACACATCGACGTTCGGCCGCCAGTTCGCCCCCAAGATCGCAGCCTTGAGCGGCGGCGGGTTCGTCATCGTCTGGCAGACCGAGGATGCGGGCGCCGACGGCAGTGGCTCCGCCATAATGGCGCAGATCTACGACGACAGCGGAAACGCGGTGGGTGACAATTTCGTCGTCAACACCACAGCCAATCTGGAACAAATCGAACCCAGCGTCGCCGCGTTGGGTGACGGAGGCTTCGTCGTCACCTGGACGGACACCAGCCAAAACACCGACCCGAACGTGCTGTACGAGGTCAGAGGCCAGGTCTTCGGCGCCGACGGCAGCAAGATCGGTGACGAGTTTACCGCCAACCGCGCCGCCGCCGACAACCAATCGACCCCCGCCATCGCCGCGACAAGCGACGGAGGAGTCATCATTGCCTGGAAGGATGTGTCGGGCAGCAACCCCAATGTCGTCGACATCAAGGCGCAGCTCTATACCATCCCGGATCCGAGCTGCTATCTGGCGGGCAGCCTGGTCCACACCGATCGCGGCGATGTGCCGGTGGAGCGGCTGCGCATCGGCGACCGTGTTCTCACCGCCAGTGGCGCCTACCGCCGCATACGGTGGGTCGGCCGGACGACCATTCCCGCCCGCCTGATCAACACGCCGGAGGCGGAACGGGTCTGCCTGCCGATCATTGTCCGCCGGAACGCCATCGCCAGGAACGTCCCGTCGCGCGATCTTTACGTTGCACGGTGGCACCCCATGGTCGCGAACGGCATGACCATGCCCATCGGTTCCCTGGTCAATGGCCTGAGCATCGTTCAGGACGACAGGGTCCGCGATCTGGTCTACTACAACGTCGAGCTGGATACCGTGGACGTGATCTTCGTCAATCGCCTGCCGGTGTTGAGCCTGTGGCCGCGCACAAGCCCGCGCTTCCGGTTCGACAATTGCCACGACTATTTCGCCCGGTTCCCGGACGGAGCGGAGCATGATCGGGCGCTGACCTCTCCCGTTCCCGAGGCCACCCGTGAGGAGCTGGAGGAGGCCGCGATCTTCCTGTACCACCGGGCTAAGGCCGGCATGCCGGGCCCGGCCGCGCGCAAAGGGCTCCCCACGCGGAAGCCGACGCGTCCCGCCGCCCCGGCCCGAAACGCGACCGTCGCTATCGGCTGGACGGCGTTCGAGGCGATGTTGCGCGACACCGGGGGAGGGAATCGAGGGGGGCGGGGCCTGCCCGGACCTCTGGTGCGCCGATCGGTGTGACGGCGACGTTTCCGCTTGGTCCATCCGGTCCCCCGTGATGTCATCCGATCGCGGATGAAATCACGGGGGATACCATGCTGCGCCTCTACGACAACCTGTCGTCCGGCAACGCCTACAAGGTCCGGCTGCTGCTCCACAAACTGGCGATTCCCTTCGAGCGGATCGAGATGGACATCGACCGCGGGGAGACGCGCACGCCGGACTTCCTGGCAAAGAATCCCAATGGCCGCGTGCCGGCCCTGGCGCTTGAGGACGGGACGATCCTGCCCGAATCGAACGCCATCATCTGGTATCTGGCGGAAGGCACGCGGTTCCTGCCCGACGACCGGCTGGAGCGGGCGCAGGTGCTGCAATGGATGTTCTTCGAGCAGTACAGCCACGAGCCGAACGTCGCGACT
>OFDN01001212.1_pt1 | contig 17755 bp, 16 predicted proteins | sample 1520971 | NCBI WGS metagenome assembly OFDN01 (sample SAMEA94257418, study PRJEB24077) | hot springs metagenome | biome: Aquatic biome; feature: Geographical feature; material: Water | place: India | collected 2012-06-12 | depth 5 m
CCTCCGCGTAGTCGGTCTGGCGGCCGGCACCGCCAGCTATCTGGTGATCGCCCTGTGGATCGGTGGCGTGGTGGTGCTGGTGGGTCTGCTGACGGTCTGGTACGTGGCGCGCAGCGTCAGCCGGCCGATGCGCGCCATGGCGACCGCCGTGACCTCGCTGGCCGCCGGCGGCAGCGGCGTCGCCCTGCCCGCCCTGGTGCGCGGCGACGAGCTGGGCGACCTCTCCCGCTCGGTGCTCGCCCTGCGCACCGTGGCGGAGGAGCAGGAACAGAGGCGCGCCCTGGCCGAGGCGGACCTGGACCGGCTGCGGCGGGAGGCGGACGCCTTCCAGCAGGAGCTGATCGACGAGAAGGATCGGGCCGAGGCTGCCAACGGCGCCAAGACCGATTTCCTCGTCAACATGGGCCACGAGCTGCACGGCCCGTTGAACGACATCGTCCACCACAGCCAGTCGCTGATGAGCGAGCTGCACCGGATCGGGGCCGGTGAGCTCGCCAACGACGTGGACATGATCCAGTGGTCGAGCGAGCAGCTCGTCGGCCTCGTCGATTCGATCCTCGACTACGCGAAGATCGAGGCGGGCACCATGGATGTGTGCCTTCAGGACTTCGACGTCGGCCGGCTGGCGACGGAGGTGCGCGAGCGGTTGATGCCGCTGGCCGACCTGCACGGCAATGAGCTGGAGGTGGTGCCCGGCCCCGGCCTTGGCGGCATGCACTCGGATTTCGGCAAGGTGCGGCAGGTGCTGCTGAACCTGCTCGACAACGCCTGCAAGCACACCAGCGGCGGCCGTGTCGTGCTGTCGGCGGAGCGCCTGGAGCGCGACGGCCGATCCTGGCTGCGTTTCGCCGTATCCGACACCGGCGCCGGCTTCCCGCCGGACCAGGCGCAGCGCTTCTTCCAACCCTTCGTCAAGGGCGGCACGGCGAACGGCGCCCGCAAGGGCGGCGCCGGGCTTGGCCTGACGCTGGTGGCGCATTACTGCGCCATGCTCGGCGGCGCCATCGAGCTGGCCAGCACCCCCGGCCGCGGCACCCGCGTCACGGTGCTGCTGCCCGCCGTCTACCAGGAGGACGACGGCCGCCGCCGCCTGCGCATCGACGCGCTGGACCAGCCGGCCGGACGGCCGCTGCTGACGGTCATGGAGACCCAGCCCGCCGCGTGACCTCGGCAGGGGATGCCCGAACCGCGTCGTCGGCTCCGCCATTGACGTTGACGTAAACGTCATACCGCACTACGCTTCCACCCGACACACCGAACGAGCGGCCACGAGAGCCGCCGCGGAACCGGGAGGAACGCATGACCAGACCGCGTGCACGCCGCGCCGCCCTTGCCCTTGCCCTGCTGACGCTGCTGCCGGCCACGCCGACCCTCGCCGCCGGCGACAGCCGCACCCTCACCTACCGCATCCTGATGGGCGAGGATCCCATCGGCACGGAGACCGTCACCATCGAGCGCCAGGGGTCCCGCACCCGGGTGGCGGTGGAGGCGAGCACGCGGGTGAAGATGCTGTTCCTCACCTTCCGTTACGACCACAAGCGGGAGGAACTGTGGGAAGGCGGCACGCTGGTCTCGGCCAAGGCCAGCACCGACGACGACGGCACACCCCACACGCTGGAGTTCCGCCGCAACGGTGCCGTCGCGCTGCTGACCATCGATGGCAAGACCAGCGATCTTCCCGCCGACGCCCTCCCCCTCACCCTGTGGACGCCGGAGGTGCTGAAGCGCCCGCTCCTGCTGTCGGTCATCGACGGCAGCCGCTACCGGGTGACGGCCCGCCCCGTCGGCCGCGAAACCGTGCAGGCCGCCGGCCGCAAGACCGACGCCCAGCACCACCGCATCGACGGCGACGTCGAACGCGACCTCTGGTACGCCGAGGACGGCACCCTGCTGATGACGCGCTTCCGCCGCAGCGGGTACGACATCACCTACGCGCTGAAATAGGGCGGTCCGCGCCTCGGACCGCGGGCGCGACCATCCCCGCGCTGGCGCTACCGCCTGCTCAGTTTCGCCGATGCCGAGCGATCGACCCTCCCTGGCCCCCGGCGGGGGAGGGGGGCGTCCGAAGGACGCCGGGTGGGGGCTAGGTCCTGCCAGAATCCAGAACCAAATCGTTGCCGGGCAGGGGCGCCGGCATTCTCGAAAGCAGCTAGCCCCCACCCTCACCCGCCGGAGGCGAGGGAGGGGTGAATCGTCGCGCGGTCCCTGCCCTTCAGTCCGGCGACTGGCCGTACTTCATGCGCCGCATCTTCTCGGCCACCCGCCCGATCTCGTCGGCGGGCAGCAGCGGCGGGTCGCCCAGCAGCAGGGCGTAGGTGTATTGGCGGGCGAGCGTCTCGACCTCGACCGCCAGGGCCAGGGCCGCCTTGGGCGTGCGGCCCAGCGCGATCATGCCATGATGGCCGAGCAGGCAGGCCATCCGCCCGTCCAGCGCCGCCAGAGCGTGGTCGCTCAGCTCCTGGGTGCCGAAGGTGGCGTAGGGGGCGCAGCGGATCGAATCGCCGCCGGCCATCGCCACCATGTAGTGGAAGGCCGGGATGCCGCGCCCGTGCACCGCCAGCGCGGTGGCGAAGGTGGGGTGCGCGTGCAGCACCACGTCCACATCCGTCCGTGCCTGCAGGATGTCGCGGTGGAAACGCCATTCCGAGGAGGGCCGCCGCCCCTCGCGCGCCGTCCATGTCCCGTCGAAACCCATGAAGACGATGTCCTCGGGCTCCGTCTCGTCGTAGGGCAGGCTGGACGGGGTGATCAGCAGCCCGTCGCCGTGGCGGACGGACAGGTTGCCGGACGCCCCCTGGTTCATCCCCGACCGGTTCATGGCCAGGCAGGTGTCGATGATGGCGCGGCGGAGGGGAAGATCGTCGGCGGTCGTCATGCCCCGAGCGAGCCATGCCCCACCCCCGCTGTCAAGCCTCCGCCGGAGCGGCTACACTCGGCGTCTCACGGTGCGGGAGGGGTGCTGTGGCACGCGGAGGGTCCCGGCGACGGTTCGGCCCTATCGGCTGTCTGGGACTTGCCGGAACCGGCCTCGCCGTCGCCGGTCTTGCCGGCACGATCCTGGTGATCCTCGTTCCGGTCGAACGGCTGGACGCCGACAGCCACGTCATCGGCGAAATGCCGCCGGCCTTCGCGGTGGGGCTGACGATGCTGGTCGTCGGGTTGGCGGTCCTCGCCGGCGCGCTGCTGGCGCGGGTGCTGCTGTGGGGGTGGCGACGCCGGGGGCGCCCCCGTCCCTAACCGGCGTCCTCCCCGCCCATCCGCCCGCGCGCCAGGATGTAGAGGCGCAGCGCCTCGGCCTCGGAGGCCCACAGGGCGGCCTCCTTGGCGTGGACGATGCTCTGATGCCGGCCCTTCAGCACCTCGGGGTTGGACTCCACGATCGCCTTGCGCTCGGCCTGCGCCATCTTGTCGCCGGCGGCGACCAGACGCTCGTACTGCACCGCCTCGCGGTGGGCGTTGTTGGCGTCCTGATAGTCGGCACGGGCGCGGGCCAGGGCGGCGTTGCGGCGGGCGGTCTGGTAGCGGACGATCAGCGCCTCGACGCTGGCGCCGGACAGCTCCTCTTCGGTCAGCGGGTGCGCCGCCGGCCTGTCCTTGCCCTCGTCGTCCATCGCCATCCCCTCCAACCCGCGGCGCCGTCGCTGCGGTCAACGATGCATGCCACCGGCCGCGTCGGCGCGCAATCGCGTGATCAGGCGACCAGCCCGGCCGCGACCATCCGCTCAGCCTCCGCCAGATCCTCCGGCCGGTTGGTGTTGAAGAACGGGTCGACCGGCTCCACCGGAAACTCGGCGACGGCCAGCCAGTGGCGGCCCGCCCAGGCGGCGACCTTGCGCACGCCCTCCTCCACCAGCGCCCGCCGCAGTTCCGCGGCCAACGCGACCGGCCACAGGGCGAAGACCGGGTGGTCGCGCCCGGCCGACCGCGCGCAGGCGATGTCGGCCCCCTCGGCCTCCACCGCCCGCAGCAGCCGGGCAACCAGATCCGCCGGCAGGAAGGGCGCGTCGGTGGGAAAGCTCGCCACCCGGCGGCAGCCGGGCGCGTGCACCGCCGCCCATTCCAGCCCCGTCAGCACGCCGGCCAGAGGCCCCGCGTAGCCCTCCACCACGTCCGCCACCACCGGCAGGCCGAAGCCGGCGAAACGCGCCGGATCGCCGTTGGCGTTGAGGACGAGGGGCCCGACCTGCGGCCGCACCGTCGCGACGATGCGCTCCAGCACCGTCCGGTCGCCGAGCCGGCGCAGGCCCTTGTCGCCGCCGCCCATGCGGCGCGCCAAGCCGCCGGCCAGCAACACGCCCGCCACGCTATGGCCCCCGCCGGCCCCCTGGATGACAACTTGTGAGTTCATGTGTCGCACCGTGACGCGTAAGGGGCGTTCCGGCAATGGGGCACGGCGAAGTCGTAGCGCTTTATGACCTTGCGCCGAGCGACCGCCGGCGACCATACCGAAGTATGCGGACATTTATCACGAATTGCATGTGTATAACGTTTTCGCATCATAGGAAATCTCGCGACCCGCCGAGCACGTATTCTATACAGTTCAACGGCTCCCGCCTCCCCATTACTCGATACTCCGCCCGCCCCGACACACCGCCAACGCCGCACAAGGAAGATCTAATGTCCAGCGCCCGAATCGACTCCGACCGCCGTTCACGCCTTTCCGTCTTCGGCATCGACGATGCGCTCGTCCAACGGCTCGGGCGCCACCGCGAATGGGCGGAGCGGAAGCTCCCGGCGCTGCTGGACGCCTGGCACGGGCTGTTCGCGGCGTGGCCGGAGATCCAGACGGCGCTCCGCAACCCCAACGTCCACACGGTGCGGGTGGAGCATTGGGTGCGCGTGGTGTCCGGGCAGGTGCAGGACGGCTTCGAAGACTCGGCGCGGCGGCTCGCCACCGCTTTCTACGACAACGGGGTTCCCGCCTACGCCGTGGCCGTCTGCCACCACACGGTGGCGCGCGCCATCGCCCACGAGCTGGGGCTGGACAAGCCGCCGGCGGGCGGACTGTTCGGCGCCGGGCGCCGCGAGCGCGCCGAACGGGACGCGCTGAAGGACGCGCTGGACCGCATGGCATGGTTCGACCTGGAGATTCTGCTGGAGACCTACACCGAGTCCGAGCGGAACGCCAGACAGGCGGTCATGGCCCGGCTCGCCGACCAGTTCGAGCGCAGCGTGAAGGGCGTGGTTGAGGCGGTGGCGACCTCCGCCGGCGACATGAGGGCCGCGGCGTCCGCCCTGTCGGCGACCGCGCAGCAGACCTCGCAGCAGGCGATGTCGGTCGCCTCCTCGGCCGAGGAGGCGTCGGCCAGCGTCAGCACCGTGGCCGCGGCGACGGAGGAGCTGAACGCCTCGATCCTGGAGATCGGCCGGCAGGTGCACCTCTCCTCCGCGATCGCCGGCGAGGCGGTGCGGCAGGCGTCCGCCACCAACGGCATGATGGAGACGCTGGCGGCCGCGGCGCGCCAGGTGGGGGATGTGGTCCAACTCATCAACTCCATCGCCGGGCAGACCAACCTGCTGGCCCTCAACGCCACCATCGAGGCGGCGCGCGCGGGCGAGGCCGGCAAGGGCTTCGCCGTGGTGGCGAGCGAGGTGAAGCAGCTCGCCAACCAGACCGCCAAGGCCACCGAGGAGATCCAGGCCAAGGTGGCGGAGATCCAGCAATCCAGCTCCGGCGCTGTCGGCGCCATCCAGGAGATCGGCCGCACCATCGGCCGCATGGACGAGATCGCCTCGGGCATCGCCGCCGCGGTCGAGCAGCAGTCGGCATCCACCCGCGAGATCGCCGGCAGCGTCCAGCAGGCCGCCCACGGCACCCGGTCCGTCACCACGGTGATCGGCGAGGTCAACCGCGCCGCCACCGAGACCGGGGCGGCGGCGACCCAGGTGCTGGGTGCGGCCGGCACCCTGACCGACGAGGCATCCCGCCTCCGCCACGAGGTCGGCGCCTTCCTGTCCACGGTGCGCGCCGCCTGAGACCAGGGCAGCGCCGGAGGCGCGGAGCGGGCGGGGCTCCGCCTACATCCGCGCCTTGCCCACCCCTGCCAGATAGCGCGCCAGCTCGCCGCCGCAGCTGCGGCTGACCCGCGCGTACTCCTCGGGGCTGTCCACCTGCTTCTGGCGGCGGTCGCGCTCGCGGGTGAACTCCTGCATCACCTGCTTCAGGGCGGTGTCGATGGGCTGCCGGATGGCGGCCATGGCCTGTTCCTGGGTGCGCCGCCGCACCGCGCCGATGCGCTCCACAACCGCCTCCAGCCGCTGCTGGATGCGCGGGATGAACTCCTTCAGCAGCGCCTCGTCCACCGCGATGTGCTTCATCTCGTGCCGCAGCACCTCGCCGTGGATGCAGCTTTCGCGCGGCAGCTCGCGGGCGACGTAGAGGCGGCGCTCCTGGAAGCCGAAGGTGACCGCCAGGCTGGCGGGGGCGCCGCACACGTCGCCGCCGGGCAGAGGTCGGAACATGGCGCGGAACTGCGACTCCTCGCCGTAGCGGGCGTGCGCCAGCCCCAGTATGTGGCCGTTCGACCGCCCGGCCGGTCCCGGCGCGCGGCCGGGAATGGTCGCCAGCTCAGCGATGGTCCGGCCGTTGTCGCGGACGAGGGGGGCGATCTGCGGGGTGACCTTCACCCGCGGCGGATCGAAGGCCGGGCAGGCCACGCCGGCCACGGCCGGAACCGTCGACAGCCACAACGCCCCGGCCGCGAGCAACGGCAGGACAACGGCGAAGGCGTGGCTTGGGCGCATGACCATAGCCGGAATGTCGGCGATCCTGCGCGCCGCGGCAAGTGGGCGCGGCGGATCGCCGGACCGCTCAGGACGGGTAGAGGAAACGCATCTTCAGCGTGCCGCCGACCGCCCGGAGCTGCGCCCGCAGATCGTCGTTCTCGTGGTGCCCTTCCACGTCCACCACGACATAGCCGAGCTTCGGGTCGGTCTGCAGATACTGTCCCGCGACCTTCAGGTTGTGCGACTCCAGGATCTTGAAGATGCCGTTCAGCACGCCCGGCGTGTTGTGGTGCACGTGCAGGAAGCGGGTCGAGCCCGGCCGAACGGGAAGCGCCACCTGCGGGAAATTCACCGCCCCCAGGGTCGAGCCGTTGTCGGAATATTCGGTCAGCTTCTGCGACACCTCGGTGCCGATGTTGGCCTGCGCCTCGCCGGTGGAGCCGCCGATGTGCGGGGTCAGGATGACATTCGGCAGGCCGCGCAGCGGACTGACGAACTCCTCCTTGTCGCTGCCGGGCTCGACCGGGAACACGTCCACCGCCGCCCCCAGCAGACGGCCGCTGCGCAGCGCGTCGGCCAGCGCGTCCACATCCACCACGGTGCCGCGGGCGAGGTTCAGGAAGAAGCTCTTCTTCTTCATGGCGGCGAACTGCGCCGCCCCCATCATGCCCATGGTCTGCGGCGTCTCCGGCACATGCATGGTGACGACGTCGGAGACCTCCAGCAGCCCTTCCAGCGTGTTGCAGGGCCGGGCATTGCCGAGCGCCAGCTTCTTCACCACGTCGTAGAAGCGCACCTGCATGCCCATCGCCTCGGCCAGCACCGACACCTGCGTGCCGATGTGGCCGTAGCCGATGATGCCCAGCGTCTTGCCGCGGATCTCGTAGCTGTCCTTGGCCGACTTCGACCATCCGCCGGCGTGCACGTCCCGCGACTTGTCGGGGATGCCGCGCATCAGCATGATGATCTCGCCGATCGCCAGCTCCGCCACCGACCGGGTGTTGGAATAGGGGGCGTTGAACACCGGGATGCCGCGGTCGCGCGCCGCCGCCAGGTCCACCTGGTTGGTGCCGATCGAGAAGCAGCCGACGCAGAACAGCCGCTGCGCCGCTTCCAGCGCGCGGGCCGTGAGCTGGGTGCGTGAGCGGATGCCGAGGATGTGGGTCTGGGCGATCCGCTCGACCAGCTCGTCCTCGTCCAGCGCGTGCGGCAGGCGCGTCACGCTGCTGTAGCCACGCTCCTTGAATTCCCGTTCCGCGTTCTCGTGGATACCCTCGAGCAGGAGGACCTGGATGTTTTCCCTGGGCTTGGAGACTTTGCTCACGGCGGGCACCCGTGTTGGTGGTGGGCGTGTTGGTGGTGGGCGTTCGAACGCGGCGCAAAGTAGCGCCGCGACGGAGCATTGTCACGGCCTTCGGCGGTGCGGTATGCCAGACCAGCAAACGGACCGGGAGAAGCGCCATGGCCGAGACCGTCACCATCCTCCACAACCCGCGCTGCGGCAAATCACGCCAGACGCTGGAGCTGCTGCGCCAGCGCGGGATCGAGCCCGTCGTGGTCGAGTACCTGAAGACGCCGCCGACCGAAACCGAACTGGCCGCCATCCTCGCCAAGCTGGGCAAGCACCCGCGCGACATCCTGCGCGCCAAGGAGGCGGCGGAGGCCGGCGTCTCCCCCGACTTGCCCGACGACGCGCTGATCGCCGCCATGGTCGCCAACCCCATCGTCATCGAGCGGCCGATCGTCATCGCCGGCGACCGCGCGCGTGTCGGCCGTCCGCCGGAAACAGTGCTGGAGATCCTGTGACGATCGCAGGGTTCCGGCACGGCTGACGCAATTAAGATTCCGGTCATTGTTGCCCGGCAAGCTGGACAGGATCGTTCAACCCCCGAACCGTCCGCCCTGCCGTGTCGAGCATCGCCGCCCTTCCGCCTCCGTCCTCCCCACCGACCCAGTCCGGGTTGGCGGTGATTCGGAAGCTGTTGACCAGCGACGCCCTGCCCGTCACCCCCGTCCGCCCGATTCCCGGCCAGGAGCAGCGCCGCTCCCGCCCCGAGGTGGAGGCCACGGACGAGGCGCTGCAGGGTGCCCGCGGCAGCGCCGGTGCGGCAGCGCGCGGTCGCTCCGGCGGCGCCGATGGCACGGAGTCCGACAGCGGTTATGGCGGCCGCAACGGCGAGCGCCCCGTCGCCGGCTCCGCCGCCCCCCCCGCGGCCGGGCCCAGCAGCGCCTTCATGGCGCAGGCCATCCATCAGGAGATGCTGGGCAGCGGCCTGACCATCGAGCCATGGGACGCGGCCATCGCCGCCTACCGCCGCGCCGAATCCGGCGCTCCCGCCGGGTCCCTGGTCAGCAGCGTCTCGGTGTGACGCGGGTCACGGCTTCAGCACCACCTTGACGCAGCCGTCCTGCTTGTCGCGGAAGGTCTTGTACATGCCGGGCCCGTCCTGGAGCGGCATGGTGTGGGTGATCACGAAGGACGGATCGATCTGCCCCTGCTCGATCCGCCTCAGCAGGTCGCCGGTCCAGCGGTTCACATGGGTCTGCCCCATCCGCCAGGTCAGCCCCTTGTTCATCGACGCACCGAACGGGATCTTGTCCAGCAACCCGCCATAGACGCCGGGGATCGACAGGGTGCCCGCGGGACGGCAGACATAGATCATCTCGCGCAGCACGTGCGGGCGGTCGGTTTCCAGCATCACCGCCTGCTTGGCGCGGTCATACAGGGAATCGAGCGTGGCGGTGGCGTGCGCCTCCATGCCCACGGCGTCGATGCATTTTTCCGGCCCCTTGCCGCCGGTCAGCTCGGCCAGACGCTCGACCACGCTCTCCGTCTCGAAGTTGATGACGGTGGCTCCGCCCGCTTCCGCCATGGCCAGCCGTTCCGGCACGCGGTCGATGGCGATCACCTGGCGGGCGCCCAGCAGGACGGCGCTGCGGATCGTCATCTGCCCGACCGGGCCGCAGCCCCAGATGGCCACGGTGTCGGTCGGCTGGATGTCGCACTGGGCCGCTGCCTGCCAGCCAGTGGGGAAGATGTCGCTGAGGAACAGGAGCTGCTCGTCGCTCAACCCCTCCGGCACCTTGATGTGGGTGTGGTCGGCGAAGGGGACGCGCAGATACTCCGCCTGCCCGCCCGCGTAACCGCCGGTCAGATGCGTGTAGCCGAACAGACCCGCGGTGGTGTGGCCGAACGCCTTGTCCGCAACGCCCTTGTTGCGGTTGGTGCGCTCGCAGACGGAGAAGTTGCCGCGCCGGCACTGGTCGCACTGGCCGCAAATGATGGTGAAGGGGATGACGACCCGGTCGCCCTTCTTCAGGTTGGTGACGCCGCGCCCGACCTCGACCACCTCGCCCATGGTCTCGTGGCCCATAACGTCGCCCGATTCCATGCCCGGCATGAAGCCGTCGTAGAGATGCAGGTCGGAGCCGCAGATGGCGCAGCTCGTCACCCGGATGATCGCGTCGCCCGCATCCTCGATGGTCGGATCGGGAACGGTGTCGTACCGGATGTCCTTCTTGCCGTGCCAGCACAGGGCCTTCATGGCCGTTCTCCCCCAGCGTCGATCGCGTCGGGAAGAGAACCGGGGCGTTCCGGATCCGGTTCCGGGGCTGGTCTTCCGCTCAGTGGGCGGGCGGGAGCGGGGCGCCCACGGGAGCGCCCCGGCCGCTCCCCATCATGCGGCGCGGATGGTGGAGATGAACGCCTCGACCTCGTGACGGAGCGTCGCGGCACCTTTGGACAGGCCGTTCGCGGAGCCCAGCACCTGGGTCGCCGCGGACCCGGTGTCCGCCGCCGCCTGGTTCACACCGGCGATGTTGGAATTGACCTCCTGCGTCCCACGGGCGGCCTGCTGAACGTTCGACGATATGTCGCGCGTCGCCGCCCCCTGCTGTTCCACGGCGGCGGCGATGGCCGCGGAGATCTCGTTGAGGCGCCGGATGGTGCTCTCGATGCTCTCCACCGCGGTCTTGGCACCGCCGGTGGCGGATTGGATCTCGCCGACCTTGGCTTGGATGTCCTCGGTCGCCTTGGCGGTCTGGTTGGCCAGCGCCTTCACCTCCGACGCGACGACCGCGAAGCCCTTGCCGGCGTCGCCGGCCCGCGCCGCTTCGATGGTGGCGTTGAGCGCCAGCAGGTTGGTCTGCCCGGCGATCGAGTTGATCAGCCCGACGACATCGCCGATCTGCTGGGCGGCCGCGACCAGACCCGCCATCATGTCCGCGGTGCGCTTGGCCTCATCCACAGCCTGGCTGGCGATCTGAGTCGAGTCGGACACCTGCCGGCCGATCTCCTGGATCGACGCCGAAAGCTCCTCGGTCGCCGTCGCCACCGTCTGGACGTTGGCCGACGCCTGCTCGGAGGCCGATGCGACCACCATGGCCTGTCGGCTCGCCTCCTCGGCGGTGGCGGACATCGAGGTGGCGGCACCCTGCATCTCCGTGGCGGCCGTGGCGACGGTCTCCACCACGCCCTTCACACTCGATTCGAAGGAGCTGGCGAGCCGCAGCATCGCCGACCGCCGCTCCTCCTCGGTCCTGGCCTTCTGGGCTTCCTGCTCGATCCGGAGCCGATCCATCTCGGCGGCGTTCGCCTTGAACACCTGGACCGCGGCGGCCATCCGGCCGATCTCGTCGCCGCGCTCCCGGAACGGCACCTCCACCGCCTTGTCGTTGGCGGCCAGGCGGCTCATCACGTCGGTGATCCGCTGGACGGGAACGCTGATGCCGCGCGCCAGCAGGAAGCCCAGCAGGGCCGAGACCGTCAGGGCAAGCGCCATGCCGACCCAGGTGCCCATCGAGGAATCCGCCAAAGCCGCGGTCTGCGCCGACGACCTTGTGGCCAGCAGGTCGCTTTCGACCCGGCGGAACTCGCCCGCGATCCGGCGCAGCGCGTCGAACGCCGCCTTGCCGGCGCCGCTGGCCTCCATGTCGCGGGCCTGCTGCACCGTTGCCGGGTTGCCCATCAGGGTGATCTCGCGCTCGGCCACATCCTTCTGCCAGCGCTCGATGGCCGCCCGGAGCTCGTCCACCCGACGCTGCTGGGCCGGGTTGTCCGCGGTCAGCGTCCTGATGGCCGCCAACCCCTCCGCCGCCTGCTTCGCGCCGGCGTGGTAGGGTTCGAGAAATTCCGGCTTGCCCGCAACCAGATAGCCGCGCAGGCCCGTCTCCTGCCCCACCATGCCCGCCACCACAGCGTCGATCCCGTCGAGAACCTTGTAGGTGTGCGTGTTCCAGGCGCTGGTGTCGCGGACCGTCGCGATGTTGGCGTTGATGTAGATGCCCATGGCGGCCACGATCACCAGGACACCCGCAAAGGACGACCCGATCTTTCCCCTGATCGACAGCCTGTTCAAGAAGTTGCGCATGTCTCACCCTGCCTGCCTTTGCCCGGCTCCCGTGGCCGGGGTGCGGAAGATACGGAGATCGCGCAGGAAGAGTCGCAACAAATGCTCAGAGTGCACAAAAAAGCAACACGCAATTCTTTCTTGGAAATTCGATTCTGCCAATGCGTGAGACTGATACCTTTTCACGACGCACAAATTATTCGTATGCGAAATATAATGTCGTCATGCACGAAAAAATGGGATGACCATGGTCGAAACGCTGCCTCCCGTGCGCCCCGCACCGTGAAACGCCCATGGGGCCACCGGCTCAGGGATCGCCCTTGCGCTTGCCGGTCAAAGCCGCGATGACGCCATGGAAGGTGCGGACCTCCTGTTCGGTCATCCGCATCCGCTCGAAGGCGTTGCGCAGGGTCCGAACCATCGACGGGCGCTTTTCCGGGGTGGTGAAGAAGCCCGTCCGGTCGAGCGCCCCTTCCACATGCTCGAAGAAGTTCACCAGCTCCGCCTTGGTGGCGGGGCGGGTCTGGCCGGTGTGCAGGATCTCCGCCGGCGGGATGTCGCCGGTCTGGAACCACTCGTAACCGATCAGCAGCACCGCCTGGGCGAGGTTGAGCGAGGAGAAGGACGGGTTGAGGGGGACGGTGATCAGCGTCTCGGCCAGCGTCAGATCGTCGTTGACGAGGCCGGTGCGCTCCGGCCCGAACATCACGCCGACCTTGTGGCCGGCGGCGTAGTGCGCGCGCATGCGCTCGGCGGCCAGACGCGGGGTGACGAACTCCTGGATCATGCCGCGGGTCCGCACGGTGGTGGCGAACACCACCTCCAGGTCGGCCACGGCCTCGGCCGTGCTGTCGAACAGCCGCACCCCGTCCAGCACCAGATCGGCCCCGGAGGCCGCCGCCTGCGCCTTCTCGTTGGGCCAGCCGTCGCGCGGGCGCACCAGCCGCAGCTCGGTCAGGCCGCAATTCAGCATGGCGCGCGCGCAGGCGCCGATGTTCTCGCCGAGCTGCGGCTCCACGAGCACGATGGTCGGCCCGCCCAGTACGGACGGCCGGTTCGGATCCTTGCCCGACGTCATGTCTTGCCCTTCCCGTCTCCCCGCCCGCGGGCGCTCAGCCCCGCGGCTCCACGCCGTCGCGCAGCAGCTTGAAGGTGTAGCTGTCGACCAGCGCCTCGGTCGACGCCTCGATGATGTTGGTGGACACGCCCAGCGTCGACCACTCCGACCCGTCGCCGTTGCGGCTGCGGATCAGCACCCGCGGCATGGCCGCCGTACCGGCGGTCGCCGCCAGGATGCGCACGCGGTAATCGACCAGCTTCACCCCGCGGATCAGCGGGTAGGTGGACTCAAGCGCCTTGCGCAGGGCCTGGTCCAGCGCGTGCACCGGGCCGTTGCCGTCGGCCACCTCGTGCCGCACCTGATCGCCGATCTTGACGCGCACCACCGCCTCGGACTCCACCACCAGCTCGCCCTTGGCGTTGTAGCGGCGCTCGTCGGTGACGTGGAAGCGCTTCAGCTCGAAGAAGGCGGGGACCTTGCCGAGCTCCCGCCGGGCCAGCAGCTCGAAGCTGGCCTCCGCCGTGTCATAGGCGTAGCCGGCGGTGTCCCGCTGCTTCACCAGATCCACCAGCCGCGGCAGCCGCGCGTCGGCGGGGTCGATGTCCAGCCCCATCTCGCGCAGGCGGGCCAGGATGTTGGAGCGGCCGGCCTGGTCGGACACCACGATCTGCCGGCGGTTGCCCACCGTCTCGGGCGCGATGTGCTCGTAGCAGGTGGGATCCTTCTCCACCGCCGACACGTGCAGCCCGCCCTTGTGCGCGAAGGCCGATGCGCCGACATAGGCGGCGTGCCGGTTGGGCGCCCGGTTGAGCCGTTCGTCCAGCGCCCGGCTGACTTCGGTCAGCAGCCCCAGATCCTCCGCCCGGATGCCGGTTCGGAAGCCCATCTTCAGCATCAGCGTCGGGATCAAGGCCACCAGATTGGCGTTGCCGCAGCGCTCGCCCAGCCCGTTCAGCGTGCCCTGGATCATCCGCGCCCCGGCGCGCACCGCGGCCAGCGAGTTGGCGACGGCGTTCTCCGTGTCGTTGTGGCAGTGGATGCCCAGCCGGTCACCGGGGATGCCGTGCTCGTGCACCACCGCGCGCACGATCTCCTCGATCTCGTGCGGCAGGGTGCCGCCGTTGGTGTCGCACAGCACAACCCAGCGGGCGCCGGCCTGATGGGCGGCGCGCACGCAGGACGCGGCGTAGCCGGGGTTGCGCTTGTAGCCGTCGAAGAAATGCTCCGCGTCGAACAGCGCCTCGCCCTTGGACGCCTTGGCGGCGGCGACGCTGTCGCGGATCAGCTCCAGATTCTCCTCGCGCGGGATGGCGAGCGCCACGTCCACATGGAAGTCCCAGGTCTTGCCGACCATGCAGACGGCCGCGCAGCGCGCGTTGAACAGCGCCGCGAGACCGGGATCGTTGGCAGCACTCCGCCCCGGGCGCCGGGTCATGCCGAAGGCGGTGAAGGTGGCGCGGCTCAGGCCCGGGGCGTCGGACCCGAAGAAGCGGTCGTCGGTCGGGTTGGCGCCGGGCCAGCCGCCCTCGATGTAATCGATGCCGAGACGGTCCAGATCCTGGGCAATGGCGATCTTGTCGGCGACCGAGAAATCGACGTCCTGGGTCTGCGCCCCGTCGCGCAGGGTGGTGTCGTACAGATAAATCCGCTCGCCGGTCATCGCTCGGTATCGCCCGCTGGAACGGCCCCTTGGCCGAAAAGACGGCAACAATGACGCAGCGGCGCCCGCTTCTCAACCGATTCCTGCCGGAGGGGTCGTTGGACACGGCGAAGCCGATGCGCTACGATCCACCCATACGTGTGGAGCCCGCATGCCCGACCGCCACCCCGACCGCACCACCGAACTGGCCACCCAGGTCGAGCACATCGCCGTCAAGCTCGACCGCGTCATCCAGAGCCAGACCCGCATGGAAGGCGACATCGCCGAGCTGAAAGGCGACGTGCGCGAGCTGAAAGAGGGGCAGGCACGTCTCGAATCCGACGTGTCCGGCCTCAAGGACGGACAGGCCAAGCTCGAGGCCGGACAGGCCAAGCTCGAGGCCGGACAGTTGGAGCTGAAAGCCGACGTGTCCGGACTCAAGACCGGCCACGAGCGGCTGGAAGCCAAGTACGACCGCATGCTCGACGTCATGAACGAGAACCACACGGAGCTGAACCGCAAGTTCGAGCTGCTGTTCGGCATGCTGGCCGGGCGGCGGGACGACAAGCCCTGACGGCCGCGCCCCGCACCAGCCCCGGTCAGCCCCGCTTCCAGCTCGTCCCCTGCGGCCCGTCCTCCAGCGTCACCCCCTGCTCGGCCAGCGCCTTGCGGATGCGGTCGGCTTCGGCGAAGTTCCTGGCCTTGCGGGCGGCCTGTCGGTCGGCGATGGCCTGTTCGATGGCCTCGTCGGACAAGGCGCCGGCCGCCTTCGGCGCCCAGCGGAACCACGCCTCGGCGTCCTGCTCCAGAAGGCCGAGCAGCCGCCCGGCGGCCAGCAGCGCGCCCTTGGCCGCCGCCTTCGCCGTCCCTTCCGCCTTGTTGGCGGCGGTCGCCAGCTCGTGCAGGTGGCTGATGGCGAGCGGGGTGTTCAGGTCGTCCTCCAGCGCCGCCAGCAGCTCGAACGGCAGCTCCGCGTCGGCCGGGGCGGGGTCGCCGCGCAGCGCCTGGTACCAGCGGTCGAGCGCCAGCTTGGACTGGCGCAGCCCCTCCTTGGTGAAGTCGAGCGGCTGGCGGTAATGGGCGGACAGCAGGGTCAGGCGGATGGCTTCCCCCGGATGCTCGTCCAGCAGCTCGTTCACGGTGAAGAAGTTGCCGAGCGACTTCGACATCTTCTCCCCCTCCACGGTCACGAAGCCGTTGTGCACCCAGTAGCGGGCGAGCGGGTCGCCGTGGTGGGCGCAGCGGCTCTGCGCGATCTCGTTCTCGTGGTGCGGGAAGATCAGGTCCAGCCCGCCGCCGTGGATGTCGAAGGTGACGCCCAGATGCTCCTTCGCCATGGCCGAGCACTCGATGTGCCAGCCGGGACGACCGCGGCCCCAGGGGCTGTCCCAGCCCGGCTCGCCCTCCCGGCTCGGCTTCCATAGCACGAAGTCGGAGGGGTCGCGCTTGTAGGGGGCGACCTCCACCCGCGCGCCGGCGATCAGCTCGTCCTGGCTGCGGCGGGAGAGCTGGCCGTACTCCGCCATAGACGGCACGCTGAACAGCACATGCCCCTCCGCGGCGTAGGCGTGGCCGCGCTCGACCAGCACGCCGATCAGCGCCACCATGTGGCCGATGTGGTGGGTGGCGCGCGGCTCCACGTCGGGGCGCAGGGCGTTCAGCGCGTCCATGTCGGCGTGGTAGAGGTCGGTGGTGCGGCGGGTCAGCGCCTCGATCGGCTCGCCGCTGGCGCGGGAGCGGTCGATGATCTTGTCGTCCACGTCGGTGATGTTGCGGACGTAGGTGACCCGCGGGTACAGCCGCTTCAGCAGCCGGTACAGCACATCGAACACCACCACCGGCCGGGCGTTGCCGATGTGCGCCGTGTCGTACACGGTGGGACCACACACGTACATGCCGACATGACCGGGGTCCAGCGGCTCGAACCGCTCCTTTCGGCGTGTCAGCGTGTTGGTGAGGTCCAGCGGCACGACGTGTGTCTCCTCTCAGGCGGTTTCGCCGGCCAGCCGCTTCAGCGCGCGGGCCCGGCCGATCAGGGGTAGCAGAAGCTTCAGTTCCGGTCCATGCTCCAGGCCGGTCAAGGCCTTGCGCAGGGGCAGGAACAGCTCCTTGCCCTTGCGACCGGTGCGCGTCTTGACCGCCGCGGTCCAGGCGCCCCAGGTGCCGGCGTCCCACGGCTCCTCGGGCAGCAGCCCCGCCGCCTCGGCCAGGAAGCCGGCATCGTCGATCACCGGGGCCACCGGCGCGTGCGTCACCGCCCACCAGTCGGCGACCTCCGACAGCCGCGCCAGATTGGGCCGCACCGCCTCCCAGAACCCCGCGTCCACGCCCCCCAGCCCCATCGCCTCCAGCCGCCCGCGCACCGCGTCGAAGGGCGTCAGGTGCAGCAGCTTGGCGTTGAGACGTTTCAGATCCTCCGGATCGAACTTCGGCGTGGCGCGCGACACCTTGGCCATGTCGAATTCCGCCACCAGCTCGGCCAGCGTCGCCCGCGGCTCGATGGCGTCCGACGTGCCGAGCTTGGCGAGCAGGCTGGCGAGCGCCATCGGCTCCACCCCGTCGTCGTCGCGCAGACTGCCGATGCTCAGGCTCCCCAGCCGCTTCGACAGCCCCTGCCCGCCGGCGTCGGTCAGCAGCGGCAGATGGGCGAAGCCCGGCACGTCGGCCCCCAGCGCCTGCCAGATCTGGATCTGCACGGCGGTGTTGGCGACGTGGTCCTCGCCACGGATCACGTGGCTGATGGCGAAATCGGCGTCGTCCACCACGCTGGTCAGGGTGTAGAGCGGCCGCCCGTCCTCGCGGATCAGCACGGGGTCGGACAGGTCGGCCCCGGCGAAGCGCTGGTGCCCGCGCACCAGATCGTCCCACTCCACCGGCCGGTGCTCCAGCAGGAAGCGCCAGTGGGGCCGCCGCCCCTCCGCCTCCAGCCGCGCGCGGTCGGCGTCGGTCAGGCGGAGTGCGGCGCGGTCGTAGAGGGGCGGG
>OFDN01001213.1_pt1 | contig 17716 bp, 18 predicted proteins | sample 1520971 | NCBI WGS metagenome assembly OFDN01 (sample SAMEA94257418, study PRJEB24077) | hot springs metagenome | biome: Aquatic biome; feature: Geographical feature; material: Water | place: India | collected 2012-06-12 | depth 5 m
CTGCGCCGCCGCCTCCAGCGGCGACAGGCCGTACCAGTCGTCCAGCGGATGCCACAGCTTCAGCTGCATCACCGGCGCCCAGCCGTCAGCCGCCCGCCCGATCCGGATCGACCGTCCGTCCACGGAGTAATCCCACGCCTCGGGCCAGCCCGACCGGCCGGGAACCACCTTGACCCGGTCCGACCTGAGCGCCCACAGCTCCTCGGGAACCGCGTCCCCCACCGCTTCCACCCAGGCGTTGCCCGAGACCTGAAGCGATCCGTAAACCGCCTCCATCAGCTCCGCCCCCGACTGTTCGGGATTGGGCCGGCGGATCAGCCGCACCAGCGGATGGGTCTCGTCGCGCACCCCGTCCACAAAGACCGCAAAGGGCGCCGAGGCCGCCGCCTCCGCGATCATGCGGATGCAGCGATAGGCCACGGCGTTCTTCTGATAGCCCTCGCGCGCCAGGCCGGCGTAGTCATTGCCCGTCCACCGCGCCCGCCCGACGCCCGACAGCAGCACCGCCGTCCGACTGGCCTTCGCCTCCGGCGCGCCCGGACCGGGCGCACGCCCGCCCCGGCCGAACGGCCACCGCATCCCACCCATCGCACTCTCCTAAAAATCTCTTGGGGCGACGCAGGCGGCGACCGGCGCTCGGCCCCGCCGTTTCGCCTCCGCCCCGCCCGTGCTAGTCTCGGCCCATGACGATCCACGTCGACATCGCCCGGTCTCAGGCCACCCTGGCCGAACTCGCCGCCCAGGCCGAACAGGGCGAGGAAATCGTCCTGTCCCGCGACGGCCACGCCGTCGCCGTCATCCGCGCCGCAGGGGTCGTCGAACAGCCTCGGTTCCGATTTGGCGCCCTGGCCCACCTCGGTCCGCTGACGGATGAAGAAGCGACTCTCTTCCTTCAGCCGGACCCCGAGATGGAGCGTCTCGCCCGTTCGGAAGACGAAGATCATTTCTACCGCTGAATGGCGGTCCTGCTCGACACTCAGGCCCTGCTCCTGGGCGTTCCCTTGATCAGCGCCGACACCGCCCTGGCGCGGGCCGCAGCCCAATATCCCCAAACCTCCGGCGTCATAGTCTTCTGATCCACGGCCCCTCGCCCTGCGGCTCCAGCATCAGCCGCGACACGCCCCAGACCAGGGCGTCGGCCCGGTCGGGGCTGGGTCCGCCCTCGCAGCCCAGGGCCAGCATCTCCTCCTCCAGGGCGGGAAAGTCGCCACAGTGGACGACCCGCCCCTGTTCGTACAACAGGGCCACCGGCTCGGCCCGGGCGGCCTTGGAGCGGCGGGCGTGGACCAGGGCGACCGGGGCCGGACAGTCCGCCTGGCCCAGGACGCTTCGCACCATCTCCCCGCCCTGATTGGCCTCGGCCGCCACCTCCTGGGCGTCGAAATCCCGCGCGGCGCGACAGACGGCGGCGGCCCAGCCGCCGGGCGACAGGCCCCGCACCGTCCGGTCGGCCAGGACGAAGGCCCGCCGTTCGCGCCGTCCCACCACCACTATGCCGCAGGCGTCGCCGTGGGCGCTGGCGGGCGGATCGACCGCCACGATCACCCGGTCCAGCTCGGCCGGCCGGCTTCCCCGCGCCTGTTTCAGATCCGCGATGCGGAACAGGGCGCCTTCGCCCTCCACCACCTGTCCCTCCAGCTCCTGGGCCGCCAGCCGCGTCCCGCCGTAAAGGTCGGTCAGATGGTCGACATAGCCCGGCGACAGGTTCTCTGCGTTGTCCGCCGTCGCCGCCCGGTCCGTCACCGTCCCCGCCTCGGCCATCAGCCGCCGCAGGGCCGGAATGGGCCGGGGCGTGGTCGTCACCGCCAGCCGGGGGTCGGGCCCCAGCCTGAGGCCGAACCTCAGGTTCGACAGCACCGCCTCGGGCTTGCGCCAGGTGCAGAATTCGTCGGCCCAGGCGGCGTGGAACTGGGGTCCGCGCAGACTGTCCGGGTCCTCGGCGGAAAAGGCGTAGGCGGTCGAGCCGTTGGCCCACACCAGCCTTCGCCGCCCGGCCTCCCAGCGGGGCCGGTCGCCCGGCTCGGCCAGGGCCTTGATCCCCGCCTCCCCCTCGACCATCACCTCGCGCACGTCGTGCAGCGCCGGTCCGACCAGGGCGATGACCGCGCCGGGCCTGAACCGCGCCGCTACATCCATCCACACCGCCCCGGCGAAGGTCTTGCCCGATCCGCGCCCGCCCAGCAGCAGCCAGGTCCGCCAGGGCTCATCCAGAGGCGGGCATTGGTGAGGATGCAGCCCCGTCGCCCGCACCATCCGCCTCAGTTCGCGCGCGTCCATTTGGTCGGGCGCCTTTCGTCTCCAGAATGCGGTCCAAACGCTCGGAATGGAGGGTGAGCCGGCGTCGCAGCCGCGCGTCCTCCTCGGGTCTGTCGGTTCGCCCACCCATTTCGTCCTCTTCGCTGTCTTTTTCGGCCCTGCGCTCAGCCTCCATGCGGCGGCGGATCGCATCGACCGCCAGGGCGGCGCGCGCCACCACGCCGGCGCGCCGCGCCAGCGTCTCCGCATCCGCCTTTTCCTCGGGATCGTCCTTGGCCAGCACGGCGGCGGCGCGCTGAACCGCCCCCTTCAACTGCTCGAACAGCGGCGCCAGCCAGTCGCCGCCCGCCTCGCTCTCTTCGCTTTCTCCCGTCATGCCCAAACCCTAGCGCACGAGCGTTCCCAGGCCGGAAGTTCGCGCTTGGAAAGGCGTAATGGTTTGGAAGAACGGGATTTCAAGCAGCGTCGCCCTACGGCTTGAAGCCATGCATCCGACAACGGCTCTAAGCGCGGTAGGCCCAAAAATGACAAAGGGCGCACCCATAAGGATGCGCCCCGGAATTCGACGGCTTCAGCAGCTTGTCATCGCCTCCTGAAGCCCGCCACGCCGTCAAGCGGAGTGGTCTCAAAGCCCGATGCCTGAACAGAGCGGGGACGCGCCCAATCTGGGGGCTATAGGTGCCGTTTCAACTGCTGGAGGCAAGCCGCAGAGTACGGAACCCCTGATGCTTTGATGCTCTGGAGACGACCTGTCTCGACTAAGATCCATCTCCGCTGCAACGCTCAGGGCCTCCCCGTCGCGGTTTGTCTGAGCGGCGGTCAGGTCTCGGATGTGAAGGGCTATGCGCCGGTGATGGACCAACCCGGTCCCGACCCTTGCGTCCTGCTCGCCGACAAGGGCTACGACGCCGACTTCATCCTGGCCGACCTGGAAGCCAGAGACGTCGCCACCGTCATCCCCGCCAGGCGGAACCGCAAGGTCCAGCCCGTCATCGACGGCCATATCTATGGCCTGAGGAACCACGTCGAGCGATGCTTCTCGAAGCTGAAACACAACCGCAGACTGGCCACTCGATACGACAAGACCGCAGACAGCTTCCTCGGCTTCGTCCTCGTCGCTTCAATCCGCCTATGAATCAGACACTTTTCCACACCGTCTAGAATAGAATTTAGAATTAACAAACGCTAATTCGTTCGCAAGGCGTGTTGCGTCTAGGTTGTTTGACGAGAGATTATCGTCAGGGGGGCAGGCTTGACGTTCCATCGCACGCGCCGTCATTTTCAAAGAATCCGCAACCGCGCGACGGGGTTCGAGACGCCCTGCCGCCATCCAAGGTGGATCGATCTTTCAGCGGCGGCGCGGATAGGCGCATCGGTCGTTGCGCTGTCTGCGCCGGCCTCCTCTGTCTTGGCTGCCACTCAGGCGGCCCCTGGCGCCCCGCCGGCGGGACCGCAGAGCCAAGGCCCGACCGAGGTCGAGACCGTGACAGTGGTGGGCAATGCGCGGGTCAGGGGCTCGGTCGATCGTCGCAGCTACGACATAAAGAACGATCTTCAGTATCAATCCGGTTCGCTCGCCGACGTCCTGAGCGGCGTGCCTTCCGTCAGCGTCGATCCCGACGGCTCCGTCAAATTGCGGGGGGCGTCGGGGGTCACGATTCTGATTGACGGGGAGCCTGCGCCTCAGGTCAACGGAGCCAATCAGGCGGCGGGGGTTCAACAGCTACGTGCCGCGCAGTTCAGCCGGGTCGAGGTCATGACCAATCCTTCGGCGGCGTTCAGCCCGGAGGGTCAGGCGGGAATCATCAATCTGATTTCCCGGAAGGACGGACAGTCGCAGCCGACGACCAATATCACTGTCGGCGGCGGCAGTCGCAGCGCAGGGAACTTCAGCGTCAGCCACTCGGCCAATCATGGACCGCTGTCGTTCAATGGGTCCGCCGGCGCCAGACGAATTCCCCTTGTGATCGACGACACTACGACCCGGCGCTTCATCCAGCCCGCCGACGCGATCGATCAAGACCGTCTTGAGAGCCGGACGCAGCTTCGCAAGACGGAAAGCAATGCGTCATCGACCGTGGGATGGCAGCTTGACCCCAAGAGCAAGCTCACGCTCGATCTGGACTACTTCGGCCTGGACCAGCGCCAGGACCGCCGCGCGGTCTTCGACTCGTCCGCCCGGACGAGCGGCGCCGAACCGGCCTTTGAGAGCACCAGCCATGGGCGCAGCGACGCCGACCTGGTCTCCGGCGGCTTGATGCTGAAGCGTACGCTTTCGGGGACGGACAGCTATGCTTTGGCTCGCCTGCGCGTGTCGCGTCAGACCGAGGACGAAACCCAGGACGACGTCATCGACTATTGGGACGAGCCTGCCAGGAACCGGCGACAGGCCGCCCTTCGTTCGCTCGAGCTGCAAACGGTGACGTTTAAGGCGGAATACAAGATCGAGGCCAGGCCGGGCGGGGAACTGATCGTCGGGTCCGATCTGGAGCGGCAGGAGGCCGACGTAGGCTACGCCGAGGGTCAGGCGCCTGGAGCCGCCAGTGGCGCAAGAGACAATCCGTTTCGCTACGATCGCAGCGTCGCCTCCCTCTACACAACCTACAAAACTCGATTTGGCGAACTGGAGGTTCTACCGGGCGTTCGGCTGGAAGTCGCCGACTGGGTGACGCGACAAGGCGGGAACGCTCAGCGCACACGTGATTTCGAGATTTATCCGACGGGCCATGTTCGCTACACGGTCGCTCAGGATTGGATCATCGGCGGCAGCTTTACGAGACGAGTCGATCGTCTAAGAGCGAATGATCTCGACGAGACCGTTAAATATTCTGGCCCCTTGTCCTATTTCAGCGGCCGACGTGATCTGAAGCCCGAAAAGACCAGCGCCTATGAACTGGAGCTTGAACATGAAGCTTCAGGACGCAACTATTTAGCCACCGGCTATTATCGTTCCACGTCGAACCGGATCGGCACGCTCAGCACTTTGCGGGCCGACGGTGCGATCCTCGACCGGCGCGCCAACATCGGCGAGTTTCGAACGGCCGGCCTAGAGCTTGTGGCGAGCGGCTCGGTCGGATCGACAATCACCTACAAGTTGACGGGCCGGTTCGCTCGGACCGAGGTCAGTGGCGCAGACGAGTCGGGCTCTTACCGCCGCAGCGCTTGGACGCCCTCGTCTCAAGCCAACGTCAACTGGAAGATCACCGACCACGATTTCGTTCAGATAAACGCCGTTCAGCTCGGTGAAGATCTGAGCCAGCAAAGACGACGCGAGGCGTTCAGTGTCGTCAACCTCGGCTACCGACGAAAACTTGCCGACAGCCTATTTCTCACGGCCACGGTGTCAGACCTCTTCGACAGCGCCCCAAGACGAGAGAGGGTGCGCGGCGAAACCTTCGATCAGGACATCGACCGCCGCTACGACGCCAGACGCTTCACGCTCTCCCTGTCCTACGCCTTCGGGAGGCGCACCGGCAGCCTGGAGGATCGCTTCGACTACGGAAACTAGGCGGTGCGGACAAAGTGGATTCCCAGATTCTCTGATTGCTGATTCAAGGCTGTTCTTTGCGGAGAGCGGCGTTGGTTCGGGGTTTGATGACGGACGAGGAATGGGCCTTCTTCGAGCCGTTCGTGATCGAGACGGGACCGAGGCGGGATCGGCGGCCACTCAGTGCCTCCCTGTCGCGGTTTGTCTGAGCGGCGGTCAGGTCTCGGATGTGAAGGGCTATGCGCCGGTGATGGACCAACCCGGTCCCGACCCTTGCGTCCTGCTCGCCGACAAGGGCTACGACGCCGACTTCATCCTGGCCGACCTGGAAGCCAGAGGCGTCGCCACCGTCACCCCCGCTCGACCATCCATTCGGGCGCCTCGAAGTCCAGGGCGTCTTCCGGCTCGGCCAGGGCCAGTTCCGAGATCGTCTGTCCCCGGACCGAAACCCCGGCCGTATGCACCGTCTCGGGATCGCCCGAGACCAGCGGATGCCAGGCCGCCAGCGGCCGCCCCTCGTGCAGCCGGCGATAGGCGCAGGACAGGGGCATCCACTCCAGCGCCTCGATATTGTGCGGCGTCAGCTTGATGCAGTCCGGCACATGGGCCTTGCGGTTCGCATAGTCCGAACAGGCGCAGGCGTTCGGATCGAACAGCCGGCAGTGGACCCGCGTCGGGATCACCTCGCCCGTGTCCTCGTCCTCGAACCGGATGACGCAGCACAGGCCGCAGCCGTCGCACAGCCCCTCCCACTCGGCCGGGGTCATCTCGGCCAGGGTCTTGGTTTCCCAATAGGGTCGGGGGGAAGCGGGCATCATCGGACGGGGCGCCTAATCGACGGATGCGGCCATCAGATGGCGGCCGCGTCCTGGACCAGGCATCCATACCACCCCAGACCCTGATAGGTCTCATAGCCCGGCGTGCGGGCGTAGCCGACGGTCCGGTCCCCCTTGGCGTAGCTGCCCATGACGCCGCCCGCGACGTCCAGCTTGACCGTCTCGCTCAGCACCCCGACCCCGTCCGAGGCCGCCAGGACGCGGTGCTTCTGGTCCAGCAGCAGCACCCGCGTCCGGGCCTTTTCGTCGGGCGTCAGCCGCACCCCGTCCACCACCGTCTGGGCCTGGGCCTGCCAGTCGAAATGGACGCCCAGAACCCCGATCACCGCCCCGTTCGCCAGGCCGCCCTGACGGATGGCGGTGGCGTAGGTCGCCGTCGGCGCCCCGTTCAACGCCTCCAGCCGGGCGATGTCCGCCACGGCGAAATCGTCGCCCGACTTGGTCGCCAGGGCGTCGCGGAACCAGGCCATCTCCCGCGCCGACTGACCCCTGACCGGATAGCGGTCCGGCCGACCGTTGGCGACGATCGTCCCGGCCCTGTCGCAGATCCAAAGGTCCAGATAGACGGTGTAGGCGTCCAGAATGATCTTCAGCCGGCGGCCGGCGTGGTCCGCCTTGGCCGCGTCCGGCTGGGCGACGCAATCCACCACGGCGCTGTCGGTCGCCCACCAGCGCACGTCGCAGGTCCGCTCGTACAGGTTCCGGTCGATGATCTCGATGGCGTTCAGCGCCAAGTCCGCCAGCCTCTGGCCCCGCAGTTGGCCCAGGATCGCCCCGCCGATGGCCGACAGCTCGCTCAGGTCGCCCCGCACCTGCTGCTCCAGGGCGCCGGCGATGTCGTCGATCTGGCCCGAGATGCGCTTGAACTCCTCGGCCACCACCATGAAGCTGCGCCCGGCCTCGCCGCTGCGGGCGGCCACCACCTGGGCGTTGACCACCAGCATCTTGGAGGCCCGGTTGACCGAGGCGATCTCGCCGATCTTCTCGCCCGCCACGGCGTTCAGCCGTTCGGACAGCTCGAGAATACGCTCTGGCCTGACGCCCGCGTCCGCTTCACTCATGGAGACCCCCGTCCCGCGCCCGGCGCGCCACAAGGGGAGGCGGGCGAACCGAAGCGAGCCCGAAGGCTAGAACGATAAAACTTAACGCCAGATAACCACGGCTCAGTGAGCCATGCTCTTGGAAAACAACTGGATCACCACCACCCCGCCGACGATCAGGGCCAGGCCGAGCATCGCGGGCGCATCCAGCCTCTGGCGAAAGGCCACGGCGCCGATCACCGAGATCGCTACCACCCCCAGGCCGCTCCAGATCGCATAGGCGATCCCCACCGGCATCTGTCGCAGGGCGACCGACAGCAGATAGAAGGCCAGGCCGTAGCAGACCGCCGTCCCCGCCGTCGGCCAGGGCCGGGTGAACTGCTGCGAGGCCTGAAGCAGGCTGGTGCCCGCCACTTCGCAGGCGATGGCGGCCAAGAGGGCGGCCCAGGTGACGGGGCTCACGGCTCGTTGGCCGTGATCGTATGGCCCGGCGTCAGCAGGGACAGCAGGGCCTTGCGCTGCTCGTCCGAGACCTGATGCAGGCCGAACAGGTCCGACATCCACAGGCCGTCGGCGATCAGCCGCAGCATAAGGGCGTCGTCGGCGCCGACGGGATCATCGGGATCGTCTGTCTTGATCCGCTCCATCCAGGCCTTCCAGCGCAGCACCAGGCTGGGATCGAGGGCGAAGGCGGCCAGGACCACCCGCCCGATGCTGACGTCCTGCAAGGTCACCGGCTCATTGACCGTCACCCTCAGATAGGCGCGGGCGTTGCGGCCGTAGGGCTCCGGATCGCGCGCCGCCTCGGCCAGGACGCTCTCCACATGCATGGCCCCCAGATGATCGATCATCCCCTCCAACAGGGCGGTCTTGCTGGGAAAGTGGTGCAGCAGGGCGCCCTTGCTGACGCGGGTGCGCGCCGCCACCGCATCCAGAGTAAAGCCCGTCGCCCCCAGTTCGGCGGCGACCTCCAGGGCCTTGTCGATGATTTCGGCGCGGGTCTGATCGGGCGCGCGGCGGCGGGAGGGGGTGTCCATAAACGCTACATACCGGCCGGACGGTAACTGTCAAGCTGGGCGCCGATGGACGATCTTTCCGGTGGCGTCTCGGCCCTCCAGCCCTTAGATCAACGCCCTTCCCGCCCCTTCCCCGCCCGTACAGCCTCCCCAGGGAGGATCGAAAGTCAGATGGCCGCCAGACCCCCTCTCGTCGCGCTCAAGGACGTCCGCCTTCAGGACGGCCCCCGCCCCCTGTTCGACGGCGTCGATCTGGCGGTCGAACCCCGCAGCCGCGCCGCCCTGGTGGGCCGCAACGGGGCGGGCAAGTCCACCCTGATGAAGGTGGTCATGGGGCTGATCGAGCCCGACAGCGGCGACCGCTCGGTCCAGTCCGCCACCCGTTTCGCCTATGTGCCGCAGGAGCCGATCATCACCGGCGAAACCTTGCTGGACTACGCCTCGTCCGGCGAGGCCGAGCCCTGGACCGCCGAGGCCTGGCTGACCACCTTCGGCCTGGACCCGGCCAAGTCCACCCAAGGGCTGTCGGGCGGCGAAACCCGCCGGGCGGCGCTCGCCAAGGCCTTCGCCGAGGAGCCCGATCTGCTCCTGCTGGACGAGCCGACCAACCACCTCGACATCCTCGCCATCGAGCTTCTGGAGACCGAGCTGATCTCGGCCCGGTTCGCCCTTCTGGTCGTCAGCCACGACCGCGCCTTCCTGAACCGGGTCACCGACACCGTTCACTGGCTGGAGGGCCGCCGCGTCCGCACCCTGAACAAGGGCTTCGTCGAGTTCGACGACTGGGCCGCCAAGACGCTGGAGGAGGAGGCGGAATCCCTGCGTCGCCTGACCAAGACCATCGAGCGCGAGACCGAGACCTTCTACCGCTCCATCACCGCCCGCCGCAGCCGCAACGAGGGCCGCGCCCGCGCCCTCCAGGCCATGCGCGCCGAACGGGCCGAGAAGATGAAGGACGTCCCGCGCGAACTGTCCCTGGGCGTCGATTCCGGCGCGACCTCGGGCAAGCTGGTCGCCGAGATCAAGGGGGTGTCGAAGGGGTTCGACACAGTGGCGAGTGGCGAGTCGCGCGTGGCGAGCGATGGCTCCGCCGCCCCGACCGCCGAGCAGGACCCGTCGCTCTCGCCACTCGCCACTCGCCACTCGCCACTTCCTGCCCGCCGCACCCTGTTCAAAAACCTGACCACCCGCATCATGCGCGGCGATCGCCTGGGCATCGTCGGCCCCAACGGGGCGGGCAAGACCACCCTGGTCAAGACCCTGCTGGGCGAACTGCCCCCTGACGAAGGCACGGTCCGCCTGGGCGCCAATCTGGAGCCCGTCTATCTGGATCAGTCGCGCGAGGGGCTGAAGTCCGACATGACCCTGTGGGACGCCCTGACGCCCGGCGGGGGGGACTCCATCCTGGTGCGTGGCGTGTCCAAACACGTCGCCGCCTACGCCAAGGAGTTCCTCTTCTCCGAGGCCCAGCTGCGTCAGCCGATTTCGACCCTGTCGGGCGGCGAACGCAACCGCCTCCTCCTGGCCCGCGCCCTGGCCAAACCCGCCAATCTGCTGGTCCTCGACGAACCGACCAACGATCTGGATATGGACACGCTCGACAAGCTCGAAGAGCTGCTGGAGGGCTATGACGGCACCCTGATCCTGGTCTCCCACGACCGCGACTTCATCGACCGGCTGGCGACCTCGACCCTGGCCCTGAACGGCCGCGGCGACATCGTCGAGACCCCCGGCGGCTGGACCGACTTCCTGCGCCAGAATCCGGAATTTCTTAATCCTGCCCCCGTTGGGGGAGGGGGACCGCCGAAGGCGGTGGAGGGGGCTCGGGCCGTCCCCGCCCCTCAAAAGAAGACCGCCAAACTCTCCTACAAGGACGCCCGCCGTCTGGAAGAGCTGGAAAAGCTGATCGAAACCCTGCCCGCCACCATCGCCCGCCACGACGCCGCCCTGTCGGACCCCGACCTCTACGCCCGCGACCCCAAGGCCTTCGACGCCGCCATGAAGGCCGCCGAAAAGGCCCGCGCCGAGCTGGAATCCGCCGAGATGGAATGGCTGGAGCTGGAAGAGAAGAAGGCGGCCCTGGCTGGGTGAGGGGCGCCGCTTGAATCGGATGCGCCAAACCCAATCTCATGCTAGGGTGAAGCCCTGAAGGAGACTCCATGTCGACGATGCAGATCGCTTCTGAAGAGACCCTGCGCGCCGGTCGCAGGATCGTCGAACAGTACGGCAGCTGGTCGGCCGCCATCGCCAAGGGCGAGCGTCGCGACGACGGCGTCGTCATCCTGCCCGCGCCGCCCTCTGTCGCGACCACCGCTCAGGCCGAGGCGCCCGCCCAGGCTCAGGCCAAGATGCAGGCCAAGACCCCCGCGCGCGCCGTTTGACCGTCACGCTCGGGGTCGCCTGGGCGCTGTTCATCCTGGCTCCAGGTCTGGCGGTGTTCGCCGCCCTCTACACCTCGGGCGGCGGCAAGGTGGTGGCGCCCGCCCCACCTGCCCCCAACTCCTTCACCGCCCTGTCCATCGTCATCTTCGGCGCCCTGACGGCCCATGCGGCGGCGGCCTTCGTCTTCGTCCTGGGGGACGGCGTCGCCTACTCCCTTCCGGCCTTGCGTCCGCCGTGGAACCCCAATCCTTACGCCTATTTCCTGGCCGCCCCGCCCAAGACCGACCCCTTCCTCGGACTTGAGGTCTGGTCGCTGCTGTTCGTCCTCCTGGTCCTTTCGATCGGCGCCTATCTGGTCATGCGGTGGGCGATCGGCCGTGCGGAGCGGACCAGCATCGCTCGGGCTCGGCTTGAGCCGCCCCAGCCTGCGGTCCCCCTGTTCCGATTTCTGTACGGCGGCTGGGCTTCGACCTTGGTTCAGCTCAGTCCAGAAGCCGCCTACGACAAGCATCTGGCCGCCTATGTCGTGACCGACATGGAGACCGAGAACGGCTGGGTCGGCTATGAGGGCGAGGTCGCGAGCCTGTCTCTCGACACCGACAAGCAGATCGTCGCCCTGACCCTGAAGAACTGCCAAGCCTTCCGGCTGGAGCCCACAAAGACCAGCCTCAGTCACAGGGTGATGGCTCGTGCGGCGCCCATTCCCCTGCTGCTGATCGAACGGTCGCAGATCAAGAATGTGGCGCTTCAGGTCGTCTTTCAGCGCAAGCCCAGTCCTCGTCCGGCGGACGGAACGGTCGTCTAGCCCTGCGCAGGTCCGCCGTCCTGATCCTGGGGCGGCGTCTTGCCCTGGCCCCGGTTCTGCATCACCCCGACCACGATGAAGGCGACCAGGCCGAAGGCGAACCACAGGCCGAACTTGCCGGTGAGCAGGCCGATCAGGCCGAAGATCAGCAGGACGCCGAAGGGGGTGAGCTTCTTCATGGGGCGGACGTTAGCCGGGTTTCTTTCGGCTGACGAGACGTTCCGACACCTCCGCCCTTGAAACCAAAGCCGCCCTTACCCACTCCAGCCTCATGACCCTTTCCACCCATGTCGTCGACTTTCCCCCGGCCCAGCAGGCGGCGGTGCGGCGGATCAACGCCGTCCTGGCCCGCGCCCCGCGTCTGCGGACCGACCCCTGGCGGATCGAGGCGGGCCAGCGCCTGTCCCTGTGGTTGGACGCGGCCGCCGGGGCCGTCACCGTTCCCCGCCTGCGCAAGCGCGGCGTCACCGTCGAAATCCGCCAGACCGACGGCGAGACGCCCGTTCCCTTGCGCATCCTTAGGCCCGAAGGCCCGCCCCGCGCCGTGGTGCTGGACATTCACGGCGGCGGCTGGGTGCTGGGCAGCGCCGGTCTGAACGACCGGCTGAACGCCCATCTGGCCCGGCACGGCTTCTGCGTCGTCTCGGTCGATTACCGCCTGCTGTCCGAACGGCGCGGCGTCTATATCGACGCCGCCATCGCCGACTGTCTCGCCGCGGCCCACTGGACCGTGACCCATGTCGACGATCTGGGCGCCGCGACCGTCTTCCTGACCGGGGAATCCGCCGGCGGCCATCTGGCGGCCCTAACCGCCGTCGCCCTGCGCGACCAGGGGCTGATCGACAAGGTCAAAGGCTGCGTCTTCACCTATGGGGTCTTCGACCTCTCGGGAACCGAGGGCGTCCGCTCGGCCGGGCCCGAGACCCTGCTGTTCAACGGACCGACCATGCAGGCGGATCTGGCGCGGCTGGCGCCCGATCGGGACGAGGAAGCCCTGCGCCGACCCGACGTCTCGCCCCTCTACGCCGACCTTGAGGGCCTGCCGCCGGCCCTGTTCCTGGCGGGCGAATACGACCCCCTGTTCGAAGACAGTCTTCTGATGGCGACCCGCTGGGGCGAGGCGGCCGAGGCCGATCTGATCCGCGTGCCCGAGGCGCCGCACGGCTTCCTGCATTTCGGCGGCCCAGCCGCGCGCGGGGCGCGGGCGGCTGTCCGTCACTGGCTCAACAGACACCTGAAGTCATAAGGAAAATTCCCGATTGTGGGACTGAGGGATTTCCCTTACCTCACGAAGCGTCACCACCGCGCGATCCGGACGCGGGAATCGGGGAGAAGTGAGGCTTTGAACCCGGTCCTGTTTCGCCGTCCCCTCTATGGCTACGGCCTGGCGGTCTGCGCCTGGCTGACCGCGCTGGGTGTGCGCATGGCCCTGGCCGACTGGTTCCCGCCGGGCTTCCCCTATCTGACCTTCTTCCCGGCCGTGGTGGTGATCGCCTATTTCTGCGGACTGGGGCCGGCGGTTCTGACCGCCGTCCTGTCGGGCCTCAGCGCCTGGTGGTTCTGGATCGGGGCGCCGGGGTTCGACTGGAGCGCAGCGACCGGCCTGGCCCTGGCCTTCTACGTCTTCGTGGTGGCGGTCGACATCTTCTTCATCGTCGGCATGAATGCGGCGACCGACGGTCTGAAGCGCGAGGTGGCGCGCAACGCCGCCCTGGCCGAGAGCCGCGACCTGTTGCTGAAGGAGGTCCAGCACCGGGTGTCCAACAACATCCAGGTGGTCTCCAGCCTGCTGCGGCTGGAGGCCGGCATGACCCGGGACGAGACGGCCCGGCGCGTCCTGTCGGAGGCTGCGGCCCGCACGGCCCTGATCGCCAAGGTGCAGCGCAGCCTGCTGGACGCCGACGGCGCCGCCGCCCCCTTCGACGACCTGGCCCGCCGCCTGGTCGCCGACGCCCTGGAGGCCACGGGCCGCACGGATGTGACGATCGAGGTCGAGCGCGCCTGCCACGCCCTGACGGCGGAAGAGGCGACGCCGGTCGCCCTGATCCTGCTGGAATGCGTCAACAACGCCCTGGAGCACGCCTTCCCCGGCCGCCCCGGCCGGATTGACGTCCGTCTCTATGAGGTGGACGGCGAACGCCGGCTGGAGGTGCGCGACGACGGCGCCGGTCCGCCGCCGGCCTTCGACCCCGGCCAGAGCCGCAGCCTGGGCCTGCGGATCGTCCTGGGCCTGACCGAACAGCTGCGCGGTCGGTTCAGCCTGATGGAAGGCTCGCCCGGCGCCCTGTGCCGTCTGACCTATCCGCGTCCCGCCGATCACTGATCGCCCGGCTTCCGTTTCTGTGGACAGCGCAAAGCCCTGATCCGCAAAAGCGAATTTGATCCGTCCACCGATATTCACAGGCTTGTCCACCGCCGCCGGGCCGGTCATGCACATGGGGGCGAGTTCGGGCGCTTGCCTCATACCGGCTTTCGCGAGAACGTCAACAGGCCGAGGGACACGGCGGCGCGGAAATCGGGGGAGACCCCGGCTTCAAGCGGACCGGCCCGGCTCTCCGACCCGGCGTAACGGGCGATCTTCAGGATCGTAACGAGCGTCAGGCGGGATCCAGGCTTCCGGCCTTCGACGGTCTTCAGGACCGGCGGACGCAGGGAGAACCGGATCGGGATCGACGGACGACGCGGACGCAATCCGCGGAACGCCTGAGACCAGGGGCGCGACAGGATACAGCCGACCGTCCTCGCGGGCTCCCGCCCCGACGACGCCCAGGCCGAGGTCCGAACCCACCCGGCCAAGTCCAACCCGGACTTGGCGAGGGGACGAAGCACACGGGCTCCCCCGCACGCTTCGTCCCCTCGCTCAATTGGGGCTTGATGTCATACAGAGGCGCTGGACAGCCGCCCCTCCCTGTGCGCCCATGGGCTGTAGAGGGAGCCCATGATGCGTGCAGCGACGATCGCCGCTAGAGCCTCGGTTGCGACAGCCTGGGTCGCCAGGGCCTTGATCGGAGGGGCCTTGATCGGAGGGGCCTTGATCGGAGGCGCCTTGATCGGAGGCGCCTTGATCGCAGGGGCCGCCTCGGCCCAGGACCGGCCCGAATACCTCGGTCCTCCCATCCTGATCCCTTCGACTCGGTTCGATTCCGCCGCGCCGACCCCTGACAACGCCGTGCTGCGCATTCCTCAGCCGGAGGCCCGCTGCGACGGCGCGGCCGTCGCGCCGCTCTATCAGGAAGTCTTGCCGGCCTATGTTCCCGGGCGGGATTGGAGAGGCGCGGAGACCTTCGACCTGACCTTCTCCATCGCCGCGGACGGCCGCACCCTGGACATTCGTCCGGCCAACGGACCGCCGACGCTGTTTGATCAATACCAGGCCACGCTCGCCGCCTGGCGCTTTCCGACCCAGGCGCGCAAAGACTGCCGCCTGACGATCCGTTTCCGTCACATTCCGCTGGCCCAGGCCGAGACGGCCGACCTGCTGAACTATTTCGCCGTCCACCGAGAAACCGGCGCCCTGCGCGACGCCGTCGCCAAACGTCTGGGCGGCCCGGGGGCCGACTGCGGCGAACGCTTCGGCGGGCGTCGGCCGGACGTGGTCAGCTTCCCGGATTTCGAAAAGGGCCGCCGCCCGCCGCCCGGCGGTCGATCCTGGTCCGTGACGCGCTGGAACATCGACGCCGAGGGACGGACGACGGACATCCAGACCCTGGGCTCCTCGGGCGATGCGGACCTGGACGCCGAGGCGCGGCGAGCGGTCGCAGAGACCCGGATGCGCCCCGGCCCCGCCCGCACCGGCTGCGTCTACAATGTCTATCGCAGCGGCGAGACCCTGCCCGCGCCGCCCCTGCCGCCGGAAGACCAAAGGGAGGACCCGCTGCAACAGTGCCCGGACGCCGTCGGTGACCGGTTCAGAGCCCGCTCCAACCCGGAGTTCCCCCGGGTCTTTCGCGACCGATCCATCGAAGGCTGGGCCCTGGTCCGGTTCGACATCGCCCCGTGGGGCCAGATCGGCAACGCCGCCGTAGTGGAGGCCCAGCCGGCCGCCGCCTTCGGCGCAGACGCCCTGCGGCTGGTGCAACGCAGCGAGGCCAGCCCGGGCTTCGACGCCGGCGTCCGCTGCGTGGTTCCGGTGCGCTATGTGCTGCGGGACGAGGCCGCGTCCGAGACGGAACAGAACTGAAGCCCCGCCTTCCCAAGGCCGCCTTCCCCTCGTAAAGCAGGGCCATGATCCACCGTGGGAATCGCCTGCTGAGCCGTCGCCGCGCCCTGCTCGCGGGCGGGGCGGCCGTGGTCGCGGGGGCGGCCCTGGGCTTGAGGGGCTGCGGCCGGTCCGAGGCGCCGGTGGACGAACAGGGCCGGGTGCGGCTGCGCTTCGCCACCGACTGGCGCGCCCAGGCCGAACAGGGCGGCTTCTATCAGGCACTGGCGACCGGCGCCTATGAGAAGCGCGGGCTGAACGTCCAGATCGTCCAGGGCGGGCCGGGCGTGAACGTGCCCCAGCTGCTGGCCTCGGGCGCGGTCGAACTGGGCATGGGGTCCAACAGCTTCATCCCGATGAATCTGGTCGCGGCCGGCGCGCCCGTTAAGGCCGTCGCCGCCTTCTTCCAGAAGGATCCCCAGGTCCTGATCGCCCACCCGGACCCGGCGCTGGAGACGATCGCCGACCTGAAGGGCCGCCCCTTCCTGCTGGCCGACGCCTCTATCAACGCCTTCTGGGTCTGGCTGAAGGCCAAATACGGCTTCACCGACGATCAGGTCCGCAAATACACCTTCAACCTGGCGCCGTTCCTGGCCGACGAGCGGGCGGTGCAGCAGGGCTATCTGACCAGCGAACCCTACACCATCGAACAGGAGGCGGGCTTCGAGCCCAAGGTCTTCCTTCTGGCCGACGAGGGCTATCCCTCCTACGCCGCCATGGTCCTGGCCCCCAATGCCTTTGCGCGAGACAATGCAACGGCCCTGCGCAGCTTCATCGCCGCCTCGGCGGAAGGGTGGCGCGACTATCTGCGGGGCGACCCGGCGCCGGGCGACGCCCTGATCCGCCGGGACAATCCGGAGATGACCCAGGCCATTCTGGACCAGGCCCGGCAGAAGCTGCGCGACAACGCCATCGTCGACGGCGGCGACGCGGCCCTCTACGGCCTGGGGGCCATGACCCCCGACCGCTGGCAGGCCTTCTTCGACGTGACCAGCCAGGCGGGCGTCTTCGATCCGGGCCTGAACTGGCGCGAGGCCTTCACCGACAACTATCTGCCGGGCCGTGGCTGAGCCCATCGCCGCCCTGCGCGGGGCGACGGTCGATCTGGCCGGGCGCCGCCCGCTGGGGCCGCTGAATCTGACCGTGGCGCGGGGCGAGATCGTGGCCCTGGTCGGCGCCTCGGGCGCAGGCAAGTCCACGACCTTGCGCCTGCTGGCCGGGCTCCAGTCGCCCAGCGCCGGAACCGTCGCGCGCGCCGTCGGACCGGGCCGCACCGGCTTCGTCTTCCAGAGCCCGACCCTGATGCCGTGGGCCGACGCCCTCGCCAACGTCGCCCTTCCGCTTGAGCTCTCGGGCGCTTCCCGCGAGGAGGGTGGTCCCTTCTGGACCTCTGTAGGGGTTGTGAACTGGCATCACGTGATCTCCGTCGCCCGGGCGGCCTCGGCGGACATTCGACGCGAGCCCGAAAGCAGAGCACACGCCGCCAACCTTCTAGCCACGCTCATCCATCCGCTCGACTGTGTGGGGATGGAGACGTCCAGCCTGCTCGGCTCTCTCTGGGATGTTACGCCGCACGTGTGCTGGGTAGGGCTCGGACTTGCACTCGACCTATGCATCCTCGCCTCGGAGGAGGTCGGCGTTGGCTCGATACACGATCCCGACGCCGGCCGCGAGGCACGGTGGCGCAAGCTCGAAG
>OFDN01001217.1_pt1 | contig 17631 bp, 19 predicted proteins | sample 1520971 | NCBI WGS metagenome assembly OFDN01 (sample SAMEA94257418, study PRJEB24077) | hot springs metagenome | biome: Aquatic biome; feature: Geographical feature; material: Water | place: India | collected 2012-06-12 | depth 5 m
ATCATGAGCGCCACTGGAGTGGCGCGCTCCCATGAGCCTGAACTATCCGACATCGATCAAGGGCGTCGTCCTGCATCAGGGCCGCGTCCTGCTGCTCCTGAACGAGCGCGATGAATGGGATCTGCCCGGCGGGCGGCCCGATCCGGGCGAGGATCATCGGGCCGCGCTCGTCCGCGAGGTGCGGGAAGAGGCCGGGCTGGCGGTCGAGGTCGGCGTGATGGTCGACGAGCATCTGTTCGAGGTGCTGCCGCAGCGCTTCGTGCGCATCGTCGCCTATGCCTGCACGCTCGCGACCGAGGGCACGATTGCCCTCAGCCATGAGCATCACGAGGCGAGCTGGGTCGAACTCACGGCGGTCGGCGAAAGGATCGCCGGGCGTGTACTCCCCGCGGGCTATCTCGGCGCGATTCGCCAGGCCGCCTGCCAGCCTCTGTCGTCATAGAAGCGGCTGGTCTCGATCTTCAGGAAACGGTCGTGCGCCCCGGCGGCGCCGAGCCACAATTCGTTCCAGCCGTCGAAGCCGGCCAGCGGGTCGGCGAGCTGAAGCTCGCGGGCGAGTTTCCAGCCTTCCATCCGCACGACCACGGCGCCGTCTTTCTCTTCGGTGACGATTTCCTCACCTTCGGCGGCGAGGATCGCGGTTAACCAGCGTGCGAACATGCGCGCGCTCTCGAGATCGCCCGTCTCGACGTCAGTCGGCAGATCGAGTTCGCGCGCCGTCTCCTCGTGGAACTGAAGCCCCACCAGGCGCGCGACGCGGCCCATCTCGGTCTGGGCGTCCTTCGGGCCCAAGAGATCCTGCAGCACCGGCAACATGGTCTGCACATAGCCCATCGCGTAGGAGCGAAAGGTGCGCAGGCGGCGCTCCTCGGGCCAGTTGGCGGTCTCCAGCTTCGGCTGCGTCTTCCAGTCGATGCGCGGCATCTCCTCGTCGTAGGCGAAGCGCACGCGCTCCTCCTCCTTCAGCGGCCGGCCGTAATCGAAATAGTAGCCTTCGAGGCCGGGCTTGCCGTCGACGGTCATGCCGGTGCAGACGAAGCCGAGCCCCGGGTTCTTCAGCGAGATCCCGTTGTGGCCGTGCCAGCCGTGCAGGAAGGCTGCCGACACTTCGTGCGGCACGGCGGCGATGGCGGTGCCCTTCCACATCCAGCGCGGCGGCGGATAACGCACCCAGGCCTTCGTGTCGCTCTCGCGCAGATAGCCGGTCTTCACGCCGCCCAGCGCGTTGGAGTGATAGTGGTAGAGCGCGCAGGCCGGCGCATCCTTCTCGCCATCGATGCCGAGCTTCTGCAGGCCGGGCAGGAACTTCTCCAGATGTTGCCGGCGAAAGTGGCGGAAGACGTATTCACGCGCGGTGTCGCTGCCGCGCCGCGACACGAGGCTGATGATCAGGCCGGTCATCAGCGCGTTGTAGAGCGTGCCGACCGCCCTGTAGGCGGCCGCTTCAGCCATTGTGGCCGTCGATCAGGATCGCCTTGGAATGACCGGCCTTGAGGCGCATCGCGAGCACGGGCTTGTATTCTTCCGAATGATAGAAGCGCTCGGCCTTGGCGCGGTCGGGGAACTCCAGCACGACGACGCGTGCCGGCGTCCATCCGCCTTCGAGGCTGGTGCAGTTGCCGCCGCGCACGATGAATTTGCCGCCGAACTTGGAGACGAGGCCCGGCGTGTGCTTGCGGTACTCGTTCATCAGTTCCTCGTCCTTGGTGTCGATCTCGACGATGATATAGGCCGTCACGTCTTCCTCCCTCGTTAGCTGCGGCAATCGCAAGGATCCCTCACTGCGTTCGGGATGACAATTCGTTGGGAATTGCGCAGTGCGCCGATCCCGAAAACGGTGTCATCCCGAACGCAGTGAGGGATCCTTACCTCATGTGCGATTGGCGTCTCTCGTTAGCCGGTTTCCATGGGCAGGGCCGGATCGTTGGCCCACTCCTGCATGGAATTGTCGTACACCGAGACGTTCCTGTGACCCAAGAGCGCCGTGAGGACGAAGGCGTCGAGCGTGGCGGCTATGCCGCCGCCGCAATAGACCAGCACGCGCTTGTCGGGCGCGGCGCCCACGCCCTCGAAGGCCGCGCGCAGGTCGGCGATCGGCTTCAGTGCCTTGTCCGGCCCGAACAGGCTGGCGGCCGGCACGCAGGAGGAGCCCGCGATGCGGCCGGGGCGTCCATAGACCACGCCGCCCGCGCCATTGTGCTGGTCGTGGCTGAGCGCATTGAGGGTCAGTGTCGATGGATCGCCGATCGCGCCCTTCATCTTGTCCTTGTCGACGAAGATCTCCGGACGGCCGCGCAGCGACAGGGTAGCCGGCGGATGCGTCGCGGGCTCGGTCGAGAGCGGACGGCCCTCCGCTTTCCACTTGTCGAGGCCGCCATCGAGAATCGCCACCTCGTCGAAGCCGACGGCGCGCAGCATCCACCAGATGCGGCTCGCCCAGACGGGCGAGGCATGGCTGTAGAGGACCACGAAGGTGCCGTGTCCCACGCCCTTGGCTGCGAAGGCCTTGGTGAGATCCTCGAGCGAGGGCAGCGTGAAGCGCAGCTTCGAATTCTTGTCGGAGAGATCGGCCTGGAGGTCGAGATAGGCCGCGCCCGGAATGTGGCCCTTGTCGTAGTTGGCGCGACCGCTCTCGGCGATGTAGCGCCCGTCGGGACCGGGCTTGAGATAGGTGGTGCAGTCGAACACGCGCAGCGCGGGGGCGCCGAGCTGGCGTGCGAGGTCTTCTGTCGTGATCAGGTTGGCCGAATGGGCCATGTCGCTCTCCCGGGGTTGGGGAGAGCGGAGACTAGCGCGGTTCTCGCGAGAGGCGCGTTAAATCGTCTTCGACGGCAGCGGCGGAACGCTGACCGGGCCGGAGGACGGTGCGGCGGCGGTCGGAGCGGCCGGCGCATTGAGCTGGCCGACGTCGGGCGACTTCGGAGCGGCGGGCGTCGCCGACGGCTTCTTGGTCTTCTTCGCCGGCTGCGCCTTGGCGACCTGGACCTTCTTCAGGCAGGCGCTGCGCTGCGAGCTGCTCTTGATCTTGTTGCACGACGCGGCCGAGGGGCCGGCCTTGGGCTTGGCGGTAGGGGCGGGCATCGTCTCGTCCTGCGCGAAGGACGGAGCGGCAAAGGCGACAGCCGCCAGGGCGGCCATGCTGGCGATCAAAAGACGCATGATTATCTCCCGGGCCGCTTGCGGTGAGGGGACGGACGCGGCCTCGCTATATCCTTAAAATGCTATGTGATTTGTGCCGTTTATGTCAAATTCTTAATAGATTAGACCAACTGCAATCGGAAGCCCGTGCAGGCCATCCTCAACGTCGCCTTTCCGATCTTCGGCGTCATCCTGGCAGGCTATCTGGCCGGCCGCTGGCGGATCCTGGGACCCGAGGCGACCACGGCGCTGAATGCCTTCGTGAGCTATTTCGCCCTGCCGGTGCTGTTCTTCGGGACGCTGGCGCGGACACCGGTCGCCGCCGTGCTCGATCCGGCCCTGATGACCGGCTTCACCATCGCCGTGGTCGCGACCTTCATCGTCGGCATGGTGACGACGCGCCTGGTTTCGCGAGGCGGCCTTGCCGCCATGAGCCTGCAGGGCATCGCCGCCTCGTGGGGGAATGTCGGCTACATGGGCGTGCCGCTTTGCCTTGCGGCTTTCGGCGAGCAGGGGTTGCCGCCCGCCATGCTGACCGTGATCGTTACCGCCGTCGTCTCGATGGTGTTCGGCGTCATGCTGATCGAACTCGAGGTCGCCGCAGGTCATGGCCCCGTTCGCACCTTCCTGCGGGCCGCCTTCAACGTGGCGCGCAATCCCCTGCCGGTCTCGATCGCCCTGGGCATCGTGGCCTCGTGGATCGGCGTGCCGATCCCGGTGCCGGTCGAGAAGTGGCTCGACCTGATGGGCGCCGCGGCTGCGCCCTGCGCGCTGTTCGCCATCGGGTTGTTCCTGTCCGACAAGTCGATCAAGAGCGGGCTGGCCGAAGCGGGGCTCGCGACGCTCATCAAGCTGCTGCTGCAGCCGCTGGCGGCGCTGCTGATCCTGCCGTTCTTCGTGCCGATCGATTCGATCGCCGGCAAGGTGGCGCTGTTGATGGCGTCGCTGCCGACGGCGGCCAACGCCTTCGTACTGGCCAAGCAGTTCAACATCTCGGTCGAGCAGAACACCGCATCCGTGCTGCTCACGACGGCCTTCTCGGTCGTCACGGTTTCTGCTTTGCTGGTATGGCTGCGCGTGACCTGACGACGACAAGGGGAGAAAGTCGATGCTCCAGGAATTCAAGAAGTTCGCGATGCGCGGAAACGTCGTGGATCTCGCCATCGGCGTGATCATCGGCGCGGCCTTCAGCAAGATCATCGACTCGCTGGTCGGCGACATCATCATGCCGATCATCGGCCGCATCGCCGGCGGGCTCGACTTCACCAACTACTTCATCGGCCTGACGCCGGCCGCCAGCCAGGCCGCGACCTACGATGCCGCCAAGAAGGCCGGCGCCACCCTGGGCTACGGCACCTTCCTCACGGTCACGGTCAACTTCCTCATCATCGCCTGGGTCCTGTTCCTGGTGATCAAGGGCATGAACCGCGTGATCAAACAGGAAGAAGCCGCCCCGCCGCCGCCCGCCCCGCCGACCAGGGAGCAGGAGCTGCTGACGGAAATCCGCGACCTCCTGAAGGCCCGCGGCTAGGCCGCCGCCTTCTTGTCGGCGAACACCGCGTCGAGACGGCGGGCGAGGCCGTCGGAGATTTTCGTGAGTGGCAGGCGGCATTCCGGCGAGGCGATCAGCCCCTGCCGCCACAGCAGATGCTTGATCGGCATCGGGTTGGCTTCGGCGAACAGCATCGGCACGAAACCGGCGAGCGGCGCCCAGGCCTTGCGCGCGCCTGAAAGATCGTTGGCGCGGAAGCAGCGTTCGACCTCGACGAAGCCTTCGGTCATCACGTGGCTCGCGGCCAGGATGCCGCCCTCGGCGCCATTGGCGCGCATGGTGAAGAACAGCGCGTCCTCGCCGGTGAGCACGGCGAAGTCCGACGGCTTGCGGCGCAGCAGTTCGAGCGACTGCTCGACGCTGCCGGAACTGTCCTTCACGCCCACGATGTTCGGCAGCTCGGCGAGCTCCAGAAGCGAGTCGTTGGAGAGGTTCACCGCCGTCCGGTAGGGGATGTTGTAGATCACGATGTCGCGGTCGGTGGCCGCCGCGATGCGCCGGAAGTGCGCGATCAGGCCGTCTTGGCTCGGCCGGTTGTAGTACGGGCACACCGACAGGATGCCGGCGATCGGCAGGTGGTGCAGCCGCTTCAGTTCCTTCTCGACCTTGGCCGTGGCGTTGCCGTCCACGCCCGCGAACACCGGCACGCGACCGTCGGCGACGGCGAGTGTGCGTTCGATCACGGCGGCGATCTCGTCCTCGTCGAGCGCCGGCGATTCGCCCGTCGTGCCGAGCGGCAGCAGGCCGTCGACGCCCTTGGCGATGTAGTGGTTCACCAGCCGGTCGTAGCTCGCGAAGTCGATGGCGCCGTCCTTGAACGGCGTGACGAGGGGGAGCCAGAGGCCGGAAATCTTCGTAGTCGCGATCTTCGTGGTCATAGCGCCACGCTAGGGCGATCCAACGAATAACAAAAACGAATGTTTTTGATGGGATCGTTCGCTAATGATTATATGTGGGGATGCGCAAGGATCTCGACATGGCGCTGGTGCGCGCCTTCCTCACCGTCGTCGAAGCGGGCGGCGTCACCCGCGCGGCCATCGCGCTCGGCATGAGCCAGGCCGCCGCCAGCCAGCAAATCAAGCGACTGGAGGAGGCGCTCGACTGCCGGCTTTTCGTGCGCCAGGGCCGCGGGCTCGCACTGGCGCCGGCGGGCGAGCGGCTGCTCGAACAGGCACGACGCCTCGTGGCCATGAACGACGAGGTGTGGTCGTCGATGCGCGCGCCGCAGTTCGAGGGTGAGGTTCGCTTCGGCGTGCCCTACGACATCATCGGCAGCTTCGTGCCGGCAATTTTGCGGCGCTTCGCCAAGGCGCAGCCGCGCGTGCGCGTGAGCCTGGTCTGCGAGGATTCGCGCGTCATTCGAGAGGAGCTGAAGTCGGGCGGCGTCGACCTCGCCATGACCACCGAGACCGAGTGCGGCCGCCACGGCGAGACCCTGCGCACCGACCGCCTCGTCTGGGTCGGTGCGGCCGATGGCGACGCCCATCTCAAGGACCCGCTGCCGGTCTCGCTCGGCGCGCCGACCTGCGTGTTTCGTCCCGTCGCGGTCGAGGCGCTGGGCAAGGCGCGGCGCGACTGGCGTGCGGTCTGCGAGGTGAGCCGGTTGGAGCCGGTCTATGCCGTGCTGGAAGCAGGGCTGGCCGTGGCGCCGCTGCTGCGCTCCTCCGTGCCCGAGCGGTTCGTCATCCTGGGTCGCGAGGCGAAGCTGCCGACGCTGCCGGAGTTCCGCATCAATCTCTACGCGCCGCCCGGCCTGGGACCGGCGGCCCGCGACCTGGCCGATCACGTGCGGGCGAGCTTTTCCGGCCGGTCACGAAACCACAACAATTGATACCAAGCGCCCCCTGTGCCGATGCCGCGTCCGCCCGTATCTTCGCGGGCATGGAGTGACGCGGTTCGAGAGATCGCCGCGGCGCCAGCGAGTTTAGAGGGGGCGTCTGGGGGCCTGGAGAGTGCAAACTCTCCGGGCCCTCTTTTTGTGCCGACATGAAACGGTCATGGAGACGTGCTTGATCCGGCCGTCTCGAAGGAGGATCGGGTGATGGCAGCAGCGAGCGAGTCCGTGCTCGAAAAGCCGCAGGGCGGCCTCGTGGTCCGTCCGTCGACGGAGAACGACGTGGCGGCCATGATCGCGATCTACACGCACCACATCACGCGTGGCCTCGGCGATGTCGACATCGAGCCGACGCAGGCCGACGACATCAAGCGCCGGCGCAAGAACATGCTGCGGCGCCGGCTGCCGCATCTTGCCGCCGAACGCGACGGCGTGATCGTGGGCTACGCCTACGCCGTCCCGTTCCGCAAGCGTCCCGCCTATCGCTATGCGGTGAAGCATTCGATCTATGTCCACCCTGGGCACGTGGGTACCGGGATTGGCCGCAAGCTCCTGCCGGCGCTGATCGAGGCCTGCGCGAGCGCCGGCTACCGCCAGATGTTTGCCTATATCGACGCCGACAATGTCGCGTCGCTCAGCCTCCACGAGACCCACGGTTTCAGCCGCGCCGGCCTTCTGCAGGGCGTCGGCTTCAAGTACGGCAAGTGGGCCGACAGCGTCCTGATGCAGCGCGCCATCGGCGCGGGCACAACGACGCCGCCGGTCGAGATCGCCTACTCGCGCACCACGTAGGTGTAGAAGCGCACGACGCCGTTCTTGTCGATCTCGCGATAGATCCCCTGGATCTCCACGTCGAAGCCGGGGAACAGGTTGGCCGACTTCTCGAACATGCGCAGATAGTCGAGCATCGGCTTGGCCCGCTCGTCGAGCCGTTCGCCCGGCACGATGCTGGCGATGCCCGGCGGATACACGACGAACATGGTCGTGGCGATGCGGCCGTCCGCCTGGTCGATCGGCACGTAGTCGACATTGTTGCGCACAAGCTGGCGCACCGCTTCGTGCGGCGGCATCGCCGGATCGGGCAGGTGCTGCGGCGCGAATTGCGCGCGCTGCAGGAAGCTCACGTTGGCCTCGCGGAAGAAGGCATGCATCTCCGCGCAGAGGTCGCGCAGGCGCAGGCCGCCGTAGCGGGCGGGCCGGCGTCGCACGAACTCGCTGATCACGTCCTCGAGGCGCGCATTCTCATCGTGCAGGCGCTTGAAGATCACCATCGCGCTCAGCAGCGTGCCCGCCTTGCTCGACTCCACGCCGGGCGTCATCAGGAACAGCAGCGAATTGAGATCGTTCTTCTCCGGCACGATCTGGTTCTCGCGCAGATACTGCGCCACGACCGGGGCGGGGATGCCGTGGCCGGCGTAGCGCCCCGTCTCGCGGTCGAAGCCCGGCGTCAGCACGATCAGCTTGTTGGGATCGGTGATCGCGTAGCCCGGCGCCACATGCGTGAAGCCGTGCCAGCGCGCCTCGGGTGAAAGTTCCCAGTAGCGGGCATCGACGGCGAGGTCGTCGGTCGGCACCTCTTCCCAGGCCTGCTCGCGACCGCCGACGGTCACGCGGTTGGGCACGAAGGGTTCGAAGAACCAGCGGCGCGCGAGATCGCGCTCCTTGTCCTCGAACTCGCGGCGGATGGCCCGCATCTTCTTGCGGATCTCGATGCCGAGCCGGATCGTATCGTCCCACAGAACTTCGCCCGAACGCCCCTTCATCATCTGCGCGCCGACGTCGAGCGAGGCGAAGATCGGATAGAAGGGCGAGGTCGAGGCGTGCAGCATGAAGAATTCGTTGAAGCGGCGATGCTCGATGCGCCGTTGCTGGCCCTTGATGTGGCGATCGCGGACGTGGATCTGCGAGGCCTGGCTGAAGCTCGCGAGCTGCTTGTGCGCCGACTGCGTGGCGATGATGCCGGGACTGTCGGGGCCGAGATCGGTCAGGCCCATGGCGAAGCGGCCGGCATAGAGCGGGTGGAACTTCATGAAGCCCGCCCAGGCCTCGTCGAACAGGATGTAGTCGCAGAGATGGCCGATCTTCTCGACGATCAAGCGGGCGTCGTTGATCGTGCCGTCATAGGTGCACTGCTCGATGACGGCGACGCGGAACGGCCGCTCGCGCTTCCACGCGTCCTTGTCCTTGACCAGCGGGTTGGTGCGGATCTTCTCGCGGATGGCGGCCTCGTCGAGCGCCTCGTGGAAGATCGGGCCGATCAGGCCGTGGGCGTTGCGATCGGTCTCGAGATAGATCGGGATGCCGTTGCCCAGGAACAGCGCGCCGTGATGGGCGGCCTTGTGGTTGTTGCGGTCGAACAGCACGAGATCGCCCTCGGCGATCAGGGCCTGCAGCACGATCTTGTTGGACGACGAGGTGCCGTTCAGGACGAAGTAGGTCTTCTCCGCGCCGAAGATGGCGGCGGCCTCCTTCTGGGCCTTCAGCGCCGGGCCCTCGTGGACCAGCAGGTCGCCGAGATCGAGCACGGAGTTGTCGAGATCGTCGCGGAACACCGCCTCGCCCAGGTGCTCGACGAAGATCCGGCCGATCGGGCTCCTGTTGTAGAAGATGCCGCCATTGTGGCCGGGGCAGGTCCAGAGCTGGTTGCCTTCCTCGGCATAGTCGACCAGCTCGCCGAAGAACGGCGTCTTCAGCGTCTCGGCATACTGCTTGAGGCGGCTCACGAGGTTCTTGGCGATGAACTCCGGCGTCTCCTCGGAGAGGAAGATGTAGCCGTCGATATAGTCCATCACCTCGACGGGGATGTCCTGCAGGCGCTTGCGGCGCACCAGGATGACGATCGGCATCTCCAGTCCGCGCCGCCGCATCATGTTGATCATCGCGGCGGCCTTGCCGTCGAGGCCCTTCTTGCCCCAGTCCACGACCATGCAGCCGACCGCGGCATCGGTCTGGACCACCATCTCGGCATCCTCGATGCGGCGGGCGCGCACGACCTGGAAACCCATCTTCTCGATGGAGACCGTGATCTCGCCGAGCCTGTGGCCTTCGAGATCGTCGGCGTCGAACGCCGGAGCGCAGACGAGGAAAGTGAAGCGCCTGAAGAAATCCATCAGTAGACCGCCGGGACATAGAGTTCGGGAGCGACCGGCGTCCTCGCGTAGTCGGGCTTGTGCTCGCGTGGCGGCAGGACGACCGGTTGCTGTTCAACGTCCTTATACGGCACTTGTTGCAAAAGGTGGTGGATGCAGTTGAGGCGGGCGCGGCGCTTGTTGTTGCCCTCGACCACCCACCAGCGCGCCTCCGGGATGTGGGTGCGCGCCAGCATTTCCTCCTTGGCCTTGGTGTACTCTTCCCAGCGGCGGCGCGACTCGAGGTCCATCGGCGAGAGTTTCCACTGCTTCATGGGATCGTGGATGCGCATGAGGAAGCGCAGGTTCTGCTCCTCGTCGGTGATGGAGAACCAGTATTTGAGCAGGACGATGCCGGAGCGGACCAGCATGCGCTCGAACTCGGGCACCGTCTCGAAGAAGTCCTGCACGTCGCTTTCGCTGCAGAATCCCATGACCCGCTCGACGCCGGCCCGATTGTACCAGCTCCGGTCGAACAGCACGATTTCGCCGGCCGCCGGCAGGTGGGCGGCGTAGCGCTGGAAATACCACTGGGTGCGCTCGCGCTCGGAGGGCGCGGAGAGGGCCACCGTCCGGCAGATGCGCGGGTTGAGCCGCTGCGCGACGCGCTTGATCACCCCGCCCTTGCCGGCCGCGTCCCGGCCCTCGAACAGGACCACGAGCTTGAGTTTCTGGTCGACCACCCAGGCCTGGAGCTTGATCAGCTCGCGCTGCAGCCGCAGCAGCTCGGTGAAATAGAGTTTACGGTCGATCCCGTCCTGCGGTGACGGTTTGCGGCCCGGCTCGCTCATCCGCGCCAGCATCTCGTCGCCCAGTTCGAGCTCGAGCTCCTCGTCGATGCCGTCCGCGAACTCGCGACGAATTCGCTCCTCCAGCGTCTCGCGATCCAGATCGCTATTCATTCAGCCCTCCACGCCGTTCCAATGGCCGGGGAAGGTGAGGGGGCCGTATGACAATTTGACGACAGCCGCCTTGCGAGCGGCCGTTGCGGTTCACGGGCGCGGCAGCAGCCCCTTCGCCTGCATCGCGGCAAAGCATTTCCGGAACATCGCTTCGGTATCCATCACCTCGCTGAAACCGGCCTGCATCAGCTTGATCGTCGATACGATGGCCGGCGGCCCCGGCTCGGTGCGGCCGAAGCCCATCGTGTAGTCGGCATATTCGAACGACAAGCCGACGAAATCCCGGAGCGTGCCGGATTTCAGCCCGTGGGCGCTGCGAATCTCTGCCCACTCGGCCTCGCGGGGCCGGATCTCGCGATCGAGCGCCAGCGGAACGTGGCTGCCGGCCTCGAAGCCCAGCGCATCGGCGATGGCCGGCCAGACGTTGGGCCAGACGAAGACGTCGCCATTGGTGACGTTGAAGATCTCGTTGCGTGCGGTCGCCGCCTCGCCCGACCAGGCAATGGCGCGTGCCAGCAGGTCGGCGTCGACCGCCTGCGCGACCCGGCCGACCCCGCCGGGATAGTCGAGTTTGGTCTTGCCGGCGCGGCGCATGAAGGCGGCATAGACGCCGAGCGCCGGAATGACGTTCATGGCGCTGCCCACCGAATCGCCGACGATCAGCACCGGCCGCAGGATCGACCAGCTCCAGGCTTTGCCGGCCTGGCCCTCGCGCAGGAAGCGTTCCTGGTTCCAATAGAAGTTCGGCTGCTCGTGCATCTCCGAGCGGTTCTCGCGCGCCGGCACCGCGAGCGGGCGGGCATGGACGCCATAGGCCTTGGTGCCCTGCAGCAGGGTGACGTGCCGCAATCCGGGGGCGGCGCGTTCGAGCGGTGCCATCAGGTTGCGCAGCATCAGGTCGTTGGTGCGGATCTGCTCCTCTTCCTGCCATCCCGCGACGAGCCCGGGCCGTTCGTAGAGCGCGGCGTAGGCGAGGTGCGTCACGCCCGCGAGGTCGGGCGCCAGCGCCTCGCAGGCGGCCCGGTCGGTGAGATCGAGCGGCAGCCACCGCGCGCCGTAGGTTTCATCCGGGCGGCGCCGCGACACGGCGATCACCTCGCAGCCTTCGGCGGCCGCGAAGTGCTTCATGACGGCATAGCCGACGAGGCCGGTGGCCCCGGCGACCAGGACTTTCTTCTTCATGTTTAATGAGCGTAACGCACGAGGTCGTCTGAGCAAACGTATTCGCTCGAACCTCGTTCGTTGCTTTCCCCCTCCCTGCCTCCCCCGTCAAACGGGGGAGGTGCCCGAAGGGCGGAGGGGAAAAGCTACGGTGACGGTGCCCTGACGCTACTCCACCTTCGCGCCGGATGCCTTGATCACCGGTGCGAGTTTCTTCTCCTCGGCGGCCCGGAAAGCCATCGTATCGCTCGGCGACCTCCAGGTCTGGGCGGCGCCCTGCTGGTCGAAGGCCGCCTTGACGCTGGGCTTCTGCAGCGCCTGCTTGGTGAGGGCGGAGAGCTTCTCGACCATTGCCGGCGGCACGCCGGCCGGCGCGCAGATGCCGCCCCACGAGGTGATCTCGAAGCCCGGCAGGAACTCCCCGAAGGTCGGCTTGTCCGGCACTGCCGGATGGCGCTCCTTCGAGGTGACCGCGAAGCCCTTCACCTTGCCGCCCTTCATCAGGCCGAGCGGGCCGGGGATGTTGTCGAACATCATGTCGACCTGTCCCGCCAGGATGTCCTGATGCGCGGGCGCGCTGCCCTTGTAGGGGACGTGCAGCAGGTTGACGCCGGCCATCTGCTTGAACATCTCGCCGGTGAGATGCGGGCTGGTGCCGGCACCCGACGAGGCGAAGGAATATTTGCCCGGATTGGCCTTCGCCAGCGCGATCAGTTCGGGGATCGTGTTTGCCGGGAAGTCGAGCCGGGTCATCAGCATGTTGGGCACCGCCCACAGCGTCGCGATACCCGCGAAGTCCTTGCCAGCGTCGAATGGCAGCTTGGCGTAGAGCGTCGGCGCGATGGCGTGCGCAGCGATGGTATAGAGGCCGATCGTGTAGCCGTCGGGCGGAGACTTGGCGATGAAGTCGGCGCCGATGTTTCCGCCGGAGCCCGCGCGGTTCTCGATGATGAACTGCTGCCCCGTCAGCTCGGAAAGTTCCTGGCAGACGATGCGGGAGAGGGTGTCGGTCGGGCCACCGGCCGGAAACACCACCACGTACTTCACCGGCCTGTTGGGCCAGTCGTTCTGGGCGCGGGCGATGCCCGACGCAATCATGGGAGCGGCAAGCGCGCCGCCGGAGAGGATCAGCGCACGTCGGCGCGGAATCGCAACCTTTGACATCTTGAACGTAGCCTCCTGTGCTTTCTTTATTGGGAGGCAGTCTAACGGACTCGTTCCGCCGTTCAAATACGAAGCCCTCGGCTCCGGCGTCAGTAGGTGACGATGACCGTATAGTTGATGGGGACTCCTTCGGGGACGACGATGTCGACCTGCATGCCCTGCGCCGAGGGCTTAGCGCGATGGCTCTGGGGCTTGGCCGTTTTGGTTGCGACGGGGATCAGGGCGATGCCCCAGGAGCCGCTGCGCTTGATGAGCGCCATCGGGAGTTTGCTGCCGGCCTCGACGCTGTAGGAGCCGGGTCGCATCTCCTTGATGACGATGGCTCCGCGGTGGTCGGTGATGGTCTGGACGATGATCCTGCCGTCCGACTTGCTGCGAATGAGGATGTCCACGCCGGTGACAGGCTCGCTGGCCAGGGCCGCGGCGGTGAAGAAGAGGTGCAGGAGTACCGGCGCCACGAGCGCCCAAACTGTCCGCACCTTGCCAACTCTCCCTGTTCACCCCTTCGGGGCAGCTTTCCGCCATGATGTAGGGGAACGCATGCGTTCTCCATGAAAATTTCGTCACTCCATCGTGAGCCGGAAAACGGAACTTGTTCCGGACACCGGGATGCCCGGCTTGATTTGAGGAACCGCGACCGCCACCGTGGCCCGCTGGTCATGCTAGGGCGCCGTCTTGTGTCGCGCCGGAGGGAGAGGAAGCGATGAAGCTGGATTTCACAGGCAAGAAGGCGATCGTGTGCGGCGGCAGCCGGGGCATCGGCCGGGCCATCGCGATGGGCTTCGCGGCCTGTGGCGGCGACGTGTCGATCTGCGCGCGCGACGCCAGGACGCTCGAGGAGACTCGCGCCGAACTTGCGAAGCACGGCCACAAGACCCACGCGGCCAGCGCCGATCTGGCGAAGGGCGATGCCGTGCGCGGCTACGTGCGCGACGCGATCGGTGCGCTGGGCGGCGTCGACTTCCTGGTGAACAACGCCTCGGCCTTCGGCTCGTCCGACGACGACAAGGGTTGGACCGCCAACCTCGCGGTCGACATGCTCTCGATCGTGCACGCCACGCAGGAGGCGCTGCCGGAACTGAAGAAGTCGCAAGGCAACGTCGTCAACATCTCGTCGATCTCGGCCCATCATCCGGCGGCACGGCAGCCGCCCTACGGCGCCATCAAGGCGGCGGTGATCCACTACACGGTCACGCAGGCGGCGATGTATGCCAAGGACCGCATCCGCGTGAACTGTATCGCGCCGGGTTCGATCGAGTTTCCCGGCGGCGTCTGGGACAAGCGCAAGACCGACAATCCCGCGCTCTACAACGGCACCCTGGCCTCGATCCCGTTCGGACGCATGGGACACGCCGAGGAGGTCGCGAACGTTGCGCTGTTCCTCGCCTCGCCGTTTGCCTCGTGGGTGACCGGGCAGACCATCGCGGTGGCCGGCGGGCAGGGGCTCTAGGACCGATGTCCCCAACGAACCGCGCCCACCTCCTGCTCTGGACGGATTCCTCCGCAGCCTATCTCGATGCGATCCAGGCGGCGGGCCTGGCCGATCGCGTCGCGGTCGACACGCTGCCGCGCAAGGAGAAGCCCTCGCCGGAGCAACTCGCCCGCACCGAGGCGCTGATGGCGGGCGCGGTGCCGGCCGGCCTGCTGCCTTCCATGCCGAGGCTGCGCTGGGCGCAGGCGATGAGCGCCGGCGTCGACAACTGGCTGGCGCTGCCCGACCTTCCGCCGGGCCTCACGCTGACCTGCGCGCGCGGCACGCACACCGAGTCGATGCCTGAGAACATCATCGGCGCGCTGTTCCATGTCGCGAAGCCCTATGCGCAGGTCGCCGAGTACCAGAAGCAGGGTAAGTGGGTCCATACCGTGGCCCAGCCGTTGACCGGCAAGACGCTCGGCATCCTGGGCCTCGGCGTCATCGGGCAGGAGGTGGCGCGTATCGCCGTCGCTCTCGGCATGCACGTCATCGGCACCAAGCGGCGTCCGACGCGCATCCCCAACGTGGCGGAAGTGCTGCCGCCGTCGCAGACCGACGAGGTGCTCTCCCAGTCGGATTTCGTGCTGCTTCTGCTGCCGGCCACGCCGGACACCGAGAACTTCATCGACGCGAAGCGGCTGGCACGGATGAAGCCGTCGGCCTGGCTCCTGAACTTCGGTCGAGGTCAGATCGTCAACGATGCCGATCTCATGGCCGCCACGAAGGAGAAGAAGATCGCCGGCGCGTTGCTCGACGTATTCCGGAAGGAGCCGCTCCCATCGCAACATCCCTTCTGGACGGCTCCGGGCATCGTCGTGCTGCCGCATATCGGCGGCCCGCACCCGCAACGCGACCGCTTCGTGGCGCGGCTGTTCGTCGAGAACCTGAAGCGGTTCCTCGATGGCGAGCCGTTGAGGGAAGTGGTCGACCGTACGGCCGGCTACTGAGGTAATCCTACTTGATGCCGTAGATCGCGAATTGATCGGCGACCTCGGGGTCGAGAGTGACTGCGGCCGCCTTGTCGCCCTCGCCTTCGCGCGTCTCGCCGCTCATGATGCGCGCGATGCCGCGGCCATAGAGCGCGAGGGGGCGGTTGGGGTCGACGTCGAGTGCCGCATCGTATGCCCGAATGGCCAGAGCCGGATCGTGGAGCTTCAGGTAGATGAAGCCGCGCGTGATCCGGACGTCCAGGTTCAGCGGCATCAATTTCTGCGCGGTGTCGCAGTCCTGCAGGCCGGCGACCAGGTCCTTGCCGGTGATGGCACGGATCAGGCAGCGGTTGTTGTAGGCCACGCCCATCGTCGGATCGAGCTTGATGGCGCTGTCGTAGTCGGCCAGCGCCTTGTCGTATTCGCGCTTGGCGAAATAGACAAAGCCGCGATTGTAGTAGGCGACGGCATTGTCGGAATCGGCCGCGATGGATTGGTCGAGATCGGCCAGCGCCTGGTTGTAGTTGCCCTCGGCCGAAAGCAACGCGGCCCGGTTGGCGAGCGCCTGCGGATAACGCGGCGCCTTCTGCAGGGCCGTGTTGTAGTCCTGCATCGCAAGCTGCGGCAGGCCGCGGCGATTGTTGGCGAGACCTCGGACGACATAGGCCTGCGGATCGTCAGGAGCCAGAATGATCGCGCGGTCGAGGTCCGCCAGCGCCCGGCCGTTGTCGCCGAGCTGGCTGTAGGCATTCCCGCGGGCAATCAGCGCGTCGACATTGTCCGGCTCCAGCACCAGCACCTTGTCGAAGTCTTCGACGGCGCGATTGAACGCGCGCTTGCGGGTGGCCAGCAGGACTCCGCGGCCGAGATAGCCCAGCGAGTTGTTGGGATCGACGCGGATGGCGTCGTTGTAGTCGCTGAGGGCACGATCGGTTTCGCCGACCGCGTGGAGCGAGGTCGCCCGCCGGTAGAGGTTGAGGGCGTCCGGGTTCCTCGGATCGACCACGCCGTCATAGTGCTTCAACGCTTCCGAATAGTCCTCGGCCGCCAGCACCTTGTCGCCGAGCATCGTCCTGGCGACCCCGCGGGTGAGGCGGGCCAGTGCGATCTCCGGCGGCTTCAGCTGACGGGTCTGCAGGGCCTTGGAGCAGGCGACGTTCCGGGCCTCCGCATCCTTGATGGTGGGCCAGGCGCCGCGCACGCAATCGTCGTAGAGCTGGGCCACCGAGGGACCTGCCGGGGCCGCGGGCGCAGCCGACGGGACGGGGGTGGCCGCCTGGCGCGCCGCCGGAGGCGGATAGAGGTGATAGGCGAAGGCGTAGATGCCGGCGCCGCCGACAACGAAGGCCGCGGCGGTGAGCAGAAGCTTGGTCGAAAGGCGCATGTCTTCCCGGGCCTGGGCTGGAAAAGCCGTTTCAAGTCAGATGTTTGTACCAGATGCAGTCCCGGCCGCGCCATTGCGGCCCGAGGCGGGACCGGAATTGCCGCCGCATCTCTCAGGATACGAGGACGTACCAGCCTTCGACGAATGAAGCCGCGCCACCGGTACCGGCCTTTACGCGGATCCTCTTGGCGCGCACGTGGAGCGACGTGCCGACTCCCACCCGCAGCACGCGCTTCGCCCCATCGACTTCCACCAGCATCGTATTGCCGGGATCCGCCAGCGTGCGCGGGGGCGCGTTGTACACCCGGTAGATCATTGGGTTCGAACCCGCTTCGAGCACTGTTTGCCAGTGCTGTCCCTGGGCGTGGATGCGGCCGGCGGGAACCTGGATGCCGACGACATCCGCAGCGTGATACGTGGACGGGCGTACGGTACCGCTCTTGTTCCTCGATTGCGCCACCACCGGTGCTCCTTCCGCCGGATTATGGGCGAGCTCGAGGCGGATGGCCAAGGAGCAAAGCAAACGGCCCGCTCTCGCTGGAGCGGGCCGCCTTCGAGGGTTGCCGTGTTAGCGCGTGGTGCCGGTCGCGCCGCCCGATACGCCACCCGATCCGGACGGCGAGGGCGCCATGCCCTGGTTCACCGAGCCGCCGCCGGTGGTGCCGGCGCCGACGCCCATCGAGCTGGTGCTGCCGCCCGGCGCCGGCGCGAGCGTCGGCAACCTGTCCGAGAACACCAGCGTGATCCAGTCCCTGCCGGAGGCGATCAAGACGCCGATCCTGATCGGCTTCACCGACTCGATCACCACGGTGTTCTACATCGCCGGTGCGGTCGCCCTGCTGGCCACGGTGGTCCTCCTGTTCATGAAGGAGATCCCGCTGACCAACGCGGCCCCGGCCGCGGCGGCCATGGAGGGCGGCGAGGCGCTGCTCGAGGCGGTGCGGCTGGCGGACAAGCGCAATGCC
>OFDN01001218.1_pt1 | contig 17626 bp, 16 predicted proteins | sample 1520971 | NCBI WGS metagenome assembly OFDN01 (sample SAMEA94257418, study PRJEB24077) | hot springs metagenome | biome: Aquatic biome; feature: Geographical feature; material: Water | place: India | collected 2012-06-12 | depth 5 m
GTGCGACGCCCGCGGATGCCGTACCCCCACCCCCAACCCCTCCCCAAGGGGAGGGGAGCCTTCAGCGCTTGCCCGTCTACACCACCCGCCCGGACACTATCTTCGGCGCGAGCTTCGTTGCCGTGGCGGCAGACCACCCGATTGCCCAGGGGCTGGCCGGCGATCCCGAGGTCGCCGCCTTCATCGAAGCGTGCAAGCGCGGCGGGACCAAGGCGGCGGAAGTCGAAACCGCCGAAAAGCTGGGCTATCGCACCGCGATCACCGCGCGCCATCCCTTCACCGGCGAGCCGCTCCCGGTCTTCATCGCCAACTTCGTGCTGATGGAATACGGCACCGGCGCCGTCATGGGCGTGCCGGGGCATGACCAGCGCGACTTCGAATTCGCCACCAAGTACGGCCTGCCGATCGCTCGCGTGGTCGTCAGCGATCCGGCGCGCGCCGACGAGCCCTTCAAGGGCGAGGCCGAGGCGGGGGACGGGGTGATCGTGAACAGCGATTTCCTCGATGGCATGAGTGTCGAGGACGCCAAGCAGGCCGTCATCACCCGCGCCGAGGCCGGCGGATGGGGCGAAGGCCGCACCGTGTGGCGCCTGCGCGACTGGGGCGTGTCGCGCCAGCGCTATTGGGGCACGCCCATCCCCTTCATCCACTGCGATGCCTGCGGCGTGGTGCCGGTGCCCAAGGACCAGCTGCCCGTCACCCTGCCCGAGGATGTCAGCTTCGACATCCCCGGCAACCCGCTCGAACGCCACCCGACCTGGAAGCACGTCGATTGCCCCAAGTGCGGCAAAGCGGCGCGGCGCGAGACCGACACGCTCGACACCTTCGTCGACAGCTCGTGGTATTTCCTGCGTTTCGCCAGCCAGCCCGCTGACAAGCCCTTCGACCCGGAAGAGGTCGCCAAGTGGATGCCGGTGCAGCACTATATCGGCGGCATCGAGCACGCGATTCTGCATCTGCTCTACGCCCGCTTCTGGACTCGGGCGCTCGCGCAAATCGGCCAGACCGAGGTGAAGGAGCCATTCGCCGCGCTGTTCACGCAAGGCATGGTGACGCACGAGACCTATTCGCAGCCAAACCCGAACACCGGATTGCCGATCTGGCTCAATCCCGACGAGGTGGATCGGACAAGCGACGGTGCAACCTTGAAGAGCGATGGCTCGCCGGTCGAGGTTGGCCGCGTCATCAAGATGTCGAAGGCAAAGAAGAACGTCGTCGACCCCGATGCGATCATCGCCCGCCACGGCGCGGATGCGGTGCGGTGGTTCATGCTCTCGGATTCGCCGCCCGAGCGCGATCTGCCGTGGTCCGACGCCGGGATCGAGGGCTGCGCGCGCTTCGTCCAGCGGCTGTGGCGGTTGTTCGCCGCCTACGACGCGGGCGCGTCGGGCGAGGACAAGGCACTCGACCGCAAGACCCACCAGACCATCGCCGCGGTCGCCGCCGACATCGAGGCGCTGGGGTTCAACAAGGCGGTCGCGCGCATCTACGAGCTGACCGGCGCGACCGAGAAAGCGGCCCCCTCGGCAAGCCGCTCAGCCGCAATCCGCGCCCTCGTGCATCTCTCCGCGCCCATGATGCCGCACCTCGCCGAGGAAGCTTGGGCGAACATGGGCGGCGCCAAAGAAGATGGGGGCCTGATCGCCGATGCGCCCTGGCCCGAGGTCGACCCCGCGCTGCTGGTCGATGACGAGGTCACCATCGCGATCCAGCACATGGGCAAGCTGCGCGACACCGTCACCGCTCCGAAGGGGGCTTCCAAGGAAGACCTCGAAGCGCTGGCGCTCGCCTCGGCCAACCTGCAACGCTCGATTGATGGCGCGGCGGTGCGCAAGGTCATTGTCGTGCCCGACCGATTGGTGAATATCGTCACCTGATGCGGATGCTCGTCCTCCTCGCGGCCTCGCTGGCCCTTGCCGCCTGCGGCCTCTCGCCGATGTATGCGGGCGGGGCGCAGTCGGCCTCGGCGCAGGGGCTGGCGGCGGTCGAGGTTCCGGCGATCCAGGGCCGCGGCGGCTGGCTGGTCAAGAACGCGCTCGACGCCCGGCTCGGCGTCGCCGGAGAGGCTACGCCGCGCTACCGGCTCGACGTGCGGCTCGACGATTCGCTCGAGGCCCTCGGCGTCCTCAACGACGACACCATCAGCCGCGAACGCCGCATCCTGCGCGCGCGGTATCAGCTGGTCGATCTGGCGAGCGGTGCGGTGCTGCTCGATGCGACCGCGGGCTCGGACGCGGGGATCGACGTCGTATCCAGCGAATATGCCACCATCGCCGCCGAGCAGAAGGCGCTCGAGAACCTCGCGCTCGAGGTCGCCGACCGCGTGGCGACGCAGGTCGCGCTGACGCTCAGGGCGCAAGCCTCGCGTCAGCCGTGAAGGCGACCCAGAAGGATTTTCTGCGCGGCGTTCCGGCGGGCGCGGCCTCCTGCCGCATCTTCTTCTTCTGCGGCCCGGACGAGGCGGGCGCCAACGCCGCCGCGCAGCGCATCGCTGCGGCGCTCCCCGACCCGGGCGAGCGGATCGAGCTGACGGGCGCCGACCTCAAGCGCGATCCGGCGCTCTTGGGTGACGAGGCGCGCTCGACCTCGCTGTTCGGCGGCAGCCGCCACATCTGGGTGCGCGCCAGCGGCGAGGAGGCGCACGATGCCTTGCAGATCCTGATCGAGACCTCCGAAGCGGGCGCAGGCGCGGCCGCGCCGGTGATCGTCGTCGCGACTTCGGCCACCGACAAGTCGCGCACCGCCAAGCTGCTGGAAAAGCGCAAGGATGCGCTGGTCGCGATGTTCCACCCGCCGGAATTGAAGGATGCTGCGCAGGCGGTGCGGGGGATGGCCGATGCTGCGGGCCTCAGGCTCGGCGGCGACCTCGCCGAACGCATCGCGCGCGCCGCCGGGCTCGACGTGCGCCTCGCCCAGTCCGAGATCGACAAGCTCGCGCTCTACGTGGGCGCCGATCCGCAGGCCCCGCGCCCCGCCACCCCCGAGGATCACGCCGCGATCGGCGCGGCCACGGAAGAGGATGGCTTCGCTCCGCTGGTCAACGCCGTGCTCGGTGGCGAGACCACGAAGATCGCGGGCGAGATCCGGCGCATGCGCGAGCTCGGCCTCAATCCGGTGGGCGTGGCACTGGCGCTCGAGCGGCGGGCGGGCCAGCTGGCGCAGATCGCGGCCTTCCTCGGCCCGCGCGGGAGCTTCGAGCAGATCGACAAGGGCGCCGAGATGCGGCTCGGCATCTTCTTCCGCGAAAAGCGCGACATCGCGCAGCAATACAAGCGCTGGACCCAGCCCGCCGCGCGCGGGGGGCGCGAGACGCGGCTTGACCGGCTGATCCCGCGCCTTGTCGCCTTGCATCGCAACCTGATCGCCAACAGCCAGGCTGCCGAGCTGCTCTTGGCGCAGGAACTGGCGGAAATTGCGCGTTTTGCCGCGAGGCGATAGCAAAATGTGCCAGGCTGCCTTCGCAGCCGCACAATCCATCTTTCCATATGTAATAAACCTGATCTAAACCAAAATCAGCAAGGGTCGCGCCTCAGGGGAAACGGCTTTCATGAACCGCGCTACGCCGAAACTGCTGGATGCGATCCGACACGAGTCGGTCGAGAGCAAGGTTGCCCCTTCGCTCGAGCGGCGGCGGCTTCGCGCCTATGCGATGATGCTGCTGGCCGATGGCGCGCTGTTCCACTTCTGCTTCGCGCTGGCCGCGCTGATCTGGGAAGGGGTTTGGGCCCAGCACCGCGCGATGATCACCGCGCAGGTGATGCTGCCGGTCTATTTCACGATCGCGCTCTACAACGGCACCTATGGCCTCAGGGCACTCGGCAGCTGGACATTCGCCTCACGCAAGGCGCTGATCGCGCTGGCGATTTCGGCGGCGCTGGTCAATTTTGTCGGCTTCTACACCAAATCTAACGACGAGTTCTCGCGCGGGGTGACGACGCTCGGCCTGCTGCTTGTCGCGGTGCTGCTGGTCTCGATCCGTCGGGTGCTGGCGACCCTCATAGCCGCGCGCTGGGGCGGGCGGGTGAGCAACCGGCTGGTGATCGACGACGCGGGCCCGAGCTTTGCCTTCGACGGCGCCGACCGCATCTCGGCCGCCGATTACAACCTCGATCCGGGCAGCCACGATCCCTTCATGCTCGACCGGCTGGGCAAGCTGCTGCGCAATCAGGACCAGGTGGTGGTGAGCTGTCCGCAGGAGCGGCGGCAGGACTGGGCCTTCCTGCTCAAGTGCGCCGGGGTCTATGGCGAGATCGTGAGCGAGCCCGCGCATGTGCTGGGCGCGGTCGGCGTGCACCGCTACGATGCGCTGGATCGCACCACGCTGGTGGTCTCGACCGGCCCGCTCGGCCTGCGCGCGCGCATCCTCAAGCGCGTTTTCGACGTCGTCGTGGCGCTCGGCGGGCTGATCGCGCTTTCCCCGCTGCTGCTGGTGATCGCGCTGCTGATCAAGCTCGAGGATGGCGGCCCGGTGCTGTTCGTCCAGCGCCGCCTCGGCCGCGGCAATCAGTTCTTCGACATGTTCAAGTTCCGCTCGATGCGCGAGGAGAAGCTCGACCACGAGGGCGCCCGCTCGGCCTCGCGCGAAGATGACCGCGTCACCCGCATCGGCGCCTTCATCCGCCGCACCAGCATCGACGAGCTGCCGCAGCTCTTCAACGTGCTGAAGGGCGACATGTCGATCGTCGGCCCGCGCCCGCACGCGCTCGGCAGCCGCGCGAACAACAAGTATTTCTGGGACATCGACCGCCAGTACTGGCAGCGCCACTGCCTCAAGCCGGGCCTCACCGGCCTCGCGCAGGTGCGCGGCCACCGCGGCGCGACCGAGCACGAGAAGGACCTCACCGACCGCTTGCAGTCGGACCTCGAATACATCGCGGCCTGGTCGCTCAGGGGCGACATGGGCATCGTGCTTCGCACCGCGATGGTGCTGCGGCACAAGAACGCGTTCTAGTTCTTCTTGTCGCCGCTCTGCGGCACCGCGAAGGTACCCGTGACGCGGCCCCGGCCCGACGGTGCACCCGGCGTCGCCGCCGCTCCGCCCGCGGCGCTGCCGTCGACGGTCGAGAGGCCGCTGTCGAGGTCTATCACCAGCCGCCCGCCGTTGAGCGTGTCGGAACCACGCCGCAGCGCGACGCTGCCCGCCATGGTGATGATCCGGCGGTTGAAGTCATAGACCGCGTTGTCGCCGCTCGCGCGCTCATCGCCGCGGGTGATGACGACGCCGCCGGTGGCGGTGATGCGCTGGATCTCGAGCTGGCCGCCGGCATCGGTGAAGTTCACCAGCATCCGGTCCGAGCGGACGGTGAGGCCCGCCTGGGTGACGATCACCCCGCCGCTGGCGATCGCCTGGTTGGCGCGATCGTCGAGCAGGAATTTGCCCGCGTCATAGGTCACCGGCGCGCGCGAATCGTGACGGGCGATGCCCTGCGCGGCGAGGTTCATCCCCCCCGCGAGCGCCGCGGCGAGCGTGAAGCCGCCGATCCCCCAGACGAGGGCGAGGCGGCCGAGCGGGGTGCGGGTGTTGGTGGTGTCAGGCATCACGGCATCCTCAGCTGGCCGGGAATCATGGTGAAGCGGGCATTGCCCTCGAGCGTGATCGTGCGCGCGCCCAGATCCGCGCGCATCGTGTTGGCGGAAAAGGTCCCGGCCGGAATCTCGCCCTCCACCCCGGCATCGCCGCGCAGGGTGCGCGATTTGAGATCGACCGACACGCCGCTCGCCGTCATCCGGTAACCATCGGAGGTGGTCAGGCGGATCGGCCCGTTCACCGCGACGGTTTCTCGGGCAATATTGTAGATGCCGCCATCGGCACTCAGGCGCGCCGGACCCTCGGTGAGCAACAGCTGCGCGACGAGATCCTGCATCCGCACCAGCCCCTCGGCGCTCGAACGCTGCACCGCCTCGCCCGCCAGCACCGAGAACGGCCGCCCCTGGTTGTCGCGCCCGCGATACATGGCGTTGTCGACGCTCAGGCGCTCGTCGATCAGCGCGACCTTGTTGCGATCGAGCAGGAAGCTGACCTCGCCGCGGGGCGAGAGGGGCGTGATCACCATCAGCGCGGCGAGCACCCCCACACCCATCGGCAGCACCCGCGCGAGCACGCGCACCAGCCGGTCGTGCGAGCCGCCGGGCGCGGCAAAATGCTGCCGCCGGCTGCGCAGCGCGCGCGCCTCACTGGTTTCGATCGCTTGCTCGGGGGCCATGGGGGGAGAGTGCCTGAGGCGTCCTTACATGTGGCTGAAGATGTCGTTCTCGGCCCAGCCGGCGATGTCGAGAGCCGCGCGGGTGGGGAGGAAATCGAAGCACGCCTGCGCGAGGCCCGTGCGCCCCTCACGCTCGAGCCGGGTGGAAAGCTCGGCGCGCAGGCGGTGCAAGTAGCGCACGTCGGAGGCGGCGTAATCGCGCTGCGGATCGGTGATCACCGGGCCGCCCCAGTCGCTGGACTGCTGCTGCTTGGAGATCGATTCGCCCAGCAGCTCCTCGACGAGGTTCTTGAGGCCATGCCGGTCGGTATAGGTGCGGGTCAGCTTGCTGGCGATCTTGGTGCAGAACACCGGCCCCGCCGTCACGCCCAGATAGTATTGGATCGCAGCGAGATCGAAGCGCGCGAAGTGGTAGATTTTTTCGCGCGACGGATCGCCCAGAACGGCCTTTAGATTGGGCGCGTCGTAGGAACTGCCCGGATTGAAGCGCACCAGATGCTCGTCGCCGCTGCCGTCGGAGATCTGCACCACGCACAAACGGTCGCGGTGGGTGACGAGGCCCATGGTCTCGGTATCGACCGCGAGCGACGCGGTGCCGGTCAGCACGCCTGCGGGAAGGTCTTCTTCGTGGAAATGCACAGCCATGGGCCGTGCCCTACGCGCATTGGGGAAAGAGGGGAAGGGGCGAGTGGCGCGGGAGCAGCGGCTGGCCTAGCGTCCCGCGCATGTCTGAGACCCTCCCCGAAAGCTGGCGGCCCGTGCTGGAGCCGGTGCTGAGCGCCCCCGAGGCGCGGAAGCTCGGTGGGTGGCTCAAGGCGGAAGAAGCCGCGGGGAAGCAGGTCTATCCGCCGCGCGGGCAACGCCTCGCCGCGCTGGCGCTGACCCCGCTCGAGGATGTGCGCTGCGTGATCCTCGGGCAGGATCCCTACCACGGCCCCGGACAGGCGCACGGGTTGGCGTTTTCGGTGCAGGCCGGGGTGAAGCCGCCGCCGAGCCTCGTCAACATCTACAAGGAGCTGGAGACCGATCTCGGCCTGCCCCGCCCCGCGTCGGGCGACCTGACAGCGTGGGCAAAGCAGGGCGTGCTGCTGCTCAACAACACGCTGACGGTCGAGGCGGGACAAGCGGGGAGCCATGCGGGGCGCGGGTGGGATGCGATCACCGACGCCTGCGTGGCGGCGGTGGCGGCGCGGCAAGCGCCGACGGTGTTCATCCTGTGGGGCAGCCACGCCCGCAAGAAGGCGAGCCGCGTCCCCGCCCTCGCGCGCGCTTCCCATCATCTGATAGTCGCCTCGGCCCACCCCAGCCCGCTATCGGCCCACAACGGCTTCTTCGGCTCGCGCCCCTTCAGCCAGACCAATGCCTTTCTGGAAGCGAACGGGCGCGGGAGCATCGACTGGAGGATTTGATGAGCGACGACGTGATCCTGCTCGAGGTGGCCGAGGGCATCGCCACCGTCACCCTCAACCGCCCGCAGGCGATGAACGCACTGAACCGCGCGCTGCGCAAACGCCTCGCTGAGGTGATGCGCGCGGTCGATGCCGACGCGAACGTGCGCGCGGTGATCCTCACCGGCGCGGGGGAGCGGGCCTTTACGGCGGGTCTCGACCTCAAGGAACTGGGCAGCGAGGAAGGAGCATTGGGGAGCGCCAATGCCACCGACCCCGCCGACAATCCGGTCAAGGCCATCGAGCTGTGCCGCAAGCCGGTGATCGGCGCCATAAACGGCGTCGCGATCACCGGCGGTTTTGAAGTTGCGCTTGCCTGCGACGTGCTGGTCGCCAGCACCAACGCCCGCTTTGCCGATACCCACGCGCGGGTGGGGATCGTGCCGGGCTGGGGGCTGTCGCAGAAGCTCAGCCGCATGATCGGCATCAGCCGCGCCAAGGAACTCGCCTTCACCGGCAATTTCCTCGACGCCGCGACGGCCCATGCATGGGGCCTCGTCAATCATGTGGTGGAGCCGGACGCCCTGCTCCCCCTCGCCCGCAAGCTCGCCGCCGACATGGCGAGCATCGATCCCACCTTCCTTGCGGGCTACAAGCGCCTGATCGACGATGGCTATGCGGCCAGCTTCGGCGAGGGGCTCGCCATGGAGGCCCGGCGCTCGTCCGCGGCCAACAGCGCGGTTGCCCCGGAGGAGGTCGAAGCCCGCCGCGCCGCCGTGCAGGAGCGCGGGCGCGGGCAGGGGTAGCGTCTGCTTTCGGGAGGGCCGAATGGCCACGCGAATGACCGCAAGTGGGTGGGAAGCTGTCTAAGCCCTCTCCCCTTGCGGGAGAGGGTTGGGAGAGGGGGCTGGCCCATCGCTCCGGCTCCGTCCCCCTCTCAACTCCGACTAGGCAGCAAGCTGCCAAGTCTCCGTATCTCTCCCGCAAGGGGAGAGAAATCTATGACCGCAACGGGGTCGCTCTGCGAATGTCAGCGTCTTTCTCTGCCCCCGCCAGAGCGGACGTCACCTTTTGCCCGCCCCTCAGGGCCGCAGGCTCGCCTCGAGCGCGGGCCAGCGCTTCAGCGATCCCTCGATCTCGCCCGCCGCGCGGCGCAGCAGGGGCAGGCGGGTGCGGACGAGCTCGTCCTGCGAGATGCGGGTGGTGGAGGTGGAGCAATTGATGCTCGCGACCACCCGCTTGCCCGCCCCACGACTTTGGCCGAAGATCGGCACTGCAACCGAAACGATCCCGTAATCGAGCTCGTCCAGCGCTGAATCGTAACCGCGCTCGGCGATCAGCGCGAGCCGGTCGGCGAGCGCGGGGTGGTCGGTGACCGTGCGCTCGGTGAAGCGCTGGAAGGGCGCGCGGGCGAGCAGCGCCGCGCGCTCGTCCTCGGGCAGGTGCGCCGCGATCGCCTTGCCGAGCGAGGTCGCATGGAACGGGAAGCGCGTCCCCACCCCCGCCGCGACGCGGAAGCGCCGGTCGGTCGAGACATGGGCGACGTAGAGGATGTCGGCGCCCGACAGCACGGCGAGGCTCGCGCTGTCGCCGGTCTGGTCGCGCAGGGCCTGCAAGGGCGGCAGCACCACCTGCTCGATCTGCATCGAGGCGAGGAAGGCCGATCCGATCGTCAGCACCGCCGGGCGCAGCAGGAACTTGCGCTCGTGCTGGCCGACATAGCCGAGCTCCACCAGCGTGATCAGGCAGCGCCGCGCCACCGCCGGGGGCAGTCCGGTCCTGGCGGCGACTTCGGAGAGGGTCATCTCGGGGTGATCCTCATCGAACGCCTTGAGCACGCGCAGGCCGCGTTCCAGCGTCGAGAGGAACTCGGGGTCTTTCCCCGCCCCCCGGTCTTCGGCTTCAGCCCCTGCGGATCCCATGCACCGGCCTTTCGATGGAGCGGCGGATCGCCGCATCGTCTGCCCCCAATAGGGGCGGCGCGGTGACCGAGTCCATCCGCGCGCCGTCGAAGGACACAGGGAAGCGGATGGTGCGGAATTCCCCCTTGGGCCCGTCCGGGTCGGCGACTTCCAGCCCGAGCACCCTGGCCTGCTCGGTGGCGAGCACCTCGGCGGTGTCGTGGACGGGCGAATTGGGGACTTCAAGGCCGGTCAGCACGGCGGTCCAGTGGTCGCGGGTTTCCTGCGCGAACACGGGCCCGAGGAAGGCGACCACGTCCTCGTAATGGGCAATGCGCGCCTCGCGGCTTTCGAAGGCGGGCAGGCTCAGCATGTCGGGCTGGCCGACGGCGACGGCGAGGTTCTCCCAGAACTTGGGCGGCGAGGACATGTGCAGCGCCAGCCACTTGCCGTCGGCGCACTGGAAGACGTAGCTCTGCGAAACGTGGGGCCGGCTGTAGGGCCCCATCACCTGATCGGCGGACAGAAGATGGGTGAAATCGTCGAGGTTGAAGTGGCACATCGCCTCGAACATCGAGGTCTCGACCACGCGGCCCCTGCCGGTGGTGTGGCGTTCATTGAGTGCGGCGAGGATGCCGAGCGCGGTGTAGAACCCGGTCATGGCATCGGCGATCGCCGGGCCGACGACGCGCGGGTGCTCGGGGTTGACCAGCAGCCGCAGGAATCCGCTCGCGGCCTGGGCGACGGTGTCGAAGGCGGGGCGATCGCGCTCAGGCCCCTCGCTGCCGAAACCCGAGATCGAGGCGTAGACGAGGCGCGGGTTGATGGCCTGCAAGCGCTCGGCATCGACCTTCAGCCGCCCCGCCACGCCCGGGCGGAAATTCTGGATGAACACGTCCGCCTCCTCGACCAGCCGGTCGAGCACCAAAAGATCGCTTTCCTTCTTGGGGTCGATCGTGATTGAACGCTTGTTGCGGTTATAGGTCTGGAAGTGGGGCGAGTACAGCTCGCCCTTGAAGCTGCGGAAGGGATCGCCCGTCCCCGGCTGCTCCACCTTGATGACTTCGGCTCCCATGTCCGCGAGCAGCATCCCGGCGGCAGGGCCGGTGATGAAGGTGCCCATTTCGAGCACAGTGACGCCTGCGAGGGGCCGAGCGGTCATCCTACAAATCCCATCTGCTTGCCTTGATGCTTGCGTGATCCTATAATCTTCGCATACCGAAATCAACTTCGAATAACGAAAAGGCACGGACCCATGCGCATCGGCAAGCAGGACAACGCGGTGACCTCGATCTGCACTTCGGATGCGACCAGCATCACGGTGCGGGGCATGGACCTGTGTTCCGAGGTGATCGGTCATGTCGACTTCACCTCCTATTTCTGGCTGCTGGTGACGGGCACCATGCCGTCCGCCCCCCAGAAGGCGCTGGCCGATGCGGTGCTTTGCGCAATCGCCGAGCATGGCCTGGTACCCTCCGTGGTCGCCACCCGCATGACCTATGCCGCCGCGCCCGAGGCCTTCCACGGCGCGGTAGCAGCGGGGCTGCTGGGTTGCGGCAGCGTGGTGCTGGGGAGCGCTGAGGTCGCGGGGCGGTTCTACGCGAAGGTCGTTGCCGATGCAGAAGGCGCGGACCCCGCCGCCACCGCGATCGCGGCGATCAAGGCCCTGCGCGCCGAGAAGCAGGCGATCCCCGGCTTCGGCCACCCCCAGCACTCGGGCGGCGATCCGCGCGCGCACCGCCTTCTGGCGCTCGCCAGGGAGCACGGGATGGAAGGGCCGCACATCGCCATGCTGCGCACCATCGAGGCGGTGCTGCCCGAGGCCATCGGCCGCGCGCTGCCGATCAACGTCAACGGCGCGATCCCCGCGGTAATGCTCGACGTCGGCTTCCCGCTCGCCGCGCTCAAGGGCATCTCGCTCCTCGCCCGCACCGCGAGCCTCATCGCACATCTGCAGGAAGAGACCGAGCGCCCTATCGGCTTCATCATGTCGGGCGCGGCGGCGGAGCGGATCGGCTTTGACGACGGCAGCGAAGGCATCGAATAGCTTGATCCCGCGCCCGCCCCGCGCCACTCTCCGGCGGCGACAGGGGACGGGCATGAACGGACGGCATCTTATTACACTGGCAGCGGCGCTCACGGCGTCTCCTGCGCTCGCCGACACCACGCTCGGCCTCACCGGAACCGAGCAGGCCGCCCCGGCCCTTCCCCCCATCCTCGCCCCGCGCGCGCGTGCCGCACTCGAGAACCGTATCCTGCGCGAGCGGCTCGACACCTTGATCCCGCAGATCATGCGCGCCGAGGGGATCGACCTGTGGCTGCTGGTCGCGCGCGAATATTTCGAGGAGCCGGTGGTCGCCACCATGCTCGATGCCGAGAATTTCCACGCGCGGCGGCGGACCATTCTCGTCTTCCATGATCCCGGCAACGGCAAGCCGGTCGAACGCCTGACCGTCAGCCGCTACGGTCTCGGCGGGCTATTCGCGCCGACGTGGGATCCGGACAAGCAGCCCGACCAGTGGCAGGCGGTCGCGGACCTCATCGCCGCTCGTGATCCGAAGAAGATCGCGATCAACTCCAGCGACCTCACCCAGTTCGCCGACGGGATGACGCTGAGCCAGTACGACCGCTTCATGTCCGCCCTGCCCCCCGCGCTCCACGAGCGCGTGACCAGCGGCGAGGGGCTGGCGATCCGCTGGCTCGAAACCCGCACGCCCGCCGAGATGGAACTCTACCCCACCGTGGTCCGCATCGCCCATGCGGTGATCGGCGAGGCCTTTTCGCGGAAGGTCATCACCCCCGGCGTGACCACCGCCGAACAGGTCCAGTGGTGGTACCGCGACCGGCTGATGCAACTGGGGCTCGCGCCGTGGTTCCACCCCTCGGTCGCGATCCAGCGGCAGGGGCGCGAGGGGATGATCGAGGGCGACGAGGTGATCCGCCCTGGCGACCTGCTCTGGACCGATTTCGGCATCACCTATCTGCGGCTCAACACCGATACCCAGCACCTCGCCTATGTGCTGAAGCCGGGCGAGACCGCAGCGCCGGCGGGGCTCAGCGCAGGGCTGGCGAACTCCAACAAGGTGCAGGATTTCCTGCGCGCCGCCTTCAAACCCGGGCGCAGCGGCAACGAGGCGCTGGCACAAGCGCGGGCCGAGGCGATCGCGGCGGGGCTCGATCCCTCGATCTACACCCACCCCATCGGCCACCACGGCCATGGGGCGGGGCCCTCGATCGGCTTCTGGGACAACCAGCAGGCCGATCCGCGCGGGAACGGCCCGATCCGCGCCAACACCGCTTGGTCGATCGAGCTCACCTCCTATGCCGCGGTGCCCGAATGGGGCGGGCAGCGTGTTGATTTCCGCACGGAAGAAGACGCCTTCTTCGACGGCGAGAGCGTGCGCTTCATCGACGGGCGGCAGACCGCGATCACGCTGATTCCTTCGGATTAGCGGCTCGACGAGCCCGTCCCGCGCGCGCGGGTCTTCACCCGGTACACATCGGATTGTGCGGTGATGTAGAGGTCGGACAGCTCGGGCCCGCCCCAGGCAAGGTTGGTCGCGTGCTTGGGGGTAGCGAGCCGTTCGATCACCTCGCGGCGCGCCGGATCGACCACGCAGATCCCGCCGGGGCAGGTGACATAGACCAGCCCCTCGCGGTCGACCCGCAGCCCGTCGACCCGGCCCGGCCTACTCTCGTCGGTGACGTCGACCACCAGCCGCTTGCCCGATGCGGTGCCGTCAGCCGCAAGGTCATAGGCCCACACGGTCTGCGTCGCGGTATCGCCGACATAGAGCACCTTCTCGTCGGGCGAGAGCGCGAGGCCGTTCGGGCGCGAATGCGCTGCGTCGATCAGCATCATCCGTCCTGTCACCTCGTCGAGCGCGAAGACGCCCGAAAACGCCAGCTCGGCCGCGCGCTCGCCAAGGCCATAGGGCGGGTCGGTGAACAGGATCAGCCCGTCGCTGCGCACCACGACGTCATTGGGGCTGTTGAGGCGCTTGCCCTGATAGGCCTCCACGATCACCTGCCGCCCGCCCTCGGGCGTCCAGCGGGTCAGCGCGCCGCTGCCGTGCTCGGCATTGAGCAAGCGGCCTGCAAGGTCGAAGGTGTGGCCGTTGGCGTTCATGCTGGGCGCGTAGAGCAGCTTCGCGCCGGTCTCTCCGGGGGTGTGAGCATGGACCGCATCGCCCGGAATGTCGCTGAAGATCAGCCGCGTCCCGTCCCACGCCGGGCCCTCGGTGAAGGTGTAGCCGGTCGCGACCGTCTCGAGGCTTTCGGCGATGATGCGCGGCTCGGCGACCACCAGCGTCCCTTGCGCACTCGCCCCGGCGCTCTCCTGCGCGGGCGCGGCGCTCGCCAGCAGGGTGGCTGCGGCGATGCCGATGCCTGTCCGAAGCCTGCCCATCGCGTACCTCTCCGCTCGTTTCGTCCTGCCCCGACACTGCCCCGCCGCGCGATCGCGTGCCAGCACTTTTGAGGGGTTCGGCGAGGCTTGCAAGCATCGCCCTCGGGGGGCATTGGGGGCGCGAGACAGGAGAGCCCCACATGCGTCAGATCGACCACTTCATCGTCGGCGACAGCCCCGCCCCCACCCGCAAGCACGCCATCTGGAACCCCTCGACCGGCGAGGTGCAGGCCGAAGTCGCGCTGGGCGATGCCGCGCTGCTCGCCCGCGCGGTCGAGACCGCCAGGCGCGTCCAGCCCGGCTGGGCCGCCACCAACCCGCAGCGCCGCGCGCGGGTGATGTTCGCCTTCAAGGAACTGGTCGAGGCGAACATGCAGTCGCTGGCCGAGATGCTCTCCAGCGAGCACGGCAAGACCGTCCCCGACGCCCGCGGCGACGTGCAGCGCGGGCTGGAAGTGATCGAATATGCCTGCGGCCTGCCGCAGATCATGAAGGGCGAATACACCCACGGCGCCGGGCCGGGGATCGACGTCTATTCGATGCGCCAGCCACTCGGGATCGGCGCCGGCATCACCCCGTTCAACTTCCCGGCGATGATCCCGATGTGGATGTTCGGCATGGCCTGCGCGGCGGGCAACGCGTTCATCCTCAAGCCCTCTGAGCGTGACCCCAGCGTGCCGGTGCGCCTTGCCGAGCTGTTCCTCGAAGCGGGCGCGCCCGAGGGGCTGCTCCAGGTCGTCCACGGCGACAAGGAGATGGTCGATGCGATCATCGACCACCCCGATATTGCCGCGATCAGCTTCGTGGGTTCCTCGGATATCGCGCAGTACATCTACGCGCGCGGCTCGGCGAACAACAAGCGCGTGCAGGCCTTCGGCGGCGCGAAGAACCACGGGATCGTGCTGCCCGACGCAGACCTCGACCAAGTGGTGACCGACCTCACCGGCGCGGCCTTCGGCTCGGCGGGCGAGCGCTGCATGGCGCTCCCCGTGGTGGTGCCGGTGGGCGAGGAGACTGCAGAGCGGCTGAAGGAAAAGCTTCTGACATCGATCGCGGGCCTGCGGATCGGGGTCTCCAACGATCCCGAGGCGGATTACGGACCCGTGGTCACGCCCGAGCACAAGGCGCGGATCGAGCAATGGATCACCACCGCCGAGGAAGAGGGCGCGGATATCGTCGTCGACGGGCGGGGGTTCACGCTGCAGGGCCACGAGAAGGGCTTCTTCGTCGGCCCGACGCTGATCGACCGCGTCACGCCGCAGATGCGCTCCTATCAGGAGGAGATCTTCGGCCCCGTGCTCCAGATCGTGCGCGCCAAGGACTTCGAGGAGGCGGTGCGCCTCCCCAGCGAGCACCAGTATGGCAACGGCGTCGCGATCTTCACCAGGAACGGCCACGCCGCGCGCGAATTCGCGGCGCGAGTGAATGTCGGCATGGTCGGCATCAACGTGCCGATCCCGGTGCCGGTTGCCTACCACTCCTTCGGCGGCTGGAAGCGCTCGGGCTTCGGCGACATCGACCAGTACGGCGTGGAAGGGCTGCGGTTCTGGACCAAGAACAAGAAGATCACCCAGCGCTGGCCCGACGGCGGGGGGGATGGCTCAAACGCCTTCGTCATCCCGACCATGGGGTGAGGCGGGTGCGGGTCGCCGCGTGGTAACGCGAAAGACAGCCCCTATGTGATCGGCTTTCTGTCTGTGCTGGCAAGTTTCGCGCGCCCCTCGGGGTGGGCAGACTTGCGGCAGCGAGAGAAGGAACATGATTATGGCACAGGCGGCAAGAGCGCGCAGGCCGCGCATGCGGCTAGCGGCGCTCGCTGTCGGCTCCGCTCTGGCCACGACCGCCTCCGCGGGCGATCGGGATGCGGCGGCACCGGGCGGCGCAGCCACCTCCGCCGCGGTCGCGGCCCCGCCTTCCGCTGCCACCATCCCCGCGCGCTTCCTCGGCGTGTGGGATAGCGAGACCGGCACCTGCGCGCCGGAGTCCGACTTCCTGCTGAGAATCGCGCCGAACGGTATCGGCTTCATCGAGAGTTACGGCACGCTCACCCACGTTACCGAAAGCCCGGACGGCGAAGCGCTGATCGGCCTCGCGATGGAAGGCGAGGGCGAACAATGGGAAACGACCATTACCCTGTCCCTCATGGGCCAGGGCGCTGACGAACGGCTGGTCGTGCCGTTCGAAGACAGGGTAGGCATGCCCGTGCCGCTGCGCCTCAAGCGCTGCCCCGCCTGACCCGCGCCCGCAACGTCTGCGAACCCTTCGCAATCCGCTCTTGGCTAATCGCGCGCTTTCCGGCTAAGGCCCCGCCCATGCCCAGCCTGCCCCTGTCCGCCGCGCGCGCCAGCCTCGCGCGCTAGAGCCCATGAAGCAGGTTTTCGCCAACATGGGCTGGCTGCTCGGCGGGCGCGGGTTCAACGCCGTGCTGAGCCTGCTCTACCTCGCCATCGCCGCGCGCACGCTGGGGACCGACGGCTTCGGCCATTTCGCGCTGATCATCGCGCTGGGGCAGGCAGTCACCGGCTTTTCGAGCTTCCAGACCTGGCAGTTCATCGTCCGCTGGGGCGCCGACCCGGAGAACCCCGGGGTCGACATCGCCCGCGCCCGCGAGGCGACGGGCTTTGCCGTGGCGCTCGACCTGCTGTCCTTCGCAGGCGGAACCATTGCCGCCGCCGTGCTGGTGCTGACCGCGCCGCTGTGGCTCGACGTGCCGGCACAATTGCTGTGGCTGACCTTCTGGTATTGCGTGATCTCGGTCGCGACGATCCGCACCACGCCCACGGGCATGCTGCGGCTCCACAACGAGTATGGCAGGGCGACCTGGGCCGAGGCGGTGCAGCCGGTGATCCGCGCCGTGGGTGCGGGGCTCGCATGGTGGCTGATGCCCGACGTGACCGGTTTCATCCTCGCCTTCGCCGCTTCCGAAATCGGCACGGCGTTGGCGCTGTGGGCGGTCGCGGTGCGGGTGCAGCCGCTGAGCCTCGCCTCGGTCAGCCTCAAGGCGATCCCCGCGCGTCACAAGGGCGTGTGGCGCTTCGTGGTCTCGACCAACCTGTCGAGCAGCCTTGCGGTGGCGGGCAAGCAGGTGATGATCCTGCTGGTGGGCACCTTCGGTGGGGCCTATCTCGCGGGCGGCTTCCGCATCGCCAACCAGCTGGGCGTGGCGCTGATCGCGCTGGCGCAGACGATCTCCAAGGCGATCCTGCCCGAGCTGGTGCAATCCAAGAGCGGCGCGGTCGAGATCGCGCGGCGCATGGCCAATATCGCCGCGATTGCCGGGGTGACGGCGGTGGTCACCGCGATCCTGTTCGGCCGCCCCGGCCTCGCGCTGATCGCGGGCGATGAGTTCACCGGCTTCTACTGGGCGATGATCATCCTCTCCATCGCCGGCGCGGTCGAGCTGGTGGGCGCGAGCCTCGAGAGCCTGCTGATCTCGGCCGGCAAGGCGCATGTCGCATTCCTCGTGCGGCTGGTGCCGACGATCCTCGCGCTGGTGATGCTCGAGGCCGCGATCGACTGGAAGGGCGCGCAGGGCGCGGGCTTCGCGGTGCTCGGATCGAGCCTGCTCGCGGTGGTCGGCTTCTACGTCGCGATCGTGAACTTGAAGCAGTTCCGGCTGGTAGTCGAGCCCGACGAAGAAGGGGCGGACAAGGTTCCGCCAGCTCGCTGACTCCCCCCTCCCCTTGCGGGAGGGGGTTGGGGGAGGGGACGAGGCCGAAGGCCTCG
>OFDN01001220.1_pt1 | contig 17614 bp, 14 predicted proteins | sample 1520971 | NCBI WGS metagenome assembly OFDN01 (sample SAMEA94257418, study PRJEB24077) | hot springs metagenome | biome: Aquatic biome; feature: Geographical feature; material: Water | place: India | collected 2012-06-12 | depth 5 m
TGCGATGATGTCGTTCAAGACCTGCCCCGGTCCCACCGAAGGCAACTGGTCCACGTCACCGACCAGGAGCAGGCCCGCGCCGGAGGGCACGGCTTTGAGCAACGCGTGCATGAGCGGCACGTCCACCATGCTGGTCTCATCGACAACCAGAAGGTCGCAGTCGAGTGGGCTCTCCAACCCCTTCTTGAAGCCGCCATTCGCCGGGTCAACCTCCAGCAGTCGATGGATGGTCTTGGCCTCGATCCCGGTCTGCTCGGTCATCCGCTTGGCTGCGCGTCCCGTTGGAGCCGCCAGGAGCACCCGCACCCCCTTGGCGACCAGGATGCGCAAGATGGCGTCCAAGAGCGTCGTCTTTCCGGTCCCTGGGCCGCCTGTGACCACGGCAACCTTGCTGGCGAGGACCAGACGGACGGCGTCGATCTGTGAGGGAGCCAGAGCCTTCCCGGTCCGCTTCTCGATCCAGGGCATGGCCTTGTCGAGATCGATGGCGGGCCATGGGGCTGAGCCAGCCGCGAGATCGCGGAGCCGACGCGCGATCGCCTGCTCGGCCGAGTGCAGACCCTTCAGGAAGACGCAGTGCGCGTCTTCGATCGTGTCAGAGACGATGTCACCACGCTCCAACTCGATCCTGATCGCGGTCAAGATCAGGGAGGTATCAACCTCCAGGAGCTTTTGGGCCAGTTTCACGAGGGCGTCTTGCGGCAACCCGCAATGTCCTTCATCCATCGCCTCTTGAAGGGCGAAAGAGACGCCAGCCCGCAAACGCTGAGGCGCGGTCTTTGCCATTCCGAGCTTCGCCGCGATCGAGTCCGCTGTGCGAAAGCCGATGCCCCGAATGTCACGGGCGAGCCGATAGGGATCGTCGGTCATCACCGCAATGGCATCGTATCCGTAGGTCTTAAAGATGCGGACGGCCCGCGCCGTGCCGACGCCGTGGGCGTGCAGGAAGATCATGATCTCCCGGACGGCCTTCTGCTCGGCCCACCCCGCGACGATGTGTTCGGCACGCTTCGGACCGATTCCGGCGACCTCCTTCAACCGATCAGGCTCGGCTTCGATGATGTCGAAAGTGGCGTCCCCGAACAGGGCGACGATCCGCTTGGCCATCGCTGGGCCGATGCCCCGCATCTGCCCGGAGGCGAGGTATTTCTCGATCCCCTCAGCGCCGGTCGGCGAGGTGGTTTTCATCACCTGCGCCTTGAATTGCAGGCCGTGGGTGCGATCGGTGATCCAGATGCCCGAGGCCGTTACGAACTCGCCCGCGCCGATCGTCGCGGCGTGGCCAACCACTGTCACCAGATCGCGCCTGCCCCGTGCCTTTACCCGGATCACGGCAAAGCCGGTATCCGCGTTGTGGAAGGTCACGCGCTCGACAGTCCCGGCGAGGGTCTCCAGGGGCGTTGGCGCGGGCTGTGCCGAGGACACGGTCCGGTTCACGTCAGGGTGCGCGGGGCCGAAGTCTCAAGCTTCTGCCATCCGAGCAGGTGCTCGTTGCGATCGAGCCATCCCTTCCGATCCTGCCAGTCGGGGATGATGGTCGAGACCAAAGCCCAGAACTCGGGGTCGTGGTTGCGATGCTGAAGATGGCAGAGTTCGTGGACGACGGCGTATTCAAGCACCGTCTTGGGCGCGAAGACCAACTGCCAGTTCAGGTTCACAATCCGATCGTGGCCGCAACTGCCCCATAGATGCTTCTGGTCCTTAATGTGAACGTCCTTAGGCTTCAGGCCATTGGGAGCGCCGTGCTTGGCGACGAACGCCGCCACATCCTCACGGAGACGCTTCTTCAGCCACAGCCGAAGCGCCATTTCGATCAGGCTGTCGGCAGACCTCGGGTTGATGCGGCGCGGCACGGCGACGATGAAGCCGTTTCGGAAGACAACCTCGACCAGGGCACCATCGGTGGGCTCAAGCCGGAGCTTCGCCATCCGGCCGCGATAGGGGATTTTCGCGCCAGTCATGAAGTGGGCGATCGCAGGCGCGCTCTGGACCTTCGCCGAAATCCGCCGCGTCTCGCTCACCAGCCAAGCACGACGACGGTGGAGGACGCCAGCGATCTGCTCATCCGTGGCAGTCTCAGGAACGACTAGGACGACGCTGCTCGGCGAAACCGTGATGCGTGCCTGTTTCGCAGTGGCCGAGCGCCGCAACGTGTAGCTGATCTCCGTGTCGCCGACAGACAGCACCGGCATCGTCAGCCTGCAACGAAATGCTTGAGGGCGAACTCTTCGACGGCAACCGGCAAGTCCTTCAGGTTCGTAAGCCCGCATTCGTGCGCCATCCCGCGCACGGCCTGCCGCAGGGTCTTGCGCAAACCGTCCTTCTGCGACCACCCACGCGGGGCAGTGTCTCCATCAGTGTAGAGAACAACGATCTGGGTCGCCAATTCCTCGGCCCCGCCGTCCGCGCCGAACGAACGCAGGATTTGCAGTACACCGTAAGCACCGGCCGAAAGTCCGCTGTTCTCGTGCGCCCGGTCTTCGGCCTGGATATCCTTGGCAAGCTTCTCGGCCAACTGGAGCTTCGAGCCCCAGGATAGTTGGGCATCGTCCAGCCGTTCCAGCAGTTCGCGCAGGCGCTCGGAGAACTTCTCGAACTGGTGCGGGTTCGCCTCGATCCGTTCGGTCACCGTCCGGCGCAATTCCGTCGTCTTGCGGATCGCGGCAGTCTTGAGGTCGGGCTCGCTCATGCCCTCGACCTTGAAGTCCTCCCAGAACTCCGGGTCGGTGATGTGACGGAGCTTGACCGTCACGCTGAGCCCTGTGGCGTCGAGATGCTCGGCCAACATCTGCCGGATTTTCTGGCTGTACTCGCGCTGGTCGAACGCCTCGCGCTTCTCGAAAACCTGCGTGGCATACTGGAGGAACGTCGCCACCCATTTCAGGTCGTCGGTGAATTCCAGCACGCTCGGATCGGGGCTGACCGCCTCATAAGCGGCGATGAACTCGCGGGCCTTGGCCTTGAACGCGAACCATTCGTCCTCGGAACCCAGAATGTCGATGAACGCATCGAACTCGGCCTTCCACTCTGCCCGGCTCTTGCCCACGTCCTTCCGTTTCAAAGGCTTCAACGGGGTCATTACAACGGCATGGGCCGCCCGCAACTGGCTGCGCAGGTCGTCGAGATTGCGCATGGCGTTGGCGACATCGTCGGCCCGGTATGAGGCCAGCGCCTCATCTAGCTTCGCCGAGACGCCGATGTAGTCCACGATCAGGCCGTTGCGCTTCTTCGAATCCGCGACTCGATTGGTCCGGGCGATCGCCTGAAGCAGGCCATGCTCCTTCAACGGCTTGTCCAAGTACATGACCGACTCGATGGGGCAGTCGAAGCCGGTCAACAGCTTATCGCAGACGATCAGAAACTCGGGTTGAACGCCCTTCTTGCCGAAGGCGAGCTTCGCCTCGGCCTCGGCGGTGCGGTCGAGATAATGTCGCTGAAGGTCCTCCCGAATGCCCTGGATGTGAGGGTCCTCGCTGGGCTTGGCGTCTTCCTGGGAGGGCGAATAAACGCAGGCCGACATGACGATGGCGCGCCGACGCGCCTCGTCAGCCGGAAGCCCCGCCTTGATCAGGTCCTGCTGAATGACCGCGTCGAGCGCACGCTTATAGAGCACGACGGCTTCGCGATCGATGGCGACGATCTGGGCCTTGAAACCGTCCGGCTGGGCGTATGCCTTGAAGTGGGTCCAGATGTCGTAGGCGATCAGATCGATGCGATCCGGGTGTTTGACGATGTCTGCGATCTTCACGCCCTTACGCTTCACCTCGTTCAGGGCGTCGTCATCGAGTTCGGCGAACCACTGGTCGAACAGAACGTCGAGCTTGGCTTCGTCCATCCGCCAGTCAATCTTCCGGCCGGTGTAGTATATCGGGACGGTCGCTCCGTCTGCGACTGCATCGTCGATACCATATTTGTCGAGATAGCCTTCGCCGACGATGCCGAAATTGGCGTAGGTGTCCTGGTCGTTCTTTTTGATTGGGGTCCCGGTGAAGCCGAAGAACCGCGCGTCGGGAAGAGTCTTCCGCAAATACGCCCCGAGGTCCTTTTCCTGGGTGCGGTGGCACTCGTCCACCATGACCACCCAATTGGCGGAATTCGGAATGGGCGTCTCAGAGCCCTGGAACTTGAAGATCGTCGAGAGAACCGTCAGCCCGTCCATGCCCTTGCCGATTAGGTCGCGCAGATTGCGAACGCTCTCGACCGCGACAGGATTCGGTAGCCCGCAGGCTGCGAACGTACCGCTGATTTGACCATGAAGGTCGATCCGGTCGGTCAACACCATGATGTTCGGATTGGTCAGCGCCGCGCTCGATATCGTCAGGTGCGTCTTCAGCTTCAGGGCGGCGAACACCATCGTCAGGGATTTGCCGCTCCCCTGGGTGTGCCAGATCAGCCCCCGGCGGTGCTTTCCCTCAACGACACGATCGACGACCTTGTTGACCGCCCGGAACTGCTGGTAACGGCAGACCTTCTTCACCGTCCCGCTGTCGGTCTTCTCGAACACGATGAAATGTGCGATCAGGTCGAGAAGGCGCGACGGCTCCAGTAGGCTCCAGAGCCCCTTGGTCAGTCCGTCTGGGAAATCCGCATCCGTCTTCGGCCACGGATCACGCCAATCGGCATAGAACTTCGACGGGCTGCCAGTCGCGCCATAGAGGCAGTTGGTGCCGTCCGTGACGATACTGAAGCAGTTCGAGAGAAACAGGCGCGGGATGTCGCGTTCGTACTGCTTGATCTGCTCGAACGCTTCGCCGGTCTTGTCCTTGGCATTGATCGGGCTCTTGCACTCGATCACGACGAGCGGGATGCCGTTCACATGGACGACGATGTCGGCGATCCGCGTCTTCTCGGCCTTCACCTTGAACTGGTTGGTCACGGTGAAGACGTTCTGGTTCGGATCGAGGAAATCGATCACGCGCAGCGTTTGTCGTGTCGCCTTGCCTTCGACCGTGCGGCTGAAATTGCCGCGCAAGATCGAGAGCCAGACCTCGTTGTCTGCGATCGAGACAAGGTCGGCATAGGCGGCGCTCGCATCAGCATCCGAGATGCCGTTGATCCGTTTCAGCGCCCCGATGAGTTCGGGACGGAACAGGACCTGATTGTCGCCATCGCGCGGCGCGGCGTGATGTGCTGGCGGGACAACCACGTACCCCATGGCCTTCAAACAGACGATGGTCGGCGCTTCAGCGAGATGCCATTCCATTCCGAGCGCCACAGGCGGCTTCCTTGTTGGACTATTCGGCGGCGAGGGCAAGGTCGGTTGAGACGCGCCTGCGGCCGGTTAGTAGATCGGACATAAGAGCGGATTTAATCGAGAGAACTCTGGACAGAATATTTTCCTGCGCTTTAACTTCCGAATCGATAACTCTAGCAAATTTCACAATTGCAATCTGTTCTTCGATGGGTGGGAGCGGCATAAACATCTGCTCTATCCGAAACAGAGCAAGTTTTGGAACGCCGCCACCGATTCCTTTAGCTGATAAAATCTGACGTTGAATAATTTCAGACTGCATCAAATGCGCAAGAAATCGATAGTCAAGCTCTTGTGGGTTCATGACTACAAGCTTTGCGGCATTCTCCGTCAGTTGAGCGCCGTTAAATTCTGACGGAATTGTTCCTGATAGGCCAATCGTCCCGGCTATCGAAATGTATACATCGCTTGATGATATTGTGTAATTTTTTATTTCCTTTTGAGTCTCTGGAAAAACATACATTAAATTTCTTGAAGATATCGTTCCGTTCTTAAAATCACTAACTCGAATGTACGGGTGTGGTGTCGGCCCCGAGGCGAAAGGGTGTCCTTTTGGCATACGCTTGCCGCCCTTTGCAGTCGCGACCTCCGCGATGCGGACAACTCTCCACGACTGAGGTACCTGTCCAGCATCTGAAAGCTTAAAGTGATTGTGGCCGATGCCCTTGCTCAGAAGGCGCTGGAGAATACCCTGCTTGACCTTGCGGGTCTGCTCGATTACCGCCTGCGTCGCCTGAATGGCATCGTGTACGCTGGAGAGGATTTCCGCGATGCAGCGCTGCTCGGCCACTGGTGGCCAGCAAAATATGGACGCGCGCGCCTTTTTAAGACCAATAAAGGGTTGAGCCCCACCTTCAACCGGCCACTTTGCTGGATCATTAAGGAGATGAAAGGCGAATTCCAAGGAAAAATCTATCTTGGAATTATTACGTAATATCAGCGTATTCTTGATGGCAGTCCACTTGCCGGTCGCGTAGAAACAGCGGCCACTTCGAGCGCCAATAGCCGAGACAACTACTCCGTTCTCCTGATATTGAAATGACGGCAAAAGCCCATCGGGGCCGCTTGCACTGAACGCAGTATATCCTTCGCTTGAATATGAAGATTTTGTAATTGAGGTGTCGCCCCAATTTACATCAAACACGTCGCCGAGCGGAGCATGCTGCCACCCTTCCGGGACCTCACGCGACATAGCCAAGCTCCTTTAAGAAGCCCATCATCTTGGCCTCGGCCGCATCGCGCTGCGCTTGCAGTTCGACCAGCTTCTCGACCTCCTCTGCCACGTCGAGGTCCTCGACCTCCTCACCAACATGGACGTACCGGGTGATATTCAGGTTGAAGTCGTTGCCCGCAATCTCGCTGACCGACACGACACGAGCGAGCCGGTCTGCATCAACATTGTCGTGGAAGGACTTGACCAAGGTCGCGACGTTGGCTTGCGAGAGGTGGTTCTGCGCCTTGCCTTCCACGAACTGCTCGACGCCGTTGATAAAGAGCACCTTGCCTTTCCGGGCAGCGGGCTTGTTTCTGCGGATGATCAGAATGCAGGCCGGAATGCTCGCGCCGTAGAAAAGGTTGGGCGCAACCCCGATCACCGCATCGATCAGATCGTCCTTCAGCATCCCCTCGCGGATGCGCCCTTCCGCTCCACCGCGAAACAGTACGCCGTGGGGAAGGACGACGCCGAGCATGCCGTCGCTCTTCAGGCTGGCGACCATGTGCTGGACGAAGGCGAGATCACCGTAAGACTTCGGTGGGCAGCCGTAGCGGTCCCGGCCGAAGAGGTCGCCATTGCTCCAGGTGTCGTAGCCCCAGCTTTTCAGCGAGAACGGCGGATTGGCCAACACGCGGTCGAAGGTGCGGATCGCCTTCACGCCATCCCCAACGACATGCTTCGGATCGAGCAGGGTGTCGCCCCGCGCGACCGACGCGTCGTCGATGTCGTGGAGGAACAGGTTCATCTGGCAGATTGCCCAGGTGTTGAGGTTCTTCTCCTGCCCGAACAGCGAGAGGCTCTTGGAATTCTTGCCCAGCCGTTCGAGGTAATGGACCGCCTCCAACAGCATTCCGCCTGATCCGGCCGTGGGGTCGTAGACCGACATCCCCTCGTCGGGCCGAAGGCATTCGACGATCAGCCGGACAACCATCTTGGGGGTGTAGAACTCGCCGCCCTTCTTACCTGAATCATCCGCAAATTGAGCGATTAGGTACTCATACGCCTGCCCGAGCACGTCGGCTTCAACGTCGGAATTCCGAAGCCGGTAGGCTTCGAAATGCTGGAGAAGCCGCTCCAGCGCGGCGTCCGGGAAGCGCTCCTTGTTGTTGAAGTCCACGTCCTGGAAAACGCCGCGAAGCTTGTGGTTCGCGTCTTCGACGGCGTTGAATGCGGCGTTGAGATGCTCGCCGATGTTGGTGGTGTGTTTCCGAACGTCCTTCCAGAAATGCCCGGCCGGAATGTGGAAGCGGTGCTCTTCAGGATCGGCGGCAAGCTCGGCATCGCCGTACTTCGCGAGGCGCTCCTCATACTCCTCCTGCCACACGTCGCAGAGGCGTTTGAAAAAGAGCAGGCCGAAAATGTAGTGCTTGTAGTCGGCTGCGTCGATCGAGCCCCGAAGGATGTCGGCGGCTTTCCAGAGGTGTCCCTCCAGTTGCCCAAGGGTGAGAAGTGTCATGGGGTGCTCAAATGCAAATCAATGATCGGTCGGTGATCATGACCAAGGGGCTCCAAGGGGACCAGCGTCATCACGGTCCAGAGGCCGTTTGCGAGGTGAGTGTTGCCCGAGTGACGCAGGCTGAGTAACCGCGCACCACGCCAATTACGATCTAAAACCGGTCAATATTTTTCAAACGTCGGGTCATCATGAGGAAATGGATCGACATATCCAAAATCTACCGCGATCTGTCTCGACCTGATGCTGACCACGGCATCTTCAAAGTCGGCTGGATCAACTGTTCGTGCGACCGATATGTCAATCTCGAAAGCCAAATTGTCCTCGGTATAAGGAGTTTGCGATCCCAGGCTAATATCATCCCCGTCGATGGAATCGTGGGCGTAGAAGTTGAAAGTCGCCTCGAAACCGATCGTTGCAGGCACCGTAACAGTCAGCGTGATACCGTCATCATCCTCGGCGATAACAACTGCGCTCGCGATATTTGCGGTGTCTATGCTCTGTAAAACCGCACCTACAGGTTCTGCCTCGTAGCTCAAGGGCGCGTTTCCCTCAACATCGAAGAAAAATCCATCGAGGAAAAACTCGAACTCTCTTTCGATCGCAGCAACGAGGTGAGGAAGAGCGCCTGCCTTCCACATCCCCAGAATTTTTTCGGCAACGTGCTTGCCGGGGTCGTTGAACCAGGAAAGCACCTCATCAAGCTTTGGGACGACCAGGAGGTGCTCTGAACTCTGTGCGAATTTCGCCCAGCCTTTATCAGGGCTTACACAAAGAATGAGCGATCGGCGCTCTGCCGCGCGTTGTTCAAGGCTGAGCAAAGCGAACGCATCAGGAAATTCGTTCTTCTTCGTTTCTATGGCTTCGAATGGAGTAATCTCCTCGAAATAACGCCGAATAATTTCGTTCGCCAAATCTCCATTGCCGCTCGCTGGAACAGTTTCTGCTCCAATATTATTCAAAAATTCTTCGATTTGCGTTTGGGCCAATTCTGAAGCCTTCTGATTGAGCCCCAAAGTTTCTTTGAGATCGTCCAGCGTCTGCTCAGGCTTCCAACGCCGATGATGATATTTTAATGCTCTCCGAAGCTCTCGCTCCGTTTCTAAGGCATCTCGAATAATGTGAGCCGTGATTTCCTTTACGACGATTTCAGAGAATAGAAGGCGAACACCTCCCTTTTTGAACTGGTCAAGGCGAGCCAGCGCGGCAGCATCGAGCTTACAGCCGAAGCTATCGAAAATGGCCGTATCGATAGAAATTGCCGAAATAGAGCCGTCCTTGAGACCACTCTGGATTTGGGCTTCAGTGAATTTAGGCATCGCTTCCAGGCGTTTGTCGGTTTGCTTTCTCAATCACAGCATTCCCCGCTGCCGCTTACCAGCCCCTTGCTCCAAGCCGCTCGTTCTGCGGACAGCCCCGGCCAGTGTGGGATCGACTTGGTATTTGGCAAATCACAATGCCCATGGCCATCGCCGGACGATCTCCCTCTGACCGTTCCCCTTGCCCCGACCTCCCACCCCCTGTACCAAAAACCCTCCCTCAACCAGCCCGCCGACTGTCGTCGTAACCCCCTGTAAACACGGCCCTGACGCCGATCCCCCACCGCGCCGAAGACCGTAGCTGGAACCATCTGGTTGTGATCAAGCCGACCGTCGTGCCCAAGCGATCGCAGTTTCGAGCCGATCGTCGCCCCAGAACAACTCGTCGCCCACCTTGAACATTGGCGAACCGAACAACCCGAGTGAACGGGCCAACTCTGCGGTCTCGTCCACGCGCTCCGCGATGTCCTGAGTGTCCGCACGCGCGGCCAGCGCTTCCGGGTCACGACCGATCGCCTGAAGGAGAGGACGCATGTTCCCGTCCATTCCTGGCGGGCGATGGTCGATGAACCAAGAACGGAAAGCCGCCCTAGAATACTCCTCCACCCATCCCTGTTCCTCGGCCACCAGTGCCATCCTAAGGTTCAGAAGCTCTGGATCGGAAGGGTAAGGTGGCGGCGTCGGCGGGAAGGCAATGCCTCGAATGGCAGCTTGCCGAGCCAAGTCCTTCCACATGTACCGGTTCTTCGCAGTGTCGGCGGGATAGGGCACGACGCCCGTTTCTTTGAGGATCGCTCGCAGATTGTACGGTCGCCAACGCACGGTGATCCCGCTTTCTGTGGCCAGCGCCGAAATGCGGTTCACGGTCAGATACGTATAGGTGGATGCCGGGAAGAAGAAGAAGTCGATCGACTGAACCATGTATGGCCTCCCAACGTCGTGGCAAGTCTGGCACAGAAGGCATGCCTGTGACAATCGCGCCGCAACGTTGCTGAGGTACACAAGCGGTCGTTACCACTACAGGTGAAGCCGCATATGGGGCGTCGGAAATTATTCGCGCTAACAAGTAAACAAAAAAGGGCGTGGACTATATCCACGCCCTCGCTCCACAGGAGCAAATTCGCCGTTGATTAGGCGATAAAGACTATCAGCAGATGAGAGAAGTCATCAGTTTGTTAGCCCTCCTTTGTGTCGCAAGGTGTCGCGAGACACCTCTCCGCGCAGAAATTTTGTCCGCGCGAAGCTCCGTATGAGAGATTGTCGGCGTCGGCTCATGACTTCGCCAACTCCGTTCGGCCCCCACTGTTCCGATGCGATTCGCGAGCCGCATACGCATCTGACGACACGGGTCCACGCCATGATCAGGGGTCTGCTCATTGCGGCGTCTGAAGCCCTTTTGGCCGGTCGTCGTCGGCTACCGGTCGCGACGGCGCACCGATGAGCCCGCGCTGGTCGCCATCAGAACGCAGTTCGTAAGTTGATCCTATCCCCATTCCCGCGAAGCCTCTCTCCCGATAACGGTCGTTTCCGAGACGCCCCTCGGCCTGATCGAGATCGTCTGGGATTTCGGTGCGGACGGTGTCAGAACTTTCAGCCAGAACCGTCACGCTGCGGAGTTCAGGCACCGATACACGCTTGCCCGGCTGATCCCGACCTGTCTGACGATCTCGGCGACCTTCGCTCCTTCAGCGTGGAGAGCGCGGACCCGCTCTGTTTGCCGACGCGCGGTCGGTGCTCGGCCTTTGTATTTGCCCGCTGCCTTTGCCTTGGCAATGCCCTCAAGCTGGCGCTCCAACATCACGGCGCGCTCCCAGGCAGCCGTCCCGGCTAGGATGGTCATGATCAGCTTCGATGTTGCGTTGGACGTGTCGAACGCGCCTCCACCGCCGAAGCTCAGGATGCGAAGGGCGACACCCTTTTTTTCGAGACGCTCGATGATGTGGAGTAAGTCGGCGACTCCTCTGCTGAGGCGATCGGGACGGGTGACGACCAGCGTGTCGCCCGAGCGAGAGAAGTCGATGGCGGCTTCCAACTGCTCCCGCCGCGCTACCGACGAGACCTTTTCGCTGAACAGCTTCTCGACGCCCGCCGCTTTCAGGTCCCGCTCCTGGGCCTCAAGCCCTGCCTGCTGGTCGGCTGAACTTGTCCGGCAATAGCCAATTAATATCCCCGCCATCTGTACTCCGTCTCACACGCTTCTAAGACCTGAGCCTCTCACACATTCTCAAAACGGCAACCGGTTTGTGTGAGACAGTTCTGGAACATCTCTGCGACGGCTCAAAAGACCCTGCTCATGTGAGACGGCCTCGGCGCGCGGATGCCGAGTGGCAGAGCGTGTGCCTGCGTGCAGCGCCTGAAGCGCGCGATGACGGTCGAGGACGGTGAGGAGACCGTGGCTGCGTGAGTTCCCATGCACAGAAGTCAGTCATTTTCGACCCCTCACGAGTCTCATCTCTCAATACTTTCGCGCGAGAGGCCGCGCCTCGACTCCGAGCGGTTGCCAGATATCTGGATTCGTCAGCAGGAACCCAATGAGCGAGTGCGCCCACTGACCACTGTAGCAGGTGTGCAGGATTTCCAGTTCACCAGTTGCCCGTTTTGCCCGGCCGATGAACGCGTAGAGGTTTCGTTTCGGAATTTCCCGGCCAGAATACCAGTTCGCCTGCGCGAAGGAATCGTCGAGGCCGACGATAAGCCAGTTGTCCTGCACGATGGCCTGCGCGCCCGGTGCAAGCTTGATCCCGTCGAAGGCCCATCCGTCCCGGCCTGCGGGATCGAACGCCTCCAGGATGCGCCGCCAAGACCGGATGGACGCATTCGCGCCATATCCTCTGGTGTTCGTGAACTTGTCGATCTCGGTCTCGGCGCGGGTGTTGTGATAGGCGACGCCGTCATTCGTGTCGGGCACCTGGATCGGAAATCCGTTCTCCCGGTGCGCCTTCAAATCGGAGATCGAGAACTGACGAAAAGGGCTGCGAGCCATAGGTGACCTTCCATCGCGGACGAATGTCCGCTGCTTGTTGGATTGAGGTCACCCAGAGGGGGTGTGTGCGCCGATGTCTTGGCGTGGACCTTATGGATCACATGTCCGATTTCGGAAGTCAAATTTGGACGCGGCAGCTTGTGGATCGAGTTTCGAGCCGTAGGCGAGATGGAAGGCCCTCGTCATGGTTATATAGCCACGGCTCGACTGCGCTATTGTGATGGTGTCGAAGACCGCCTTCTCTTTCTAACGCGGCAGCTTGCTTGATCGAGGGAATCGAGGGGTCTTTCCTTCGACTTCCGGGCTGCGTCAGCAGTCAATCTTCGCCGCGAAAGCGGCTTGAGATGCGAAATCTCATTATCATTATCTCTTGTCTCTCTTCTATCCTCTATCCTCAATGGTTGCGAGTGCACTCGCCTACAGGTTCTTAGGGTTGGACAGAGAGTGCAAGATGCCGAGCTTCTTGCTGATCTCGAAGGGAGAGAGTTCGCGAACATTTCCACCGTTGGTCTCGTGATCCAGCAGGTGCTGACCTTTGAAGGCAAACAGCGATTTGATGTCGCTGTCGATGAACCCGAGCCTGCTCTCGATCTGCTTGATGCGCTCTTCGAGTTCAGGTGTGGAATCGGGCGTGCCGTCCGGGTTCACCACCACCTGCCTATTCTTGATCTCGCTGACCACGGCCTGCTGCGCTTCGCCAACCAAATAGGGCACCAGTTCGTCGCGCACCTCGATCCGCAGAGCGATGTCGCGCTGGTCGATCCGGTCCTGGAGCAAGACGTTGGCCTGCTCCAGGTCGGAAACCCGCTCGGTCAGGGCCTCGATCAGTCCGATGGCCTTGATAAGGAGTTCGTGGCTCACTTCTTCGCCCTCCGCTTGGTGCCGGGCATCATCAGCTTGTTCGGGTCCCATTTGCCAAACAGGATCGGATCGGCGTCGGAAATCCGCTTCACCGGGGCGAAGCTCGGGATCACCTCCATCCTGCCGCGAAACAGGCATTCGAGGCTCGGCTCGTCGGTGTTGTAGAACCGGAGCAGATGGTCCCAATGATAATGAGTTCCGCTGACCTTATCGAACACCAGACCGAGCAAGGTGCCGGGCTTGGTCTCGCAGTCGTCGTGGAGCGCCGTCATCACCGCATAGCTTTCAGGCGGAATGCTCTTGGCCAGCCGTTCGTCAATGTAGCCGAGCCAGTGCAGGGGTGACGACATCTGGACCGTGACCTGCACCGAGGCGTTGCTCGGCGTCGGCTGGAACTCTTCAGTTTGCTCGAACAACTGCATGGTGATGGCGATGCGCTGCTTCGACCATTTGTAGCCGACTCGGTCGGGTCCGTTGTCGAAGACACTGAAGCTCATGGCGGTGATGGTGGTGAAGTCGGGCATGTGGACGGCGACGGACTGCGCCTGATTGGCGATGGCCTGCGCGCGCATCTCGTCGAAGACGCTCATGACCGGCCTCCCTTGCCCGCCCTATGGGCCTCCAGCGCCGCCAGCATCTCCTGCATGCGCTGCGCCGCCTTCTTCTCCTTGCTGATCGCCCAATCGGGCGCATAGGTCTTCTCGTAGAGGCCCCGCAGGCGCGCCTCGTGGCTGAAGCACTTGGTGCGGGGTCCGTGGGTGAAATTGTGTTTGGGCATCGGGCAATCCGTTGTTGAGCAATGCCCTCACGAAGCCACAGCCGGTCCCGGAAAGTCGAAATTGAAATCTGCCTGCGTCAGGCTGTCGCACATCAGTCGAGCGCCGAGCGCTTCTTCACGGGCGTTCTCCCTGCACGCCACTTCTCCAAATTCTGCCCGATCCAGACATCGAAGGCGGCGTCCCAATCCGCGCGCCAGTGCCTGCGGGAGTGCGCCATCGACGCGTAGTAGCCTTGGAACCGGGTGCTCCAATCTTCGAGCCACGCTTGCGCCGTCACGTTGATCTGAGCCCAGGAGTGTTCGTTCAGATACGGCCACATGTCGTCCCGGATCATCTCCTTGTGCTGCTTCGAAGGCTTCCATTCCATGGTCATTGGCAAGCTCTTCGGGTGCTTCGCTTTCCCGCTGTTGAACCCGGTGGCGGGCTTGGGCGCAGGCATTGGAACACCATGATCGTGAGGCCCAGCCGAACGATCATGATCCCGTTGTTGATTCTTGTTAAGTGAAACGAGGGGGTCTGTGGAGCCACCGGGGAGGGGTCTTGAGGACGTGGGGGTCTCGGCTTGATCAACCGTGGAACTGATCGCCAGCGTGTATGAATTCGTGGTCGTGCGGCCATTGGCGGCGATGCGCTGCGTGCGGTTCAGGAAGCCGTTGCGGTCGAGCCAGCGCAGCGCCTTCTTGATCACGCTCTCGCTCAGACCGGTGCGCTTCATCAGCTTGGCGTGGGACGGGAAGCAGGCGTCGTGTCTGGCATTGTGGCGGTCACACAGGGCGAGCAGGACGAACTTGATAGTGGCGGGCAAGTCCTGTTCCCAAGCCCAGCAGGTAGCGGTCAGCGACATCTCGATCTCCAGACAAAGCTCTGCCCTCCCTCGAAAGTGGGTTGACAGAATTCTACGATGTGGTTGGATCGAGTGGCAGACTATCGAACCAACCAGAGCCCGCCCTCCAAGGCGGGCTCGATTCGTTTCAGAGTGGCTGGAAAGTTGATTTCGTCAAGATGCTTCTTAATCGGGCCGGCAGGACTTTCCTCGCCGACACTCTTTATTTTCGTTCAACCAAATTCGTTGAACGAAATCTCTACTAATCAATATCCGAGTAAGTCGATCCACTGCTTCAAGATTCGCACGCTCGTGCCCTTGACCGCGATAATCCTCGCGGTGATCGTGCTGAACCTCGCGGTGATCACATGGCGGTGGTGACTGGCACGCCACGAAATACCTTCATCACGCCGTCTTCGCCTTCGACCATCAGATACGAGCCGCCGTCGTTCAACATGACGATGTGCGGACCAGCCTTGCGGAATGCGATCTTATCGACCGCATCCTTGACCTTCATGTTCAGTGCAGCGCGGGTCGCATAGAGGTCAGCCCCGGTCTCGGAGGCCATCCGATCGCGCAACGCCCGTAGTGCGGCTTTCCGATCGCTCGGAGATTCGCGCGAAGCGATGGCGTCCCGCCTGGAGCGATTGGCCGCAACGTTCTCCTGGAGCACCGCCTTCTCAGCCTCCATTTCCCGGACCATCTCTATCGCAACCGGAGAGCCCGTGAACGCCTTGATGATCGACCTGATCTTCGTGTCCAAGTTGGTGATCGTCATCGTGTCGGCGGCAATTACCCTATCGAGCGCAGCCACGTCCTCAGCGCGCCCGTCCTTCAAGTCGATCTCGGAGACGAACTCCAGAATGGCCGCTTCGACCGCGAGATAGCGCGGCATCTTGGCGTTCGAGCAAATGTTCTCGGAGCGCCCGGAGCACCGGAGGCGGGTGTACCTGTTCCGGGTGCCGTGCTCGTACTGGACTTTGATGTGCATGCTGTTTTGGCAGTGATCGCACACGACCACGTCCTTCAAGACGTTGGCGAAGGTCGCACCCGTCCGGCCGCGGCTCCGGGCCTTCAAGCGGCTCTTGAGCGCATCGTTAGCCCTCTGCCAAAGGTCTGGCGAGATGATTGGCTCGTAGTAGCTGGGATTGGTCGAAGCCAGTGTGAGGATGCGCTTGCCCGTCTGCGGGTCGTAGCTCGTGGTGTAGCTTTTGTGCTCTCCAAGAACCGAACGGCCTTTCAAGATGTCTAAAATGCTGGTCGCGTTCCAATGGTGGAGCCCGACACTTTTTGAGCCGATACGCCGCCTCGCGACCCCAAACGGCTTGATCTTGTCGGCGGTCAGCCGCTTGGCGATCTCGTAGGAACTGAGCCCGTTCGCGCACATCTCGAACATCCGCTTGACAATTTTGGCCTCAATCCGCTTGACCGTGAACCTCTTCGCGCCGTTGCCATCCTTCTTAACCGACAACCACGAGGGGATCGATCCGGCGACAATCGTGCCGTTCACCCGTGCCTTGGCGTGAGCATCGGCAACGCGCGAACTTTTGTAGCGGCTCTCTTCATTGGCCCGTCCCATCGAGTACAGGAGGCCGGTGAGCTTGCCCATGTTCCGCAGGTCGTCCAGCGTGAACGTCGTGCCTTCGTAGACGTTGTGGACGATTATGCCGAGACGAAGCACTTCCCTGAACGTGTCGAGGGCATCGAGCGGGTCTTGGCGAGAGAGGCGATCGACGCTCTCAATGATCAGGTGCTCACCCGAACGGATGATGCCGGTCTCGATGTGCCTCAAAATGAGGGCCAGTTCACCGACGCGTCGGTTCTTCCCTCTGAAAGCGCTGACACCTCGATCGCTGTACGTACGGACCAACTCCAAGCCATGGCGCTCGATGTACGCGGTCGTGTTTTCGTACTGGCGCTCCAGGCCAGTGCCTTCAAGCTGAATTCCACTCGATACGCGCCGGTACAGGTGACAGAGCTTGGACGGGGGAGGGGGAAAAGCGTTCATGCCCACGGCGATATCGAGAATAAGCTCCCGACTGTCAAATGCCACGGTACAGCGGCCATTACCTCTGGCAGCCGCCGGCCTCGGCCGGCGCCGCCGCGACGCTGATGGGTTTTCCGCTGGCCGAAGCCGAGGAGATGCCCAACGTCGCCGCCAACGCGCTGGCGCTCGCCTTCGGCGATTTCCGGCGCGGCTATCTCGTGGTCGACCGGGCGGGCGTGCGCGTCCTGCGCGATCCCTATTCCGCCAAACCCTATGTGCTGTTCTACACCACCAAGCGCGTCGGCGGCGGGGTGCAGGATTTCGCTGCGATCAAGGCGCTGCGCTTCGCGGCGTGAACGATCGGCTGGAGCCGCATCCCATCAAGCGGATACCGGTTGATGGATCAGATGACGCGCCCAAACAGAGAGAGCGGCCGATCTGTTTCAGTCGGATCGAAAAACCGCTCTAGCGCGAGAACCACCAGCTATAGCTGGCGGGCGGCTGGGCGCTTTCGTCCGGCCGCCCATCCGCGCCGAAGGCGAGCAGCCGGGCGCTCGCCTGGTTGATCCAGCTGCGATGCTCGTTGATCGGCGTGATCGCGGTGAAGCCGCCGCAGATGCGACGGGCCGACGCATTCAGCGGCCCGCTCGACCAGCTGACGATGCCGACGAGATCGCGCGAGCTGGCGCCGCCGCGCAGGATCGGCCCGCCGGAATCGCCCCGGCAGGCGCCGGCGCCCGGCGTCTCGCCGCGGCCCTGCCGGTCGACGGCCACCTTGACCGTGTTGGCGGTGGTGTAATTGCCGGCATTGACCAGCCTGACCTCGCGCAGCCGCCGCGCGGTCTTCTTGTTGTCTTCGACGCCAAGGCCGAAGCCGGCCATGGTGACGTCCTCGCCCTGCCAGAGGCCGCCGCCAAGCGTCAACGGCTCGATGTCGCGGGG
>OFDN01001221.1_pt1 | contig 17604 bp, 15 predicted proteins | sample 1520971 | NCBI WGS metagenome assembly OFDN01 (sample SAMEA94257418, study PRJEB24077) | hot springs metagenome | biome: Aquatic biome; feature: Geographical feature; material: Water | place: India | collected 2012-06-12 | depth 5 m
TGGCGGCCCTGCCGGCGCTGCGGCAGAAGATCGCGCTGGCCACGCGCTGAGCGCTTCGTGCGCCCCAAAAGAAAGAGGCCCGGCAGAGCCGGGCCTTTTGAACGGTACGCCGGCCTGCGCCGGAAGGTACCGAGGAGACATCCAGAAGATCAGGCGGTCGCGCGCTTGGCCTTGGTGGCGGTGGTGGAAGCGGCCTTGACGGCGGTGTTGGTCAGCGCGGTCAGGTTGGCTTCGGCCACGTCGGCGGCTTGCTTGGCGGCCTTGTGCACGCTTTCGAAGGCGTTGTTGGCGGCGGCCACGGCCGACTTCACCAGGGCCACGGCGTTTTCGCTGCCGGCGGGGGCGTTCTTGGCGGCGGTGTCGACCACGGTCATGAACTTGCGCTGGGCATCGGCCATCTGCGTCTCGGCGACCTTGGTCACTTCGGCGCTGGTGGCGGCAGCGATGTCGTACACATGGCGGCTGTAGGCAGCGGCCTTCTCGGCGACCGGTTGCAGCAGCGAGGTCTGCAGGGCGATCAGCTCCTGGGCGTCCTTCACCGACAGGGCGGCGGAGGTGGTCTCGGCGGCTTCGCCCAGGGCGGTCTTGGCCACTTGCAGGTTCAGCTCGACCAGCTTCTCGACGCCTTCGAAGGCCTTGTTGGTCAGGCCGAACAGGGTTTCCAGGTTGGCCTTGTGGGCGGCGAGCATTTGTTCAGGGGTCAGCATGTGAAATCTCCGTCTTGATAAGGGAACTTGCTGGTGCCCGGGAAGCTTTTGCTGCACTGCACCATGAACCGAAGTATAGGGACGTGAGCCTCCATTGCAAGCCATTTTGTTGCGCTGCAACAATTCTAGGGAGCGCCTCCTAGAAGGCCGCCGGGGCGCTTGGCGGCCGGGTCCCCGCCACAATGGGTCGCGATGCAGGCGTATTACTCCGACCACTTCGTGCTGCCGCTGCCCAGCGGCCACCGGTTCCCGATGCCCAAGTACCGGCTGCTGCGCAATCGCGTGGAGGCCGAGGCAGCCGGGGTGGTGCTGGCGGAGGCCATTGCCGCCACCGACGGCGAGCTGGCGCTGGCGCACACGCCGCACTACGTCACCTCGGTGGTCGAGGGCCTGCTGTCGGCTGCCGAGCAGCGGGAGATCGGCTTTCCCTGGTCGCCGGCGATGGTGGAGCGGGCCCGCCGCTCGGTGGGCGCCACCATCTGCGCCGCCCGCACCGCGCTGCGCGAAGGCGTGGCCGCGCAGCTGGCCGGCGGCACCCACCATGCCTATGCGCACAAGGGCAGCGGCTTCTGCGTGTTCAACGACGCGGCGGTGGCCGCCCGGCTGATGCAGGCCGAGGAGCACCGCCACCACCGGCGGCTGCTGCGCGTGGCGGTGATCGACCTGGACGTGCACCAGGGCAACGGCACTGCGTCCATCTTTGCCGACGACGACAGCGTGTTCACCCTGTCGCTGCACGGCGCGCGCAACTTCCCCTTCCGCAAGGAGGCCAGCGACCTGGACGTGGAACTGCCCGACGGCTGCGCCGACGACGAATACCTCGCCGCGCTGGACAGTGCGCTGGCCACGCTGTGGCAGCGCCACCAGGCCGCCCTGCCGGGCCTGGTGTTCTACCTGGCCGGCGCCGACCCGCACGAAGGCGACCGCCTGGGCCGCCTGAAGATCAGCGCCGCCGGCCTGGCCGAGCGGGACCGCCGGGTGCTCACCGCCTGCCGCGAACGTGGCGTGCCGGTGGCCATCAGCATGGCGGGCGGCTACGGCCGGGTGATCGACGACTCGGTGGCGGTGCACCTGCAGACGCTGCGCGAAGCCCAGCGCCAGTGGCAGGCCTGGCAGGCCGACCGCCGGGCCGAGCCGATGGAAGAATGCACCGGATGAGCGAAACAGCCCGCCCCCAGCCGCAGCCGCGCGGCGCCTACCGCCACTTCACCGAGGTGCCCACCCGCTGGATGGACAACGACGTGTACGGCCACGTCAACAACGTCGTGTACTACAGCTACTTCGACACCGCGGTGAACCGCTACCTCATCGAGGCCGGCGCGCTCGATCCGCAGGCCGGCGAGTCGATCGGGCTGGTGATCGAGACGCACTGCAACTACTTCGCCTCGCTCAGCTTTCCGCAGGTGGTGGAAGCCGGCATGCGGGTGGCCAGCGTGGGCCGCAGCAGCGTGCGCTACGAGATCGGCCTGTTCGGCCAGGGGGAGCCGTTGTGCGCCGCCGCCGGCCACTTCGTGCATGTGTACGTCGACCGATTGAACCGCCGGCCGATGGCCTTGCCGCCCGCGCTGCTGGCCGCGCTGCAGCCGCTGCGGGTGGACGCATGACGGCCGACGAGGCCATCACCAGCCGGCGCTCGATCCGCCGCTTCCTGCCCACGCCGGTGCCACGCCCGGTGATCGAGGACATCCTGCATGTGGCCGCGCAGGCGCCCTCCGGCTCCAATGTGCAGCCCTGGAAGGTGTACGTGCTGACCGGCGAGCCGCTGGCCACGTTGTGCGGCAAGCTGGTCGCCGCCCACGATGACCCGCAGGCCCGCGCCGAGCACCAGGCCGAATACGCCTACTACCCCACCGACTGGTTTCCGCCCTATATCGAGCGGCGCCGCGCCACCGGCTGGGGCCTGTACGGCCTGCTGGGCATCGGCAAGGCCGACCGCGAGCGCATGCACCAGCAGCATGGCCGCAACTACCTGTTCTTCGATGCGCCGGTGGGCCTGATCTTCACCATCGACCGCCGCATGGAACAGGGCAGCTGGCTGGACTACGGCATGTTCCTGCAGAACATCATGATCGCCGCCCGGGCCCGCGGCCTGGACACCTGCCCGCAGGCCGCCTTCATCGAGTGGCACCGCCTCATCCTGCCGCATGTGGGCGCACCCGCCAACGAGGCACTGGTGTGCGGCATGGCGCTGGGCCATGCCGATCCGGCGGCCATCGAGAACAGCCTGCGCACCGCCCGCGAGCCGGTGGCGGGCTTCACCCGTTTCCTTGATTGATCGAACCTCACCAGAAAGGCGCAGCCATGCAGTCCGTGCTCGTCACCCGAGAGATCTTCCCCGAGACCCTGCAGCGCCTGGCGCAGCACTTCCAGGTCACGCCCAACGAGGGCGACGTGCAGCATCCACCCGGTGCGCTGGCGGGCCAGCTCGCCGGCCACGAGGGCGTGCTGGTGGCCGGCGGCGAGCGCATCGACGCCGCGCTGCTCGACGCCAATCCGCAGCTCAAGGCGGTGTGCAACATGGCCGTGGGCTACAACAACATCGACGTGCCGGCCTGCACCGCGCGCGGCGTGCTGGTGACCAACACGCCCGACGTGCTCACCGAGACCACCGCCGACTTCGGCTTCGCGCTGATGATGGCCACCGCCCGCCGCATCGCCGAGGGCGAGCACTACCTGCGCGACGGCCGCTGGACGCGCTGGTCCTACAACCTGCTGACCGGCAGCGACGTGCACGGCGCGACGCTGGGCATCCTCGGCATGGGCCGCATCGGCCAGGGCATTGCCCGCCGCGGCGCGCTGGGCTTCGGCATGAACGTGATCTATCACAACCGCAGCCGCCTGCCGGCCGAGCAGGAAGCACCCATCAACGCCCGCTACGTCAGCAAGGAAGAACTGCTGCGCGAGGCCGACCACCTGGTGCTGGTGCTGCCGTATTCGGCGGCCAGCCACCATGCCATCGGTGCCGCCGAGCTGGCGCTGATGAAGCCCACCGCCACGCTGACCAACATCGCCCGCGGCGGCATCGTGGACGACGAGGCGCTGGCCGAGGCGCTGAAGCGCGGCACGCCAGCCGCCGCCGGGCTGGACGTGTTCGAGGGCGAGCCCAACGTGCATCCCGCGCTGCTGACGGTGCCGAATGTGGTGCTCACGCCGCACATCGCCAGCGCCACCGTGCGCACCCGGCGTGCGATGGCCGACCTGGCGGCCGACAACCTGATCGCCGCGCTGACGGGCCAGCGCGCGCCCACGCCGGTCAACCCCGAGGTGATCCGGTGAGCGGCACCCGCGCATCCGAGCACCGCGCCGAGGTGCGCTGGCAGCGCGGCGAGGCCGAGGCCTTCACCGACAACCGCTACAGCCGCCGCCATGCCTGGCGCTTCGATGGCGGGGCCGAGGTGGCGGCGTCGTCGTCGCCGCATGCGGTGCGCGTGCCGTTCTCCGATCCATCGGCGGTCGATCCGGAGGAGGCCTTCGTCGCCTCGCTGTCCAGCTGCCACATGCTGTGGTTCCTGTCCATCGCGGCGCAGCGCGGCTTCCGCGTGGACAGCTACCGCGACGACGCGGTGGGCACCATGCAGCAGAACGCAGCGGGCAAGGTGTCCATCACCCAGGTCACGCTGAAGCCCGAGGTGCGTTTTTCCGGTGATCGCCTGCCCAGCGCGCAGGAGCTGGCGGAGATGCACCACGAGGCGCATGAGCAATGCTTCATCGCCAACTCGGTGACCTCGGAAGTGATCTGCGAGCCGGTGCAGCCCAACCAACCGGACTGAAGCGCTGGCCGAGAATGGCGGCATGCCCACTATCGAAACGCTTGTCCTCGCGCTGCTCGTCGTCACCCTCGTCGTGCTGATCCTGCTGGTGGTGCTGCTGCTGCGCGGCGATGGCCGACGGCTGGTGAGCGAGCTGCGCGACGAGGTGGACCGCAGCGCCAGCAGCACCCGCCAGGAGTTGAGCCGCGCCTTGCTGGCCGGCCGCGAGGCGCAGGACACCGCGCTGCGCCGCTTCGGCGACACCCTGGGCGCGCAGCTGCGGCTGATGTCCGAGGCCACCGACAAGCGCTTGCTGGACGTTCGGCAGACGGTGGACGCCCGCCTGGCCACGATCCAGCAGGACAACGAACGCAAGCTGGAGCAGATGCGCGCCACGGTAGACGAGAAGCTGCACGCCACGCTGGAGCAGCGCCTGGGCGAGAGCTTCAAGCAGGTGGCCGAGCGGCTGGAGCAGGTGCACAAGGGCCTGGGCGAGATGCAGGCGCTGGCGCGCGACGTGGGCTCGCTGCACCGGGTGCTCACCAACGTGAAGACCCGCGGCATCTTCGGCGAGGTGCAGCTGGCCGGCCTGCTGGAGCAGGTGTTCACGCCCGAGCAGTACGCCACCAACGTGGAGACCATCGCCGGCAGCGGCGCGCGGGTCGAATTCGCCATCCGATTGCCCGGCCGGCGCGACGACGGCGCGCCGCTGTGGCTGCCCATCGACGCCAAGTTCCCGCGCGAGGACTACGAGCGCCTGCTGCAGGCCCAGGAGCGGGCCGACCCGGTGGCGGTGGAAGCTGCGGCCAAGGGCATCGAGCTGCAACTGCGTCGCGAGGCCCGCAGCATCCGCGAGAAGTACGTGGCGCCGCCGCACACCACCGACTTCGGCATCCTCTTCGTGCCCACCGAAGGCCTGTATGCCGAGGCGCTGCGCCGGCCGGGCCTGGTGGAGGCGCTGCAGCGCGACCACCGGGTGATGCTGGCCGGCCCCACCACGCTGCTGGCCACGCTGAGCAGCCTGCAGATGGGCTTCCGCACCATGGCGCTGGAAAAGCGCAGTGCCGAGGTGTGGGAGGTGCTGGGCGCGGTGAAGACCGAGTTCACCAAGTTCGGCGACGTGCTGGCCAAGACCAAGAAGAAGCTGGACGAAGCCAGCAGCACCATCGACCAGGCGCATGTGCGTACCCGCGCGATGGCGCGCCAGCTCAAGAGCGTGGAGGCGATGCCCGAGGCGCTGGCACGGCAGCTGCTGCCCGGCACGCTGGAGTTCGACGACGAAGCCACGCCCAATGCCTGAGGCGGCGCAGGCATCGTCCGCCGACCAGCCCGCCGGCCTGCCGCCGCGGGCGCTGCTGGCCCTGATCGGCGGCCAGATCGGCCTGCACGGCGCGATGGCCGGCGTGCGGCTGGCCGCGCCGCTGCAGCTGCTGCAGCAAGGCGGTAGCGCGCTGTCCGTGGGCCTGCTGATGGCGCTCTTCGCCGTCTCGGCGGTGCTGCTGGCGCTGGCGGCCGGGCGCATGGCCGACCGCCATGGCTACCACCGGCCGATGCGGGCGGCGGTGGCCATGACCGCGCTGGGTGCCGGCCTGCCGGTGCTGGGCACCTGGCTAGCGCCCGGCGCACTCCAGTGGTTGCTGCTGGGGCTGGCGGCGGTGCTGTGCGGCGGCGGCGCCAACGTCGGGCTGATCACCATCCAGCGCACCGCCGGGCGCAATGCCGGCAATGCGGTGGAGCGCATGCGGGTGTTCAGCTGGCTGGGCCTGGCGCCGGCCTTGTCGAACGTGGTGGGCGCGGTCTCGGCCGGGGCCCTGATCGACCTGGCCGGCTTCCGCGCGGCCTACCTGTTCCTGTTTGCGCTGCCGCTGTGCGCCGCGGTGCTGGCCCGCAGCGTGCCGCGCGAGACGCCGCCGCCGCGGCCCCGTGATGCAGGCCGCCGCAAGGCCTGGGACCTGCTGCGACTGCCCGGCATCGGCAGCCTGCTGGGTATCAACTGGCTGCTGTCGGCATGCTGGGACGTGCACAGCTTCGCGGTGCCCATCCTGGGCCATGAACGCGGGTTCAGCGCCTCGACCATCGGGCTGATCCTGGGCGTGTTCCCGCTGGCCGTCACCGGCGTGCGGGTGCTCATCCCCTTGATGGCGGCGCGGCTGCAGCCGGCGGTGGTGTTGCGCATGGCCATGCTGGCCACCGGCGCGGTGTTCGTGCTGTATCCGTTCATCCATTCGCCCTGGCTGATGGGCGCCTGCGCCACCGTGCTGGGCCTGACGCTGGGCTGCGTGCAGCCGATGATCATGTCCACCCTGCATGCCCTCACGCCGCACGACCGCCACGGCGAGGCGCTGGCCCTGCGTTCGATGACCATCAACGCCAGCAGTACGCTGATGCCGCTGCTGTTCGGCGCCACCGGCGCCGCGCTGGGCGTGGCGCCGGTGTTCTGGGTGATGGGGGCGGCGGTGGGGCTGGGCGCGCGGTTGACGCGGCGGCTTTGACCGCCCGCTGAATACCCCTGATGGGGTAAGTCCGCCATGTGGCGGCGGGTGTCGTGACGCCGTTCGGGGTTGACCGGGTTGGCTGTCGCGGACAGGTGCGTTTCGCCGCATCCGGCCTCCATCGCATGGCGGTTCGGCCGATCCCTCTTTCTTCCGCTGAGGTGCGCCGATGACTATCGAACTGCAGGTCCAGGGTGTTCTGCCCACAAATGAAATCGTTTCCGCCGTCGCGGCACTGAAGGCGGTTCGAATGCGTTTGCCCAAGGAGCAGTTCCTGCCGGGAGATCAATCAGCAGTTGGATCTCTGCGAAGCAGAGCTGGGTTTGCCCTTTCCTCAGGACTACCGGTACTTCCTGAAGACTGCAAGCGACACGGTCTTCAGCAACATCGATTGCCTGCGCGTCACGCCCGATCGAAGCAGCCGGGACGAGTTGACTCATGCGGCGGCCGAGGCTTGGCAATGGGGTGTTCCGCGTGACTGGTTGCCATTCGCCGAAGACAACGGCGACTACTTTTGCCTCACAAGAAGCGGCGAAGTCAGGTTTTGGGACCACAACGGCCCTTCCACGGAGCGTTGGCCGAATCTGGCGGCTTGGATCCAGAAAGTATGGATCGGTGGAGCGTGACCGTTGCATCGAAGGCGGTGGAAACCGCGCGTGACGTCCGTAGGCAGAGCACTGGCTGGCTATTTGATAAAGGATGAGCGATGACCATCCAGAGACAAATCGAACTACTGACTGACATCGTCGGGAAGATGAGCGAGTCCGCAGGCTCTGACCATCAAGAAATGACCTGCAGATTCGAGTACTACGGTCCTGACGACTCGTGGTCAGTAGATTCACGGCTCTCGTTCGTCAGGGCGGGCGTCGTGCATCAGGTGTGGCTTAACGATCCAACCGCTGGCGTTTACTTCTCTGTGCATGAACTGCACGAGTTGATGCGGGCTCACACCGGCGGCGACTGGAAAAGTCTTGAGATTGCTGTCGACTCAAGCGGAATGGCTAGAACCAGTTTCAGCTATTAGAAACGGTGATCGATGCGGATCAGGCGGTCATGGACCGACTCAACACGCCACGTGGGTAAACCATCCGAACATAGCTGCTCGCGGTTTGTGCCAAAGCCTTGTGGCGGACCCAGCAGCTTCATTTCGTTGGCGCGCAGGAAGGTCATGCGGTGAAGCTTTTCGAAGAATCCCGAGTGCGAGGGCTGGAGCACCTTGGTGGCACAAGATCGCGGATTGATGAGGAGTGCATCGAACTTCTCGGCCGCAATCGTGGCTCCCGCAGTGGCTGCCTCCGGATGCTTTCATCGAATCTCCACGGCTTGGCGATGCTTGCCTACGTCCGCGACGGCAAGCTTGACGTCATGAAGCAATGGGCCTATCTGTCGGCCCGAGCGCAAATCATGCTCCAGCACGAAACGCAGGAAACCATCGGCATGGAAGACCTGCTGTGGCCGCTCGTCAGCGATAACGAGGAAGTGATTGCCTGGCATGCGGCCAACCCGATGTTCTACGAGTCGCTCCAGGACCCGGGCCGGAAGACCATCGTCACCACGCATGAGTTTGCGCGCCTGCAGATGCACCGCGCGCTGGCGCACCAATGGCCTGCGCTGGCCGAGGACTGCGGGCGTGCCCTGGCGCAGCCGGATTTGTTCAAGCGTCATTTGCGCCCCCGGCTGGTGATCTTCGAGTTCTTGCTGGCGCTCGCCCGCGGTGACGAGGCCACGATGCGCAGCAAGCTGCTCGACCGCTGCAGCCCGCGGCAGCGAGCCCGTAGCTTCCAGTTCGAGTCAGGCTTGACCAACCATTTCATCGTGGCGTACGCGACCCTGTACGCAAAGATGGCCTGGCGCGCGGGCTACGAACTCGACCTCGACACGCCGTGGATCCCGCGGGACTGGCTCCCGGTGCGGCCACTGCCGCATGACGACGAGCCTTGGCCCTTTATGAAGGACTTCGACATTTGGCAGCCCTTCAAGGGCGACTACGCCGCCTGGTCGCCCCGGTGGCCCGCTCCCTAGAACCTGATCGCCGGCACCGGCACGCCGGTGTCCGTGGCCGCGGGCGCAGGCGCCGCGGGCACCGGCGCTGGTGTGGCCGGGGGCGTCGCGGGTTCACCCGCCGTCGTCCCGCTCGACCCCGGCCGCGCCACTGCCACCGGCCCCACCGGCGGCGGCTGGTAGTTCGGCGGCAGCCTGCCGTCGCGCGGGTAGCCGGCCACGTCCAGGTACTCGCCCCAGGTGTCCGGCGCGAAGCCGCGCAGCATCTGCGTGCCGATGCTGACGGCCGGTGCCTCGGGCGCGCCCACCACGCGCTGCCAGGCTTCGCGGTCGGCGTCGGTGCTGGCCAGGCGTTCGCGGAAGGGGATGCCGCGCTGGCGCAGGTACTCGCGGCCGCGGTCGCAGGGTACGCAGTCGGTGGCGGTGAACAGCGTCACCGGGAATCTGGTGGCCACGCCGCGCAGGGCCACCGGCAGGGTGGCGATGCTGTCGTCGATGGGGGCGCCGGCCACGCCGTTGCCGCCCACCGGCGACACGCGGCCGGTGCTGTTGGTGATCGGCCGGTCGGTGTAGGTGATGCGGCCGTCGGGCTCGACGATCTTGTAGAGCGTGGGCTGCGCGCCCGCGGTGCCGGCCAGCAGGGCAGCGCTGGCCAGCAGGCAGGGCAGGGCGCGAGGACGTGCGGCAGGGCGGGGGCTCATGCGGCGCAATCTACCGCATGCAGCCCGGGGCTCACACCATGCCCTGATGGCGCATCAGCGCGTCGATCGACGGCTCACGGCCGCGGAAGGCCTTGAAGTTGTCCATCGCCGGGCGGCTGCCGCCGACTTCCAGCACCTCGCGGCGCAGGCGGCGCCCCGTCTCGACGTCCAGCGGGCCGGTTTCCTCGAAGGCGCCCCAGGCGTCGGCCGACAGCACCTCGGCCCACTTGTAGCTGTAGTAGCCCGCCGCATAACCGCCTGCGAAGATGTGCGAGAAGGTGTGCTGCGAGCGGTTGAAGGGCGTGGCCTCCAGCACCGCCACCTCGCGCCGCACTTCGTCCAGCACCTGCTGCACCTGGGTGGCCGCGCCGGGCTCGTGGTGCAGGCGCATGTCGAACAGCGCGAACTCGATCTGCCGCAGCGTGGCCATGCCGCTCTGGAAGTTCTTGGCCGCGATCATCTTGTCGAACAGCGCGCGCGGCAGCGGCTCGCCGGTGTCCACGTGGGCGGTCAGGCGCTGCAGCACCTCCCATTCCCAGGTGAAGTTCTCCATGAACTGGCTGGGCAGCTCCACCGCGTCCCATTCCACGCCCGACAGGCCCGACACGCCGATGTCGGCCACCTGCGTGAGCATCAGGTGCAGGCCGTGGCCGAACTCGTGGAACAGGGTGATGACGTCGTCGTGCGTGAGCAGCGCGGGCCGGCCCGGCTGCGGCGACGGGAAGTTGCACACCAGGTGCGCCACTGGCGTCTGCAGCGTGCCTTCCGGCCGCGCCCAGCGCACGCGCACGTCGTCCATCCAGGCGCCGCCCTGCTTGCTCTGGCGGGCATAGGGGTCGAGGTAGAACTGCGCCAGCAGCGTGCCCTCGCGCTCCACGCGGAAAAAGCGCACATGCTCGTGCCACACCGGCGCGGTGTCGGGGCGGATCTGCACCTCGAACACCGTCTCGATGATGCGGAACAAGCCATCCAGCACCTTGGGTTCGGTGAAGTACTGCTTCACCTCGTTGTCGCTGAAGGCGTAGCGCGCCTGCTTCAGCCGCTCGCTGGCGAAGGCGGTGTCCCAGGGCTTGAGGTCGGTCAGGCCCAGCTCGTCGGCCGCAAACCGGCGCAGTTCGGCCAGGTCGCGCTCGGCATAGGGGCGGGCGCGCGCGGCCAGGTCAGCCAGGAAGCCCTTCACCTGCTCGGGCGACTCGGCCATCTTGGGCACCAGCGACACGTCGGCATAGCTGCCGTAGCCCAGCAGCTGCGCTTCCTCTTGGCGCAGCTGCAGCAGCTCGGTCATCACCGCGCTGTTGTCGCGCTCGGGCGGGCCCAGTTCGCTGGCGCGGGTGACGTACGCGGTGTAGATCTTCTCGCGCAGCGAACGGTCGCTGGCGTACTGCATCACCGGGTAGTAGCTCGGGAACTGCAGCGTGATCTTGTAGCCCTCCTTCTCGTCGGCCGCAGCGGCGTTGCGTGCGGCCTCGCGCACGTCCTCGGGCACGCCTGCCATCTCGGCGTCGCTGGCGTAGTAGCTGAAGGCGTCGGTGGCATCCAGCACATGCTCGCGGTACTGCTGGCTCAGCTCCGACAGGCGCTCCTGGATCTTGGCGAAGCGGGCCTTGGCCTCGCCCTGCAGCTCGGCGCCCGACAGCACGAAGTCGCGCATCGCATTGGCCAGCGCCTTGCGGCGCGGCGCGCTCAGCTGCGCGGCCTCGGGCGCGTTGGCGATGGCCTTGTACTTGGCGTAGAGCCGCTCGTCGGCGCCCAGCCGGGTGTAGAACTCGCTGATCTTGGGCAGGTTCTCGGTGTAGGCCGCGCGCAGAGCGGGCGTGTCCATCACATGGCTCAGGTGGCTGACGGCGCCCCAGCTGGTGCCCAGGCGCTCGGTGGCCACGTCCAGCACGGCGGACATGGCTTCGTAGGTGGCAGGCACCTCGTCGCTCACCGCGCGTTCCAGCGCGGCGGAGGCATCGGCCAGCAGCTGGTCCACGGCCGGGCCCACATGCTCGGGCTGGATGGCGTCGAAGGCGGGCAGGCCGCCGGTCTTGAGCAGGGGATTGGTCGAGAGGTCGGTCATGCGAGTTCCTTGTGGATGGCCCGTTTTACCGCGCCGCGGCGGCCCGTGCGGCTTCCAGGGTGTTCACCAGCAGCATCGCGATCGTCATCGGCCCCACGCCGCCCGGCACCGGGCTGATGAAACCGGCCACTTCCTTGACGCCCGCGAAGTCGACGTCGCCGCAGAGCTTGCCTTCCTCGTTGCGGTTGATGCCCACGTCGATGACGATGGCGCCGGGCTTGACCATGTCGGCCGTCAGCGTGTTGCGGCGGCCGGTGGCGGCCACCACGATGTCGGCCAGCCGGGTGTGCGCGCCCAGGTCGGGCGTGCCGCTGTGGCAGATGGTGACGGTGGCATGCGCCTGCAGCAGCAGCAGCGCCATTGGCTTGCCCACCGTGTTGCTGCGGCCGATGACCACCGCATGCTTGCCCTTGATCGGCACGCCGGTGCTCTCAATCAGCTTCATGCAGCCGTAGGGCGTGGCCGGGCGCAGGCCGGGCAGCCCGCTCATCAGCTCACCCGCGCTGCGCACCGAGAAGCCGTCCACGTCCTTCTCGGGCGCGATGGCCTCGATCACCTTGTGCGGGTCGATGTGCTTGGGCACCGGCATCTGCACCAGGATGCCGTGGATGGCCTCGTCCGCGTTCAGCGCGGCGATGCGCCCCAGCAGCTCGGCCTCGGTCAGCGAGGCGGGGTACTGCTCCAGCACCGAATGCAGGCCGTTGTCGTTGCAGGCCTTGACCTTGTTGCGCACGTACACGGCGCTGGCCGGGTCGTCGCCTACCAGGATGACGGCCAGCCCCGGCTTGCGGCCCTGCTGCTGTGCCAGCGCGGCGGCTTCCACCGCCACCTGGGCGCGAACTTGGTTGGAGAGGGCGGTGCCGTCGATGATCTGGGCGGTCATGGGTGGGGTCCGGAAAGTAAACAGGCCGCTGGAGGGCGGCCTGGTGGGTGGCGAGTGATCGTTGGGCGCCGCCGGCGCCGCCAAGCCGTGCGCTGCCTAGGCCTTCGATTGCGCGCCGAGCGCGATCTTCAGCAGGTCGGCCACGGTATTGGCATTGAGCTTTTCCATGATGTTGGCGCGGTGCGCCTCCACCGTCTTGATGCTGATGCCCAGGTCGTCGGCGATCTGCTTGTTCAGGCGGCCGGCGACGATGCGCTCCAGCACCTGGCTCTCGCGCAGCGTGAGCTTGGACAGCAGGGCCTCGCGGCTGGCGGCCTGCTGGTGCACGCTGAAGGTCTCACGGGCACGCTCGAGCATGCGCTCGACCAGGTCGACCAGCTGGTCTTCCTTGAAGGGCTTCTGGATGAAGTCCATGGCTCCCTTTTTCATGGTGTCCACGGCCATGGGCACGTCGCCGTGGCCGGTGATGAAGACCACGGGCAGGGGCGAGTGGCTCTCGATCAGGCGATTCTGCAGCTCCAGGCCTGTCATGCCCTCCATGCGGATATCGACGATCAGGCAGGCTACCTCGCGCGGGTCATAGCGGCTCAGGAAGGATTCGGCGGAGTCGAAGCAGCGGACCCGGTAGTCCTTGCCCTCGAGCAGCCACTGCAGGGAATCTCGCACGGCCTCGTCGTCATCGACGACATACACGGTGCCTTTTTTGGGGATCAGACTCATGTTCAACCTGATATCTTTTCTGCGGAAGCCGCCGCCGCTGTCGCGGCAGGCCCGCCGTCGACGGGAAGCCAGAAGGAGAAGCGGCAGCCGGTCACTTCAGAGCCATTGTAGAGGTTCTCGGCCTTCATCCGGCCCTGGTGCGACTCGACGATGGAGCGGCACAGCGACAGGCCGATGCCCATGCCCTCGGCCTTGGTGGTATGGAATGCCTCGTAGAGCCGTTCCATCACCTCGGGCGGGATGCCGCGGCCGGTGTCGGTCACGGTGAACTCGACCACGGAACGGCCTTCCACCCTGGCGGGCAGCACCTGAAGCTCGACGCGGCGCTGCTGGGGTGGGCGCTGTGCCTGCACGATGGACTCCGCCGCGTTCTTCAGCAGGTTGACCAGCACTTGCTCAATCAGGATGGGGTCCACCATCAGCGGCGGCACGTCGGCCATCTGGTGGATGAGGCGGACGTTGTAGCGGCGCAGCTCGATCTCGGCCAGCTCCACGGCCTCGCTCACCATGACCGACACCTCCGAGGAGGTGCGGTTGGGCTCGCTGCGCTTCACGAAGGCGCGGATGCGCTGGATGATCTGGCCGGCGCGCTGCGCCTGTTTGGCCGTCTTCTCCAGCGCGCCCAGCAGGTCCTCTTCCGAGATCTGTCTGGATTTGATGCGCGAGACCATGCCGTTGCAGTAGTTGTTGATGGCGGTCAGGGGCTGGTTGAGTTCGTGGGCCACGCTCGACGCCATCTCGCCCATGGTGATCAGGCGGCTGGCGGTCTGGGCACGCTCGGCCTGGGCTGCGGCCTGGGCTTCGGCCAGGCGGCGCGGCGTGATGTCGGTGGCAATCACCATCTGGGCCAGGCGGCCGTCCACCCAGGTCAGGTAACGTGTGCGCACCTCCAGCCATTTGCCCAGTTCCTCGATATAGAGTTCGGCATTCTCGGCCTCGGCATCGGGCAGGCTGCTGGTGGGCATGCCCACCAGCCCGTCCACCGGATCGTGGCTGTCTTCGGTGTTTACCTGGGGCGGTGCGCCGGCCTGGCTGGAGAGCAGGGCGTGACCATGGCTCTGGTCGCTGAACCAGAGCCGGTACATCTTGTTGGCAAACAGCAGCTCGTCGCTGCCTAGCGGGGCCACCGACACCGAGGCATCCAGCGCCTCCAGCACCGTGGTGAAGCGCTCATAGGATGCGTAGAGCTGCTCGCGCACGCGGTTGGGCTCGGTGATGTCGGTCATCGACGTCATCCATCCCGTCTGCAGGCCGCGAGCGTCGATCAGCGGCGAGACGTAGATGCGCGCATCGAACAGCGTGCCGTCCTTGCGCTTGACCCGCACCTGGAAACCGCCGGGCGTGACACGGCCGCTGAGCTCGTCCTCCAGCCGCGCGGCCAGCATCTCCCGGTCCTCCTCGGGCCAGTAGGGGAAGGGGGCCGTGAGACCGACCAGCTCGCGTTCGCTCCATCCCGTCATCTGACAGAAAGCCGTGTTGACGTAGGTGATGCGCCCCTGCAGATCCAGCGCGCGCATGCCCGTCGGCATGGAGTTCTCCATGGCACGCCGGAAGTTGGTCTCCAGCACCAGGGCCTGCTGGGCCTGCATGCGTCGCCGCGTGTGGCGCCAGTTGGCGATCAGCATCCAGGCCGTCATCACGCTCAGCGTGCCCACCAGCCAGAACAGGCCGCTGCCGATCACGCCCAGCGAGGCACGGTAGGCCTGGGCGTGGAGCATCAGGCCATTGCCCACCGGGGAGACGGGCACCTCGTATTCGTTGGCATGGGTGGCCCAGCCCATCCAGGGGCCGGTGCGGGTGCGCTTGGGCGCGCTGCTGCCGGCCAGGACCTCGCCGCGCGAATCGCGCAGCGACACCGCATACCGCGCCGAAACCTCGGCGGGCACGCCATAGCGGTAGAGCGTATCGAGCGAATACTCGGCCAACACCACGCCTGCAAAGCTCGTCCGCGTGTGCAGGGGAAGATGCAGCTCCAGCAGGGCCGTGCCGTCCGGCGATGCGGCACGCTGCACGTAGATAGGCTGGCGCAGTTCGCGCGCCAGCGCGTAGGCATTCTCCGTCTCGGTCGGCTGGGTCGGCCGCACGCCGTTGCGCGCGGCGCCCTGGGCCAGGCCTTGTGCCAGCGTCGCGTTGCCCTGACTGGACCGCAGGCGCAGCCTCTCGTCCACCCAGCTCAGGCCCTGGAGTTCGGGGTACTGGTTGAGCAGCACATTGGCGCGGTTGCGGAACTGCTCCACATCGAGTTCCTGGTTCGAAACCTGCTGCGCCAGCCGCACCAGTTCCTCCTGGCGTTCGAGCAGGCGCAGGCGCACGCGCTGCTGGGCGTATTCCACATCGCGTCGTACGGCTTCCTGCTCGCGCTCCATCTCTTCCAGGCGCAGATAGCCGAAGGCGGCCACGATGGCGGCGAAGAAGAGCAGCACGGCGACCAGCGGCGCCAGCATCGCATAACGGTCCTGGCGGTGCGGCGATTGCTGGCGCCACCAGGAGCGCAGGCGCTGGGCAGCGGGGAGTTCGCGCAGGCGGGGGAGCAGACGGGTCAGGGCTTGGAGCATGTCTGGTGCGAGTGTATTCCGGCCTGCTTCGATGAGGCTTCATGAAATTCACATAATGAAATGAAAAAGCACATATCAAAATTTCGTGGAAATTATGAGAAACTCTCGTATCGTTTTAAATTGGCCATCAGCCTGAAACCGAGGAGCACGCATGTCAGCCCTACCCCAGAATCTGTCTGGACTCAATGCCGAAGATCTCGACAGCCAGGAAACCCTGGAATGGAAGCACGCCCTGGAGGCCGTGATTGCGCAGGAGGGCCCGGAACGCGCCCACTTCCTGCTGGAACAACTGCTGGAGCATGCGCGCGAGCACAGCATCGACATGCCCTTCTCGGCGACCACGGGATACGTCAATACCATCGAGCCCGAGCAGGAAGAGCGCAGCCCCGGTAATCTGGATCTGGAAGGCCGCCTGCGCGCCTACATGCGCTGGAACGCCATGGCGATGGTGGTCAAGGCCAACCGCCTGGATCCGTTTGACGGCGGTGACCTCGGCGGCCACATCAGCTCCTTCCAGTCGCTGGCGCACATGTTTGCGGCCGGCTTCAACCATTTCTGGCACGCCGACAACACGGACGAGGGCGGCACCCACGGAGGCGACCTGCTCTATATTCAGGGGCATTCCTCGCCCGGCATCTACGCCCGCGCCTTCCTCGAAGGTCGCATCACGGAGGAACAGATGCTGAACTTCCGCCAGGAAGTCGACGGCAAGGGCCTGCCCAGCTATCCGCACCCCAAGCTCATGCCGGGTTTCTGGCAGTTCCCCACGGTGTCCATGGGCCTGGGCCCCATCATGGCCATCTACCAGGCGCGCTTCCTCAAGTACCTGCACGCCCGCGGCATTGCCGACACGAGCGCGCGCAAAGTCTGGGTCTTCTGCGGTGACGGCGAGATGGACGAACCCGAAAGCCTGGGCGCCATCGGCCTGGCCGCGCGCGAGAAGCTGGACAACCTGGTCTTTGTCGTCAACTGCAACCTGCAGCGCCTGGACGGCCCGGTGCGCGGCAACGGCAAGATCATCCAGGAACTCGAGGGCGAGTTCCGTGGCGCCGGCTGGAACGTCATCAAGCTGATCTGGGGCAAGGAGTGGGACGGCCTGCTGGCCCGCGACAAGGACGGCGCCCTGCGCAAGCTCATGATGGACACGCTGGACGGCGACTACCAGGCTTTCAAGGCCAACGACGGTGCCTTCGTGCGCAAGAACTTCTTCGGCCGCGATCCGCGCACCGCCGAGATGGTGGCCAAGATGAGCGATGCCGACATCTGGAACCTGCGTCGCGGCGGCCACGATGCACAGAAGGTCTATGCGGCCTTCCACCGCGCCCACAATTCCCAGGGCGGCCCGACCGTGCTGCTGGTCAAGACCGTCAAGGGCTGGGGCATGGGCAAGGCCGGTGAGGGCAAGAACACGGCGCACCAGACCAAGAAGCTCGGCGACGACGACATCCGCTACATGCGCGACCGCTTCAACATCCCGATCCCTGACAGCGAGCTTCCGAAGATCCCGTTTTACAAGCCGGCCGACGACACGCCGGAGATGAAGTACCTGCACGAGCGCCGCAAGGCCCTGGGCGGCTACCTGCCCAAGCGCCGCGAGCGCGCCAGTGAAAGCTTCACGGTGCCCGCGCTGGAAACCTTCAAAGCGGTGCTGGAACCCACGGCCGAGGGCCGCGAGATCTCCACCACCCAGGCCTATGTGCGCTTCCTGACGCAGCTGCTGCGTGACCAGGCCCT
>OFDN01001222.1_pt1 | contig 17598 bp, 19 predicted proteins | sample 1520971 | NCBI WGS metagenome assembly OFDN01 (sample SAMEA94257418, study PRJEB24077) | hot springs metagenome | biome: Aquatic biome; feature: Geographical feature; material: Water | place: India | collected 2012-06-12 | depth 5 m
GCGCGCCCAGGCCGCCGATGTGCCGCGGCGGGGCCACCAGGTTGGGCGTGGCGGCCGGCAGGCTGCCGAAGGCGGCCTCGGCCGCTGCGGCCAGCTCCTCCAGCCGCAAGTCGCCTGCGGCGGCCACCACCATGTTGGCGCCGGTGTATTGGCGGCCTACGTAGCCCAGCAGGTCGTCGCGGCTCAGCGTCTCGATCACGCGGCGCGCGCCGATGACCGGCAGCGCCATCGGATGGCTGCCGAAGCAGTGGTGGTCAAACAGCTTGTAGGCGGTGCTCACCGGGTCGTCGTCGTCCTCGGACAGCTCCTGCAGGATCACGCTGCGCTCGCGCGCCAGCTCGGCCTCCGGGTAGGTGCCGTTGCGCACGATGTCGCCCAGCATGGAGACGAAGCGCGGCGCGTCGGCGGCCAGGCCGCGCATGTGGTACGCGGTGTGGTCCTTGTCGGTATGGGCGTTCACCTCGGCGCCCAGCAGCTCGGCATCGAGGTTGATCTGCTGGCAGTCCCGGGTGTGGGTGCCCTTGAAGGCCATGTGCTCCACCACGTGGCTGATGCCGTTGCTGCGACGGCTCTCGTGCAGGCTGCCGGTGCGCACGAAGATGCTGACGCTGGCCGTGGGCGCATGCGGCAGCCGCAGCGCCAGCACGCGCACGCCGTTGGCCAGCGTGGCCACCTCCACGCTGCTGCCGTCGTCGACCGCTGCGGAATGTGCCATCAAGCCTCTTTGCGCACGCGCTCGATGAAGGCCTGCAGCAGCCGCGTGAACTCGGCCGGCGCTTCCTGCACGCTGAGGTGGCTGGCCTGCGGCAGCACCTCCAGCGCGGCGCCCGGGATGCGCTCGGCGATGGCCTGCGCCATCTCGGGCGTGGCGCCGGCATCGCGGGCACCGGCGATCACCAGCGTGGGCACGGCCACCTGGTCCAGCTGGCCCAGCCAGTCCACCGCCATCACCGCGGTGCAGGCGGCCGCATACCCGGTGGCCGAGGTGCGCAGCAGCGTGCCGCGCAGGGCCTCGGCCTGCGCCGGATGCGCCTGCCGGTGGTCTTCATGCAGGTAGCGCTGCACCACCATGTCGGCCACCGCGGCCATGCCGCCGGCCTTCACCGCCTCGATGCGCTGCACCCAGGCGGTCTTGGCGGTGTCGGGGTATTGCGCGGTGGTGTTGGCCAGCACCAGGCCCCTGACCAACTCCGGATGGCGGATGGCCAGGCCCTGGGCCACCATCGCGCCCATCGACAGGCCCACGAACAGCACCGGCCCGCGGCCCCATTCGCGGATGACGCGGGCGGCGTCGTCCACCATGTCGTCCAGGCTGAAGGCGGCATCGGGCACCGCCGAGCCGCCATGGCCGCGGTGGTCGTAGCGCAGCACCGGGTGGCTCCTTCCCAGCTCGGCGGCCAGGTCGTCCCACATGTGCAGGTCCAGGCCCAGCGCATGGCTGAGCACGATGGGCAGGCCGGTCTCGGTGCCCTGCAGCGCCACGCGCAGCTGCGGCTGGCTGAAGGTGTGGTGCAGCTGCACCCGCGGGCCGGTGGTCAGCGGCGCGGGCTCGGGCAGCAGGCCTTCCTTCTTCAGGATGTCCATGGTGATCTTGAAGGCGGTGTTGGCCGCCGGCACGCCGCAGTAGATGGCGCCCTGCATCAGCGTTTCCTTGATCGTCTCCAGCGGCACGCCGCCGCGGATGGCGGCGCCGCAGTGCAGCTCGAATTCCTCCCAGCGCGCCAGGCCCATGGTCATGCCCAGCACCAGCAACCGGCGCGTGGTGTGGTCCAGGCCCGGGCGGCCCCAGATGTCGTTCCAGGCGAAGCGGGTGATCAGGTCCTGGAACTCGGCATTGAAGGCGGTGGCGCCGGCAGTGGACTTGTCCACCCAGGCGTCGCCCAGCACCGCGCGGCGGTTCTTCAGGCCGCGGTCGAAATCATCCTGGCGAGCACTCATGCTTGTTCCTGCTGTGTAGGGTCGGTGGGGGATGCCGCATCGGCAAAGGGTCGGGCGGCCGCGAGCTGCGCGGCCAGCGGCTGCAGCCGGGCCAGCTGTTCCTGCGTGCGCCGGGCGGCCGGCTGCGCCGCGTGGTCGGGATCGAACAGGCGGTCGATCTCCGCGGCGGGCACTGCCTCGCGCAGCCGGGCATCGGCCTGTACCGCCTGCTGCACCAGCTCGCGCAGGTGGCGGCCCTCGGCCATCACCTGCTGCGATAGCTGCTCCAGCAATCGTTGTGCCTCCGGCTTGCCGATGGCGCCGGCCAGCCGCGTGGTGCAGCCCTCGGCGCTCACCAGGCCCTGCAGCGCCTCGATGTGGCCCCGCATGCGCTGCGGATGCACCTGCAGGCCGGCGGCGGCTTCGGCCAGCGCATGCACCGCGCCATGCGCGCTGATGAACAGGCCCGCCCATTCGGCCAGCTCCGCCTGCCAGTTGCCCAGGCCGCGCTCATGCTCCTGCCCCATGGCGCCGAGCAAGGCGGCCACGCGGTGCGGCGTGCGCTGGGCGGCGGCCAGCGCCACCATGCTGGCCACCGGATTGCGCTTGTGCGGCAAGGCGGTGGAGCCGCCGCGGCCGGCGCCGGTGGGCTCGGCCAGCTCGCCGATCTCGCCCTGGCTCATCAGCGACAGGTCGCGCGCGAACTTGCCCAGCGCACCCACCAGCACGCCCAGCTCGCAGCCGAGCGCCACCCAGTCGTCGCGCTGGGTGTGCCAGGCGCCCTGCCACGGCGGCAGGCCCAGCTGGGTGGCCATGTGCTGCGCCACCGCGGGGCCGTGTTCGCCCAGCGTGGCCAGCGTGCCCACGGCGCCGCCGAACTGCAGCTGCAGCGCACGCGCGGCCTGCGCATGCAGCCGTTGCTGGCAGCGCACCAGCGGTGCGGCCCATTCCAGCACCTTGAAGCCGAAGCTCACCACCGAGGCCGGCTGCATCAAAGTGCGGCCCATCACCGGAGTGCCCGCATGCTGCGCGGCCAGCGCCAGCAGCGCGGCATTCAGCGCGGAGAGGTCGTCGTCGATCAGCGCCAGCGCACGGCGGGTCAGCAGCACCATGCCGGTGTCGATCACGTCCTGGCTGGTGCCTCCCCAGTGCACCACCTGGGCGGCCTGGGCATCGAACAGCGCCACCGTGTCGGTCAGGCGCTTGACCAGCGGGATGGCCAGGCTGCCGGCGCGGCCGCTGGCGGCCACCAGGGCCGGCACGTCGTACAGCTCGGCCCGGCACACGCCGGCGATCGCGGTCGCCGCGGCCTGCGGGATCAGGCCCACCGCGGCCTCGGCCCGTGCCAGCGCGGCCTCGAAGTCCATCATCGACTGGATGACCGACGCCTCGCCGAACACGGCCAGCATCTGCGGCGTGGACAAAAAGCCTTCGAAGGCGAAACCCGACATGCCTGCTGCTCCTGCGGCCGCCCCTGCGGCCCTTGTGCGCGGCCGATGCTAGCCCCCGCCGCGGCCGCGCCGTGCGCACAGCGCACAGGGCGCGCCGGGATCAGGCGTTGGCGGTGCGGCGGCCGCGGCGCTGGATCAGCCGCGTCATGTTGCCCAGCGAGAGCTGGTGCGCATTGATCAGGCCCAGGATGCCGCTGCGGTGCAGCTCCAGCACCTTGTCGTCGGGCAGCGCGGCGAACTTGGCTTCGTCGATGGCCAGGAAGCCGTCCACGGTGAGCTTGTTGCCGTCGGGCAGCGTGGCGTCGAAGCGCATGTCGCGCAGCAGCTCCAGCTCCACCAGCTTCTGGCCCACCAGCCGGGTGCGCTGCACCTCCAGCTCCAGCTTCTCCAGGAACTGCTGCATCTCCGTCAGGTAGGCCGTGGGCTTGCCATCGGCCTCGAACAGCGGCGTGCCCTCGGTCTCGGAGAAGCCGGGCCATTCGCGGGCGATGCACACGGCGTAGTTCTGCTCGTTGAGCTGCGCCATCGCGAAGGGATAGGCCCGCAGCACCGCGGGCACGTAGTCGGCCTGCCACCGGGTGCCGTCGGCAAACAGGTTCTCGTCCGGCGTGAGGCCGAACACGGCCACCGGCGCGATGTCGGGCTTCTGCGTCTGCGGGTCGGTGCCGGCGCGCACGAAGACGATGGGGTACTCCTTGCACGCATCGGCGAATTCCACCGCGGTCAGGAACATGGAGTTCAGCGCCGCGGTGTGCGAGACATCGGCGTAGTCCTGGCGCACGCGCAGCGTGCGGTGCTGGTCGCGGTCCAGCGCAACCGGGTTCTTGTGCAGGGCAGGATGGATCATTCTTCGGTCTCTTCTTCAGATGGGGGCAGGCGGCTCACCAGCACCTTGTCGACACGCTTGCCATCGAGGTCGACCACCTCGAACAGCCAGCCGTTCCACTCCACCTTGTCGGCGGTGCGGGGCAGCCGGCCCAGCAACAGCATGATCATGCCAGCCAGCGTGTTGTAGCGGCCCCGGTCCTCCTCGGGCAGCTCCTTCAGGTGCAGGCGGTCCTTCAGCTCGGGCACGGGAATCAGGCCGTCCAGCAGCCAGGTGCCGTCGTCGCGCGGCACGGCCCAGGCGTCCTCGTCGGTGGGCGCGCCGAACTCGCCGGTGATGGCCTCCAGCACGTCGCGCACGGTGATCACACCCTGCACCTCGCCGTATTCGTCCACCACGAACACCAGCTCCGCGCCCGAGGCGCGGAAGTGCTCCAGCAGTTCCATGCCCGACAGCGTCTCCGGCACGAAGACCGGCGGCGCCAGGTGCTCGGTGAGCGTGGCCGACTGGCCGCGCGCCAGTGCCGGCAGCAGGCTCTGCGCCGACACCACGCCGATCACGTCCTGCATGCCGCCGCGGCACACCGGGTAGCGGGTGTGGCCGCCGCTGGCCATCTGCGCCAGCGTGTGCTCCATCGGCGCATTGACGTCCAGCCATTCGATCTCGTTGCGCGGGATCATCATCGAGCCCACCTGGCGGTCGTCCAGCCGGAACACGTTGCGCACCATCTGGTGCTCCTGGTGCTCGATGATGCCGGCGTCCAGGCCCTCTTCCAGGCTGGCGGCGATCTCCTCCTCGGTCACGCTGCGGCTGGGCCCGGCCTTGATGCCCAGCAGCCGCAGCATGCCTTCGGTGCTGAAGGACAGCAGCGCCACGAAGGGCCGGGTGGCGATGGCCAGCCACAGCATCGGCCGCGACACCAGGCGCGCGATGCGCTCAGGGAACATCTGCCCCAGCCGCTTGGGCACCAGTTCGCCGAAGATGATGGTGGCAAAGGTGATCACCATCACCACCAGCGCGGTGGCGGTGATGCCGGCCACGCGCTCGGGCATGTCGAAGCGCTGCAGCATCCACTCCGCCAGCGGGCCGGCGAAGGCCGATTCACCCACGATGCCGTTGAGCACGCCGATGGAGGTGATGCCGATCTGCACCGTGGACAGGAAGCGCGTGGGATCGTCGTGCAGCACCATCGCCGTGCGGGCGCCGGGTTCGTTGCCCTCCACCATCACCTGCAGCCGGGCCTTGCGGCTGGAGGCCAGGGCCATCTCCGACATGGCGAACAGCCCGTTGATCAGGATGAGGCAGACGAGTAACGCGATGTCCATTCAAGAAAATGCCGCTGTGCGCAGACGCAGCGGCACCGGGTAGCAGGGCAGCCCAGCGTAGCAGAATCACCCCATGCACTACCTCATCGGCGACCTGCAAGGCTGCTGCGACGCGCTCGAGCAGCTGCTCGACGAGATCGCCTTCTCCCCCTCGCGCGACCACCTCACGGTGCTGGGCGACATCGTCAACCGCGGGCCCCGATCGCTGGACACGCTGCGCCGGCTGCATGCGCTGGGCAGTTCGGCCGAGGCGCTGCTGGGCAACCACGACCTGCACCTGCTGGCGGTGGCGCACGGCATCCGGCCGCTGCACCGCAGCGACACGCTGGCCGACATCCTGGCCGACCCGCAGCGCGAGCAATGGATCGAGTGGCTGCGCCAGCGCCCTCTCGCGCTGATGGACAGCGGCTGGCTGTGCGTGCATGCCGGCGTGGTACCGCAGTGGGACGCCGCCACCACGCTGGCGCTGGCCGGCGAGGTGGAAGCCATGCTGCGCGGCCCCGACCTGGCCGCCTTCCTGGCGGCGATGTACGGCAACGAGCCGCGCCGCTGGCACGAGGACCTGGCCGGCCACGACCGGCTGCGCTTCGTGGTGAACGTGCTCACGCGCATCCGTTTCTGCACCGACGATGGCACGCTGGACTTCAAGACCAAGGACGGCGCCGGCGCCGCCCCGGACGGCCACCATCCCTGGTTCGACGTGCCCGGCCGCGCCACGGCCGGCGTGAAGGTGGCTTTCGGCCACTGGTCCACCCTGGGCTTCACCCAGCGCCCGGACCTGCTGTGCCTGGATTCGGGCTGCGTCTGGGGCGGCGCCCTCACCGCGATGCGGGTGGACGGCGGGCGGCATGAAGTGCATCAGGTGCAGTGCGCGCAGGCGGCCGTGCCGGGGTGATGCCCGCTTGAGCGAGAATGCCGCCCGGGCGACCAAGGAAGCGTGGCAGAGTGGTCGATTGCACCGGTCTTGAAAACCGGCGGCTCGCAAGGGCCCGTGAGTTCGAATCTCACCGCTTCCGCCAAGGGTGTCCGCGCTGACGCGCCACCCGCCGGGCCGCGACGAACGCCACGCGCACGCCGTGCTTTGCAACCTGGCGCAGCATGAGGCACGCGCATTGCCCCAGGGTTGCATGACCACCGCAACCTTCGATACAAGCGCGGCCGTACACCGGCCCCTGCATCCGCTCCATGTGCTGCTGCTGGCCGGCAGCGTGCCCATGTTCCTTGGCGTGCTGATGAGCGACATCGCCTATGCCAACAGCGACCAGGTGCAGTGGAAGAACTTCGCTTCCTGGCTGAACGCGGGCGCATTGCTGCTCAGCGGCCTGGCGCTGCTCTGGTCGATGCTGTCGATGGTCAGCGCCCATCGCAGGCGGCGCCGCCCGGCGCTGGCCGGCGCGCTGCTGCTGGCGGGCTGGATCATCGGCTTCGTCAATTCGCTGGTGCATGCCAAGGACGCCGGCGCCACCTTGCCAGAGGGCCTGGTGCTCGCGGTGATCGTCTTCGCCCTGATGGCCGTGGCCAGCTGGCTCAGTCTCAGCTTCGAGCGAAGCGGGGTGCGCGCATGACCCCCGTCAAGCACGGCGTCGCGGCGCTCCTTCCGCTCGTGTTCCTGGCTGCCTGCTCCGGCAGTGCGGAGCCGCCGGTGTATGGCGCCGAGCCCAGGCTGCCCGAGCCGCAGCGCGGCCTGCTGCCCTCGATGAAGATTGCCGAGCCGGCCCTGTGGGGGGATCGCCGCCCGCAGGTGCCCGAGGGATACACCATCACGGCCATCGCCACCGACCTGCAGATCCCGCGGCAGACGCTGGTGCTGCCCAACGGCGACATCCTGGTGGCCGAAGGACGCGGGGGTGGCGCTCCCGCGCTGACACCGAAGGACATGATTGCCGGCGTCATCAAGGCCCGCGGCACGACGTCAGTCAAAGGCGGCAACCGCCTGACGCTGCTGCGTGATGCGGATGGCGATGGCGTCTATGAATCGCGGACGGTCTTCGCCAAGGACCTGAACGCACCTTACGGGCTGGCGCTGGTGGGCAACCGGCTCTTCGTGGCCAACCAGGACGCACTCGTCCGCTTCGACTACCAGCCCGGACAGTTCACGGCCGGCGGCCCGCCGGTCAAGGTGGCCGACCTGCCGTCGGCCATCAACCACCACTGGACCAAGGCGCTGACCGCCAGCGCCGACGGGCGCTTCCTGTACGTGGGCATCGGCTCCAACAGCAACATCACCGAGCGCGGCATGCCGGCCGAGGTGGACAGGGCGATGGTCTGGCAGATCGACGCGGAGACCGGCGCCCATCGCCCTTATGCCACCGGCCTGCGCAACCCCACGGCGCTAACCGTCCAGCCTGGATCGGGCCAGCTGTGGGTGGCGGTCAACGAGCGCGACGAGATCGGGCCCAACCTGGTGCCGGACTACGTGACGTCGGTGAAGGAGAACGGGTTCTACGGCTGGCCGTACAGCTACTGGGGCCAGAACGTCGATACCCGGGTTCGACCGCAGGATCCGGCCAAGGTGGCCGCGGCGATCCGGCCCGACTACGGCCTGGGCTCCCACGTGGCCACGCTGGGCCTCGCCTTCTCGACGCCCGCCATGGGCCAGCAGTTTGCACAAGGTTTGTTCGTGGGCGAGCACGGCAGCTGGAACCGCGATCCGCCCAGCGGCTACCGCGTCATCTTCATTCCCTTTCGGGATGGCCGCCCGGCCGGGGATCCGGTGGATGTGGTCACCGGGTTCTTCGGGGACGACGGCAAGACGCGCGGCCGCCCCGTGGGCGTGACGGTGGACCCCCGCGGCGCGCTGCTGGTGGCGGACGACCTCTCGAATACGTTGTGGCGCATGACGCCGTCGAGACAGCCTTCGGCGGATGCCGGCGCCAACGCGGCGCCAGTGGCCTCCGGGGTGGCTTCCGGGGTGGCTTCCGCTGCTTCCGCCGCTCCTGCAGCCTCCGCGGCGGCCGCCACTGACGAGGCAGCATCGGCCGGACAGGGCAGCAACCGCTGAGCCGGAGGCGGCCTTCATCACTGCTGCGCCGCACGAAGGCTGGGCAGGCCGGGATGGCTTGCAGCACGCGCGGAGCCGTTGCGATGCCAGCCAGCACCGGGGGTGCTTGGGGACGCCGACGGGCCTCTCCCCAGCAACCCGTCGTTCGCGACGCAAACGCAGCTCAAGATTCCCAAGGCGGACCGTGCGGTGTTCGGTGTGCGGGCCGCGGCACGGCACCGAGCCGCTGCGCCATTGCAGTGGCCACAGTTCGACGCCGTTGCATTCAGCCAGCGACCGATCCATGTCATCTCTCACGGGTCGTCCATCTGGCGATGACCATGTACGGGTAAATGCTGAGCTCGCGCCTCAGCTGCTCTGTCCATCGCGGCCCATGCTGCCCCACGGATCGGCGGGGCACCCGCCTGAACTTCGTGCACCGCGTAAGAGCCTGGGGTCGGACACATTTGCCGCAATATGGTTGCGACAAATGCACGTTGGTCACGAGTCCACAGGGGGCAGCGCATCGATGGGGCCAGCCCCCCTCGCCTCCGGGGATCATGCTCAGGCTTCCATCGGTTTCCATCACCACGCCGGCCGCGTTGCACACCCGGCCTATTCATTGCGCGCGCAGCGCCGCATGGACCTCGTCTTCCGTCACACGCTCATGCTTCATCGCCGCGGGCAGCAAGCGACCCTGGTGAACCAGCAGCCTGGGCTCAGACTTCACCGGCTGCGAGAGCCGGGCCGAGCGCACGGACAGCCCGGTGATGAGCCACTGCAGACCCACCAGCAGTACCAGCGCCGTCATGCCCTCGGCCAGCGCCACGTCCTTGGACATCACGATGGTGGCCAGGGTGGAGCTCAGGGCCACGGTGATGATGAGGTCGAACGCATTGAGCTTGGACGGCGTGCGCTTGCCCGAGCCGCGCAGCAGCAGCACGAGGAATACATAGGCGGCGCCACCCGCGATGACGGTGCGCAGCAGGCCGTGCCAGTTGTTGAAGAACATGCGCCGAAGCTGCAAGCACGGTGCCGTGCAACCCGGCAGGCACGCCGATGGACATGAGAACCTTGCGCGCTGCCGCGTCCGTCGGCTTCATGCGCTCGCTGTGGGCCAAGGTACGCCATGACGACGTGCTCAACGGCGCCGCCGCGTTGGCGTTCTACATGATGCTGGCCATCTTCCCGGCCATGATCGTGGTGATGGCCGTGATCCCCTACCTGCCGATCGAGCAGGTGGACCAGGCCCTGATGCAGCTGCTGCGCCAGGCGTTGCCGGGCCATGCGGCCGACCTCTTCTCCGATGTGGTGCAGGAGATCACCACCAAACAGCGCGGCGGCTTGTTGTCGGCCGGACTGGCCGGCTCGCTATGGATCACGTCCACCGGCATGTATGCGGTGATGCGGCAGCTCAACCGCACCTATGGCGTGCGCGAGAGCCGGGGCTTTCTGCGCGGTCGGCTCACCGCGCTGGGGCTGAGCCTGCTGTTCGGGGTGCTGGTGATCGGCGGTTTCTCGCTGATCGTGCTGGGCGACCGACTGCAGGACTGGCTGGTGGTCAGGCTGGGCGGGGCATGGGCAATGGGCTGGCTGTTTCTTGCCTTCCGCTGGGTCGTGATCCTGGCAGGCCTGCTGCTGGCCTTTGCCTTGGTCGAACATCTGGCGCCAAACCGCCACCAGCGTTTCCAACTGCTGACCGCGGGCAGCATCACCGGAGTGGCGCTGCTGGTGTGCGCGTCGGTGGGCTTTGCCTGGTACACGAAGTACTTCGGCAGCTACGGCGCCACGTACGGCAGCATCGGCGCAGTCATCCTGCTGATGCTGTGGCTCTTCGCGGCCGGCCTGGCCATCTTGCTGTCGGCCGAGGTGAACCAGCTGCTTCGGCAGCGGGTGTCAGGCAAGTCCTAGGTCCATGCGGACCGCAGTCTGGACCCGGCATCCATACGCCTTCTCCCACGCGGGGATGTTTGACAGTTCGTATGGAGCTTGGCATGAAGATCCATCAACCCATCCAACGCATTGCGGGTGGTGGCATGGCCGTTGCTGGCCGCCAGTCTGGCCATGCCGGCAAGGTGCCCCGCAGGGCCACCGCGCCGTGCGGGCCAGCAAGCACATTGGCCAGATCATCGACCTGCTGGTCGACATGAACACGGCGACCTCTGGACGTCAGCCGCGAGACCATGCGCAACGTGCGCGGCTTCGACGAAAGCCGCATTGACGCTCTCGGCGGCCGCAACTGGGTGAGCGAGAGGCGGCGCAACCTGCCGGCCCTACAGGAGCATTTGCGCATGGCCGAGGCGCTGCCCGGCAGTGCCCAGGCGATGGACGCGATGCGCAGCGCACGCACAGGCGGCAGCCCGGCCGAGCACAGGGCCGACGCCAGCGACGCCCGGGTCGACGTGATGGATGCGGTGCAGGTGGTGCAGCGCATGAAGGCCGACCCCGGGCTGACCGCGCTGCTCGGCACCGCCAAGGGCGTGTTCATCCTGCCGGACTACGGACGTGGTGCTCTGATCGTGGGCGCGCAGGCCGGCGCGTCCGCCGGGTCGATGGCATTGCTGCTCATGAGCGACCGCGCGGTCGAACGCTTCCGTTCGGACCGCAACTTCTCGCTCAGCGCCGATGCCGGTCTGTCCATCGGTCCGTACTCCCAGCGCACTTAGGCCTCGGCCGGCAAGGTGCAGGACGTGGTGGTGTGGTCGGGCACCCAGGGCGCGTACGCCGGCGTGTCGGTGGGCGTCACCAACGTGATGCTGGACCGCGACGCCAACCGTGCCTACTGTGGCCGCGACGTGTCGATGGCCCGCATCCTCGACGGCTCGGTGGAAAACCCTCAGAACAACGTGCTGGACCGCGTGCTGGACCTGTGACCAGTGGCGGCCTGCGCCGGCACCAGGTGCCCGCAGGCTACCCCTATCATCGTCCTCATGGCAACACGCAAGATCGGCCCGCGGCCGGCTGCCCCGGCGCAGGGCGGCACACAAGACGATCCCGCGGGACAGGTGCTGCGACAGTTCCGGCAGGTGTTCGGTGCGGTCCGCAGCCACTTCGCGCAGGTCGAGAAGAAGGTGGGTCTGGGCGGGGCGCAGCTGTGGGCCCTGAATCATGTGCGCGACCGCCCCGGCATCGGCGTGGGCGACCTGGCCCGGGCGCTGGACATCCACCAGTCCACCGCGAGCAACCTTGTCAAGGGCCTGATCGAGCGTGAGCTAATTGCCGCCAACCGCGGCGGCAGCGACCGCCGCGCGGTGCAGCTGGAGCTGCTACCGGCCGGCGCAAAACTGCTGCGCAAGGCGCCTGGGCCATTCTCCGGCGTGCTGCCGGACGCGCTACGGCGCATGGATCCGGCCAGCCTGCGCCGACTCAGCAAGGACCTGGACCGCCTGCTGCAGGAACTGTCCACCGACGACCGCAGCAGCCGTCGCCCACTGAGCGAACTCTAGGCCCCGGCAAGTTCCCTGTGAAAGTACGTATTGGCCGGCAAGGCCATGGCAAATACATTTGCGCAAATGTACTGTCGGCTGCGGCCTAGGGAATCCCCATGCAGATCAAGTTGACGAAGGACCTGCTGGCCGGCGTGATGTTCACGGTGGCCGGAATCTGTTTTGCCGTGGGTGCCGCTTCGTACTCGTTTGGATCGGCGGCCAGGCCTGGACCAGGTTACTTCCCGTTCGGGCTGGGCATCCTGCTCGCCCTGATGGGCGCGGTGATCCTGGTGCGCGGGCTGGCCACCCGGCAGGCGCCGGAGCAGCAGTTCGGCCGCCTGTCCAGGCGGCCGCTGCCCATCGTGGTGCTGGCCATCCTGTCGTTCGCCCTGACGCTGCCCACGCTGGGCATGGTGCTGGCGCTGCCCATCCTCATCGCCATCATCAGCGCCGCGGGCGACCAGTTCTCGTGGCGCGATGTGGCCATCGGCAGCGTGGTGCTGACGCTGGGCTCGTGGCTCGTGTTCATCAAGGGCCTGGCGCTGACGCTGCCGGTGTGGCCCTCTTTCATCGGCTGAAGGAGGCCCCATGGACATGCTCGACAACCTCGCGCTGGGGCTGCAGACCGCCCTGACGATGCAGAACCTGCTGTATGCCTTCGTCGGCTGTCTGCTGGGCACCCTGATCGGCGTGCTGCCCGGGCTGGGCTCGGTGACCACCATCGCGATGCTGCTGCCATCCATCTATGCGCTGGACGCCACGCCCGCGCTGGTGATGCTGGCCGGCATCTACTACGGCTCGCAGTACGGCGGTTCCACCACGGCCATCCTGATCAACGTGCCGGGTGAATCGGCTTCCGTGGTGACCGCGCTCGACGGCTACCAGATGGCGCGCCAGGGCAGGGCGGGCGCGGCGCTGGCCACCGCCGGCCTGGGCTCATTCTTTGCGGGAACAGTGGCCACGCTGGTGATCGCGGCCTTCGCGCCGCCGCTGACCGAACTGGCCTTCAAGTTCGGCCCGGCGGAGTACTTCGCGCTGATGGTGCTGGGCCTGGTGGGCGCGGTGGTGCTGGCCTCGGGCTCGCTGCTCAAAGCCATCGCGATGATCCTGTTGGGGCTGTTGATCGGGCAGATCAACACCGACGTGATCTCGGGCGTGCCGCGCTACAGCTTCGACATCCCCGAGCTCACCGACGGCGTGAACGTGGTGGCGCTGGCCATGGGCCTGTTCGGCTTCGCGGAGATCGTGGCCAACCTTAGCCGGCCGGCCGAGCAGCGCGAGGTCTTTACCACGGAGGTGAAGGGACTGTGGTTGACGAAGGAGGACTTCAAGCTGGCCGCGCCCGCGGTGCTGCGCGGCACCGCGCTGGGCTCGCTGCTGGGCGTGCTGCCGGGCGGCGGCTCGCTGCTGTCGTCGTTCGCCTCCTATACGCTGGAGAAGAAGATCTCCAACACGCCCGAGCGCTTCGGCAAGGGCGCCATCCAGGGCGTGGCCGGGCCGGAGAGTGCCAACAACGCCGGCGCGCAGACCTCCTTCATCCCGATGCTGACGCTGGGCATTCCGCCCAACGCGGTGATGGCGCTGATGGTGGGTGCGATGACCATCAAGGGCATCCAGCCCGGCCCGCAAGTGATGACCAGCAACCCCGACCTGTTCTGGGGCCTGATCGCGTCGATGTGGATCGGCAACCTGATGCTGGTGATCCTCAACCTGCCGCTGATCGGCATCTGGATCCGGCTGCTGACGGTGCCCTACCGCTTTCTGTTCCCGGCCATCGGCGTGTTCTGCTGCATCGGCGTTTACTCGGTCAACAACAACACCTTCGACGTGTACATGGTGGCGCTGTTCGCGGTGCTGGGTTATGTGTTCTACCTGCTGCAGTGCGAGCCCGCGCCGTTGCTGCTGGGCTTCATCCTGGGGCCGATGATGGAGGAGAACCTGCGCCGCGCGCTGCTGCTGTCGCGCGGCGACTGGGGCACGTTCGCCGAGCGTCCGCTGTCTGCGGGCCTGCTGATTGCCGCGGCCATCCTGGTGGCGCTGGTCGCGTTGCCCGCCGTCCGCGGCAAGCGCGAAGTCGCGTTCCAGGAAGCTTGACCACACACCTAAAGGGGTGCACTTATGAAGATCAAGCACGTGTCGGCAGGACTCGCCCTGCTGGTTTGTGGGGTTGCCATGGCGCAGGCGCCTTCGGTTCAGGTACTGCCGGCCGAGCGGCCCGCAGTGCCACCGTCGGCGGCGGCTGGGAACGGCTGCTGGGTTACCTTCTTCGATGGCACGGAGTACCGTGGCGAGCAACTGGTTTTGCTTGGACCGGTCGGCTTGAAGGACATGGACCGCACCGGGAAGCCTTGGCGTGATTGGGACAGCGTGATGGTGGGCACAACGGCACGCGTAGGCACCTTCACGCAAGAGGGCTATTGGGAACGGGCGTCGTTGCTGGAGCCGGGCGAACAGATCAGCGACCTTCGGGGCGCCACGGGCCGCTTCAGGGACATCGAGTCGATCTGGGTGGACTGCGTCGGCCGCTGATCCGCTGAGCTTCCGGATGAACCGATTGCGCACTGTGTGGCTGTCGGTGCTCGGCAGCCTGTGGTTCATTCCCGCCGTGATGGTGTGCGGCAGCATCGCACTGGCGCTGCTGCTCATCGAGTCGCAAGCACTGGCCGGCTCCCATCTCGCTGAAGATTGGCCGCGCCTGTTCGGTGCCGGTGCGGAAGGCGCGCGCGGCATGCTCAGCGCCATCGCCACCTCGATGATCACGGTGGCCGGTGTGGTGTTCTCCATCACCATCGTGTCGCTGTCGCTGGCGGCCAGCCAGTACTCGCCGCGGGTGCTGCGCAACTTCATGTCGGACCGGCCGACGCAGGTGGTACTGGGCGCCTTCGTGTCGGTGTTCAGCTACTGCCTGATCGTGCTGCGCACGATCCGCGGCAGCGACGAGGGCGACTTCGTGCCTTCGCTGGCAGTGCTGGGCGGCGTGATGCTGGCGCTGTTTGCGGTGGCACTGCTCATCTACTTCATCCACCATGTGGCGTCGGCCATCCAGGTCGCTTCCATCGTCGGGCGCATCAGCAAGGAGACGGAGGCCGCGATCGATCGCCTGTTCCCGGCCGACGTGGGTGAGCCCACCCGCGGTGATGACACCGCCGCGGCGCCAGCACTGCCGTCCGGCCCTTGCCAGGCCGTGCGCGCACCTGCGAGCGGCTATCTGGTGTCGATCGACGGCGATGCGCTGCTGGCCGCCGCCACGCGGTGTGATGCGGTCATCCAGGTGGTGCCGGCCGTCGGCGAGTTCGTGCTGCGTGAGGAGCCGCTGTGCCAGGTGTTCGGTGGCGCGCCGCCCGATGCCGACATGCTGTGCGGCTGCTTCACGCTGCAGCCCGAACGCACCGTGCACCAGGACGTGGCCCATGGCCTCCAGCAACTGGTGGACGTGGCGCTGAAGGCACTGTCGCCCAGCGTGCACGATCCCAGCACCGCAATTGCCTGCATCCACCGGCTGGGCCACCTCATGGCGCTGCTGGCATCGCGGCCCATGCCGGAGCCGGCACGGCGGGTGGAGGGCCGGCTGCGCCTGGTGCTTCCGGCACCGGCATTCGGCGCCCTGCTGGAAGGCGCCTTCAGTCCGCTGTTGCGCCACATGGGGCCGCATGCCGAGGTGTATGCCGAGCTTGCCCGCATGCAGGGGCGCATCGGCCTGTTCGCGCGTGATGCGCGGCGGCGGGACGCGCTGCGGCGGCAGCTCGACGCGGTGCGCACGGCAGCGCGTGGCGCCGAGCTGCCGGCGCAGGCACATGCCAGGCTGCAGGCCGACATCGACGCGGCCTCGCACGGGCTGCAGTTGCCGAGCGGCTGACCGGCACGCAGCCCTGGCGGCCCGGCACGCCGACGGGCGGGACCCAACACGTCTTCAGTGGGTAGTCGAATGGGGTGGCGGCATGACGACAACCGATCCCGGGCCGAGGACAAGAGCCTGGTACGGCTGACGAAGCCCGGCGCCCTTTCCTTTCGCGGCTACAGCCCCTGCCGCGCCGCCTCGATGCGGGCGATGTCGATCTTGCGCATGGTCATCATCGCGTCGAACACCCGCTTGCGTACCGCGGGGTCGGGATCGGCCATGCCGTCGTTCAGCTGGCGCGGCGTGATCTGCCAGGAAAAGCCCCAGCGGTCCTTGCACCAGCCGCATTCGCTTTCCTGCCCACCGTGGCCCACGATCGCGTTCCAGTAGCGGTCGGTCTCTTCCTGGTCCTCGGTCTCCACCATGAAGGAGACGGCTTCGCTGGGCCGGAAGACCGGGCCGCCGTTCAGGCCCAGGTAGTGGCTGCCCATCAGGGTGAACTCCACCGTCAGCTCGGCGCCCGCCTGGCCGCCGCCGGGGAAGTCGCCCGGTGCCACCATCGCGCGGCCGATGTGGCTGTCGGGGAAGGTGCGGGTGTAGAACTCGGCGGCCTGCCGCGCCTGGCCGTGGTCGAACCACAGGGTGGTGATCAGTCTGGTCGCCATGTCGGCTCTCCCCACGATGGTCTGGTCGCCAAGGACAGGGTGCGCGTCAGCGCGTCAATGGCAGGTTGTACCGGGACTGCAGGCCTTCGATGGCCGCGGTCAGGGCTTGCACGCAGGTGGCGGTGGCGGCGGAGTCGCCGCTGCCGCGCACGCCGGCCAGGGTCCAGTTGCAGCCGGAGGCATCGGGCTCCTGCGGCTCCACGCCGGAGAAGTGCACGCCGGCACAGGCCTCGTGGCGGGCGGCTTCCTCGCGGATGAGCTCGCGCAGGTCTTCAGCGGAAATGACGGTACGGCCCATGGTGCGCTCCTGGTTCGGCGATGCCGCCACTGTGGCCCGCCGCCCGGCCGCTGCGCGTCGGAGAGCGCCGCATCCGCAGGCAGGCGATGTTCCACGCCCTGGCGGGCAGCCGGCCTGCGGGTGAGTCCTCACGCGCGCCGGTCGTGTCGGTGGCACGATGCCTGCGAGAGGATGACGACCATGATCGTGCGCTTTCCTTCCTCCACCGCCCCGCCGGACCGGTGCATGACCGCCGCTGACGCGCAGGCGCTGCAGCCCGCCCCGCGCAGCTGGATGTGCGATGCCTGCGAGCAACTGCTGCGCTCGCCGCCCGCCGAGGGCCACACCGGCCTGCGGCCGACCGGCGCGCGCAAGCAGCCGGGCGGCCTGTCCAGCGGCGTGATGTTCCAGTACCGCTGCAGTGCCTGCCGCTTCGTCTGGATGCGGGTGGCCGATTCCGCCTCGGGCGATGTGTCGTGGGTGGGGGGATATGCGGTGGGCGATGCGCCCCGGCGCGGACCGGCGCCGCCCGGCGCCCTGCCCCGCCTGCCCGACCCGGGAGTGGCGCCACCGTGACGCCGCCCGCCTTCCCGGCCATGCGCCGCCCCGCAGTGCAAGGCGCCGCGCGGAAGGGTTGTCCCTCAGACCATGCGGTGCGCAGGCGGTGCGTAATCGGCACCGCATGCAGACCCATGGAGGAGATGTCTTGAGCCTGAACCGCGCACTGTCCCTGGCCGCCCTGGCCGCCCTCACCGCCTGCGCCACCGGCCCGTCCAGCGGACCGATGACGTTCTTCGTCACCAGCGTCGGCAGCGGCAAGGGAGCCGACCTCGGCGGCCTCGCCGGCGCCGACGCGCATTGCCAGAAGCTGGCCGGCGCCGCCGGCGCCGG
>OFDN01001224.1_pt1 | contig 17575 bp, 15 predicted proteins | sample 1520971 | NCBI WGS metagenome assembly OFDN01 (sample SAMEA94257418, study PRJEB24077) | hot springs metagenome | biome: Aquatic biome; feature: Geographical feature; material: Water | place: India | collected 2012-06-12 | depth 5 m
GGATCCTGGCGCCCCTGGGGGGCGCTGCGCTGCTGGCGCTGATGATCGGCGGCGGCTTGGCGCTGGCCGGCGGCCAGACCCTGTCGCGCATGGAAACCCTCCGGCGCGACGCCGACACGCGCCTGGACGCCTATCGGCTGATGGTCGAGGACCTGCGGCAGGCGCCGGAATTTGGCTATGGCCTGGGCGCCTTTCCCCAGGTGCTGTCGCATGGGCGCACCCTGGCGCAGGCCGAGGCGGTCTGGAATTTCCGCGCGGCCCATAATGCGGTCCTGCACACGGCCCTGGAAGGCGGCGCGCCGATGACCGCCCTGATCGCCCTGCTCTTCGTGGTGATCCTCTACACGGCCGTCCGCGCCGGCGAGCGCGCCAGCTTCTGGGGCCTACGCCGCGGGCTCGTGGCCGCGCTCCTGGTCGTGTTGACCTGCGCCAGCGTCGATATCGCGCTCAACGTCCCTGCTATCGCGGCCCTGAGCCTGACCCTGGCGGGCCTGTCACTGGGCGGCGCCGCCGGCGCCCTGCGCGGCGGGCGCTGATCCGGACGCGGCCGCCCGTCCCGAGGCCAGATCCGCCGCCATTCCCGCCACCGGATCCTGAACCTCGCCGGCCAGCCGCCGCGCCAGGGGCGGATCGATCGCGCCAAGCCATCTCAGCTCCTCCAGGGCGCGGCGGCGCAGGGGCGGGGCGGCCGTTCGCCATTGCGACAGGATAAAAGCGGTCCGGAACGCCGCCGTCGTCCGCGCGAACGGGGCGGCCTCGTAACTCTGGTCCAGCGCGCGCTCCACGGCCGGCGTCCAGCGGTCCCCGGCCAGCCGATAGCGGATCAAGGCCAGCCGCGCCCAGTCCTCGGCGGCGAACGGCGCCCGCGACAGCGCCCGCTCGGTCAGGTCGCGCGCCTGCTCCAACCAGACCCGTCGCGCCTGTCCGGCCGCGCGGTCGGCGCACGAAAGCTTGCCGACCGCTCCGGCCTGCAGCGCCGAGGCCGGGCAATGGCCGCCGCAAAGCCCCAGCCAGCGATCAATACGCGCCGAAACCACAGCCGCAGGCTCATGTTCGGCCCGCAGCGCCAGCTCCTGTAGGCGCAGAGACACCAGCTGCAGGCCAAGGATCAGTCCGCAGAAGACCAGCGCCCCGCACAGGGCCAGGCTGCGCAGGCCGCTCATGACCTTGGCGAAGACGGCCGCGCCTGATGGCCGCGCGCCCGTGGTCCGATCCTGCCCCATATGCTCGCTCGCGGGAAGTTCAGCGCCTTGTCGCATAGCTGATATCCTTACGCGATAAGGCTGGGGTCGATCAGCACTTTACCGATACGAGAGCCCGAAGGCATATGGGCGTCTCGATCAGGGTGGACCCTCTCAAATGCTTATGAATAGTGTCGGAAAAGATCCGGCGCGTCTTTCCGTCCTCGGACTGGGATGCAGCCGCGTCGGTTCTTTCGGAAATCCCGCGCCCATGAGCGAGCTGCGCGCGGTCTTTGATCTCTGCATCGAGCTGGGGATCAACGTCTTCGACACCTCGAACGTCTACGGCCAGGGCGACAGCGAACGCGAGATCGGCCGCGCTCTGCGCGGGCGTCGCGACAAGGGCTTCGTCGTCACCAAGCTTGGCAAAACCTTCTCGGCCAAGGCCGCCCTCGTGCGCCCCTTCAAGCCCCTGGTGAAGGCGCTCCTGCCCCAGAAGAGCCGCGGCCAGATCACCGCCCGGCGCGGCGACCATGTGAGCTGGTCGCTCGACACCGCCCAGATCCCGGAAACCCTCAACGCCTCCCTGCGCCGGCTGGGCTCGGACTATGTCGACGGCCTCCTGCTGCACAGCCCGCCCGCCGCGATCGCCGCCGACCCCGCGGTCGCCGACGCCCTGCGCGCCCTCAAGGCCGCCGGAAAGGTCCGCCACTTCGGCGTCTCCTGCGACGACATGGCCACGCTGGAGGCGGCCATGGCCATCCCCGGCCTGTCGCTGCTGCAGTTGCCCCCCGACATCCTCGCCCAGGCCACGACCTCGGGCTTGGCCCAGCGCTTCCAGGCCCAGGGCGTGGGCGTGATGCTGCGCGAGGTGATCCGGACGCGCCCGGACCTTTCCCCTCCCCAGGCGGTGAAACTCGCCGTCCAAACCCCGCATGTCACCTCCGTGATCGTCGGCGTCAGCAGTCGCCAACGTCTCAACGAACTCGTCTCGGCTTTGTAAGGGGCCCCTAAAGCGTATGGCCTATCTCTGGATTATCCGCCGCCCCCCGTTCCCTCCCCTGGTGAGCGGCGACGCCCAGTACGCCTGGCGCCTCATCGAGGCCCTCGCCCAGCAGGCCCCCGTCCACGGCCTGGCCCTCGAAACCCCAGGACAGGACATCGTCCCCATCGACGGGGTGACCTGGACCTTGATGCCGCTCAACGAGCGATCCTCCATCGGCAGCATCGCCTCGCTCCTGCCCAACATCTCCCACCGCTTCGACATCCCCGCCTTCATCGACAAGGCCGTGGCGCTGGCGGCCAACGCCGATGGCGTCATCCTGGACCTGGGCCTGACCTTCCTCATCGACCCCCTGCTCCAGCGACTGCCCAAGGCCGGCCGACCGCCCATCGTGGTCATCAACCACAACGACGAGAAAACCTTCCGACAAGGCGTCGCCAAGGGCGCGGGCAATCCCCTCATGCGCCTGACCCTGGCCTGGGACGGGTGGAAGGCCGGCCGCATCGAAACCCGCGCCAACCTCCTGGCCAGCGGCTACACCGCCATCACCGGCGCTGATCTGGCCGCCTTCCAGGCCCGCGCCCCCCACACCCCGGGCCTGCTCGTCATGCCAGGCTACACCGGCCCCAGGGTCGAGACCCGCACCATCGACGCCTCCACCCCGCGCCGGATCTGCGTCGTCGGCGGCCGCCGCTCCCATCACAAGCGCCTCGTGCTCAACCAGACCCTCGCCGCCCTCCAGCGCGCCGGCCTCGAGAAAAGCGCCATCATCGACATCGTCGGCGGCGATCCCGATCCAGAACTGGCCGCCCGCTATCCCGGCTTCAACTTCCTAGGCTTCGTCGACGACATGGAAGCCTACATGCAGACCGTCCGGCTCGGCCTCATCCCAGACGAAATCGGCGGCGGCTTCAAAATGCGCGCCCTCACACACGTCTTCCTCCGCGTCCCCATGTTCGCCCTCGACGTCGCCGTCGCCGGCATGGACCTGCGGCCAGGCCTCGACTACGTCGAAGCCAAAAACCTCGATCAGCTCGCCCAGATCGCCCACAGCAGTCTCGACGACCTCAACCTCCTAAACCGCATACAAAACACCGCATACGAACGCTGCCAAAACAGCTTCAGCTGGAACGAACGCGGCCGCGCACTCCACAACTTCATCAAATCAAACAAAAATACATGAAACACCTAAACCCCAAATATCGGGGCTTACCGATAAGCGCTGCTAGATGAATATCAATGAAATCTCTCGTATATCTTGGCTTGTAAGCGCTTCAGCTTGTAAAGCGCGGGCTCTCCAAGAGTTCGATTAACGGGAGATTTACCCTAGGATTGAAGGGTATTTTAATTGCGTTACGCCACTCTTCTCGTGAACGGAGGGCCCAATGGCGCAACCTGCAAAAAGCATCGAGCACAATCCGACATCGGCCCAGGCGGAGCCGGCTCGGCCTATCCTTCGCGCCGCGAGCGCGGCCGACTGCGAGCATCGCGCGGTTAGCCCGGCCCACGCCCTGCAATGGAGCGTCGAGGCCGCCTTGCATCCGCCTGTGGTCTCAAGGTGGTCCCAGCGGCGCGCCGCAGCGTTCATGGTCAGCGCCTGTGGTCTCTTCTGGCTGGCCGTCGGCTCGGGCCTGACGGTTCTGCTCTAAAGTATTGTTCGCTCGTCGCGAGACGTTGAACGGATTCAAAGCTCCTAAAATCTTGGACTAAGGCCCCTTCCGACCTGATGGTCTCAATCAGGTCGGAAACGCCTTTAGCGCGCAAGGTCCGGCGGATCCTGCCCGGGGGGCGGGAAGTCTCCGCAAGCGCCCCTGATCCGACTTGGTTTCATTCGATCGCGTCCGCCGCGAGGTCCTGTGGTCGCCGAGCCGTCCGATCCCCATTATCGCGCCCCGTCCGTGCCGGGATACGCCCTATGGCGGTGTGCTCGCGCAGCGCTGAACGCTGCGATTACGCGTCGAAAGCATCAACCAGAAAAACATCCCGGAATTCTCCGACGCCATTGCGCCGTCCCGTGCGGTGATTTGAAATATTGATAATCTGATAAAATCGCTCTCGATCTAAAAATTAACGCGTTAAACACTATGTATATTCCGCAAGTATAAATTCGCGACGGTGATGATGCTCCTATTGCTTAATGGGACGCAAGACATGTCACCATTCTCGAAATTGGCGCTGGTCGCAGCCCTGGCTTGCCTGACGAGCGCCTGTACGACGGTCGAAAAGCCCCAGGTCAGCAGCTTTATGCTGACGGGAGAGCCGGTATCGGCGCCGACCGGCTATAGCGAGATGTGCGCAGCTGGATCGCCGGAATGCCTCAGCGCCCCCCGCGTTCTCGTCAGCGTCAATCGCACGACGAGTTCCAGCTCGGACGTCGTCAGGTCGGATTCCGAAGAGGACTCGCCTACATTGAGCACCACCCGCTGGGCGTTGCTGACCAAGGTCAATCGTCTTGTGAACAGCCGCATCCGCGCGGTCAGCGACGACGCCGTTCACGGCGTGCCGGAGCTTTGGACCAACCCTCTCGCCAATACGAGTTCACGGAAGCGCGCCGCAGGCGACTGCGAGGACTTCGCCTTGGCCAAGCGTGACCTTCTGCTTGGCGCCGGCTGGCCCCCCGAGGCGATGTTCATCGCCGTCGGATACCATGTCGAACTGGGACCGCACGCCGTTCTCGTCGTGCGTACCAATCGCGGTGATTTCGTGCTAGACAGTCGCACGCCGTGGATCGAGCCGTGGAACCAGACGCCTTACATCTGGGTTAAGCGACAGGTCGCGGCCAATTCCGGTCAATGGGTGCGGACGGTTCAAGTTCCCAACACGCTTTGGCAGGAGGCGTCACTGGTTGCTACGGCCGCGCCAGAAGCGCAAAGCGCGGAAGTGGTTTCAGCGTTGAGCCACTCCGAGGCACCTTCGGCGCACTGAGCGTAGATGGGTCGGAACGCAAACTCTCGCCTGTGCGGAGACTTATGTGGCCAGTATTGTTGCAGTGCGATATACTCGGCTGGGTAGATGGAGATGTGGAACGCGATGCAGAAGATGGTCTATCGGACTCTGAGCTCGGTTTTAGGGGCGGCGTTGCTCTTCGTCGCGTCGGCCCCAGGCGTCGCTAGCGCCCAGGCTCAAGCGGCGCCGGCTTCGCCGGCGACGGATACGGACTATCGCCTGGGCATCGCCGACAAGGTCCGCGTGACGGTCTTCAATGAACCCACGCTTTCCACGGAGTACGTGATCAACGCCGACGGCAACCTGTCGTTCCCACTGATCGGCAACGTGCCGGCGGCCGGCAAGACGTCGACTGAGTTGCAGGATGAGCTTACCCGTCGCCTGGCGAACGGCTACCTTCTCAACCCCAGCGTCGCCGTGCAGACCCTCTCAAACCGCCCGTTCTATATTCTGGGCGAGGTCAGCCGCCCCGGCGAATATGCCTATTCGTCAGGCCTCACGGCCATGAAGGCGGTGGCGATGGCGCAAGGTTTCACCTATCGCGCAAACAAAAAGACGATCTATCTCCGCCGGGCTGGAGATACGAACGAGACTAAGGTAAGCGCTTCGGACGATCCGCCAATCCAACCCGGGGATACGATCCGTATTGCCGAACGCTACTTTTGATTTCTGCGACCATCCCCAAGACACTATGCTGGGCGCATTCGTTTGAGAGCACGATTTTTGCAAGGACGGGACGATGACGGCTTTGACGCCACGCCCCGTCTCAAATCAGGACGAGATGACCGATGAAAAAGCCAGTCGCTCCAATCGTGCTCGCCGCCCTGGTGATCTTGGGCCCGATGAGCGCGTTCGCGCAGAACGCCGGCGGTTCGCCGACGGCGACGGCGGTGTCCTCCGAGTCGCTGGCGCGAGCGCTTCTGGGGGTTACGGCGCGGCTTGGCAGCAACGGTAGCTACGACGACTATCTGAACGGATTCATCGCCGAGATCACGTTGTCGGGCGGCGCACAGTCGGTTGTCTTTGGCGCGATCGATAAGATCGTGTCGCTTCCGACGCTGTCTGACGCCGCCAAGCAGGCGCTCGCCACGCTGCGGCGCCAGACTGCCCTGCGGCGCGACTTCACCAGCGCGACCGGCGCTGCGGGCGGCGGGGGCATCGGGGGGCCGAGCTTCGGCGCCGCCGGCGGCTCGGACTATCAGCAATAGAGCGCGCCAGACCGCGCATGGGGGATCCTATGATCGACAAGGCTTGGCGTCGCGCCGGTATTACGGCTGCGACCAGCGTCTTTATGCTTGCCGGGGGCGTGGCGTGCGCTCAGGAGTTCAGCATCAATCAGGTTCTCGCGCCAACCTACGAGCGCGGCCGCAACGTATCCGTTTTGCAGCGCGAACGGCCTGAATACACTGCGCCCGGTATCCTGGCCGGCGGGTTCACCCTGCGGCCAAGACTGGAGGTTGGGCCCGGCTTCGACTCCAACGTCTATGTCACAGACAGCGCCGAAAAGAGCGCAGCCTTCCTACGCCTGAATCCCACCATCGACGTCGCCTCAAACTGGAGCCGCCACCAGCTGCGCCTGTCCACCGGTGCTCGCATCAAGGAAATGGCGAAGTATTCCGACGAGTCCCAGCGCGCCTGGTTCGTGCGGAGCAGCGGTCGACTGGACATCTATGGCGCCTCCTACGCTGGCGGCGCCGCGAGCGTCGAACGTCTTTACCAGGATCGCCTGACGGGCGACTTCCCGACCACGTCGGCCCGACCGATTGGATACGTCCAGACCCAAGGATCTCTGCAGGGCGTGCACGCCTTTGATCGTGTGCGCGTGACCGCCGGCGTCGGCGTTCGCAAGCTGGGCTTCTCCAATACGCGCACCATCACCGGCGGCACGCTGGACAACTCGGGCCGCGACAACACCGCTACGCAGGTCCAGGCGCGCATCGACTATGCGATCAGCCCCGCCATTGCGGTCTATATTTCGCCGTCGACGACCAAGACCGACTACGACAACGACACTGGGGTGTTCGCGCCGACCCGTGACTCCAAGGAAACGAAGGTCATGGTCGGGGCCGACTTCGACCTCACCGCCCTCATGAGGGGCGAGATCAGCGTCGGCTACAGCAACCGCGATTATCGCGCGGCTGCGTTCCCGGTCATCAAGGGTCCTGCGGTGAACGCTACGGTCGAGTACTTCCCGACCCAACTCACCACGCTGACCTTCCAGGCGTCGCGCTCGGTGAATGACAGCATTCAATCCGGCGCCGCGGGCTATTTCGACACGAATGGCGGTGTCCGGATCGATCACGAACTTCGCCGGAACGTCATTCTGAATGGAACCATGAAGTTCGCCGAGCTCGACTTCAAAGGCATCGACCGTAAGGACAACCTCTTTTCGCTCTCGAGTGGCGTCAACTATTTGATGTCGCCCAAGCTGTCTTGGAACGGTTCGATAACCTATCAGAAGCGAGAATCCTCGGGTTCCGACGCCCGGAATAACTTCAAGGACCTGATTGCTGTCGTTGGGATCGTTTTTCAGCGGTAACGCGCGAGGCGCTCAGCAGCGCCGACGATCCCAGGAACACGAAGGAAGACCTAGGTTATGAATACTGCTGATTTTAACTCCGCGTCTGGCGCGCGGGGCAACAACGCTCGCGGAGCGCCCGACAAGGCCCTTAGCCTGTCGGAGCTCATCGGCATGTTCCGCCGTCGCCTTCGACTGTTCTTGTCCATCGTCATCGCTGTCACGGCGATCGCGGTCGTGGTCACGTTCGTGATCCCGCCACGCTTCACCGCCACGGCGACCGTGAAGGTCGATCCGTCCGCCCGCTCCTTCATTGATAAGGACCAGGGCAGTAGCGGGGACATCTTGGCCAGCGCCCGTCTGGACACCGAACTGCGTATCGCCAAGTCCCGTAAAGTGGCCGTGGCCGTCGTGGAGCAGATGAAGCTCGCCGATGACCCCGAGTACGCGCCCAAGGACGCCAAGGGCACGCCCGCCGAGCGCCAGCAATCGGTTGTCGACGCCGTAATGAACGCCTCCGACATTCAGCGTGACGGCCTGACCTACGTCGTGAACTTCTCGTTCACATCGAAAAACCCCGAAAAGGCGGCGCTGATCGCTAACGCTTTCGCGCAAGAGTACATCGCCGAAAGCGTCCGTGTCCGTCTCGCCGGGGTTCAGGCTCAGGCGCAGGCGCTGTCCAGCGGGCTGGATAATCTTGGCAAGGAAGCCAGCCAAGCCGCCGCCGCCGCCGCAGAGTTCCGGGCTCGCAACGGCCTCGTCGACGCGATGAACCAGAGCACGGCTGTCCAGCAGCAGGCCTCGTCGCTCGCCGTTTCGCTGTCTGGAGCGCAAAGCGATCTGGCCCGCTCGCAATCGGAGCTGCAACAGGCCGAAGCGCAGATGGCGGCCAACAATATCGAAGCGATTCCTGGCGTGCTGGATTCCCCGGTCATCCAGGACTATCGCCGGCAACGCACCGAGGTTGCGCGCATTCACGCTGAAAACGCGAGCAAGTACGGCCCGCGTCACCCCGAGTTCATCAAGTCGCAACAGCAGCTCGCGACGCTGGATCGCCAGATCCGTGAGGAAGCTGGCCAGATCGTGAGAAGCCTGCGGGCCCAAGTCAGGTCCGACCAGGAGCGCGTCCGCTCCATGCAGGGCAACCTCGCACGGACCCAAGGCCAACTGGCGGCCAACAACAGCGCAGAGGTTCAGGCCCAGTCGCTTGACCGGAACGCCGAAGCCGCCAGCGAAATCTATCGTGAGTTCCAGAAGGCGCAGCAAAGCGCCAGCCAGCAGACGAACCTGAACGCGCCCCAAGCGATCATTGTCTCCCAGGCTGTGGCTCCGCTGTCGGCCAGCTTCCCCAACAAGCCCCTCTTCGCCTTGCTGGGCGGGTTCATGGGGGTCGTCCTGGGCGCTGCGGCCATCTTCATCGCTGATGCGCTCGCGACGGGTATCCTGAACGCCAAGGAAGCAGAAGATCTGCTCGGTGCGCCCGTGATGGCCTCGGTGCCGCTTCTTTCGCCCCCCCTTCTTCGGAAGGCCGGGCGTGGCGCGTCTCCGGACAACTATGTGATCGCCAAGCCGATGTCGGCTTACGCCGAAGCTCTGCGGTCCGTGAAAAGCGCTCTGGTGCTCTCCGGCGTCGACCGGCCGGTGAAGACCATCGCCTTCACCTCCGCTTTGCCGGGCGAAGGCAAGACCGCGACCTGCATTTCCTTCGCGCGCGTACTGGGCATGGGCGGCGCCAAGGTTGTCCTGATCGACGGCGATCTGCGGAGGGGGTCCATGTCGCGCCTCGGCGGCGGCGACCGCGCGGTGGGTCTGATGGAGGTCCTGAACGGCTCGGCGTCGCTGGACCAGGCACTGGTGAAGGACGAGGTCGAGGGCGTGCAGATCCTGTCGCTGGTGCGCGCCTCGTTCACCCCGCGCGATCTGTTCGGTTCGGAGGCCATTGAACGCCTGTTCGCCGAGCTGCGTGAACGCTTCGACTACGTGATTATCGACTCCCCGCCCGTCCTCGCGGTCAACGATGCGCGCACCTTGGCCAAGATGGCCGACGCCGTCGTCTTCGTTTGTCGTTGGGCCAAGACGCCGAGAGCGGCGGCTTCCTCGGCCATCAACCTTCTGGAGCGCGACGGCGCCTTGGTGGCCGGCGTCGCCCTTTCGATGGTCGATTTCTCGGCGAAGGGCGCGCTGGCGGGGACCGACCCCAGCTACTACTACTCGTCTTATCGCCGATACTATCAGGAATAGGATCGAGAGATCTCGCCCCGTCGGTCCTTTTAGACCGACGGGGCGTCGCCTTGGACAGGCGCGCTCGGTTTAGAAGAGAGAAGACCAGGGCGGGTCGCGAACATAGCGACCACTGCGTTTGGCGCTATCTGCGCGCCTGGCAGGCCATTTCAAATACAGCCTCGAATTCGCTGGCTACGCGTTCGATGTCGAACGTCTTTTCAGCATAGGCCCTGCCATTCTGTGCGGCTCGGCCCCGACGCTCACCATCGGCATAAAGCCGTCGGGCTGCTTCGATGAAGCTGGTCACGTCATCGGGCGGTACGACCTCGCCGGCCTCTTGGCCCAGCACGACTCCAACGGAGGGATTGTCGAGCGGCGCGGACAGCAGGATGGCGCGCCCCGCGCACAGATACGACTGCACCTTCGAAGGCACCGAGAATTCACCCGCATCGCGCTCGAGGAGCGCGACCAAAACATCAGCCGAACCCAGCATGTCCGGCAAGCGGTCGAACGGCTGTAGCGGCAGCAACGTGAGGTTCGCTCGCGGCTTGGCTGCGAGATCGGCCCGGAGCCGGTCAAATCCCAGGCCCGCCGCAGCGACGACCACCCGCACCGCCGGCTGCCCCGCGAAAGCGTCGGCGAGCGCGAGCAAGAGATCTGGATTATGCTTCAGGCCCAGCGTGCCGGAATACAGGAAGACGAAGCCATCGCTTAAACCCTGTTCGTCAGACCAGGCGTTGACGCGCGGTCGGGTCGAGATGTCGGCCAGCGCGCCCCAATTGGGGATCACAGCGACCGGCTTTGCGGGGGACATCGCTTTTGGAAGATGCTCCCTGAAGCCCTCGCTGATCAGCACCAGGGCGTCGCTACTTTTCAGCTGGGCGTTTTCCTTCAACCGATAGTATTTCGCGGCCGCGCGCCCGATGCCGGCCCACCGCGGCGCGATCAACCGCTCAATGGCGAGACCATAGAAGTCCTGAACCCAATTCACGAAGGCGCCGCCGTTCGCATGGGTCGCGCGAATGATGGGCGACTGCGCGTCTAGCGGTGTGTTACCCGAGATTACGACGTCGGGCTTAAGTCGCGCGATCTCCTTGGCCGCAGCGAAGCCATAGGCCAGATCGTTCCGCCAACGTCCAACGAGATCGGCCTTCGCATACGGTCGCCCGATCGAAACCGCCTTTACGGAAAACTCTTCTGGGTCATCCGGCTGACGCTCGGCGCGCCCCTTCGGCCCGGGATCACCCGCAAAATACATGTGCGTGACCCAGTGCCCGCGCCGCGCCAAGGCGCGTGAAAGGTCAAACTGGAATGGGTGTCCCGCATAGTCATGGACAAGGACCCGCATTCAATCTCCGCCCCACCGCGAGCTCAATGGCTACGACAGTCGCCCTAGACGACCGCCCCTAGGTTGTCGCCCGGTGGCAGCCACCGGGCAAGCGCTGATAGCGGTCAAGCTATCACGCCTCCGACATAACGGGGGCGCCGCCGCCCAGAATGACGACATTGCCCCCTTTCGACGCCAGATAACGGGGGCATGCTTGAAAAGCCACCCCCCGCTCCTGGATTGACCCGCAAGCGTCACCAAAAAGTGCAACGCGTTGGTCGTCAGTATGGTTCGTATTCAGGGCGTCCTAAAACTCAGCCCGCCGCTCCCGGCTCTTTCGCCATCGCCCGAGGCCCGACGGCGCGCGCGGGGTGCCCGACCATGACCGTCATAGGCGGCGCATCCTTCACCAAGGTTGAACGCGCTCCGATCACCGCCCCTCGGCCAACGGTCACCCCAGGGCCCACGAAAACGTCCGCAGCCACCCAGGCCTCTTCTTCGATGACGATAGGAGCCTCGAAGATATCGAACGTCGGCACATCATAGCGGTGCGACGCGGCGCAAAGGTAGCTGTTCTGCGAGACGACAGCATTGTCGCCGATGGTGATCTCACCCAGCGAGTAGATTTCGGCGAAGTCGCCGACCCAGACATGTCGCCCAATCTTCACCTTCCAGGGGTACATGATCCGCGCCGACGAGCGGATCTGAGCGCCTTCGCCGACCTGGGCGCCGAATAGCCTCAGAAGCCACCGTCGGAACCCGTATAGCGGCTGCGGCGAGCAGAGGAAGAGCGTGTCCCGCACCCAGAACCACAGCTGTACGACAACCGCAGAACGGCCACGGAAGCCGGGCGGCAACTTGAACCGTTCCAAATCCTGGATGTGGCTACCGTTTTGGTCCCGCATGTATCATCCCTGAATAATGAGAAGTCTTTTTAAGCCGCTCCACGTTGCCCTATCATTCCTTTCAGGACTTTTTACCAGTCTGCGGGCAGTGTCTGGCGCACGGGCGGCACGGCCACAAACTCGGGAGTTTGCTATTGACCAGCGTTGACGAGAGAGCCGTCCAGGAATCGAGCGCCCTCGCCAAGATCGACAAGGTCGCGCTCGTCTTTTTTAGCGCACAGCTCGTCGTGCTGTTGTTCTTTCAGAAGTTGGGCCTCCCCGCCGCCGGAACCGTTGTCGAGCTGATCTTCTTCACGATCTGGCTGGGCATCGGGGCCTTGGCCGTGATTGGGCGCCTACGCTTCGATGTCGTGCGGCTGGCGCTGTACTCGGTGTTCGCGACCCTGGCCATTGTGGCGCACCTCGCCTTGGGCCGGCCGTTCTCGGCGCCGTCGCTCCTGCAGATCCTGGCGCTTTACCTGCCGCTGTGTCTGAGTTTCCGTGTCTCGCAAGCGACCTACGAGCGCTGCATGCGCCTGTTTGTAGGCCTAATGCTGTTCTTTTCCTTTATGGTGTTTCTGCAGCATGCGCTTCAATTCACCATCGGACCAAAATATTGGATCAATTTGGATTCGCTGATTCCTACCCAGTTCATCTACAAGAACTTCGCCTACCAACGGCTCATCCAGTGGGGGCAGCCCTATATCAAGCCGAACGTCATCCTGTTCCTTGAGCCGTCGATCCTCTCACAGTTCATCGGACTTGCGACCATCGTCGAGATTCTCGGCCTGCGGCGGGCCTGGGTCTTGGGCGTCCTCATGCTTGCGCAGTTCCTGACCTTCTCGGGCACGGGCCTGATCCTCATCGCCATCTGCGCCCCCTTCATCATGGCCAAGCTTCCGGCCCGTTGGGTCATCGTGGCGTCCGTCGCGGGTCTAGTGGGGCTGTCGGTCTTGATCGCGACGGGCTACATGGCCAGCATGCTGTCCCGTCTTACCGAATTCCAGGTCGTGGGCAGCAGCGCCTACGAACGTTTCCTCGCGCCGATCTTCATGATCCAGAAGGTGGTGGTTGAGCAGAAGTCGATCTTTGTCGGGATCGGCGCGGGCAACCTGATCGAGACTGAACGTGAAAACCAGATCTATTGGGCTTCGGTGAAGTGTATGGCCGAATACGGGTTCGCCACCTTTATCGCATTCCACGTTTTCCTGATCTATTCGCTTTTCAGCGGTGCGCCGAACAAGATCTTCGCGCTGGCGCTGATCTTCACCTACTCGTTCCTGGGCGGCGCCTTCGCCGTGCCGATGTATGTGATCACTTGCATGCTGCTGGGCACCTTCCTCAGGGTGCGACCGGAGAGCTCCGCGGCCGGGGCGGACGGGTGGCCCAAGGCGACCTGGCGAGACCGCCTGCGCGGCCAGGGGGCGGTTCAACGCCCGCTCCGAGCGGCATGACTCCATGACGATGCTTGCCGGCGTCGGCGGCGCTAAACTCCGCTGCTTGGTCCTGCTTCCGGCGCAGGGAGATTCCGCACCGTCTGGCGATGGGATCGTTCTGCGCCGGGCTGTAGCAGAGCTCAGCCGTCACGCCGATCTCGTCCGGGTTGATCTGGTAAGCGCGTCGGTTCCGCGACGGCTTTTGAATCTCTTGCGCTTCAACGCGCCGCCTGAGCTGGCGCGTTATGACACGGCTCGCAACTACGAACTGGTCGCAGACGCCTTGGCGGGGGGCGTTGATGTCGCCTGTCTGTTGCATGAAGGCGCATTCTTTTTCGCAGACATGATCGCATCTCGCGGTGTGGGGTGCGTGCTCTATCCGCACAACGCGCACTCGGTGATCAGTGAAACCGACAGGGCGGGTTTCGGGTGGCTCTTTGGCGCGGCCGCAAAACGTTTCGAGCGCAAGCACCGCGACGCGCCCCACAACCGCGTGGTCTGCATTTCCCGGACAGACGCCGCCGCGCTCGGCGGCGGGGCGACTCCGCCGCTCGCCGTCGCGCCGCCTGGAGCCCCGCCGCCTGCACCACTCGCGACAGGCGCCGGCTTCCAACGCGAAATCGCTCTGACCGGCTCCTACGAATGGTGGCGCAAGCGGCGGCATCTCGTCCGCTTCGCGCGGCAGAAGCCATCGTTCGATGCGCCTATGCTGGTGACGGACGCCGGGGCGGCCGAACAGCTTGGTTGCGAGGCGCGACATGTCAAAGCCTCGGACATCAACTGGTCCTCCGGCCTGCGCGTGGGCCTCATCACGGATGGGTTCAGCGGCGGGTTCAAGCTCAAGGCTCTGGAGTATGTGGCGCTGAACTGCGCAGTGCTCAGCCTGTGCGATCTGGGTCTCGAGTTCGCGGGTTTGCCGCACGCCGACGAGTTCGTGATCCAGGTCAGGGACGCCCATCACATCCGGCAAGTTCTGGATCGTTTCCAGTCTGCGGACCAGGAAGCCCTTGTCGGTCGCTTCGGCGCGTTCAAGGCGGCTTGCCTTCAGCGCTTCGACTGGGCGACCTGTCTTGCCCCCCTAACACAAGCCGTTCTCGCCCAGGCGCAGGAACCACGAGAGAGCTAGGTCATGCTGAAGGTTCTTCTGAAGACGCATCCGGCCTTGTGGCGAGGCGCAAGAGCGTTGCGACGCAGGCTCGGTCAAGGACTCGAACGGGAAATGGCGCTTCTGCCCCATCTCGTGCCGCGCGATCGTCTGGCGCTGGATGTCGGGGGCAATACGGGGATCTATTGCGAACAGCTGGTAAGGCTCACGTCGCAGGTCGTTGTCGTCGAAGCCAACCCCATTCTCGCTCGTCACCTGGACTGGATGTTCGAGGGTCGCGTCAACGTCGTCGCGGCGGCTGCGTCGGCGCAAGTCGGCGAAGTGGTTCTGCGCATACCCGAGGATGACGCGCTCGGCGGTCTGTCTACCGTCGCTCCCGAGAACGCTCTGACGGGCAAGCTTCGGAGCGTCACCGTCCCGGCCCGGACCATCGATAGTCTGGAGCTGGAGAATGTCGGTTTCATCAAGATCGATGTCGAGGGTCACGAGGCGGCGGTGCTGGCCGGCGCCCAGGCGCTGCTGCGACGCGATCGCCCGAACATCCTGCTCGAGGCCGAGGAGCGACATCACAAGGGCGCTGTCGCGGCCGTCCGGGCGCAGCTCGAGCCTCTAGGCTATACCGGCTACATGCTGCGGAAAGGCGTCTTGACCGCTCTATCAGGGTTCGATCCGGCGGTCCACCAAGACCTGAGCGGCGTCTCCGAAGATGAGCTCAACCGGGGACATGTGCCCGAAAGCTATGTGAACAACTTCGTCTTTCTGCCCGACTAGGACCTGCTTGAAGCCCTTTAGCCTGGGTGCTTCATCCAAGGCTAAAGGGCTCTAGGTCCGCATCAGTGCTGATTGAGCCCCTTGCGATCGGAAAGATCTCAAGTCTAGTGGTAGATGTACCCCGTCGAGGTGGCGGTGAGATCTGCGGCCTGGACCCCGACCAGGGTGATGCTCTCGCCATTGGAGAACGAGATCACCACGTTGCTGCCGACATTCGTCAGCACAGGCGTCATCTTGGCGCTTAGATAGGTCGTCAACTCCAACACATCGCGACCGCCGCTGCCGAAATCGGTGATCGTGTCCTTGCCGGATTGATCACGAACGAAGACGAAGGTGTCGGCGCCGGCCCCGCCGGTCAGGGTGTCGTTGCCCAGACCCCCGATAATCCGGTCCGCGCCGCCTGCGCCGTTGATGATATCGGCCCCGGCTTCGCCATAGATCGTGTTGGCGCCCTCGTTGCCGGTGATCGTATTGGCCAGGTCGTTGGCCTTCATCCAGATCGGCGCAGTGCCCCAGCCGACGAGATTCTCGACATTGGCCGGCAGGGTGTAGGTGGCGTAGGTATATACGGTGTCCGTGCCTTCGTTGGCGCCCTCGACGATCCGGTCAGACGTGACGTCCGCGATGTAGATGTCATTTCCCTTGCCGCCGTACATCAGGTCATTGCCGGCGCCGCCGTTCAGCGTGTCATGACCATCACTGCCATAGAGGGTGTCGGCTCCACCTTCGCCGCGAAGCAGGTTGTCGCCGGCGTTGCCGACAATGATGTTGTCGATAGCGTTGCCCACGCCATTCGAGTTCGCCGTCCCGGTCAGGGTCAGATTCTTGTCGCCCACTCGCAACCAGGTGTCATTGGGCGAAACCGTGAGCGCGACGGAGATGCTCGTCGTCAACGGGGCGTTACTGCTCAGCAGCACGCTCTGGCTCAGATTCGGCGTATAGGTGGTGTCCGTAATATCGCCGAACGCCTGCTTATAGGCGGTGGCCGTCGAAGAGTTGCGGCCGTCGTCCAGCCGATACTGGTTCGTGCCCGCGTAGTTCACGTCCCAGTAGATCTGGTAGACGACATTATGCGAGGCGAACCAGGCTTGGGCGGCGGCGATGTACGCCGCGCCTTGCGTTGAGTCGATGCCCCACTCGGAATAGGCCGTCGGCTTGTTGTGAGCTGCGGCGAAATCTTCCAGCCATTGCAGCCCATACTTCCGCGTAACGTTATAGTTCCATTGCGCGAGCGTGTTGGCGTTATCGTACTGGCTCTTATAGTAGAAATCCATGCCGATGATGTCGACGTAGGCGTCACCTGGATAGGCCGTGGCCGGATCCATGCCATTGTCGCCAATATTGACATTCCATTCGAACTTAAAGTTGCTCGAAACTGATCGGAATATATCGACGATCTTCTGGAATGTGGCGATGAATTCCTTTTCCTTGCCCTTGGCGGCCCACACCATCCAATTGCCGTTAAACTCTTCGCCGATACGGACATAGATGGGTTCGTTTGCGGGAGAAGCGGCGGCGAGCGCCTTCGCGGCTTGGAGGTAGTAGCTGTCATAGGCCCCGGCGGCCGCCGCGGTCAGCGACGAGCCGTTGACGATCATCGGCAAGCTCCAAGCGAGCTTAGCGTCTACGTCTTTAAAGTTTCGAATGAGGCCGTTGATGCTGCCCAGCCAGTCGGACCAGTCTTTCTGCCCAGCATGCACGCCGACAAAATCAACGTCCGCGCCGAGCCAGTCTTCGAAAGCATTGACGCCGTCCTGCGTGTAGCCTGCATAGACGCCAACATTCGCTTGCGCTGAAATAGAGCTGCCCATTTAAACACCCCCGATACGGGGAGAACAATGCTCGCCCCCGCAACAATAGAAACAAGTTCAGTATTTGCAGGGATATACTGAAGTGCCCCAATTAATTGCGAATGAAATCATATACATAATGAATAGTGAATCAGTAATATATCTCCGGTCGGTGGAATATCCCGGGCCGTATTCGCCCACGGGGGGAATTAGACACCCGTAACGGCCTCCAGACCGGATTCTCGCGAAATCCGTGTGGGTAGAATGAGGTAGAGTGGGCGGCGCGTGGGCTAGGGCCGAGCCCCTACCCGATCACCCTCCATGCCTGCGGGAAAGGGCGCTAGCGGCGCCCACGTTCGACGCAGGCCGGTGGTCCGGCCGGCGCGCCTTG
>OFDN01001226.1_pt1 | contig 17566 bp, 16 predicted proteins | sample 1520971 | NCBI WGS metagenome assembly OFDN01 (sample SAMEA94257418, study PRJEB24077) | hot springs metagenome | biome: Aquatic biome; feature: Geographical feature; material: Water | place: India | collected 2012-06-12 | depth 5 m
ACCCCCGGAATCACAGGAACCTCAGCCGCTCAACCCCTTTCGAAACGGCCTCTTAAATCGGCAAGTAAGCGTGCGAATTCGGTCTTTCCGGTTCCCGGCGGACCATAGAGGAGGATCGAAACCTTGCCGTCGGCTGCGACAAGCGCTTTTGCGATTTCGCGCTGCGCACCGATGTGGTCGAAGTCGCGCCAACGAAGGGTGGAGCGCGGGGCCGAGGGCATCAGTTGCCGCGCAAGCCGTGATGGAGGCGAGTTCGACCTGGCGATGCGCTCCAACAGCTGAGTGCCTACGAACTCGCCGTCCCTGTCGTTGTCGATAAGCCCGCACCGTGACAATCGCTCGCCAGCGCCAAGCCGATCTTCGATTTCGCCCGCGAGAAGTCCAGTCAGATAGGCAATCCTCAGCGCGGTTGGCCTTGCTCCCTCGCCCGGCAAGGCATGTAACAGCTTTCGCCAGGCATCGTGAATGGCGCACCGAGCAAGTGCGTAGATAATTGTCTGCTCTCTCACATCGAGTTCGAACGTCTCGGCAAGCCAAGCGATACGACGATCGAAAGGTGTAGCTGCCGTTCGCTGCTTAGGCTGATACCGCGCTACCAGTTCGCCCAGCAGCATCCCGTAGCCGGACGGAGCAAGGTCGTGCCAGGTTGCAATCTCTTCCTCAACAGGCTCCGGCCCGCAGATGTAGTCGAACCATATGTCGAACAGCTGCTTACCGTGGTCACGCAGCTGCGCGCCATTCAACTGGCCAACGGCAGTGCACCATGCTTGGGCGAAGGCTGCCGCATCGGACGACCTCACGAAGGAGCTACGCTTGGAGGAAGGGGGACCGGGGATCTGCGAGAGAAAGCGCTTAAGGTTCATGCGCCTCGAATATGGTCATGCTGCGACAAAAACGGTCGTTCCTATAATCGGTCGAGCGATTTGTGCTTCACGCAGCCACCCCTCTGAGTAATACAAGCGGTGTTTCAACAAGAAGGGTCGTATAATGCAGTCTGTCAGCCAAGCTGTTTTCCAGATGCCCGCGGACGTGCTCGACGCATCGGGCGCGATCTTCTATTCCGCTCCGCCAGCATTCGAGGGGCACCATCCGGTTTACATCCTTGGACTGAACCCGGGCGGAAGCCCAGAAAAGCAGCCGGAGAATACCGTCCGCCGCAATTTCGAGAACTGGCAAAGGCAGGCTCAACCTTACTCGTCATATGTGGACGAGGTTTGGGGTGGCACGGTTGCAGGTGCACATGGCATGCAGCCCCGTATCCGTCATCTTGCCGAAGCTCTGGAAATCGACCTTCGCCTCACGCCTGCGAGCAACGTCGTCTTCATTCGCAGTGCAACCGAGGCCAAGCTCGAGGAAAACAAGAGCGAGTTACTGGATGCCTGCTGGCCGGTGCATGAGGCGGTAATCGAGAACCTTGGTTGCCGGGTCATCATTTGCCTTGGTGGCACAGCAGGGTGGTGGGTTCGGGAACGTCTCGGTGCGGACGAGCAGTGCGATTGCTTCAAGGAAACCAACCGGCGCGGTTGGACGAGTGTCGCCCATCGATCGCAAAATGGGATCTTCGTCTGCACCCTCACTCACCCGGGACGTGCCAACTGGCGAAATGCTCAGGCCGACCCATCGGCGATGGTCAAACGGGTTCTGGAAATGGCGGGATCTTGATCCACTTGACGGCCGAAGCCGCAGATCGATTGGTTACGCCATTGCAGTGCCTGCCAAAGCCCGCGCCACGGCGACCATCGCCCAGGTATCGCGCGCGCAATAAGCCTTGAGCGCTTCTTCCAGCGCCTCGCGCCGCAGCGGGTCACAGGCCGGGTCCGCAGCCTCGAGCCACGCGGTTTGCGCATCGCCCCCATACTTTACTTCAAGCGCGCCGTAATCGAGATCGGCAGCGATGGTTGGCAGCACGGCCTTGATCGACCAGCTGCCGCGCTGGTCGCGGTGATACCAGTGGTTGCGAGCGACGGGCAGCAGATCGACCGTGGCTTCGGCCATAGCTTCGAGCCTTGCGGTAAGGTCGGGAAAGGCCGCCGCAAGGTCACGGAGCACCCGCCGCTCGAACGCCGCGTTGTAGGCGATGATCGTCGCGCCCTCGGGTATGTGTTCGACCAGCGCTTCAGCGCAGGCGCGGCGCGGGTCGCTGCCGTCGCAGCTCAGGAATTCGTGGTGCGTCATGCGCCCGCCGCGCCGCTCGAGATGGAGCGAGAACTGGAACGGGATCTGCTGGTATGGGCGCGTGCCGAGCCAGCGCGGGATTGCCGGAGCGATCGTCTCGAAGTCGAGCCAGGCACGCGGCCAGCCCCAGTGCTCCATCGCCCTGCGCGCGCCTTCGGCATCGTGGAACGGCTTGCCGTCGCGCGTCGCGGCAAGGATGCGGGCATGGCGATCATTGAGATCGCCCTCGGACAGATCGAGCAGGTCCGCGATGCCGTTTTCAAGCCAGCGCTTGCCGCCGCCATTGGGCAGCACCGTCACCGGCCACTCCGGTCCCGGCGGCAGGTGGCGGCTGCAATAGGCGGAAAACTCGCATGGGAAAGGCGAGGCGCAGTGGTCTCCCATCTCGCGCTCGGGTTCGGCACCTGAGAGCACCGCGCGCGCCTCGGCCACCAGCGCGTGGCGCGTGGCGATGGTCGCCTCTAGCTCGCCCAGCAGATCGGCGTCGGTGAACAGCCCGCGATAATCGCCCTCGCGCGTCAGCACGAAGCTGGTGTCGATATGACGGATGCTGGCGCGTTGCAGATTGATGCCTGCCTCGCGCAGCACCCAGACCTGCGTTGCGAGATCGCCGCGGTGGTAGTCCTTGACCGAACCAGAGCTCTTGACCTCGGCCGCTGCCCAGCTTCCGCCTTCGAGCTTATCGAGCACATCAACCCGCACCAGCACGCCATCGTGTTCGAAGGTCGCCTCGAAGATCGGACCCGGATGGCCCCCTGCGATAAGCGATGCGGTCGTGGCCAGCGCTGCCGTCAGGTTCGGCGCATCGACCATGAAGCCGCCCGGATGGAGCGCGCAGGCGATCGCCCCCACGTCATTGCCGGTCGCAAAGCGCGCCTCGGCGCCCGCATCCTGCTCGGCGAGTTCGGGACGATGGGTCGCCAGCCACAGCCGCTTGGGGCATTGCTCGAAGGCTGTGATTTTCGATTTGGAGAGGCCGAAACGGCGGGTGCGTGTTTGCGTCATGCCGCGATTCCTACAACCCCATCACGACAGAAATGGTCGTTCAATCCTCGATGACCGGATAGAACAGAGCTGTTCAGGCCTCCCCTCAATCTCTACGCGAGAAGCGCTACGATGGTCATCATAGCGTTCGCAACAACTGGAGATGCTGGCCTGCGCTTAACCTTCAGGGCGAGTGTCCGCCGAATTAAGCAAATGCTGTTTCCTGCCATTCCGGTTTCCACCCACACCCGGTCATTCAGGACGACAGGCAGCATGCCCGAAAGCTGCCGTAGACTATCGCTTCCGGCGCAATCTGCCCGCGACACCCTAGCAATGCGGCCTGCCTCTGACCGGCCCATGCTTTCACAAAAATTCGGTCAGCGCCCGCCTGGCGAAGCGCGTTCATGCCGCCAGCAGTAGCTCGATCCGCTCGACTTCCCGCGCGAACTCGAAGCGCAACTGGTCCCGCTCGTCCTCGGGCAACCAATTGGCCATCTGCGGGAAAACCACCTTGTGGTATTTGAACGTCTGCCTGTCCCACGGACATTCGGCCTGTGCGCTACGAGCCTCGGCCAGTATGTCGTGCAACTCACGGCGGACCTCATCGCGATCCGGCTCATACGACGGCGCAGGCACATCGTCGCCGAGGTCGAAGCCCAATTGGGCCGAGCCATCGAACAGATTGCCAGAATCTTCCGCCATTTACTTGTCCAAAGCCGTTGCGGGCACAGCGCGCCCTGTGCCACAGAATATGCACGGGAGGCATCGGGTGACGCAAGCCAAAACCATCGAAAAGGCTGTGGGGGAATTCGGCGCTGCGGCCAAGGCCAAGCTCGCGGGCGGGGACGGTCAGCCGGAGGATCAGCTTCGCGCGCCGCTCGAAACGCTGTTCGCCGATGTTGCGGCAATCCTGCATCCGGCAGTGCAGAACCTTGTACTGACCGGCGAAACATCGCTTGCGGAGATGCGGACCCGGCCGGATTATGCGGTCAAGGTCAAGAACGCCCTCGTTGGCTTCATCGAGGTGAAAGCCCCCGGCAAAGGGGCCGATCCGCGCAAGTGGAAGACCGGCCACGATAAGGAGCAATGGGACAAGCTCAAGGCGCTGCCCAACCTGCTTTACACCGATGGCGACAGCTTTTCGCTGTGGCGTGATGGGACGGTGGTAGGGCAGATCGTCCACCTCGAAGGCGGGATCGAACATGCGGGCGCGAAGCTTGCCGCACCGCCGAGTTTTCTGCCGCTGCTCAGCGATTTCCTCACCTGGAACCCCATTCCGCCCAGAAGCGCGACCGAACTGGCGCGCGTTTCCGCGCGGCTGTGCCGGTTCTTGCGTGATGAGGTTCTGGAACAGCTCGGCGCGTCGGAAAAGAACGCGAGGCTGACCGACCTCAAGGACGACTGGAAGGCGCTGCTCTTCCCCGATGCCGACGATGCCAAGTTCGCCGATGGCTATGCGCAGGCCGTCACCTTCGGTCTGCTCATGGCGAAGTCAAAAGACATGGCGCTGACCGGCGGGCTGGACCATGTCGCGCGCGAACTCGGCAAGGCCAACACGCTGATCGGCACCGCACTGCGGCTGCTGACCGAACAGGACCTCAACCTCGGCCCCGCGCTCGATACGCTGACCCGCGTGCTGGATGAGGTTTCGTGGGCCAAGGTGTCCAAGGGCGATCCCGAGGCCTGGCTCTATTTCTACGAGGATTTCCTCGAGGTCTACGACAACAAGCTCCGCAAGCTGACGGGCAGCTATTACACCCCGCCCGAAGTCGTGCGCACCATGGTGCGATTGTGCGACGAGGCGCTCAAAAGCCCGCGCTTCGGCATCGCCGATGGCCTCGCTGGCAAGGACGTGCATATCGTCGATCCCGCGACCGGATCGGGCACCTTCCTGCTGGGCCTGATTGAGCGGATCAAGGCCACGATTGCCGCGCGCGATGGCGAGGGCAATGTTGCGGCATCGATGAACGAGATCGCGGGCCGCCTGGTCGGCTTCGAGCTGCAATTCGGTGCCTTCGCCGTGGCACAGCTACGGCTGCTGGCGGAAATGCTTGAGATTGGTGCACACGCCACCCCGCGCCTGTTCGTCACCGACACGTTGGGCGATCCGTTTGCCGATCTCGAAACCGGACAGGGCATCTACCGCGAGATATCGAAATCGCGGACCGAGGCGAACAAGGTCAAGCGGAGCGAACCCATCACCGTCGTCATCGGCAACCCGCCCTACAAGGAGAAGGCCAAAGGCAAGGGTGCGTGGGTCGAGAACGGCAGTCCTGCCAAGCAAAAGCGTGAGGATATTCCGCTCAATTCCTGGCAGCCGCCCAAGGAATGGAAAGTGGGCGCGCACGCGAAACATCTGCGCAACCTCTATGTCTATTTCTGGCGCTGGGCGGCGTGGAAGGTTTTCGAGCAGGGCGCAGGTGACCGCGATGATGATCTGCCCGGTCAGGAAGAGCTTTCCGGGATGGTCTGCTACATCACCGTGGCGGGCTTTTTGAACGGCGATGGGTTCCAGAAAATGCGCGCCGATCTGCGCAGCCAGTGTGACGATATCTGGGTGATCGATTGCACGCCCGAAGGCCATCAGCCGGATGTGCCGACGCGTATTTTTCAGGGCGTGCAGCACCCGGTCTGCATTGTGCTGGCAAGCCGCTCTCGCGAGCCCGGCAAGAACGCTGCGCGGGTGCGATACCGGGCGCTCGCCAAGGGTCGTCGTGAGCAGAAATTCGAGGAGCTGAAAACCATCACGCTGGCGGGCGGTGGGTGGAGTGATTGCCCCTCCGATCCGCGCGCGCCCTTCCTCCCGGAACTGCGAGAAGGGTGGGGCGCATTCGCCCCGCTCGATGCGGTAATTGGCGATTGCGGTTCGGGCGTAATGCCGGGGCGCACATGGATCATCGCCCCGGATGAAGTGTCGCTGAAGCAGCGCTGGAAGCGGCTCGTTGAAGAGCCGAAGGCGGATAAGCGCGCAATGCTTTTCCAGCCCCATATGCGCGACGGCAAACCCGGCGACAGGCATATCGGCAAGTCCGGAAAGGCGCTTTGGTGGCCTCAGCGCGAGGTGCTCACTGCTGTCGAAGATGCACCAAAGCAGGTTGACCACGAGGACCAGAAACTACGGCTTTTGGCGCGTCGCGCTCTCGCTGGGGAGGCTCCGGTTCGATACGGTTTCCGGTCGTTCGACCGGCAGTATATCCTGCCCGATGCGCGGGTTATCAATCAGCCGAATCCGGGCCTCTGGGACAACTACAGCGAGCAGCAGATTCTCCTGACTGCTCCGATGGATCGCACACCCAAGAATGGGCCGGGTTTGTCGGCTGTTGCTGCAATCCCCGATCTGCACCACTACGCTGGACGAGGCGGTCGCGTTTTCGCCCTCTGGAGGAACGCCGCCGCGACCGAATCCAACATCTCCCCCGCCGTCATCGCGCTGCTTTCCAAGGCATTCGGCGCGCCGGTCGATCCGGTTGATATCTTCGCCTATGTCGCGGCGCTGCTTGCCCATCCGGCCTACACCGCCAGCTTTGCCGAAGACCTTGTCCGCCCCGGTCTGCGCGTGCCGCTGACTGCCGATGCGGCGCTGTTCGCTGAAGCCGCAAAGCTGGGCCGCGAGGTGATCCGGCTGCACACCTTCGGGGAACGCTTCGCCACCGAAGATCCACCCCGTCCCCCACGAGTTGGCGAAGGCGGCCCGACCCAGCCCAAGGACGGCGCAATCCCCTCCACGCCCGAGGGTTTTCCCGACACGCTCGAATACGATGCCGCTAAGCGCCGACTGCTCGTCGGCACCGGCTTCATCGACAATGTTCCGCCCGCCGTCTGGGCCTATGAAGTGTCGGGCAAGCAGGTGCTGCGCCAGTGGTTCAGCTACCGCCGCAAGAACCGCGAACGCCCCCTGATCGGCGACAAGCGCCCCCCTTCTCCGCTGGGCGATATCCAGCCCGATCGGTGGCTGCCCGAATACACCAGCGAGCTCATCAACGTGCTCAATGTCCTGGCGCTGCTGGTCGAGCTGGAACCAAAGCAGGCGGACCTTCTGAAGCGTGTCTGCGATGGCCCCCTGATCCCCGCCAGCAAGCTGACGGCGTGAACCCGCCCGTCATGGCTGACTGCGTGTGTTCGGGTCCCGAATCCGGAGGCGAAATCCAGCTCCCGATGCGCGGTAGGGACTTCGCGAAATCAATGCGGCGAGCATACCTGCCAGTGATGGCTATTTGGTCCCCATTCCGGAACAAACCGAGATTCCGGCCACGGCATCACAGCAATCTCACGGCCGCATGGCCCCGCTTTTCCCCACTGGAAGCGCGAAAAATCATGCACTTCCAAAAGCCGCTACAATTTCAGGATCACGGCCAAAGTCCCTCCTGACGAAAGCACACCCTATGCGAGGTCGGCGAGGATCTCAATATAGGCAAGGAAGCGGTACGGCGCATCGAGATGAAGGCGCTGCGGCGCTTGCGGTGGTACGCCTGCCGGGCTTTCCCCGAACGGGCTGCACGGGCAGGGTTCGAGAGCAAGCATGGACCTGTACCGCGAACGCCTATTGCAGCGCCAGCAGCCGAGACAACGCCGCCAGTCCGTAGAAAGAGCCTGGAAAGGCAGGTTCGGATTGACCGCAAGTGTGAACCTTCACCGCAAGTCCCGGCGCTCGCTTCCGGCACCATTCTTACCGCGCTCTGCAGCGCCTATGTGGCGGCGATCGGGATCAACACGACCATTGTCTATCAGGTGGCGGCGAAGCTTGGTGCAGCGGGGGCATTGCTGCTCTGCTGCGGAGGGGGTTGCCTCGCGCTTGGCCTCGCACTTGCGTTGCTGACCACGCTAGGCGACTACCCGGTCAATCCCGAACGCATCAAACGAGGCGGCGGCCTCATCTATATCTTCCTCGTCGCGTTGGTTGGTGTGACCGGCCTGAGCGATCCGGTTCAGACCTTCCTGCACGGCCTGGTAGTGGCAACGCCGCCCCGTTTCCAGAACGGGACGCCAGAGATAGTTCGCTGGTTCTCTGGCCTCATCCTGCTGTTCTGCCCCTTCTACTTGTGGAGTTACCACCAGCGGGAGCATAGACTCCGCCGGTTGCAGCGGTGACATCGAAATCCGAGGACAGCATACAATCTGAAAAATGGCGGGACGTGGATGCTTTCCTTGCTATTGGGGGTTTTCTTGATTCCACGCTAGGAGCGCATGGTTTCCGATCGGGGTGCGGATCAACAATTTCACCAAATTGGATGATTAAGCTAAAATTGATGAACCAAAATCGCCGCCTTTCAACCAACACGATCGTCGGCACCATCGAGCATGGTCCTCGCGGCCCGATTCTGCGTGACGATGACGGTGTGCGCTGGCGGCTCGGATTTGCTGACGGTCAAGTTCCCGATGGCCTCACGGGGCGGGTCAATGTGCGTGGACGCATCGTCGAGATCGACCGGATCGATGTCGACTATCTGGTAGCTGAAACATAACTTCCATGCTGCGACCAAATGGACGATGTTCGATTGGGCCAGCAGCCTGTATTTCGAACTGTCTGTCTCATTGAACTATGGACAACTACGCAGGTCTCACCATTCCCGACACATTATTCTGGCAATTTACATGTTGAGGCGTTGACAGAAAGTCCCGTCTCAACAAAGACTTGTGTGAACAGGGGATTTCGGGGCACGGCCATGGCGATTGAGCGGCTTCCGATCAGCCGGAACGCGCTGGAAATCATCATCAGCGATGCAAGGGACTTGCTCGATACGCTTGAAGCCGCCGGTCTGGAACAGGCGGCAACAATCATGGCGAGCGTCTTGGACCAGCTTGTGTGTGACAGAACGGGACTGTCCGGAACGTCTGGCTTCATGTTCAAGGCGGTTGATCCACCGGCAAGCTAGGCGCGGCTAGGACAGTGGCGCACCAAACGCGATCGTCCGGCCATCGGCTGCGGGCTCGCGCGTTCCCTGCCCGAAAGTGCGGCCATTGATCGCGATCGTCTGGTCCATTCGATGGATATTGGCGACCGGAGGCGCGTCGCGCGCCGCGAGACTGTCGATCGCGGCGAGAACCGCCTCGCGCGAGGAATAAACGTCCTCGCGCATCAGCAGCCGAGCCATCGATGAAGAGCGTTCGGCAATCGCTGCGGCAATCTTGCGGTGAGTGCGCGCCGAATGTTCGCCGTCTTCGCCATGCTGTGACCAGACGATCAGCCGGTGGAGCGCATTGGGCAGGACGAGGCAGATCATCTCCGCAAGCCGCGGTATCCTCGCCATTTTCCTGACCTCAAGATGGAACGCGAGATTTGAAAGCGTGACGCGCTCGAGATCGTCGGGATCGGTCGCGGATACATCCCCCGCATTACCCACCACGCTTTGGAGCCAGGAAATCTGCGCCTCGCTCGCGCGTTCGGCGGCGCGGGCCGCTGCGATCGCCTCGAGCGAGGCGCGCATGTCATATAGGTCTATGATTTCGGCTCTTGTCCAGGTCCGTACCGTGAATTCACCGCGTCCGCGCCGGGACAGGTAACCTTCCGCGACAAGCGCGCCGAGCGCGTCGGCGGCCATGACGGGGCGGCAGTCGTATACCTTGCACACCTGGTCCTTGCTGATAATTTGACCAGGCAGGTAGTGGGCAGCAAGCACCCCGAACCTCAGTTCGAGGAAAATCCTTTCGACAAGAGATTGCGCCTTCGCCAATCGATCGTCCCCAAGGGGAAAGCAGTCCCGCCCCGTTGCATGTTGGCTCCATAGCACAAACCCTTTAGAATTTTCCAATCAGGATGGTTCGGACTATCCGAAGGATGCGGTGTCGGAGGGCGGACAAGAGGTGACAAGGTCAAAGCCAAGGCCACTTGGAAGGATTACTTGCCCTGCACCGCGCGTCTTTGCCGTGCTGCGCGAGCCCCGCAAACGGCGCAGATTCGACCAGGCAAACCAGATACCCGGTCTTGACGATTTGCAGGAGACGGGTGCGCTTTCGCTCGCTGAGGAACTTCTCGAGCTTGGCCTTCTGGCCAGGGATCATGGCCGTTACACGATCATCGACTGGACGATTGATCGCATTGTCGAACATCTGGCGCTCGCCGGGGCAATCCATGCGATGGCGGCGGCAGAGGCCGCATTGCGTGCCAATACTAGCGACTTCAGCCATCTCGCCGCGATCCACGCGGCACTGCGCGGCCTCGATGCCGATGAGCCTGCGAACCTGCTCTGCGGCGCATATCTCGACTACCAGTTCCACCTCGAACTGGTCCGCCTTGGCGGCAATCAGACGGCCTGGGCGAGCTATGCCAAGGCCATCCCGCCCGCTGTGTGGATCGCCGGCGCCAATTACTTCGAGCTCGACGAGGCGCGCAGTTCGCTCGCTGAGCACGAGAGGCTCATCGACTACATGAAGGCGGGCGACACCGTGCGCGCGCGCGATGCGGCGGCGTTCCACCTCGAGGAAGCCGCGTCCCAGATCCGGCGAACTGGAGAAGCGCGGATCGAGAGCTATCCTGATTTGCCCGTTACCTAGCAGCGTCCAATTGAACTTCTGACACGTCAGACTGCCACTTTTGGTCTCAAGTTTACCCGATCGACTGACTTTATGTGCCGCGCAAGCAGTATAGCTGCTTCCTCGAGTTTTCCGGATGCATAGGCTTCGAAGATGTGCCAGTGATCGAAGTTGTAGCGCGGCTTCCACTCCTGGCCCGCCGCAGAGGCGAACACATGGCGCGAATAGGCCAGGTTCAGCTCGGTGATCGTGGCAATCAGGCGGGGCATGGCGCAGGGCCGGGCCAGCGCAATGTGAAAGTCGCGGTTGGCCGATTCGGAATCGAACAGGTTTTCTGCCGCGTCACCCCGCTTCAGGATTTCGCGCAGGTCCTTGAGGTGGGCGGCGGACGGAGCGCGGGCAATGCTGCGCACGGCCAGCGGTTCCAGCGCCCCGCGCATCGAGGCGATTTCGCGCTCGCCTGCCGCGTCGATCAACGTGGCGCGCACTCCGCGACGGGGCAGGGCCTCGACCAGTTTGATCGCCTCCAGCTTGCGGAACGCCTCGCGCACGGTCCCCTGGCTGACCCCGAATTCATAGGCCAGTCCATCCTGGCGCAGGCGCTCGCCGCCCGGGATCTCGCCGGCCAAGATGCGCGCGGCCAGCGCGTCCGCAATCCGGCTAACCAGTCCTTCGCTGTCGATCTGGGTCGTTGGAGTCGGCATTATCGATAATCGGTCCTGATTCCGGGTGCCATGCGGACGTGCATCGCCATACACGCCGAGCGAGCGGTCGGCCATGACCGTTTTTATCGATAAAATGGAGCAGGACATGACCGCCACCCAACAGACAGTTCCCCGGACTGACCAGCCCCGTACCGACTGGACCCGCGCGGAGGTGACGGCGCTGTTCGACCTGCCGTTCGACGAACTGATGTTCCGCGCGCAGAGCACCCACCGTGCCTGGCACCGTGCGGGTGAGGTGCAGATGTGCACGCTGCTGTCGATCAAGACCGGCGGCTGCCCCGAGGATTGCGGCTATTGCAGCCAGTCGGCCGGGGCCGAAACCGGGGTCAAGGCCGAGAAGCTGATGGATATCGATGCCGTGCTGGTTTCGGCCGCCGAGGCGCGCGCGGCCGGATCGCAGCGGTTCTGCATGGGCGCCGCGTGGCGCAACCCCAAGGACCGCGACATGCCCGCGCTGGAAGCCATGATCGAGGGCGTGCGCGCGATGGGCATGGAAACCTGCATGACCCTGGGCATGCTGAACGGCGATCAGGCCCGCCGCCTCAAGGCAGCCGGGCTCGATTACTACAACCACAACATCGACACCTCGCCCGAGAACTACGGCAACGTCATCACCACCCGCACCTTCCAGGACCGGCTCGACACGCTGGAGGAAGTGCGCGCGGCGGGCATTTCGGTGTGCTGCGGCGGGATCGTGGGCATGGGCGAAACGCGCGAGGACCGGATCGGCTTCATCCACGCGCTGGCGACCCTGCCGCGCCACCCGGAAAGCGTCCCGGTCAACGCGCTGATCCCTATTCCCGGCACGGTGCTGGGCGACATGCTGGCAGGAACGCCGCTGGCGCGAATCGACGAGATCGAGTTTGTCCGCACCGTCGCCGTCGCCCGGATCACCATGCCGCAGAGCATGGTGCGGCTTTCGGCGGGGCGCGAATCGATGTCGGATGCGGGGCAGGCGCTGGCTTTCCTGGCCGGGGCGAACTCGATCTTCACCGGTGACAAGCTGCTGACCACCGCCAACGCCGGGGACAGCCGCGATGCGGCGCTGTTCGCGCGGCTGGGCATCGTGCCGCTGGCAGGCGAAGAACCGATGCGCGCGGACGAAGTACTGGTGGCTGCGGAGTGAACGGGGGGGGCTTTGCAGCCCACGCCGCCGATCTGGATCGGCTGGGGGCGGCATCGCGGCGGCGCAGGCTCAGCCCGCAGACCGGCACGGACTTTGCCTCGAACGACTACCTCGGCCTCGCCCGCTCGCCCCTGCTGGCCGATGCCGCGCACGCGGCGCTGGAGCGCGGGGTGCCGATCGGCTCGAGCGGATCGCGCCTGCTGCGCGGCAACGACCCCGAGCACGAGGCGCTGGAGGCCGAGGCCGCCGCGTTCTTTGACTGCGAGCGGGCGCTATGGTTCTCCAGCGGGTTCGCTGCCAACGAGGCGCTGTTCTCAACCCTGCCGCAGCGCGGCGATCTGGTCGTCCACGACGAACTGATCCACGCCAGCGCCCACGAAGGGATGCGCATTGGCCGGGCCGAATGCGTTGCCGTGGCCCACAACTGCGCCGATGCCTGCGAAGCGGCAATCCGGCGCTGGCGCGCGGGCGGCGGCACGGGGCAGGTGTGGATCGCGGCGGAAAGCCTCTACTCGATGGATGGCGACACGGCCCCGCTCGGCGATCTGGCCGCCATCGCCGATCGCTATGACGGCATCCTGCTGATCGACGAGGCCCATGCCACCGGCGTATTCGGGCCGGACGGGCGCGGCCTTGCCGCCCACCTTGACGGGCGCGGCAATGTCATCACCCTGCGCACCTGCGGCAAGGCGCTGGGCTGCGAGGGCGCACTGGTCTGCGGCCCGGCGGCGGCAATCGACTTTCTGGTCAACCGTGGGCGCGGCTTCATCTTCTCGACGGCGCCTTCGCCGCTGATCGCCGCGATCAACCGCGCCGCGCTGAACCTGCTGACCGCCGCGCCGCACTTGCGCGATGGGCTGTGGGAGCGGATCCGGCTGGCTGAGCGGGTCTTTGCCCCGCTGGGCGCGACTGTCACCGGATCGCAGATTCTGCCGCTGATCGTGGGCGACGATGCGCGGACGATGCAGCTGGCAGCCCAAGTGCAGGCCGCCGGGTTCGACGTGCGCGGAATCCGCCCGCCGACGGTGCCCGTCGGCACATCGCGCCTGCGCATCACGATCACCAACAACGCCAGCCTTGAGCAAATCGAGGCGCTGGGCGCACTGCTGGCGGAGCTGCAATGCGCGGCTATGTCGTAACCGGCACCGATACGGACGCGGGCAAGACCGTGTTCGCCGCTGCCCTCGCGGGCCACCTTGGCGCGGCTTACTGGAAGCCGGTGCAGGCCGGAACCGACGGCGGCACTGACAGCCAGCGCGTGGCTGCGCTGTCCGGCGGGCGGGCCCGGATCTTGCCCGAGGCCCACGTTCTCGCAACGCCCTGTTCACCGCACGAGGCTGCGCGGATCGACGGCGTTGCCATCGCGGCGGACCAGCTCGCACTGCCCTTGGTCGATGGGCCGCTGGTGGTCGAAGGGGCGGGCGGAGTGCTGGTGCCCTTTGCCGACGATCTGCTGGCGGCCGATCTGTTCGCGCGCTGGGGCCTACCGGTGATCCTGGTGGCGCGGACCGCGCTCGGCACGATCAACCACAGCCTGCTTTCGCTCGAGGCCCTGCGCGCGCGCGGCATCGCGGTGCACGGCGTGGCGTTCTGCGGCGAGGCCAATCCCGCCAGCGAAGCGGCGATCGAGCGGCTGGGCGCCGTGCGCCACCTCGGCCGCCTGCCGTGGCTCGATCCGCTTGATCCAGAGGGCCTGTCCGCCGCCTTCGCCGCCCATATCCGCACGGAGCTCCTATGAAATCGCCGGTCTGGCACCCATTCCACCAGCACGGGCTGGGCGAGGACATTCCGCTGGTCACCCACGCCGAGGGTGCGACCCTGTTCACCGCCGACGGGCGCAGGGTGATCGACGCGATTTCCAGCTGGTGGGTCACCACCCACGGCCATTGCCATCCCCGGCTGATGGCCGCGATCCGCGCGCAGAGCGAGCGGCTCGACCAGCTGATCTTCGCGGGCTGGACCCACCAGCCTGCCGAAGACCTCGCCCGCGAACTGGTGCGGATCATGCCGCGCCCGCTGGACCATGTGTTCTTTTCCGATTCCGGTTCGACCAGCGTCGAAGTCGCGCTGAAGATGGCGCTGGGCTATTTCGCGCATCGGGACGAGGATCGCCACCGCATCCTGGTGCTGGAGCACTCCTATCACGGCGATACCATCGGCGGGATGTCGGTCGGCGCGCGCGGGGTGTTCAACAAGCCCTATGCGCCGCTGCTGTTCGATGTGGAGACAATCCCCTTTCCCGCCGAGGGCCGCGAGCAGGCCGCACTGGACGCGCTGGAGCAGGCCTGCTCGCGCGGCGATGCGGCGGCCTTTATCGTCGAGCCGCTGCTGCTCGGCGCGGGGGGAATGCTGATCTATTCGCCCCGCGTGCTGACCGAAATGCGGCGCATCTGCGCGGCCCACGGCGTGCTGTTCATCGCCGACGAGGTGATGACCGCCTGGGGCCGCACCGGCACGCTGTTCGCCTCAGAGCAGGCCGGGATCGTGCCCGATATCCTGTGCCTGTCGAAGGGGCTGACCGGCGGGTCGCTGCCCCTTGCGGTGACCATGGCGACGCCGGAAATCTATGCGGCGCACTATTCGACCGACCGGTCGAAGCAGTTCTTCCATTCCTCCAGCTACACCGCCAACCCGATCGCCTGCGCGGCGGCCAATGCCAATCTGGCGATCTGGCGCGAGGAGCCGGTGCTGGACCGGATCGCGGACCTGACCCGGCGGCAGACCGCTGGTCTTGCTCGCCTTGCCGAGCACCCACGCCTGGCCAATACGCGCCAACTTGGCAGCGTGATCGCGCTCGATGTGGTGGTGGAAGATGGCGGCTATATGTCCGAACTCGCCCCGCGTCTGAAGGCGGACTTCACGGCCCGAAATGTCCTGCTGCGGCCCCTGGGCAACACGGTCTATGTCATGCCGCCCTATTGCATCGACGATGCGGATCTTGGCGCCGTCCACAACGCGATCATTGAGGTGGTGGATCTACTCTGAAGCTGTTTGGATCGAAGGCCTCCTTGCTTCTGAAGGCAAGGAGGCGGTTCCTTGGGCGGGTCAGCAGAAAGTGGAGATGGCTAGGCTAGTGAGGGGGCTCAGAAACATGGGCCATGATTGAAAAGACAGTACGTTCGGGGTAATCATGGCCAGGGCGAGGAGACCCTCGATGGACCATGATCACTACGGACTGGATGGGAGGCCGATTTATCCTCGGCCCGGCCACTTTGACCACGTAACGGGCCTGCAACTCCCGACTTTCAGGGGCAAATCTGGCGGCTTTGGCCGTGGTCCAACTATCTTCCTCGTGATCCTGATGATTGTTGCAGGATCTGGACTTGCTTTTGCATCGCGTCTGTTTGGCTAACATCTAGCTCCGGCGTTTCGCAACATGGAGGTGATCCCGTGCGGGATCATCAGGGAACCGCTCGAAGTCGACAGCATAGGCGCTTCCCAAACGACTTTTGACCTTTTCCGCCCACTGCTCGCCCTGCTCGTTCGAGATGTTGTTGCCGCGAAAATCGAGCGCGCGATCGTCGTAATGGGCCGACCCGGCCTTGTGCTGGGCGCTGTCGTTGCCCGACGTCACTACCGGAGTGGGCAGGCCAAGCGCGCGTGCTTCCTCGGCGACAACGCCCATCGCCGGAACCAGCGCGCCATCCATATGGCCGAGGCGCGCGCCGGGCTTGACTGTAGATTTCCGTTGAGATTTGACCCGGGATTTTCATCGAGAAGTGACCCGGGTTGTTGGTAGCTATGTCCGTTCGGACTTGTGTTTGGTCAAGGGTTGGACATTCTCCTTTTTGGTTTTGCGCTGTGCGGCGGATGCCTTGAACCGGAAGCTATCGTTGCCTGTTTCGAGGATGTGGCAGTGGTGGGTCAGCCGATCGAGCAGCGCGGTGGTCATCTTGGCATCACCGAACACACTGGCCCATTCGCTGAAGCTCAAGTTGGTGGTGATGACCACGCTGGTGCGCTCGTAGAGCTTGGATAGCAGGTGGAACAGCAACGCCCCGCCTGACGGACTGAACGGCAGATAGCCCAGTTCATCGAGGATGATCAGGTCGAGCCGCAGCAGGCGCTCGGCGAGCTGGCCAGCCTTATTCTGGGCCTTTTCCTGTTCGAGCGCATTGACCAGGTCGACCGTCGAGAAGAAGCGGACCTTCTTGCGATGATGCTCGATTGCCTGAACGCCGAGCGCAGTGGCGATGTGGGTTTTGCCCGTCCCCGGGCCGCCCACGGCGACGACGTTGTGTGCTCCATCGATAAAGTCACAGCGATGCAGCTGGCGAACCATGGCTTCATTGACCTCGCTGGCAGCAAAATCAAAGCCGGCCAGATCCTTGTAGGCGGGGAACCGCGCGGCCTTCATCTGATAGGCGATCGAACGCACCTCACGCTCGGCCATCTCGGCTTTGAGCAGTTGGGACAGGATCGGGACTGCATTGGCGAACGCGGGTGCCCCCTGTTCGATGAGATCGCTGGCCGCTCCGGCCATGCCATACATCTTGAGGCCGCGCAGCATCACGATGACAGCCGCGCTGGCAGGGTCATGACGCATGGGCCGTCTCCTTGGCGCGCAGCGTATCATAGCGCGCCACATCGGCTCTGGGCTCGCTCATCAGCGACAGCGCCTGCGGGGCAGCGATGGGATCGGGGCCAGCGGGCTTTCCATCGATCAAGCGGTGCAACAGGTTCAGAACGTGGGTCTTGGTGGCAACGCCTGCCTCAAGTGCCAGCTCGACCGCGCACAGGACCGACTGCTCGTCGTGCTGGAGCACCAGCGCCAGGATCTCGGCCATTTCCTTGTCGCCGCCGGGGCGCTTCAGCAGCTGCCCCTGCAACTGCCTGAAGGCATCGGGCATCTCGGTGAACGGGGCACCGTTGCGCAGAGCACCGGGCTTGCGCTGGATCACCGCCAGATAATGCCGCCAGTCATAAACCGTCTGCCCGCCACTGCGGTGCGAGCGATCAATGATCCTCTCGTGCTCACACAGGATCTGTCCCTCGGCGGTGATCACGATCCGCGCGGGGTAAACCCGCAAAGACACCGGCCGGTTCGCAAAGCTGGCCGGCACGCTGTAACGGTTGCGCTCAAAGT
>OFDN01001228.1_pt1 | contig 17558 bp, 20 predicted proteins | sample 1520971 | NCBI WGS metagenome assembly OFDN01 (sample SAMEA94257418, study PRJEB24077) | hot springs metagenome | biome: Aquatic biome; feature: Geographical feature; material: Water | place: India | collected 2012-06-12 | depth 5 m
CGGGGGGCGAACGTCTGGTGTAAGGAAGTCCGACCGACTCGCGCTCTCGGCCAGAAGCCGACGGCCGTGACCGGCAGATTCCTGGCCGCTCGTCCCGTCGATGCTGCGCCAGTTCGAGCCGCCGGCTAATCACCCCAGCGTGGCCTCGGAGCTGCCGCTGTGGAGAGGCCAGCAACGTCATCGGGCGACATGCTGCGGGCGGCGAGATCCCTGCGCCGCAGCGTGCGGGACCGTACAGCGTTCAGGTCGCTTCGAGCCTAGCCTCGGCGCCGGAATCCGGTCGCTTTCGCGATCGGTCCACAGGCTCTGGGTGGCATCGCGACATTCGATATGCCCATCCAGACCCTGCCCCAACCCTGCTGTCCGGAGATGCCCATGAAGTCCTGTCCCCATGCCCCTTCACGTTTGAGCCGGGCCCTCGGCTCGCTTGGCCTCGGCGTTGCCGCCGCGTTGATGGCGATGCCATCGGCTTACGCCTCCAGCCACCGCGAGGCGCCGTTCATCACCGGGCAGCCGAAAGTCGACGCCACGGACTTGTACATGTTCCGCAGCTACGAAGCGGGCCGCCAGAACTTCGTCACGATCCTGGCCAACTACGTCCCGTTCCAGGATCCGCAAGGCGGCCCGAACTTCAACATGTTCAGTCCTGAGGCTCTCTACGAGATCCACATCGACAACAACGGTGATGCGGCCGAGGACATCACCTTCCAGTTCCGGTTCACGAACACCTCCAAGGCCACGGCCCTGACGGTCGGCGGCAAGTCCGTGAAGAGCCCGCTCATCAACAGCGGCGTGATCGCCGGCGTCAACCCGGCGGCGTTGAACGTTCGCGAGACCTTCACCATCGACGTGCTGCGCAACGGCCGTCGCACCGCGCGCAGCGCCGTGACGAACGCCTCGGGCGGCGCCGCGGTCTTCGACAAGCCGGTGGACAACATCGGTGACAAGGCCTTTGGCGGTGCGACGGGTTACGCCACCTATGCCAACAAGCACATCTACGACGTGATGATCCCCGGCTGCAGCACCGCCGGTCGTGTCTTCGTCGGCCAGCGCAAGGAGCCGTTCTACATCGCTGTCGGCCGCGCCTTCGACCTGTTCAATCTAAACCCGCTCGGCGCGGAAGTCGGCGGTAACAACAACGATCTGGAAGGCAAGAACGTCAGTACGCTGGCCATGGAAGTGCCGATCAGCTGCCTGACAGCGGGCACGGATCCGGTCATCGGCGCCTACACCACCGCGAGCCTGCGCCAGGGCCGCTTGCTGGACGGGTCGCCGGCCACGGGCCTGGGCAAGGTCACGCGCAGCGGCGGCGCCTGGACCCAGGTGTCGCGCCTGGGCATGCCGCTGGTGAACGAGTTGATCATCGGCATCGACGACAAGGACAAGTTCAACGCGTCCAAGCCGAAGAACGACGCCGCGAACTTCTCCGACTACATGGCCTTGCCCCTGAAAAGCGGACTCCATAGCTGATGATGAAATCACAGAGATGGAGCACGACAGATGAGCAAGCAAGACGACAAGAGGCGGCGGGCGAAGTACACGCTGGAGTTCAAGTTGGAGGCGGTCAGGCTGGTCAAGGGTGGGCAGGAGGCGTCGGTGACGGCCCGGATTCTGTGCATCCCGAAGGCCACGCTGGGCAACTGGATCAGGGCGAGCGAGCAGGGTGAGCTGCACGGGGCTGGGGACCGCCCGGTCAGCGCGGAGCAGATGGAACTGGCCCGGCTGCGGGCTGAGCTGGCGCGCGTGAAGATGGAGCGCGACATCCTAAAAAAAGCGACGGCGTACTTCGCGAAGGAGTCCCTGTGAAGTACGCCTGGATCGACAAGCTCAAGGCGGTGTGGCCGGTGACGCTGATGTGCGCGGTGCTGGGCGTGAGCGTCAGCGGGTTCTTCGAGCACCAGCGGCGCAGCACAAGGACAGGGTCGCAGGGGCCGAGGCCAACGCGGCTGAGCAACGAGGCGCTGGTGGTCCACATCCGGGCGCTGCACGCCGAATTCAAGGGCGAGTACGGCTGGCCGCGGGTGTGGAAGGAACTGCTGGCCCGGGGTGCGCGGGTCGGCAAGGACCGGGTGCAGCGGCTGATGAAGCTGCACGGCATCCGGGCGCGGGGCAAGAGGAAGTTCGTCGTCACCACCGACAGCCGGCACGCGCTGCCCGTGGCCGCAAATCTGCTGGCCAGGGACTTCACGCCCGCAGCGCCCGACCGGGTCTGGAGCAGCGACATCACCTACATCGCCACCGACGAAGGCTGGCTGTACTTGGCTGCGGTGATCGACCTGTTCAGCCGCCAGGTGGTGGGCTGGAGCATGCAGCCGCACATGCGCGCGAGCCTGGTGAGGGACGCGCTGCGCATGGCCTGGTTCAGGCGCCATCCCGAGCCAGGGCTGATCTTCCACAGCGACCGCGGCAGTCAGTATTGCAGCCAGGCCCTCCAGGCGGCGCTGGCGGGTTACGGGATGCGCAGCTCGATGAGCCGCAAAGGCAACTGCTGGGACAATGCGCCCACCGAGAGCCTGTGGGGCAGCCTGAAGGTGGGACGGCTATGCGGACAGCGCTTCGCTACCCACCGGGAGGCGATGGACGAGGTCATCGACTGGTTGACGTTCTACAACCACCGGCGGCTGCACTCCACGCTGGGCTACGTCAGCCCCATGAAGTTCGAAGCCAACTGGCACGCGGGCCAGGTCAACAAAGCCGCGTAACCGAATGGCTATGGACTCCGTTGAACAGGGGCAAGGTCACACCATGGCACACGGGTGTGCGCGCGCCGAACTCGGACGCATCGCTGCGCGCCGGTCTCGTGGCCACCACCACGTGGCGCGGCGGCGTTGGGTCCAGCACCAGGTAGGCCAGACCCAGCAGCAACGCCGCCAGCGGCACGAACGGGCCGGGTGTCGCCAGCAGGTGACGCATCCAGAGCCCGTTTTACACAGCGTGGGTGGCATCCTTTTGTGCCTCGGGCAGATGGCATCGCAGCCACGATAGCGCGCGAAGCGGCCGAGGCCGAACTTGGGTCAGAACTTGAAGGTCCGCTCGAGTGGCGGCAGGTACGCCGACGGGAAGAGGACTTCGATTGCCCGCGCCTTTCCAGGCACACGGCGAATGAAGCCGCACCGTTCGATCCTCACGAGCATCGAATTCACCGACGGCGGCGTGAGGTTGAAGAATCTCTGCAGGTCGGCATGGCTTGGCGCCACGCCAGCCCGATTGGCTGCAACGTACTCGGTGATATAGGCCAGGAATTGTCCTTGCTGGCGCGTGGGAGCGCCGGCAGGTGCCGTGGCCTCGGGGCGACCAATGCTGTCTGCGGCGTCGAGCTGGTGCAGCGCCGCGTGCATGGCATCGGCAGCGAGCTGCATCGCGTCGCGCGCCTCGAGCGGGGTCTCGTCGACGATGATCCTGTCGTCGAGCACGGCCTGAAGCCCTGCTATGCCCTTACGTAGCAGTCTTTTCGCTTTGGCCGTGGCGTCTCGACGCAGGCACGCCTCGGCGTCGAGGTCCGGGCTGGGGGTACGGGCGGGACTCATGGCGTGGAATTCGACGTTCACACGCCCACTTTGTACTCACGGCAGTTGTTGCAACTCTCGCTGCGCGCGACGACGGCAGAGGCACGCTCTTGGCGCACAACTGCCGTTCCTGACGCGGTGAGCTCCAGGTCGAGACGAAGACGTACTTGAGCGGCGAGCGGCCGGGCCAAGCCTGGCGCTGGCGGCAGTGACCCGATGCGCGCGTGCGTTCAGCTCGCCGCTGGCGCGTCCTGCAGTTTGTAGATGCCGGAGTACCCAGCCGAGAAGTCGGGCGGCAATTCGATGGTACCGGCCTCGACGCGGGCGAAGCGTGACGGCTCGCCATGCACCATGCGATTGCGATGGATGCTGTCGATCACCGGCGCGGTGTAGGCGAAGGCGTCGGCCGCGGCATACTGGATGATCCACGTCGTTCGCAGCGTCTCCGACATGTTGGGCGCGGAGCCGTGCACCACGAGTCCGTGATGGGCCACGATGTCACCCGGATCGAGCTCGCTGTCGACGGCGCGGGAGATCTCCTCCGGCGTCGTCTGCGCGTTGCAGTTCAGCAGGTAGCGACCGCCGTCCCAGTGGCTGCGCGGGCCTTGCCGGTGCGTGCCGGGAATCGTGCGTAAGCAACCGTTCGAGCGCCGCGACACGTTCAACGGCAGGCTGATGGCCACCAGGTTGGTGTTGGTGTGCGGGAACACCGGCCAGTCCTGGTGCCAGCCGATCTCGGCCCCGCCGTGCGGCAGCTTGAAGTTGATCTTCGAGTGATAGAACTTCACCGGACCGCCGATCAAGGCAGCGGCGATGCCGCCGAGCACCTCGCCGAAGGCAAGCTCGACGTAGACCTCGTCGAGCTCGGTCGGGCTGCTGATGCGGCGGATTCGCGGCGCATCCGGGCTGTGCCCCGGCTCCAGGTCGTAGTGCCGGGTTCCGGCCACGAGCCCGCGCCCGGCCTCTCGCAGCCGCTCGGTCGTCGCGATCAGGCGCTGCAGCGCCGTCGACTCGACGACGTCGCGGAGTTCGAGGTAGCCCGTCTCGCGATAGTGCGCGATGGCGTCGGACGACGGGATCGTCATGCCGTCTCCGGTACAGGCTGAGCGGCGATCGTGTCGCTGCCCACCTGCAGGGGCGCCACGTTCGTTGAGCGCACGTAGTCGGGCCGCGGTGCGGGCACGGCCTCGGGCTTGTTCGCGACAGTGTTGTAGACGATATAGACCTGCCAACGGTCGTGCCGGCTGAGGTTGTGGCCCGAGGCATGCAGGAGGTTGGGGTGGAAGAAGACCACCGTACCCGGCTTGCCGGCGATCGGGACCGGCTCGGGGCTGCGCTGCATGATCTCGAGCAGCGTCGGCTTGGGCACGACGAAGAACTTGTAGCCGGTGCTCTCGTCGAACTCGGGTTCGAGGTTGCCGACCCGGTGCGAGCCCGGGATGAAATAGAGGCAGCCGCCGATCTCGGTAGGCTCGTCGAGCATGAGGAGCGCGGTCGTCAGGTTCGCCTCGGGCACGCCGTCGCGCCGCCACGTCCCGTAGTCCTGGTGCCAAGCCCACACCGAGCCATCGATGGCGGTCTTCAGGTTGCACTTGGTGTGGTAGACGTAGAGCGACTCGTCGCCGAGCAGTTGCCGGGCCGGGGCGAGCAGCCGAGGGGCGCGCGCGGCGGCGTGGAACGGCGGTGACGCGGTCGGCCCGTCCGCCTCGTGGACGCGGTAGATCGTCTTGGCCACGCCGCCGACGCGTTCGCGCACGAGATGGTCGGTGTCGATGCCTTGCAGCCGCTCGAGTTCTGCCTTCATGGTCGCGACTTCCGCCGGCGCCAGAAGTTCGGGCAGGACGATGAACCCGTCGCGGTGGTAGCGCGCGAGTTGGTCGGTGGAGAGTTGCATGGATGGTCGCCTTGAAGGAAGTTGAAACTATGGCACAACACTGGCATGCCAGTCAAGTTCCAGAAAATCGTCCCCGCTCTTCACAGTGTCGATCGGCGTCACGGCGCGACTGTGCTGCGCGCGAAGCTGTCCAGGTCGTCGATCAGGGCGTCGCTGGCCGATACCGCCGCAGCTTCGACGCCGGAGGCGAGCGCCTCGGCCAGGCTCACATGGAGCTGCATCGTGCGTTCCGTGCCGGGCCACACCGCCTGGTGGAAGAACCAGAAGCGCCGCGAGACCGCGTGCAGCGCGGCGACAGACTGAGCGGCAATCTCGTTGCGGGCCGCGTGCGCCGCCATCGCATTCATTTCGGCATCGCACTGCAGGAAATCGTCCACCGCGCCGGCCTTCACAGCCGTGGCCATTTGCCGGGCAATCGTCGCCATGCGCTGGCGCTCGGCTACCGTGGCCCGGCGCGCGGCAAGGCGGGCGATCAGTCGGTCCAGCTCGCGACGCGTCTCCAGCACCAGCAACTGCCGGCGAAGATCGATCTGGGTGACCACGACCCCGCGACGCGGCAGGATCTGCACGAGGTGCTCGCGCGACAGGCGCTGCAGCGCTTCCCGGATCGGTGTCGTGCCGATTCCGATGAGTGCGCTGAGGCTCGCCTCCGAGACCACGCTGCCCGGCGCCAGCTGCAGCGTGACGATGAGTTCCTCGAGGCGCCGGTAGGCCTGCTCGTTAAGCGTCAGCCCCCCATCGCCGGGCACGGCCCCGCCTGCGTCCCCGAGTGGTGCCGGCGTTCCATCTCTGTTGGGTGCGCCGGTGGCAGAGCTGCGCCGGCCGGGGGTTCGGCGAGGATGGCTCGCAGGCAATTCGGTTTTTCGCATGAGCAGCCGAAGTGTATGAGGCGACGAGCGGAGCGCCCCTTCGTGCGTTCGCCTCGCGACGCCCCTGGCATACGGCGCCTGTCTTTCCGGGAAACCGCGTGCCTACGTCTTCAGAGGCTCTCGGTTGTCGAGCCTTCGCTCGTCCGCGACTCGGTCGTGTGAATCGAAGCACTCAGCATGGGAAGCGCGCGGACAGAAAGCGGTCAGAGGCTCCGAACCGCCAAAGCGTCAGCGACTGTTGTGGGGCGCAAGGCCGACCGCTGAGTTCGGCCAGGAGCCGACCCGGTGGCGGGCGGCAACTGCCTGGCGTCTTACGCAGACCCTGGTCGCGACGATCAGGTGCCAGACTTGTTCGGTGAGTCCGTATTCGGTGTGCCGTCTTCGCGCAGGTCCGTGTTCGGCTTGATCGCCGGTGAACCTGCGCCCCGGGACACATCGACACGTTCCTCGACATGACGCAAGAACTCGTCGACCTCCTCGGTCGAGTGTCGGGAAGGCTCGATGTGGGAGGGCTTTTCGGGTGTCGTAGTGATTCCTTCGGCGTGCCGGGGCGACTTTCGAGCGTGGCCCTCATGCGGTGGAAGCGTGGCTCCGTCAGGCTGAGATCACCGGGTAGGAAAACATCTTCAACGCGGCTGCGCCGGCAGTCCATTGCGCGCCGCGTGGATCGTTCCCTCAGCGCAGCCCGAAATAGCCGAGCACGAAGAGCACGATGACGACGGCACCGACGAGCCAGACGATTCGGTTCATGAAGGTTATCCTTTGATGTGGCGGAGTGCGTGAAAGCTAGGCAGCCCAGCGCACCTCGACCTTGCCTCACGCAAAGCACTCTAGGCCTTGTCAGACAGTTGCTCTGTGCGTTGGCGAACGGGTCCCAGCCAACTGCCATCGGGTCTCGTCCGGTTGGCGGCCATGAATCGATCGCCAATGTCGGCTTTGCCGCCGGTAGTTTCAGGTGGGTAGCCGGCAGCTCAGGGTCGATAGCGCGAGGTCAGGCCGGTCGGAAGCAGTCATCGACTGGGCGCTGAACGCCAAGAGCGAGGATTACGGCCGCTGTTCCATGGGAAGCCGGCGTTCCCGCGCCGCGCGGTTGCCCTGATCAGTGACGGCCTTGTCGCAGTCAGCGGACGATCGATCTGTAGAGGCGACAGACCGCAACCGCTGCGCTGCTGCCGCCCAGGCTGGCGTCGCGACGTGCGGCAGCGGGGACGAGCGGGCCGGTTCAAGCCGGCAGGAAGAAGTCGGGCAAGCAGCGCGGAGCGGCGGCGCGCTACAGTCGAGGCGACGAAGTGTAGCCAGCGAAGCGCTTGGTCTAGACCTGACGGTACTTTGGACGGTAAATCGCCGGTTCGAGCCCTTGGCTCCCTCGGCTATTGATCATTGAGTGGGAATGAGCCAAGATCGTCCCGCGGTGTTCCCGAAGAGCCGGTCGTGGTGACGGTCAAGTACCTCGCTGCCACTGCACGTTGAGCGGCCGGCGCAGGACGCTCACGATCGGACGGCATGAGCCCGCTCAGCATCACGTTCCGCGCGCGCAGTCGCCTATGCTTTCCTTGACATCCGTGCTGCCGTCCGTCAACGGTGAAACGACCCTTCGGCGTCTCGACCCCTCGGATCTGCGCGCCTTCCATGCCTACCGCAGCGATGGCGAACTCGCCAGATTCCAGGGTTGGGCGCCCATGGACGAGGACCAAGCTCGGCGGTTCCTGAGCGACATGCGTGCGGCCAGCTGCTTGATGCCCGGTCAGTGGACGCAGTTGGCGGTGGCTCAGTCGAGCACCGACGTGCTCCTCGGTGACCTTGGCTTGCACCTGTCCGACGACGCACGGATGGTCGAACTTGGCATCACGCTGTCGCAGGCGGCCCAGGGCAGGGGACATGCGCTTCGAGCCCTGCAGTCCTGCACCACGCTCTTGCGGACCCTGGATCATCGGCTCACTGTTCGCGCAGGCACTGACGCCCGCAACCAGCCATGCCGGCGCTTGCTTCTGAGTGCCGGCTTCAGTCTTGCCGGCACGCGCTTCGAACAGTACAAGGGCGAGTGGTGTGAAGAACTGACCTACGTGTTCCACCTGTAGGCGGCGCTCCTGCGCCACGGCCCCACTGCCTGTCTCCTCCGTCATTGCGTGGCATGGCCACAGTGGCGCATGGCTGATGAGATCGGCACTAAGCTGCAGCCGACAGATCGAGGAGGAATCGCGACATGGACCTGCAACTGACTGACAAGGTGGCCCTGGTGACAGGCAGCACGGCGGGTATCGGCTTTGCGATCGCGCACACGCTGGCGCGGGAGGGCGCGACCGTGATCGTCAACGGCCGGACGCAGGCTGCGGTGGATGAGGCGGTCAACCGCATCCGCACGGAGACCCAGGGAACGGTCGACGGCTTTGCAGGAGACCTCAGCCGCGCCGAGGCAGCCGAGGAACTCGTGCGACGCCACGCGGGCATCGACATCCTCGTCAACAACCTCGGCATCTTTGAAGCCAAGCCGTTCGAGGACATTCCCGATGATGACTGGCGGCGCTTCTTCGATGTCAACGTGCTGAGCGGGGTGCGCCTGGCGCGCCTCGTGCTCCCCGCGATGAAGCGGGCCAACTGGGGGCGCATCATCTTCATCTCCAGCGAGAGCGCGGTGCAGATTCCGACGGAGATGATTCACTACGGGATGACGAAGACCGCGCAACTTGCGGTGTCCCGCGGGCTGGCGGAATCCGTGGCGGGCACAGGCATCACCGTCAACAGCGTGCTTCCGGGACCGACAAGATCGCGTGGCGTCGGTGACTTCGTCGACGGCATGGCACGGTCCAGCGAGAAGAGCCCCCAGCAGGTCGAGGTGGAGTTTTTCGAGCATGTGCGCCCCACCTCGCTCATCCAGCGTTTCGCCACGCCGCAGGAGGTTGCCTCGCTCGTGGCCTATGTGGCCAGCCCACTGGCTTCCGCCACGACGGGCGCGGCCCTGCGCGTGGACGGGGGTGTCGTCAAGAGCGCCTTCTGACAGCGACGCGGTCACCACCGTTGGGCGCTCGCGCACAAGATCGCGCGGACTTGTCCAGGCGCAGCACCGGCATGCGCTCCTCGGTGGCCACCGCCAGCAGGCCGCACCAAGCACGTCCACGCGCTGATGGCCTGCCCGGGCACGGCCGATGGCTGGCGTCTACCGGGTGATGGTTGCGCGGATCTCCGCCGCATGACCGCGAGGTTCGTCTCCCAGCGCCCGCAACAGTGCCAGGATGGGCTCGTTGCCGGCCATGACGTAGCCGCGCAGCACCAGCAGTCCGTTGGCACGGGCGTGCATGGCCAGGCGGGTCAGCAGCGTGTGGCCGAGGCCCATGTGCTGCCAGTCGTCGGCAACGGCGACACCCACCTCGGCCTCGTCGCTTCGGAGATCTTCGCTGACCGCGTAGCGCGCTTCGGCGCACAGCTCAGGCAATCCGTCCGGGCCGTCGGCCAGCGCCACCAGCGCCACGTGCCGTGAGGCGACCTGTGTCGACAAGGTGCGTGCCATCGCGTCCGACAGGCCGTTCACCACGCCGTGGAAGCGCAGCAGCCGTGAGCGCGGCGAGAGTTCCGCGACGAAGCGCTGCAGCAACGCAGCATCGCGATGGTGTGCCGGGCGCAGCAGCACGCTTCGGCCATCGCGCAGCAGCACGCGCTCTCGGTAGCGGCTCCGCTGCCACGAGTCGCTGCAGCCGCCAGTCGGTTGGACACAGTCCATCGCAGGCCAACTGATCAAGCGCTGACGGCGCGCAGGCAAGGACATCGCGTTCATGGCTGCACCTTGCGATGGACGATGCCCAGCCAGCGCCGCAGCCTGCGCAGCGCCGTGGCGGCGTCGTGCTCGGGCAAGGGCAGCAGCCGCAGCGCCGCCTCACCGCCAAAGGTTCCGATCGTCAGCCCACCGTGGCACTGGAAGTCCCGCTCGCTGCCGGCGTCCACCTCCATGTCCGCTGGCACGCCGTCCTGCGTCACCCACAGCGTTCCCTGGTCGGCAAGCACGCGCACGGGCCGCGCCGCCACATGAAGACAATCGCCGCGGCCAAGGCGATGGCTGGTCATCGGTGCGCTGTTCATGGCATTCTCCGTTCGCATGGGAGCATGGGCTCCGGTTGAGTGCCATGGTCCATCGACTGGTCGTGCCGCTCAAACGATCTTTTGGAAGTGCTTGCATTCCTCCAACGCATGGCAAACCAACGCCTGCCTTCGCTGGATCGTCTGAAGGTCTTTGACGCTGCAGCACGCCAGCGCTCCTTCACGCGGGCGGCCGGGGAGTTGTTTCTCACGCAGTCGGCGGTGAGCCGACAGATTGCGGCGCTGGAGGACGAGCTGGGACTGGCGCTCTTCGTGCGCCGACACCGCGCACTCGACCTGACCGACGACGGCCGCCGCCTTGCCGCGGCGGTGGCCCAGGCGCTGGGCGTGCTGGAGACCACGGTGGCTCAACTGCGCGAGCCGCACAGCCGTGAGGTGCTGACGATCACCACCACGCCGGGGTTGGCATCGCTCTGGTTGATCCCGCGCCTGGCCAGCTTCACGCAAGCGCATCCGGGCGTCGACGTGCGCATCGACGCCTCGCACGACGTGCGTCCGATGGAGCGCGACGGCTACGACCTTGCCATTCGCTATGGGCGCAGCGGCGCCCTGGCCGGCACACCGCTGTTCGACGAGGTGCTGGTCCCGATGTGCGCGCCGGCGCTGCTCAAGCGTACGGGGGCGCCGTTGAAGTCCCCCGCCGACCTGCGGCACCACACATTGCTGCAGATCGGCAGTGCTTCTGCCGGGCACGGCATCCCTTCGGAATGGGCCAGCTGGCTGACAGCGGTGAATGCCGCCCACCTGGAGCCCGCCGCACTGCTGACCTTCAATACCTACGACACCGCCATCGCCGCCGCCGTGGCCGGCCAAGGCGTGGTGTTGGGCCGGCGGCCGATCACCGACCGGCTGCTGCGAAGCAAGGCCCTGGTCGCGCCGTTCGAAGGCCAGTGGTCGATGGAACACGGCTACTCGCTCGTGATGTCCGCGGCGGCACGGCGGCGGCCGGCGGCCCTGGCGCTGCACGACTGGCTGCTGCAACAGGCGCGTGCGAAAGAAGCCAGGTAGGGCCTGAGTGGCGCCTGCCTGCATGGCGGGACAGGCGACTCGGGACCTGACCCGATGGTGCGACAAGGCCTGCATTGCCAACGTGCATGCGTGCCGGGCCAGCGGGGGTGGCCCGAACGCATGGCGGCTGCAGGCGCAAGGACTCGACAGCGCGCCGCCGGAATAGGGAAGACGCGTTCGCCCTGGGCAGCTATGGTTTCTCCCTGCAGCATCGGCGCTTGCATCACCGCCATCGAAAGGATAACCATGGTCAACGTTGCCCTGTTCGTGCGCATGTAGGCCAAGCCTGGCAAGGAAAAGGAGGTCGAAGACTTCCTGCGCGGCGGTTTGCCGATCGTGCAGCAAGAGCCCGCGACGATCGCCTGGTTCGGCCTGCGCATCGGGCCCTCCACCTTCGGCATCTTCGATGCCTTCCCGGACGATGCCGGCCGCCAGGCCCATTTGTCGGGCCAGGTGGCCGCGGCGCTGTTCGCGAAGGCGCCCGAGCTGTTTTCACAAGCGCCGGTCATCGAAGAGATCGACGTGCTGGCCTCGAAATTGCCGCAGTGAAGGGGCGCGCATCCAACCAGCACGTGCTGCGACGCGGCCTCGATGCCGGCGAAGACCGACGCGAAGGTGGCCTTGCGCCGTGCGCGCCTTCATGACCGCCTGGAACCGTCATCATCGAACGCCGCAGCCGTCAGAAAGGCTCACGCCGCGGCCTTGTGTTCGACCTCTTGGACGATGCGCACTTCCTGGGTGGCGGGGTCGTACGACAGCATGGCATCGGCCCCCGGCTGCAGGTCGCCGTTGAGCAGCACGGTGGCCAGCCTGGATTCGACCTCGCTGCGCACCTTGCGCTTGAGCATGCGCGCGCCGAACTCGGGGTCGTAGCCGATCTCGGCCAGGTGATCGACCAGCGACTTGTCGAAGCTCAGGCGCAGGTCCTGCTGTTCCGCCGTCCGCGCCACCCGCTGCAGCTGCAGTTCCACGATGGAGCGGATCTGCTCGCGGCCCAGTGCATGGAACACCACCACCTCGTCGACCCGGTTCAGGAACTCGGGGCGGAAATGGTGGCGCAGCATCTCCATCAGGCGGTCGCGCAGTGCGGGATAGTCGAGCAGGTCGCGGTCCTTGGCCGTCAGGTTGCGCTGGATCACCTCGGAGCCGAGGTTGCTGGTGGCGATGATGACGGTGTTCGTGAAGTCGACCACGCGTCCCTTGCCGTCGGTCAGCCGGCCTTCGTCGAAGAGCTGCAGCAGGATGTTGTGCACCTCGCCGTGTGCCTTCTCGATCTCGTCGAGCAGCACCACGCAGTAGGGACGCCGGCGAACGCGTTCGGTGAGTTGCCCGCCTTCCTCGTAGCCCACGTACCCGGGCGGCGCGCCCACCAGCCGGGCCACCGTGTGGCGCTCCGCGTATTCGCTCATGTCGATGCGCACGAGCGCCTCCTCGCTGCCGAACACGGTGGCCGCCAGCGCCTTCGCGAGCTCGGTCTTGCCGACCCCGGTCGGCCCGAGGAACAGGAATGTTGCGGTCGGCTTGCCGGCTTCCTTCAGCCCCGCGCGGGCCAGGCGCACCGCCTGCGAGACCGCGTGCACGGCCTCCTCCTGGCCGACCACGCGCTCGCGCAGCCGGTCTTCCAGGTGCAGCAGCTTCTCGCGGTCCGCGGAGGTCAGCTCGGACACCGGGATGCCGCTGAGCGAGGCCACGATCTCGGCCACCTCCTGGGCGGTCACCACCTCGGAGCTGGTGCCACGCTGCTTCTTCCACTTCGTGGTCTCGTCGTCGAGCCGCTTCTGCTCGGTCTTGGCCCGACCCTCGAGCTCCTTGGCCTTGTCGTACTGGCGCGCCGCGCCGGCCGCGTCCTGCTCCTGGCGCAGGCGGCGGATGCCCTCTTCAATGTCGTGCATGGCCTTCGGCCGCGAGCTGGCGCGGATGCGAACCCGCGCCGCAGCCTGGTCAACCAGGTCGATGGCCTTGTCCGGCATGAAGCGTTGGGTGATGTAGCGGTCGGCCAGCTTCGCCGCCGCCGAGATCGCCTCCTCGGTGATCTTCACCTTGTGGTGGGCCTCGAAGCGGTCTCGCAGGCCGCGCAGGATCTCAACGGTTTCGTCCACGCTGGGCTGGGGCACGTTCACGGGCTGGAAGCGGCGCTCCAGCGCAGCGTCCTTCTCGATGTGCTTCTGGTATTCGTTCAGCGTGGTGGCGCCGATCAGGTGCAGCTCCCCGCGCGCCAGCGCCGGCTTGAAGGTGTTGGCGATGTCGAGCCCCCCTTCGCCGCCGCCTTGCCCGGCGCCGACGATGGTGTGCAGCTCGTCGATGAAGAGGATCAGCTCGTCCTGGTTGGCGATGACCTCGTCGAGCATCTGCTTGACGCGTTCCTCGAACTCCCCGCGGTACTTGGAGCCCGCGACCATGCTGTTGATGTTCAGCTCCACCAGCCGCTTGCCGCGCAGCACCTCCGGCACCTGCTCGTTGACGATGCGCTGCGCCAGGCCCTCGACGATGGCCGTCTTGCCGACGCCGGGTTCGCCGATCAGGACCGGGTTGTTCTTCTTGCGTCGCGCCAGCACCTCGATCGTCGTCTCGATCTCCTTGGCGCGACCGATGACCGGGTCGAGCTTGCCCTGACGTGCGAGCTCGGTCAGGTCGCGCGCGTGCTTGTCGAGGTTGGGCGTGCCGCTGCGCCTGGACACCTTGCCCTCCTCCGCGCCCTTGCCGACCACCTTCACCGTCTTCTGGCGCAGGGCCTCGCGCGTGAGCCCGAGCTTGCGCAGCGCGTCCCCCGCGAAGCCGTCCTCCTCCTCGACGAGGCCGATGAGCAGGTGCTCGGGCCCGACGTAGCTGTGGCCCAGCTCCCGCGAGGCGACCAGCGCGTTCTCGAGCGCGCTCTTTGCGCGCGGCGAGACGCCGATGCGCGGAGACTCGCCCTTGGCGGGCCGGTACTCGCCGCGCGGCGCGTTCTCGTCGATCTGCTGCTTCAAATCCGCGGCGTCCAGCTTGAAATCGCGCAGGATCTCCTGCACCACCTCGTGGCCGGCGAGTGCGTGCAGCAGGTGCTCGGTGTCCACCTCGTCGCGGCCGGACTCCACGGCCTTCTCGGCCGCGGCCTGCAGGCGGTCCAGCGCGGCCTGGTTCAGGAAGGACTGCAGGTCCACGGCTTCGCGCGAGCGCTGCCGGCGCGGCGGCAGGCGCCGCACCGTGCCGCCGGCCTGGTCGAACATGCCGGGCCAGTCGCTGCCAAGGAACTGCTTGAACAGGCCGCCGCCGAACAGCGACTCCAGTGGCGAGGCGGGCATGCGGTTCTGCCCCATCGCCTCTTGGTAGTGCTCGTCGCACAGCGCGATCTGTTCGGTGCGGCCGTTCTGCCGCATCGTGACCTGGGCGGTCGCCGGGCGGCCGCAGATTTCGCACTTGGCCATGTGAGGCTCCTGTGTGGTTGGTCTCTTGGGTCCGCCCGCGGTCAGCCCTTGGCGACCGTGACGGGCACATACAGGCTCGCGCCGTCGCGCGTGTCCTTCACCTTCAGCAGTGCCGTCCTTGCAGCGAGCAGCGTGGACAGTGGCGCATGCGCAAGATCCATGGCCCGGCTCCTCGGTGCGCCGCCATCGTCAGGCCGGCGCGGCGGACAGGCCTTCGAGCGCCTGCCGCAGCTGCGCTTCCTCCTCGTTGGACAGGGAGGTCTTCAGCACCTTGCCGCCGAACGACTTCAACTCCGGCAGCACCTTGTCGAAGTTCATCCGCCGGGCGAGGATGAAGAGACCGGAGGTGCCCGGGGAGAACTCGGTGGCCATGCGCTTGATGAAGTCGTCATCGATGCCGTAGTCGGCCAGTGCGGCCGACAGCGCACCGGTGCCCGCGCCGACCGCCACCCCGGCCGCGAACCCGATCAGCGGATTGAGGAACAACACGCCCACCAGCACGCCGAACAGCCCGCCCCAGGCGGCGCCGCTGGCCGCGCCGATGCCGGCCAGGTTCACCGCCTGCTTCAGGTGCACCTTGCCGCCGTGGTCGCGCACGACGACCACGGCATCCTCGAGTTCGACGACATATTCCTTCTGCAGTGCCTGCAGCTTGTTGAGGGCCTGGTCGGCCGTGTCCTCGCTCTGGAAGCTCACCACGATCAGGTCGCTCATGGTGTGCTCCTTCAGGCGCCGATGGTGATGCGGTTGTCGACCGACACGACCCCGGGCGCCCGCCAGGCGGCGCGTTCGGCCTCCTGGCGCTCGGCCCAGGCCCGCACCGTGCCCTTCAGCGTGACCTTGCCGCCGTCGACCTCGACGCTGATGCGCCCGGCGTCGGTCTGCGCGCTGCGCACCAGCGCCTGCTCGACCTGCTTCCTGATCTCGTCGGGCTGTGCCTTGGCTTGACGTCGATCAGGTTGCTGACGCCCTTCACGCCGGCCAGGCTGCGCACGGCACGCTCGGCCTCGTACTTCTTGTACTGCCAGTCGACCGTGCCCTTGAGCGTGATCCAGCCCTTGGAGACGGTCACATCGATCTTCTCCGGCACCAGCAGTGCATCCCATTGCAGGGCGCGCGCTGCGGCTGCGGCGATCTCGGGGTCGGGCCGCTCGCCGCCCGTGCTCAGGCGGACCTCGATGTCGTTGGCGACGGCCTTGACACCACGCACCCGGTGTGCGGCCTCTTCAGCACCCCAGCGCTTGGTGTAGGAGTCGACCCAGCCGGTCAGCGTCACGACGCCGTCCTTCACGGCCACGCCGATCTCCGGCGCCTGCACGCGGGGCTCCCACTTCAGCTCGCTCAGCACCTCGGACTGGATCTCGGCATCCGAGCGCAGTGTGGTGGCGATGGTCATGATCGGTTCCTTCTCAGGGCCCGCTTGGATGAGGTCGCAGCCGACCGCGGCGGGCGAGGGCGGGCGATGCGTTGTCGTCGAGTGAAGACTAGGGCCGCGCGCTACCGCAGTCTTGCAAGGACCTGCGCTGCCATGCCACAGGCCTGCGGTATCGGAAGTCGGTGCCGTGTCGAGACCTGTCGCAGGCCTGGGGCAGCTTGAGCAGCAATCGGGAATACCGGCGCCGTTGCGCTGCCTACGCTGGACCCGATCCAACAGGAGAGCGTGCATGCTGAAAGTCAATCCGGTTGCACGCGTCGACGACACGCCAGGCTTTCGTCGCATGTTCCGTGCAGGCCGCCTCACGGTCGGCATCTTCTTCCCCATCGAAACCTTCAAGGGCGACGAGCCCTCGATGCGCGACCAGGAGCGCCTGGCGCAGCGCGCCGAGGCCCTCGGCTACGCCGCCCTGTGGGTGCGTGACGTGCCGCTGCGCGATCCGAGCTTCGGTGACCTCGGCCAGGTCCACGACCCGTGGGTCTACCTCGGCTGGATGGCGGCGCACACACGAACGATTGCGCTGGCCACCGGCTCCATCGTGCTGCCCTTGCGGCATCCGCTGCATGTGGCCAAGGCGGCGGCCTCGGTCGACCAGCTGTCGGGCGGCCGGCTGGTGCTCGGCGTGGCTTCCGGCGACCGGCCGGTAGAGTTTCCGGCCTTCGGGGTCGACATCGAGCAGCGTGCCGCCCTGTTCCGCGAGTACTTCGGCGTGATCCGCGACGTGCTGGAGCGCGAATACCCCAGCTTGGATTCGACGGCCGGTGTGCTCACCGGGCACGCCGACCTCGTGCCCAAGCCGCTCGGGCGCCTGCCGATGTTCGTCACCGGCAACAGCGGGCAGCCGCTGCCGTGGATCGCTGCGCATGCCGATGGCTGGGTCACCTATCCCCGCGGCATCGAGCTCCAGGCCGCGGCGGCGGCGCGCTGGCGCGGTGACGTCCAGGCCGCCAGCCCGGGCGCCTTCAAGCCCTTCGTGCAATCGCTGTACGTCGACCTTGCCGACGATCCGGACCTGCCGCCCAAGCCCATCCACCTCGGCTTCCGGGCGGGGTGGCACTTCCTGCTGCGCTTCCTCGACGCGCTGCGCGTCGTCGGCGTCAACCACGTCATCCTCAACGTCAAGTACGGCACACGGCCAGCGTCCGAGGTGCTCGAGGAGATCGGCACCGAGGTGCTGCCGCTGCTGTCCGACGTGCAGGGCGACGAGCCTGCCGCCGCCGAGCTGGAGCCGGACGATGTCGAAGTCGACGACGCGCTCGTGCCGCCGCGTTGAGCGCCTGAGGCGGCACGGAGCGCCGCGTGCCGACGCGCTGGCTGTTCGTCTGCATCGGCGGCGATCCGCAGACCCAGTGG
>OFDN01001230.1_pt1 | contig 17542 bp, 21 predicted proteins | sample 1520971 | NCBI WGS metagenome assembly OFDN01 (sample SAMEA94257418, study PRJEB24077) | hot springs metagenome | biome: Aquatic biome; feature: Geographical feature; material: Water | place: India | collected 2012-06-12 | depth 5 m
TTCGCCGCGCGCCGGGGTCGGCGCCGGGGCCGGCGGGGCGGCGGCGCGCGCGGGCGAATCCATCACCTTGCGCCCCTCGCCCTCGATCACCATCCGCAGCGGATCGGCCGCGGAGATCATCGCCACGCTGCCCGGACGGATCATCTCCACCGCGCCGCCGTCGAGCGTCGCGGTCTCCACCGCGCCCTCGGTGACCTGGAGGCTGGCGCCCTCGCGGGTCACGGTGATCACGAAGGTCGTGCCCTTCACCACCGCCGCCAGATAGGGGGTCTCCACCCCGAAATGCGGATTGGGCTGCTTGCCGATGTTGAACAGCGCACTGCCGTAGTCCTGGAGAATCTGGACGATCCCGCGCTCGCGCTCGGCCGGGGCGATCCGCAGCTGCGCGTTCTGGCGCATGGTCACGAATTCCTTGCCGCGCACCAGCACCGCCGAAGCGCGCGCAGCAGTGCGCACCATGGCGCCGGGGGCGAGCGGCGTGCCGACCCGGGCGGGGCGCGTCCCCTGCGAATCGATCACCGTGACGACGCCCTTGGCTTCGGACACGGTCCACGCTCCGCTCTGCGCAAGCGCAGGCGCGCCGCTGAACAGCAGCAGCAGGAAGGGCAGAATCAGGCGTTGCACAAGGCGCATAAGCTTCTCCGATCATGGGTGTTAGCCGGAGACCTCGGGATATCGCGTTACCGCCCGTGGTTAAGAAAGCCTGAGGCTGAGACTTGGTTAACCTTTGAAACGTAGAGAAAAGGCTTGTCTCGGGATGACGGGGGTTTCGCAATCTTGCGAAGGGTTAAACTCTGGGCCTGCGCAATCACGGCGCTGGCGGCGGGGCCGCTGGCGGGGCAGGACGTGCTCGATCGCACCAACCCCCAGACGCAGGCCAACCGCGACGAGCAGGCCCTGCCCGCCGACGACCAGGTGCGAATCGAGGTGCTGCCGGTGCTCGACGCCCCGCTCGCGGCGGCGGGCGGCCCGGTCCTCGATGTCGGCGCGATCGTGGTCGACGGCCTCGTGGCGATGCGGCAGGCCGATTTTGCTTCCGTGGTCGAACCCTTCGCCGGACGCCCGCTCGATCGCGCCGAACTCGGCCGCCTGACCGACGCGATCGCCGCTCGCGCGCGCGCCGAGGGCTATGTCCTCGCGACCGCCTGGATCCCCGAACAGCGTCTGGTGGGCGGCATGCTGCGGGTGCGGATCGAGGAGGGCCGGATCGACGCCGTGCGGGTCGAGGGCTCGGATGATCCCGCGATCCGCCGCCAGCTCCAGCGCCTCGCAGATGGCCGCCCGGTCACCCTCGCCGCGCTCCAGCGCGAGGTGCTGCTGGCCGATGACCTGCCGGGGGTGTGGATCCGCACGACCCGCTTCGAGCGCGAGGGGGAGCGCCGCATTCTCGTCGTCGACGCACGGCGCAACGATTTTGGCGGGAGCGTGATCGCCAGCACCGACGGCACCAAGCCGCTGGGGCCGTTCCGGGCACGGATCGAGCTTGACGCCAACGGGTTGATCTCACCGCGCGACCGGGTCGACCTCAGTTTCTCGTCCACCCCGTTCGAGCCCGAGGAACTCGCCTTCTTCAGCGCGCGCTACAGCGTGGTGATCAACGATTCCGGCACCACCGTGGGCGCCTTCGGCTCCTATTCGCGCACCGAACCCGGTGCCTATCTGGCGAACCGCGAACTTGTCGGCGAGGCCATCCAGGGCGGCATCCGCATCCGCCACCCGCTGCTGCGCGGGCAGAAGCGCAGCCTGTGGCTCGAAGCGAGCGCGGAGTTGCAGGATCTCGCGCAGGACAGCTTCGGCCAGCCCGCCCGCCACGACCGGATCGCGCTCGTGCGGCTCGGGTTCTATGGCTTCGGGCCGCTCGCCGGGGGCAACCTGCAGGGCCGCGCGACGGTGAGCCAGGGCATCCCCACATTCGGCGCGACGCCGACCGGCAGCCCGCTCGCCTCGCGCCTTGATGCGGCGCCCGATTTCACCACGCTCGGATGGTGGCTCAACTGGCGGCGCGGGATCGCCCCGCGCGTCAGCCTCCAGCTGTCGAGCGTCGGCCAGCTGTCCACCGCCCCGCTCCTGATCGGCGAGAACTTCGCGCTGGGCGGAACGCAGTTCCTGCGCGGCTACGACTTTGCGCAAGCTGTCGGCGATCAGGGCGTCGCGGGCCTTGCCGAGCTCCGCTACGACTGGCCGCGCGCGCTGGGCGCGGTGCGCAATGTGCAGCTCTATGCCTTTGCCGACGCGGGCACCGCCTCGAACCTTGCCGCCGGGCGCGGCGGGGGCACGCTGGCATCGAGCGGCGCGGGGCTCCGGACCGACATCACCCGCGACCTCGATCTCGATTTCGAAGTGGCGGTGCCGCTCACCGAAGACCGCTACGACACCGACGACAAGACGCCGCGGATCAACGTCAGGGTCAGCCAGTCGTTCTGAGGCTGGACGTCAGCGATCCTGCGGCGGGACGGCCAGCCATGCGGCGAAATCGGGGTAGAGTTCGGTCGCGGGCCAGGCCGGATTGCGCTCGACGTTCCAAGTGAGGTGAACCTGCGCGAAGGTGCCGTCATCGAGCAGGAACAGGACATCGTCACGCCCCGCGCGCCGCCCGAGCGCTGTTACCGTGCGACCCGCGAGGATGTGGTCGCGCGGCAGCTCGCGGGCGAGTTCGCGCTCCAGCCCGCGGGCCTGCTCCGGATCGTCTATGCCGTGCCAGTCGGCGTCCCACGGATAGGCGGCGGACACGGCTTCAGCCCTTGTGCTTCTCGAGCTCGTCGCCGGTCACGGTCACGACATGCAGCAGGTTGGTCGCCCCGGGCGTTCCGAAGGGCACGCCGGCGAGCACGATCAGCTTGGCCCCGGCGCTCGCAAGGCTGTGGCGCAGCGCCATGCGCTTGCCCTTGCCGATCATCTCCTCGAAGCTGCCGATGTCCTTGGTCGCCACCGCATGCGCGCCCCACAGCAGCGCGACGCGGCGCGCGGTGCGGATCGAGGGGGTGAGCACCAGCATCGGCGTCGCCGGACGTTCGCGCGCCACCCGCCGCGCGGTCGAACCTGAGGTGGTGAAGACGGTGATCGCGCTGATCGGCACGGTGTCGGCGATGGTCATGCAGGCATGCGCCAGCGCGTCCGAGGTGGTCGCATCGGGCGGGGTCTCGAGGAAGCGCACGCGCGCCTTGTAACCCTCGTCGCGTTCGACCTGCGCCGCGATCCGGTCCATCATCGCGACCGATTCCTCGGGCCACTGCCCGGCCGCGCTCTCGGCCGAGAGCATCACCGCATCGGCCCCGTCATAGACAGCGTTGGCGACATCGGAGACCTCGGCGCGGGTCGGCGAGGGGCTCTCGATCATGCTTTCGAGCATCTGCGTCGCCACGATCACCGGCTTGCCCGCGCGCCGCGCGGCGTTGACGATGCGCTTCTGGAGCGGCGGCACCTCGTAGGGCTCGAGCTCGACGCCCAGATCGCCGCGCGCGACCATGATGCCGTCGGCCAGCTCGATGATCGATTCGATCCGGTCGACCGCCTTGGGCTTCTCGATCTTGGCGCAGATCGCGGTGCCGTGTGTGCCGATCAGCTTCCTCGCCTCGGCGATGTCCTCGGGCCGCTGCACGAAGGAGAGCGCGATCCAGTCCGCCCCCTGATCGGTGGCGAAGGCAAGGTCGCGGCGGTCCTTCTCGGTCAGCGCGGGGATCGGTACCTCGGCATCGGGGACGTTCACCCCCTTGCGGTCGGAGATCACCCCGCCGACCTCGGCCGAACACAGGATGCGGCTGTCATCGGCTTCGAGCACCTTCAGCCGGATCTTGCCGTCATTGATCAGCAGCCGCTGGCCGCGTTCCATGATCCCGAACAGCTCGGGGTGCGGCAAGTGGACGCGGTTCTCGTCGCCCGGGGTCTCATCGCGGTCGAGCACGAAGTGGCCCGAATGGCGGATCACCGCCTGCCCGTCCTTGAACGCGCCGACGCGCAGCTTGGGCCCCTGCAAGTCGGCAAGGATCGCGATCGGGCGCGCGAACTGCTTTTCGAGCGCGCGGATCGCGGCGACCACCGGCTCGTGATCGGCGTGGCTGCCGTGGCTCATGTTGAGGCGGAAGGCATCGGCCCCGGCGCGCACCAGCCGCTCCAGCATCTCGGGCGAGCGGCTCGCGGGGCCGATGGTGGCGAGAATCTTGACCTTGCGGCCGCGCGGGTCGATCCGTCGTGACATTATTGGGTATCCCTCTTGGCCTGAGCCTATGGCACAGGCGCATTTCAACTCAAGGAAAAGCCGTGATGAATACCAATGCCGATCCGCTCGATACGTTGGACGACGCACAGGCCGCCGCCGCCTTCCGCCGGCTGGTGCGCCACCTGCGGCATCGCCACGATGCGCAGAACATCGAGCTGATGGGGCTCGCAGGCTTCTGCCGCAACTGCCTTGCCGACTGGATCCGCGAGGCGGGCTATCCGGGCGACAAGGAGGCGGCGCGCGAAGTGATCCACGGGATGCCCAGCGCCGAATGGAAGGCGACCCGCCAGACCCCCGCCACCGAGGAACAGCTCGCCCGCATGGCGGCCAGCGTGGCGAAGAACGCACAGGAATAATTTTCGCGGGCGGTTCAATCGCGGGCGGCGGCTGGCTATCGCTCCGGCCAACCGATTCTCACACACGATGGAGCCCCCCAATGGCCGAAACCGCCGACGACCGCCTGCGCCTCCTGATCGAGCGCATCGAACGCCTCGAGGAAGAAAAGAAGGGCATCGCCGACGATATCCGCGACGTCTACATGGAAGGCAAAGCGGTCGGCTATGACACCAAGATGATGCGACAACTGATCAAGCTTCGGAAGATGAAGCCTGAAGAACGTGCTGAGATGGAAATGCTGCTTGAAACCTACAAGGCAGCTTTGGGCATGACCTAGACCGGATCATCATCGCCGGTGATTAAAGAGCGATACACCCGCCAAGCTTCTTCATCGCCGGACTTCAGATCATTCAGCACTTCGCGAATACCCTCAACATGGTCGCGGGCGGCCGATAGGGTCGCCTGCATCATGTGCGTGGATTCTTCCAGAAACCAATGGAGGGCAGCCGCGCAGGTGTTCAGGTCACCGTCCGTCAGGTTCAGATCATCCAGCGACTTGGGATGTGTAATGCGGTTGCGGATGTCGATCGCCAACGTGAAATTCTGCCAGCCGGCGCCCGCAAAATCCATGCTCGTTGCAGGCGCAAGGCGCTGCCCGATTCTGGCACAAAGCCTGATCGCTGCGGGGAGCGTGAGAAACTTTGCCTGAGGTGACAAACGCCCGGTCTTATCGACGCTGTAAGCGATCTCGGAGAGCACTGTCCGCTCTGCATCCGACAACTCCTCGGTCGAAGTTGCGAGCGCACGAATATGCTCCCGAAAGCTCCAGACAGCCCCTTCGATGGCAGCAAAGCTGGTCCTGACGAAATCCCGCTTGGCGCCTTGACCCGGATCGGCCCGATGGGCGGCATCCGCGCGCACGACATCTGCAAGCAGCATTCGCATGAAGCTGGTTTGGACGTCTTGATGCATTCCCGCTTCGTAGGCAAAGCTAGACTGCCGGACAATTGGAGACTCGATCAATGGCATCCCCGTGGAGAGACGCGCGCAGCGTCATCGTCAGCACCACCCCGACCCTCGAGGGCCGGCCGATCCAGGAATATATGGGCATCGTAACCGGCGAGGTGATCGTCGGCGCGAACCTGTTCCGCGATCTGTTCGCCAACATCCGCGACATCGTCGGCGGGCGTTCGGGGAGCTACGAGCGCATCCTTGCCGATGCGCGCAACCAGGCGATCGAGGAATTGCAGTCCGAGGCCGCCGCGCGCGGGGCCAATGCGGTGGTGGGGATCGACCTCGACTACGAAGTGATCGGCGACACCGGTTCGATGCTGATGGTCTCGGCGAGCGGGACTGCGGTTCGGGTCTGAGCCCGTGGCGGCGCGGCCATTCACGTGGATCGAAAGCGATAATGTGCGGGGGGGCTATGTCGATCCCGTCCACAATCTGCGCCTGCTGGATTTTGGCGGACCGGATTACCTGGTGAAGATCAAAGTCCAGCCGCCGCCGGGTACGCCGCCTTCTCCTGATTGGCCCGCGCACTGCTACTTTGAGTGTTATCCGACCGGGTATGACGTGCCTGATGTCGAGAGGTTCACCATCAGTTGGGCACGGCTCCATCAGCACTTCAAGCGCGATTTTCCCGGACGCGCAGCCGAGTTTCTGGATTCGATCCTGCCGCTGCTCGACCCCGGCAATGGTCGGCTGATGCGGTACAATTATCGCAATGCGGTCTTCGATATGCCACCGTTGCTGCGGGCACGGCTGCTGGAATGCGGGCGCTATTCCGCTGCTGATGAGCGAGACCAAGCCGCGTATGGGTTGACCCCATGATCGAGACCCACCGCCTCTGCCCGGGCGACCTTGCGGGGTTCCGGGCCATGAACGCGGTCTTCGCCGCGGGCTTCGACGATCAGGAGACCTATGCGGACCGGCCCCCGGACGATGCCTGGGCGATGCGCTGGCTTGCCAATCCCAATCATATCGCGCTGCTGGCCGAGGCGGCTGGCGCCGCGCACGGGGCGATCGGCGCGCTCGCCGCCTATGTCCTGCCCAAGTTCGAACAGGCCCGCAGCGAGATCTACATCTACGACCTTGCGGTGCTGGAAAGCGCCCGGCGGCAGGGGGTGGCGACAGCCCTGATCGAGGCCCTGCGCGCCATCGCGCGCGATATCGGCGCGTGGACGATCTTCGTCCAGGCCGACATCGTCCCCGAGGACGAACCGGCGCGCCGCCTCTACCGCAAGCTCGCGAGCGGGGAGATCACCGCGCTGCATTTCGATATCGCGCCCTAGGCCAGCAGGTATCCGCCCGCGAGCACCAGCGCATTATACCCCGCGTGGCACGCCATCGCCGCCGCCAGTCCCGCGCGGGTCCGAATGAAGGCTAGCAGAAGCCCGCCCAGCACCTGCGGCAGCACCACGGCGAGGCCGAACGGGCTGGTGAGATCCGCGTAATTGCCGAGGTGGATCGCGCCGAACAGCAGCGCCTGTGCCCAGACGATGAAGCCGAAGTGGCGGATGAAAGCGGGCGGCACCTTGCGAGCCTGCTTGCGCTCGCGGGTCAGGCTCCATTGGACAAGGCCCGCCAGCGCCACGCCCGCCCCCGCCCATGCCAGCATCCGGGCGTGATCGGGCACCAGCGACACGCCCGCCAGCATCAGCGCCATCGCCGCAAAGCCGCAGGCCGCAAAGCGCAGGGCGGCGACGCGCCCGGTCAGCCAGCTGCGGAACACCAGTTCCTCGAGCAGCGGGGCGATCACCAGGAATGCGAGCGGGCTCGTCGCGAGACTGTCGGGATCGATGTCGGGGGCAGGCAGCACGCCGGCGCTCCGGCCCGCCAACCACAAAGGCGCGACCACCAGCGCGAACAGCACGAGGTGGACGAGAGCCGCCGCCAGCACCGCCGCCGCCCGCTCGCGGGCCGAGGCCAGCGGCTGACGTGCATGGTGCGGCCGCACCATGAAGCGCGCCGCCTCCGCCAGTCTCTCGCGAAAGACCAGCGCGCGCGCCCTTGCGTCCCCCGCGCCTGCCGGAGTAAGGCCCGCCCCCACGTCTCCAACATTTCCGGTGAAGTCGTCCAATGGCAGGCCATTCCAAGTTCAAGAACATCATGCACCGCAAGGGTGCGCAGGACAAGAAACGCGCGGCGATGTTCTCCAAGCTCAGCCGCGAGATCACCGTGGCGGCCAAGATGGGCATGCCCGATCCCGACATGAACCCGCGCCTGCGGCTCGCGGTGAACGCGGCGCGCGCGCAGTCGATGCCCAAGGACAACATCCAGCGCGCGATCGACAAGGCGGGCCAAGCGGGCGGCGAGGACTATGTCGAGATCCGCTACGAGGGCTATGGCCCGGGCGGGGTCGCGCTGATCGTCGAGGCGCTGACTGACAACCGCAACCGCACCGCCACCAATGTCCGCACCGCGTTCAGCAAGAACGGCGGGAACCTCGGTTCCGAAGGCTCGGTGTCGCATGGTTTCGAACGGCGCGGCCTGATCAAATATGCGGCTTCGGCAGGCGACGAGGAAAAGGTGCTCGAAGCTGCCATCGAGGCGGGCGCGGATGATGTGGAATCCTCCGAGGACGGCCACACCATCTGGACCGCCGCCGAAGACCTGCACGGCGTGGCGGGCGAGCTCGAAAAGGTGCTCGGCCCGGCGGACAACGTGAAGCTGGCGTGGAAGCCGGTGCTCAGCGTCGACGTCAACGAGGAAGTCGCCGGCACGCTGATGAAGCTGATCGACACGCTCGATGACGACGACGACGTGCAGACCGTCTGGGGCAATTACGAGATCTCGGACGCGGTGATGGAGAAGCTGGGCTGAAACTCTGGGAGTGGCTGCTGGCACTGACGCTGGGGGCTGCGTTCCTCCTCGCGATGCTGTGGCGCCTCGGCTTCATGGTCGGGCTTTAGTCGCGTGCTGATTCTCGGCCTCGATCCTTCGCTTTCATCCACCGGCTGGGGCGTGATCCGGGCCGAGGGAGCGCGCATCAGCCACATCGCCAACGGTCAGGTAAAGACCGACGCGGGCGCGCCAATGGCCGAGCGGCTGGCGGCGCTGCAAGCGGGGCTGGTCGAGGTGATCGCGGCGCACGCCCCCGAGCGCGCGGCGGCGGAGGAAATCTTCGTCAACAAGAACCCGCAATCGACCCTCAAGCTCGCGCAGGCGCGCGGCGCGGTGCTGGCGGCCTGCGGGGCGGCGGGGCTGGCCGTGAACGAACACGCCGCGCGGCTCGTCAAGAAGGCGGTCACCGGCACCGGCGGGGCGGAGAAGGCGCAGGTCGCGGCGATGGTCAAGGTGCTGCTTCCCGGCGTCGCCATCGCCGGGAGCGATGCGGCGGACGCGCTCGCGGTGGCGATTGCCGATGCGCACCTCGCCCCGCGCCATTGAACAGGAGACAGGCCATGATCCACCTCTACGGCATCCCCAATTGCGACACGGTCAAGAAGGCACGTTCGTGGCTCGACAAGCAGGGCCGCGCAGTCACCTTCCACGACTACAAGAAAGAGGGTGCCGACCCCGAAAGGCTCGCCGCGTGGATCGCGGCTGCGGGCCTTGATGCCGTGGTGAACCGCAAGGGCACCACCTTCCGCGCGCTCGAAGCATCGGACAAGGCCCGCGCCGACGACAGTCACACCGCCGTCGCATTGCTCGTCCAGCACCCGAGCATCATCAAGCGGCCGATCGTGGAACATGCCCACGGCGTGCTGATCGGTTTCAAGGAGGAAGAATGGTCCGCCGCCTTGCTGTGATAGCGCTCGCCCTGCTTGCCGCCGTGCCGGTGGCAGCGCAGGACAGCGACATGCTGATCATCGCCCATCGCGGCGCGAGCGCCGAACGGCCCGAGCACACGCTCGCCGCCTATGAACTGGCGATCGATCAGGGTGCGGATTATATCGAGCCCGATCTGGTGGCGACCAAGGATCTGGTGCTGGTCGCGCGCCACGAGAACGAGCTGTCAGGCACCACCGACGTTGCGCGCCGCGAGGAGTTCGAGGATCGCCGCCGCGAGAAGACCATCGAGGGCCGGCTGGTTTCAGGCTGGTTCGCCGAGGACTTCACCCTCGCCGAATTGCAGACCCTGCGCGCCAGGGAGCGCATCCCCGCGATCCGCCCCGGCAATGCGCGGTTCGACGGGCTCTGGCAGGTGCCGACCCTCGCCGAGATCGTGAAGCTGGTGCGCGCCAAGGAAGCCGAGACCGGGCGGCGGATCGGGCTCTACCCCGAACTGAAGCACCCTGGCTTCCTGCTCCAGAACGCCGGGATCGACCTTGTCGACCTGCTGCTGCGCGATTTCCGGGCGCTCGGCATCACCCCGGCCGACCCGGTGTTCATCCAGAGCTTCGAGATCGCCCCGCTCCAGCGCATGCGCAGCCGCGCGCCGGGCTTCCGCCAGGTTCTGCTGGTCGAGCCGCTGGGCGGCCCGGCGGACGAGCCTTCGCTGCGCTATGCCGATTTGGTAACGCCCACGGGCCTTGCCGAGGTGGCCAAGTATGCCGATGCGGTGGGGGCCTATGCGGGGATGATCCTCGGGCCCGACGGCACGCCGACTTCGCTCGTCGCCGATGCCCGGGCGGCAGGTCTCGCGGTGCATGCCTGGACGATCCGCCCGGAGAACGAGTTCCTCCCCCCGAGCTTGCGCACCGGCGATGACCCCAAGGGCAAGGGCTGCGGCGATGTAAAGCTGGCCGCGATGATGAAGGCGGCAGGCGTGGCGGGCGTGTTCAGCGACGGGCCGCTGAAGGGGCGCAGCTGCCCGGCGGACTAGCTGCGCGACTACGAATTCTTCATTAATTCAGTCTACTAACACCCCCAACAAAACTCTGGGGGTCGCACCATGAAACACGCATTGCTTCCGCTTGCGCTTGTCAGCCTGTCCGGCTGCGGCGCGCTGTTCGGCCCGCCGGCTACGCTCGAGGAAACGCTCGAGGATGCCGCACGCTTCTTCAACCGGCGCGGAACGGTGTCGCTGCCGTCCGAATTCGGCGATGCGCGGGTCGAGGCAAAGGTCGAGGGCAAGGACACCATCACCGTCAGCATCGTCGACGCGCCGACCGGCTACGACACGCTCGATCCCAACCTTGCGCGCAAGCTGCTGCGCGGCAAGCTGTGCGACATCTCGAGCGTGCGCCACATCTTCACGCGCGGCGGCAGGATCCGGGTCGAGATCATCTCGAACATCGGGGTCGAGGCGACCGCGTTCCAGCTCGCCCAGTGCTGAGGCCCTAAGCGCGCCGCGCGCTCAGGATGTAGTTGAGCGCCATGTCGTCCGACAGGTGCAGCCCCTTGCCCGGTCGCCACGCGATCCCGCGCTTCGCCGTCACCGTCAGGCCGACATCAGCGAGCAGCGCCTCCAATTCCTCAGGGGTGACGAAATCTTCCCAATGGTGGGTGCCGCGCGGCACGTAGCCCACCGCCTCGGCCGCGCCGACCAGTAGGACGCGCGAGGCGGCGGTGCGGTTCGGGGTGGACATCACCAGCAACCCGTCAGGCGCGAGCCGCGCGGCCACATCACGCAGGAACGCCGCCTTGTCGGCGACATGCTCGATGACTTCGACGCTCGTCACCAGATCGAAGGTGCCGATGTCGAGCCCCGCCACCTCGCCCGCCATGTAGCGGATGTCGAGCCCCACGCCCTCGGCATGGGCGCTTGCCGCCGCAACGTTCTTGGCCGCCGCATCGACTCCCGTCACCGCCGCGCCCAGCCGCGCCAGCGGCTCGCACAGCAGCCCCGCCCCGCAGCCGATATCGAGCGCGGCCTTGCCCGCCAGCGGCTTGGCCGCCCGTGCCGCTTCGGGCCAATGCGCATCGATCGCGTCGCGCACGAAGGCGAGGCGCACCGGGTTCACCTGATGGAGCGAGGCCATAGGCCCCTTGGGGTTCCACCAGTCGCGCGCCAGATTTGCGAAAAAATCTGCCTCTTCGGGGCGAATTGTAACATTCGGAATGTTTGCGTTTGCCATCATCCCACCCTAACAGCGCGCGCGAACACTCACCAGCAGGAGCTGACCCTTGGCCCGGATCGTGATGAAATTCGGCGGCACCTCGATGGCCGGGACGGAGCGGATCCGCCGCGTCGCCAATATCGTGCGTGCGCAGGCCGCGCGCGGCGATTCCGTCGCGGTGGTGGTCAGCGCGATGGCGGGCGAGACCGACCGGCTGGTCAATTTCTGCCGCGAGGCCAATCCGCTCTACGATCCGGCCGAATACGACGTGGTGGTCGCGAGCGGCGAGCAGGTGACGAGCGGGCTGCTGGCGCTCACCCTGCAGGCGCTGGGCTGCAAATCGCGCAGCTGGCTCGGCTGGCAGCTCCCCATCCACACCATCGAGGCCCACGCCAAGGCGCGGGTCGAGAGCATCGACGCCGAAGCCCTGATCGCCTCGATGGAAGCCGGCGAGATCGCAGTGATCCCGGGCTTTCAGGGGCTGTCGGAGGATGGCCGCGTCACGACTTTGGGGCGCGGCGGGTCGGACACCTCGGCGGTCGCGGTGGCGGCCGCAATCAAGGCCGACCGCTGCGACATCTACACCGATGTCGACGGCGTCTACACCACCGACCCGCGCATCGTCGCCAAGGCGAAGAAGCAGAAGGCGGTGACTTACGAGGAAATGCTCGAACTCGCCAGCGTCGGGGCCAAGGTGCTCCAGACCCGCTCGGTCGGCCTTGCCATGAAGGAAAAGGTGCGGGTGCAGGTATTGTCGAGCTTCATCGGCGAAGGCGCCCCGCCCGCCGACGATCTGCCCGGGACGATGATCGTCTCGGACGAGGAAATGGACGAATTGGTGGAGAAGGGCCTGATGGAACGCCAGCTTGTGACCGGCATCGCGCATGACAAGAACGAGGCCAAGGTGATCCTCACCCGCGTGCCCGACCGCCCCGGAGCGGTGGCCAACATCTTCGAGCCGCTCGCCGCGGCCTCGATCAACGTCGACATGATCATCCAGAACGTCGGGCGCGACAAGGGCGAGACCGACGTGACCTTCACCGTGCCGCAGTCCGATCTCGCCCGCGCCCAGGCGCTGCTGGAAGATCGCCGCGACGCGATCGGCTTCAACCGCATCATCACCGACAGCAAGATCGCCAAGATCTCGGTCGTCGGCGTGGGCATGAAGAGCCACGCGGGCGTCGCCTCGAGCATGTTCCGCGCGCTGTCCGACCGCGGCATCAACATCCAGGCGATCTCCACCAGCGAGATCAAGATCAGCGTGATGATCGACGAGGACGAGACCGAGCTTGCCGTGCGCGTGCTGCACACGGCTTACGGGCTCGACGCCAAGGACTGATGCGAAAGGGGATTGCGGCAGTGGGTTAGCTGAAAGATAGCCCGTTCCGTCCCCATTAACCATTTCGGGTGACTTCGCCTTAGCGTTTCTGACCAGAGGGTGTCCCGGCTCATTCCCGAGTCCGGAGCCCCCTGTGTCATGGCCATCAAGGCCCACCTCGATCAGCAGCCCGTTGCCGTCCCTGGCGAAGCCAACCAGCGTGGTGCCCCGCGCCGGGCGCTGCTGCTGGAGACCAGCGGCATCCCTGCCGGTGCCGATCCCGAAGGCCTCGCCGCGAATGTCACGATCCACAACATCTCGGCCGCGGGCCTGCTGCTCGAGACCGCGCTGGTGCTGGCCGAGGGCGAGCAGCTCGCGCTCGACCTGCCCGAGGCGGGCGCGGTGGTCGCCTCGGTGGTGTGGCGCTCGGAGCATCTCTACGGCTGCGCCTTCGCCGCCCCGCTGACAGCCGCCGCGCTTGCCGCGGCACAGCTCCAAGGCTTTGCCCCCGGCGTGCCGACCGGGCCGCTGGAGAGCGCGCCGCTGCCCGCTGGCGCTGCGTCCGGCGAAGGTCTCGGCACGCGGCTCAACCGGCTGCGGCGCGAGGCGGGGCTGACGCTTGCCGACGTCGCCGCCACGCTCGGGGTCAGCAAGCCGACGGTGTGGGCATGGGAGAAGGGCAAGGCCCGCCCGCTGCCCGAGCGCCTCGACGCGATCGCGGCTGCCCTCGGGGTCGAGGCCGAAGCGCTCGCCGCCGCTCCCGCCTCGCGCGAGGTCGAGGGCGTGATCGCCGAATGCCGCGCGCGCATCGCCGCGGCCTGCGGCACCGCGCCCGAAGCGGTCAGGATCATGATCGAGCTGTGACCCGCGTCTGAGTTCCCGCAGCTAGAAGCCCCTACCTACTGCGTCCAATACGTATTGGATGGGCTGCCCCGATGGAAAAATATGGTAAACGAAATCCGGAGGTGATTCGTTTTTTAGTCAAGTAAATTTACTTAGCTAAACAAATGAGGCTTTGTCTTCGGGAAAACAGGGGAATGTTTTCTTAAGTGTGACTTAATTTAGCTATAAAGTAAATCTGACTAAGAGCGAGTTGGCGAATTCATCGTTGGACCGCTGGGGCACTGTTGGAATGAAAATTGGTTTAAGCGAGGTCGAAGGCCATATTCTGCATGGTCTGCTGGAAGAATCGTCCGGCGATATCGTGATCAGGCTCGACCGCCACGGATTCATCGTTCATGCCTCGGCCAACATCGCCGAGCTGGGCTCGGATCTCACCGCGGCGCTGCTGCCGCCGCACATCACCGATCTGGCTGCTCGCGATCATGCCGCGGCACTCGGCGAGCATGTGACCCGCGCGCTTTCCAGCTGCGCGCATGCCGGCTGGATCGAGTTTCCGGTCGAGGCCTGCGCCGATCGCGGCACCGCCCGTGAGGCGCATTTCCCGCGCTGGTATGCGCTCAGTCTCAAGCCGATGTGCGATGCGCGCGGCACGCCCGACGGGGCGATGTGCCTGATGCGCTCGGTCCAGCAGTTGCGCAGTCTCGAGGGCGAGCTGCACGCCCGCGCGGTCACCGATCCGCTCACCGGCCTTGCCAACCGCACCGCCTTCTGCGCCAGCCTGCGGCGCCATCTCGCGCGCGGCGGCGGGCAGATGGTTGCGGTCTTCGCGGTCGACGGCATGCGCGCGCTGCTGCTGCGCTATGGCCAGCGCACCGCGGACGAGGTGCAGTGGGGCCTGGCCAAGTTCCTCGAGACGATGGCCCAGACGCTGACGGCGCCGGGGCACGAGCTGGCGCAGCTCGATGGCGAGCGCTTCGCGGTGCTGCTCCCCGACATGACCCCAAGGGCCGCGCGCGAATGGGCCGAGGATGTGATCGAGACCTTTGCCGGCCTCGCCGCCCCCGCCCCTACCACCAGCAGGCACAAGGCCCCGCAGCTGACCGCGAGCGCGGGTCTGGCGCGGGTCGAATGCACCGTCGACTGGACGCTGCGCGAGGCCGAGCTCGGCCTGGTGCTGGCGCGCGCGGGCGGCGGTCGGCAGGTGGCCGTGGCGGGGCATCGCCACGCGGCGTAATCCCAACTGGACTCATCTCGCGAGGCCGGTAAACCGCCTCCGATGAGCCACATTGCCACCATCCTGTTGCTCGGTTCGGGCGAGCTGGGACGCGAATTCGTGATTGCCGCCAAGCGCCTCGGGGCCCGGGTGATCGCCTGCGACAGCTATGACAACGCCCCCGCGATGCAGCTCGCGGACGCGCGCGAGGTCTTCTCCATGCTCGATGGCGAGGCGCTGCGGGCCGCGGTGATCCGCCACCAGCCCGACCTCGTCGTCCCCGAGATCGAGGCGATCCGCACCGAGGTGCTGGGCGAGCTCGAGCAGGAGGGCTTCCGCGTCGTCCCCTCGGCGCGCGCCGCGCAGCTCACCATGAACCGCGACGCGATCCGCGATCTGGCGGCGGGCGAGCTGGGGCTGGTAACCTCGCAATATGGCTATGCGGAGAGCTTCGCCGAGTGCGAAGCCATTGCCGCGCGTATCGGCTACCCGCTGGTGATGAAGCCGGTGATGTCCTCCTCGGGCAAGGGCCAGAGCAAGGTCGACACGCCCGAGGCCCTGGAGGCGGCGTGGGAGTATGCCGTCGCCAACATGCGCGGCGACAGGGCGCGGGTGATCTGCGAACAGTTCATCGCCTTCGACTACGAGATCACCCTGCTGACCGTCCGGCACAAGGACGGCATCTCCTTCTGCCCGCCGATCGGCCACCGCCAGGAACGCGGCGATTATCGCGAAAGCTGGCAGCCCGCCGCCATGTCCCCGGCCGCGCTCGCCGCAGCGCAAGGCATGGCCGCCAGGGTCGTCATGGCGCTGCAAGGCGACGGGCGCGGTTGGGGGCTCTACGGGGTGGAGTTCTTCGTGAAGGGCGAGGAGGTGATCTTCTCCGAATTGTCGCCCCGCCCGCATGACACCGGGATGGTGACGCTGGTCAGCCAGACCCTCACCGAATTCGACTTGCACGCCCGCGCGATCCTCGGGCTGCCGGTGCCCGAACGCATCGCCGCCACCCCTGCGGCCTCGGCGGTGATCCTCGCCGACCGCGAGAGCGAGCGCTTCGCTTTTGCAGGCCTCGCCGAGGCGCTGGCGCTGGGCGACACCGACGTGCGGATCTTCGGCAAGCCCGTCACCCGGCCTTGGCGCCGCATGGGGGTCGCGCTCGCCCGCGCGGGCGATGCCCCTGCGGCGGTGGAGCTCGCCAAGGCGGCGGCGGGGGCGGTGCGGATCGTCTACGACTGACGCGAAAAGGGCGGCCGCGCCCTCCCGCGCGGCCGCCCTCCGGCTGTGTCAGGCGACGATCAGAGCCCGGCGAACACCGCCAGCTTGGCCGACAGTGCCGCCACGCGGCGGGCATTGGCGGCGTCGAGCGCGAGTTCGACCTGCGGCGCGGTCGAGGCACGCACTTCGGCGACGCAGGCCTTGTGCGCGGTGATGCGCGCCAGATCGCGCGCACCGATGGTGCCGCACAGGCGGGTGGCGGCGCGGGTGATGCGCGCGTCGAGCGCCTTGCGCCCGGCCTCCCTGGTGAGATCGAGATCGCCGTAGGGCACGACAATGGTCGCCTCCTGGGCGAGAGCGGGGGTGGCGGCGGCGAGCGCCAGAGCGGGCAGGACAATGCGCATGAGCATGGCAGGGGTTCCTTTGCGTTGGTGTCCGTCAGAACTGTGCCAGCCGGAACAGGGGGAGAGGAGAGGCGCCCGGCTGACGCGCCGCCTCTGGCAGGGTTTGATTACACCTTGCGGTCGTTTGAAAGAAAGTTTCGTTATAGAGTAATCATAAGCCTGTCGTGCGACTGACTCGAAATCGCCACTTGTGCCATCCCCTTGTCTTGCAAGGGAATGCCGCAGGCGCTTGCGGCGCGCCGCGCCAGCGCCTAATCGCGCGGGCCATGGAAACCTATCCCAAGACCGCCGCGCTGATGGAGCGCGGCCGCCACTTCCTCGGCTGCGAGACCGCGATCCTGTGCGGCGCGATGAGCTGGGTGAGCGAGCGCAACCTCGTCGCCGCCATCTCCAACGCGGGCGGCTTCGGCGTGATCGCCTGCGGGGCGATGACGCCCGAGCTGCTCGACAGCGAGATCGCCGCGACCAAGGCGCTCACCGCCAAGCCCTTCGGCGTCAACCTCATCACCATGCACCCCGCGCTGTTCGATCTGATCGCGGTGTGCCGCAAGCACGGCGTCACCCATGTGGTGCTGGCGGGCGGCATCCCGCCAAAGGGTTCTGTCGAGGCGATCAAGGCGGACGATTCCGGGATCAAGGTGATCTGCTTCGCGCCCACCCTCGCGCTCGCCAAGAAGCTGCTGCGTTCCGGCGCGGATGCGCTGGTGATCGAGGGGATGGAGGCGGGCGGCCATATCGGCCCGGTTTCGACCTCCGTGCTGGCGCAGGAGATTCTGCCCGAACTCAGCCACGATCATCTGATCTTCGTCGCCGGCGGCATCGGCCGGGGCGAGGCGATTGCCAGCTACCTCGAAATGGGCGCGGCGGGCGTGCAACTCGGCACGCGCTTCGCCTGCGCGAGCGAGAGCATTGCCCACCCCGATTTCAAGAAGGCCTTCTTCCGCGCCTCAGCCCGCGAGGCGGTGGCGAGTGTGCAGGTCGACCCGCGCCTGCCGGTGATCCCGGTGCGCGCGCTCAAGAACAAGGGCACCGAGGAATTCACCGCCAAGC
>OFDN01001237.1_pt1 | contig 17504 bp, 14 predicted proteins | sample 1520971 | NCBI WGS metagenome assembly OFDN01 (sample SAMEA94257418, study PRJEB24077) | hot springs metagenome | biome: Aquatic biome; feature: Geographical feature; material: Water | place: India | collected 2012-06-12 | depth 5 m
CCAAAGCCCCGCCGCTCCGGCGGGGCTGTCCCAGGTGGCGGGCGCGGTCAGAGCGGGCGGAGCCGTGTCCGGGATCAGCGAGCAGCCGGCAAGCAGCGCGGCCATCAGAAGGGGGGCTGCGGTCCTGGAAAGCATCGGTCCTGGTCTCATTCGGAGGCGAGGGCGACGACGGGGTCGAGGTCGGCCGCCTTGCGGGCGGGGAGGTAGCCGAAGACGAGGCCGGTGGCGAAAGCGCAGCCGAAGGCCAGCAGCACCGGCCCCGGCGTCACCAGCACCGGCTTGCCGAAAGCGGCAAAGGCCCAGGTGACGGCGAGGCCGCCCGCGACCCCGACGGCGCCGCCCAGCGTGCAGATGGCCAGCGCCTCGCTGTTGAACTGGAGCATGATGTTGACTCGCCGCGCCCCGGTCGCCATGCGCACCCCGATCTCCCGCGTGCGCTCGGTGACGCTGACCAGCATGATGTTCATCACCCCGATGCCACCCACCAGCAGCGAGATGGCGGCAATGGAGCCGAGCAGCAGGGTCAGCGTGTTCTGCGTCTCGGTCGCCGTCTGAATGATGGAGGCCATGTTACGGATTTGGAAATCCTCCGCCCGGTGGCGCGCGATGAGGAGCTGGCGGATCTCCTCCTGCGTCTGGTCGATCCGCTCGACGTCCTCGACCTGCACGGTGATGGTGCGGACGTAGCGCTGGCCGAACAGCCGCAGGCTGCCGGTCGTCAGCGGCACATAGACGATGTCGTCCTGATCGTTTCCGCCGGGCGACGCTCCCTTGGCGCCCATGACCCCGATCACCTGGAAGGGGATGTTGTTGACCAGGATGTGGCGGCCCAGCGGGTCCTCCCCATTGGGGAAGAGGGCTCGGGCCACCGTCTGGCCGATCGCTGCGACGGGGGCGTAAGTCGCCACGTCCTCCGGCCCGAAGAAGACGCCGGACGCGACGGTCCAGTCCCGCGCCTTCGGGAAGTCGGATGTGGTGGCGTTCACCTGGGTCTGGTAGTCGCGGTTGCCGGTGCGCAGGGTCACATTGCCCGGATATTCCGGCACCGCGGCGCGGATGTTGGGCAGCTCGGCGATGGCCTCGGCGTCGGGCGCGACCAGTGTGGCCGTTACCCCGCCGCTCGGGCGCACATTGGGGGCGCCGGGCCGGATCAGCAGCAGGTTGGTGCCCATTGAGGAAATTCGGGTCAGCACCTCCTGCCGCGCACCGTTGCCGATGGCCAGCATCGCCACCACCGAGCCGACGCCGATGATGATGCCCAGCAATGTCAGCAGCGTCCGCAGCAGGTTGTTGCGCAGCGCGTGCAGCGCCATGCGACCGGCTTCCGCGACGTCGCGGGGATGCAGACGGCCGGCGCAGCGGCTGGGCAGCGGCCCCTCCGCCGCGCGCTCCGGCGCGGAGGCATCCTGCACCGTGTCGGAGACGATGTTGCCGTCCTTGATCTCGACGATCCGACGGGCCTGCTTCGCCACGTTGGGGTCGTGGGTGATCAGCAGCACCGTATGGCCCCGTGCGTTGAGGTCACGCAGCAGCGTCATCACCTCGGAGCCGCTGCGGCTGTCGAGAGCACCGGTCGGCTCGTCGGCGAGAATCACCGGGCCGCCGTTCATCAGCGCCCGCGCGATCGACACCCGCTGCTGCTGCCCGCCCGAAAGCTGGTTCGGCCGGTGGTCGAGCCGGTCGGCGAGGCCGAGTTGGCCCAGCAACTCCGTTGCCCGCGACACGCGCTTGTCGTGGGGCATGCCGGCGTAGATGGCCGGCATCTCCACATTCTCGACCGCGGTGGAGGAGGCCAGAAGGTTGTACTGCTGGAAGATGAAGCCGAACGCCTCCCGCCGCAGCACCGCACGCCGGTCGGCATCGAGCGTCGATACTTCCTCGCTATTGAACAGGTAGCTGCCGCCGGTTGGGCGATCGAGCAGGCCGATCAGGTTCATCAGGGTGGATTTGCCGGACCCCGAGACGCCCATGATCGCCACGAACTCGCCGGGAAAGATGTCCAAGGAGACGCCGTGCAGCACCGGCACCTCCAGTGTCCCGCGCTGGAAGGACTTGGTGACGCCGCGCAGCGCGATGATGGGAGTGGGCTGGTCGTTCATACTCGTCCGGCCGGAGGACGCCGGAAGCGGGACGAGCCGTTCGATGTCGCCGTCCATGTTCAGAACCTCGGCCCGAAGTTCGGCGGACCGCCGGGTCCACGGTTGCTTTGCGCCATCGCCGCTGCCGGCGTGTCGATGACCACCTCATCGCCCGGCTGCAGGCCGCTGCGCACCTCCGCCATCACCCGGTTGCTGGCTCCGATCACCACCCGCCGCTCGACCGGCTGGCCGTTCTCCAGAACCCGCGCGATGAAAGCGGTGGCCTCGCCGTCCGACGGGCGTGGACCGCGCTGTCCTCCCTCCCTCCGGCCCTCACCGGGTAGGCGTTGACCGGCACCACCGGCGTTGGGTCCGGACGGGGCACCCGCCGGCCGTTCACCACGGACCGAGGCCGGCTTCAAGGCGGCCATCGGCACCAGAGGCACGTCCTTCGCCTGCGCCACCTGGAAGAAGACCTGGGCGCTCATTTGCGGCAGCAGGTCGAGTTCGGGATTCTCGACCTCGAACAGCGAGGCGTAGAGAACGACGTTGTTCACCACCTCGGGCGTAGGAAGGATTTGGCGCAGCTTGCCGAAACGGCGGCGGTCGGGCCGGCCCAGAGTGGTGAACCAGGCGGGCATGCCCACCTTCAGCTTCGGCACATCCGCCTCCGACACCTGGGTGCGGACGGTCATGATGTCCAATTCGGCGATGCGCAGGATGATCGGCGCCTGCTGGTTGGCGTTCAGCGTCTGGCCCTGGCGGGCGGTGATATCCACCACGATGCCAGCCATGGGCGCGTAGATCTTGGTGTAGCTGAGGTTGGCCTGATCGCCACGGAGGGTGGATTCGGTCTGCTGGATCTGCGCCTCAAGCGCCATGATCTGCGCCGCCAGGGTCTTGCGTTGAGCGTCGGCGGTGTCGAACGCCTCCTGGCTGGTGGCGCGTTCGGCCAACAGGCGCCGTTGCCGCTCGAACTGCTTCTCGGCCAGCTCCTGCTGGACCGTCCGTTCCTTGACCTGGGCGCGCAAAGCCAGAAGCTGGGCCTGATCGGCGGCGACGCGGGATTCGTAGACGGTCGGGTCGATCTGCGCCAGAAGCTGGCCTTGATCGACCTTCGCCCCAAACTCAACGAAGATTTTCTTGAGCTGCCCGGAGACCTGGGTACCGACATCCACGTAGTTGCGCGGCTGCAGCGTGCCCACGGCCGAGACCGTGTCCTCCACACTTCCGACAGCAACCGTGTGGGTGCGGAACGGAGGTGGGGTATCGGCCTTGGCGGCCACGAACCACCACCAGCCGCCGCCCGCCGCCACGGCCACCGCGACCACCGCCAACAGAACCCGCTTCATCATCCTGCCGAGGCCTTCAGTTGCAAACGACTGTCACCCGCAATAAACTCGGATGAGTGTCCGCCGGCAAGGTTGCTAGTTCGTGTCCGGGTAGTGGGAAATGTGTAACGGAGTGTAACCGGACCGGCACAGGCGCAAAAGCGCCTGGATTCACCGATACTTCACGATCACCCACACAGCATGGACGATGCCGGGCACGTATCCCAGCAACGTCAGAAGGATGTTGATCCAGAACTGCAGGCCGAAGCCGACCTGAAGGAAGACGCCGAGCGGCGGCAGCAGGATCGCCAGAATGATGCGAAGGATGTCCATGGTGCGCCCGCTCCCTGCCGTTGCCGTCATGGCATGGGAAACGGCGTCGCGGCGAGGCTGTTCCCGCGATGCCACACGACCGGTGAACGCTTGGCACCCTTGCGCCATGAGCCGGTGACGTGCGTGTTGCGATGCACTATGTTTGGAGTATGTGGGCCATATAACACAGCCCCTCTGGGAATTTCGGAATTTAGACAGATCCGGCCTGTATGAACGGTTGAAAGGATGCCATGAGCTCTCTCGCCCGCGAACGCGTTCTGCGCGTGCATCACTGGACTGACACGCTGTTCAGCTTCACCACCACGCGTGATCCGTCGTTCCGTTTTACGAACGGTCAGTTCGCCATGATCGGGCTGGAGGTGAACGGCCGTCCCCTGCTGCGCGCCTACAGCATGGTCAGCGCCAACTACGAGGAACAGCTGGAATTCCTCAGCATCAAGGTTCAGGACGGGCCACTTACGTCGCGCCTACAGCATATCCGGGAAGGCGACGAGATCATCGTCGGGCGCAAGCCGACCGGTACGCTGCTGGCCGACAACCTGATCCCCGGCAAGCACCTGTATCTGCTCGGGACCGGCACGGGCCTCGCCCCCTTCATGAGCATCATCAAAGATCCCGACGTCTACGATCGTTACGAGAAGATCATCCTCGTCCACGGCTGCCGCTTCGTGTCGGAGCTGGCCTACCGTGAGGAGATCACCGGCTCGCTGCGCGACAACGAGTTCTTCGGCGATCTGGTCCGCGAGAAGCTGATCTACTACCCGACGGTGACGCGTGAGCCGTTCGAGAACCAAGGTCGCATCACCGACCTGCTCGAATCGGGCAAGCTGTGCCGGGACATTGGCCTGCCGGCTCTGGATCGCGAGAACGACCGGGTCATGCTGTGCGGCAGCCCGGCGATGCTGACCGACACCGTGGCGCTGCTGGAAGCCCGCGGCTTCGAGGAGGGCAGCCACAACACGCCGGGCCATTACGTCATCGAAAAGGCCTTCGTGGAGCGGTGATCATCGCCGCTCCATAACGGGAGGGTGCAGACGATGGACGGGTCTTTGCCAGCGGTGTTCGTGTCCCACGGCTCACCGATGCTGGTGATCGAGGATGGGGCGGCGCACCGATTCCTGAGAGGTTACGGCGCGCAGCTCGACCGGCCCAAGGCCGTGCTGGCGGTGTCCGCCCATTGGGAGACGCCGGCGCCGCTTGCCTCCACCGCCGTGCGGCCGGACACGATCCACGATTTCGGCGGCTTCGCGCGTGAACTCTACGCCATGCGCTACCCCGCCCCCGGAGCGCCGGAGGTGGCAGAGCGCGCGGCGGAACTGCTGACCGCGGCCGGCATTCCCGCCGGCACGGACCCCCGCCGTGGCCTCGACCATGGGGCTTGGGTGCCCCTCACCCTGCTCTATCCCGACGCCGACATCCCGGTGACGCAGCTCTCCATCCAGCCGCATCTGGGGCCGGAACATCACTGGCGGGTCGGACAGGCGCTGCGGCCGTTGCGCGATGACGGTGTGCTGATCCTCGCCACAGGGGCCATCACCCACAATCTGCGCGAATTCTTCGGCCGCGGCCTGGATTCCGGAGCGCCGGACTGGGTGACCGGTTTCGCCGACTGGATCGCCGATGCGGTGGCAACGGGGCGTACGGACGATCTGCTCGATTACCGCCGGCTGGCGCCGCACGCCGTGCGCAACCACCCGACCGATGAGCATCTGCTGCCGCTGTTCGTGGCTGCGGGCGCGGGTTCCGAGGGGCATGTCGGTGCACCCCTCCACCGAAGCCACACGTACGGTGTGCTCGCCATGGACGCGTACGCCTTCGCCTGAGACGGCCTTCAGCGGGAACGCCCGCGCCCGCCGCCTGTTGCCCGACCGTTGACCCGACCCTGAACGGGTGCCCGTCACGAGGAGAGCGACATGACCGATGCGAAGGGGGCCGACACGGACAAGGCCGATCACGCCCAAGGCGTCGATGTGGAAGCGCTGGAAGACACATTGGAGGAGGTCGTCGAGACGCTCGATCTTGCCGAGAGGGCAGCGGGTTTCGTGGAAGCGACGGCTGACGACGCGTACGCCCGCAGCCGCGCCGCGCAGATCCGCCGGCAGGCCGAAGCCATGCTGGACGCCGCCGAGGAAAGCGGCACTCTGCGCCCGGCCGACGACGACGCCTCAGCCGGCACGCCCGGCACCCTGCATTGACGCCGCAGCCGGCCGCGCCTCACCCGCCCCGCGCAGACAGCGCGCGGGTGGCCAGCGCCGTGGCGGACGCGCGGTTTCCCACGCCGAGCTTGGCAAAAACCTGTTCCAGATGTTTGTTCACGGTGCGCGGGCTAATGCCGAGGATGGTGCTGATCTCGCGGTTGGACTTGCCGCGGGCGATCCACAGCAACACATCCGCCTCGCGAGCGGTCAGGGCGAAGGCCTGTTTCAGGATCGCTTCGTCCTGACCAGTCGCGGGCTCGCTCAGCCGGTACAGATATTCACCCGCCTTGCCGGGGCTTAGGTAGGTGAACTCCAGCCGATGCCGCTCGTCGCCCTGCCCCACCTCAAGGGTGAATGCCGGCGTGGCCGGATCTGGGTTGCGGCGAAGCCGAATCAGCCCCTCGGCGAGTTCCTTGGCCTCTGCCCCGTCGCCGCTGTGCGCCAAGGCTCCCAACAGCCGTTCGGCCTGCGGCGTGCACCACATCACCCGCCCTTGATCGGTCGCCGCCAGCAGGAAGCGCCCCGTGGCGTCCAGCGCCACCCGCGCGCCATATGCGATGCGTGCGTTGGCGAGATGCACCCGGATGCGGGCGATCAGCTCGTTGACGGCGATGGGTTTGGTTACGTAATCGACACCGCCGGCCTCCAGCCCTTGGACAACATGCTCGGTCTCCGCGAGACCGGTCATGAAGATGACCGGCAGATGCGACAAGTGCGGCTGTTGCTTGACCCGCCGGCAGGTTTCGAAACCGTCCATGCCCGGCATCATGGCATCCATCAGGATCAGGTCCGGCGTGATCTGGTCCAGAAGGTCGAGCGCGCTTTCGCCGTCGGTGGCGACCAGCACGGTCAGTTCGGCTTTTTCGATCGTCTCGGTGAGAAAGCCAAGCGTCTCCGGGGTGTCATCGACCACCAGGATCATGTCGCGCCGCTTCATCCACCGTCCCCCGTATCGGCACCGACCGGTCAACGCCAACCGGCCAGCGCCGACCGGTCAATGCCCGCCACCCCGCGAGATGTCCAACAGCTTCATATAGCCTTTCATGTTGAAGGCGCGCAGCAATTCGCGCAACCGCGCGACGAATGGCCCGTTCGCCGGATCCTCCGCCTCCACCTCCGCGAGCCGCGCCTCGATGCCGCGCACGTAGCCGATGCGGCCGAGCTGGCGAAGATCATCGAGATGGCGGGCGACACCCGGCGGAATGGCGTCGCCGTCCACCGGTGCGGTGGATGAGGGCACCGCTTCGGCGGCGGCTGGCGGGCGCTCAGCCTCCCGCAGCCATTCCAGCCCCATGAGCGATTCGATGCGGTCAAGCAGGGCCCGCAGCTCGATCGGCTTGGCGAGGAAAGCGTCATGCGGTGCCGCTCCTCCGGCCGGGCCCTGCTGCTCGTAGGCGTTGGCCGACACCATCAGGATTCGCAAGGCGTCGCCGGACCGGGCGCGGATGGCGGCCGCCACGTCCCACCCGCTCTCGCCGGGCATGGAGATGTCGAGGATCACCAGGTCCGGCCGGAGCTCCTCCGCCGCCTTCAGACAGGACGCGCCGTCCGAAACGGCGGTGAGCAGGAAGCCCAGCGGCCGCAGGATGTCGCTCATCAGCGTGACGTGCACGGGGTTGTCGTCGGCCAGCAGCACCGTGATGCGCGGCCCGGCATAGCCGGTGACCCGGCCACGGTCCAGCGGCTCGTCGCCGGTGTGCAGCGCTTCCGACAGCAGCAGCCGCACGCGGAAGCTGCTGCCCCGGCCCGCCTCGCTGTCCACGGAGATGTCACCGCCCATGATGCGGGTCAGAAGACGGGTGAAGGTGAGCCCGAGACCAGTGCCGGAGATACCCTTGATCGCTGCCCCTTTGCCCCGCTCGAACGCCTCGAACACCCGCTCGCGGTCCTCCTCGGGAATGCCGATGCCGGTGTCGGCCACCTCGAACTCCGCCACTTGACTGCGGTAGCGCACGGTGAAGGAGACATGTCCACGCTCGGTATACTTGACAGCGTTTGACAGCAGATTGATGAGGATCTGCCGAAGGATCTTGGCGTCGGTGTTGACGTAGGGCGGCAGGTTGGCGGCGCGGGCGTAGCGGAACTCCAGCCCCTTGTTGGCCGCCTGGATGCGGAACATGTCGACGAGCTGGTCCAGGACATCGCCAAGCCGCACTTTCTCGCGGTTCAGCCGGCGCACCCCCGACTCGATCTTGGAGATGTCGAGCAGCCCGTCGATCAGGTTCGACAGGTGGTCGGCGCTGCGGCGGATCACCTTCACCGCATCCTGCGGCCGCTCGGCCGCCCCGTGCTCCATGAGCTGCGCATAACCGGAAATGGCGTTCAGTGGCGCGCGGATCTCGTGGCTCAGGCCGATGATGTAGCGGCTCTTGGCGGCGTTAGCGCTCTCCGCCGCCTCCTTGGCCTTCTGCAACGCGGCGTCGGTGCGCTCGTGGGCGGCGATCTCCTCCATCAGCATGCCGGTCTGGCGCGCAGTCTCCTCCTCGGCCTTGCGGCGGCTGTCCTGCGCCAGCACCAGCAGCCACGCCGCCACCCCGGCCAGGATCACCAAGCAGAAGAACACGGCCAGCAGCGCCGCCCGCACCGCGCTATGCGCGGATTCCGGCGCCGTCGCGAAATGGAAGTCGATGACCGTCAGCAGCCCGCCAAGCACCAGCGTGAACAGCACCATGACGCCGATGAAATGGCCGGTGCGGCTGTGCACCTCCGGCGCGAAGCGGCGCGGCAGGAGCCGTTGAAGGCCGCGGGTGATCTGGTCTGCAAAGCGGCTTTCGGTCTTGCAGCCGTCGTGGCAGCGGGCATCCAGCGTGCAGCAGAGCGAGCAAATCGGCGCGTCGTAAGCCGGGCACCATGCCATGTCCCGCCTTTCGAACACATTTTCGCAGATCGAACAGCGGACCTCCGCCGCTTGGCCGGGCAGGTCGTCGGGGTCGCGGGCCAGATAGTAGCGCCCGCCGGTCCACCACGCGATGGCCGGGGCCGCGGCGTAGGCGACCACCAGCCCGACGAAGGGCGACAGCGCCTGCGCGACGGGCCCCGCCATCCCGAAGAAGGCGGCAGTGGAACACAGAACCGACAGCGCCATAGCGCCGGTTCCGACGGGGTTGATGTCGTAGAGGTAGGCGCGCTTGAACTCGATGCCACGCGGCGCCAGCTTCAGCGGCTTGTTGATGCTGAGGTCGGCGGCGACGGCGCCCAGCCAGCCCACGGCAACATTGGCGTAGAGCGCCAGAATGCTCTCGATCACACCGAGGATGCCGACCTGCATCAGCATCAGCGCCACCAGCACGTTGAACACCAGCCACACCACCCGCCCCGGATGGCTGTGGGTCAGCCGCGAAAAGAAGTTCGACCACGCCAACGACCCGGCGTAGGCGTTGGTGACGTTGATCTTGAGCTGGCAGACGATGACGAAGACGCCCGCCAGCACGAAGGCCATCCACGCCGACCCGGTCAGGTCGCGGAAGCTGAAATGGTAGAGGTCGGTCGGCTGCACCGCGGCGGCGGCCGGCATGCCCTGCCGGATGGCGAGATAGGCCAACAGCGAGCCGATCACCAGCTTGGCGCTGCCCATCAGCACCCAGCCCGGCCCGCCCACCAGCATCGCGGTCCACCAGCTCGCCCGCCCCGTCCGCTTGCGGTCGGGCAGGAAGCGCAGATAATCCACCTGCTCGCCGATCTGCGGCAGAAGCGACAGCAGCATGGAACAGGCCATGCCAAAGGGAAGCAACCCAAGCGACCCGTCCGGATCGCCCTGCGTTCCGGTGAAGCCCAGCCAGCCCTGGAGCGAGGAGCGATCGAGCAACGCCACATAGAGGAAGGGAAGACACTGGAGCACCAGCCACACCGGCTGCGTCAGCACCTGCATGCGGCTGATCACCCGCATGCCGTAGATCGCGATGGGGATCACCGACAGCGCGCTGACCACATGCGCCAGCGATTCCGGTATACCCAGCAGCAGCACCAGCCCCGCCGACATGATGCTCGCCTCGATGGCGAACAGGATGAAGGTGAAGGTCGCGTAGACCAGCGAGGTGAGGGTCGAGCCCAGATAGCCGAACCCGGCGCCGCGGGTCAGCAAGTCGATGTCCACCCCGGCCCGCGTGGCGTGGTAGGTGATCGGCAGCCCGACGATGATGTTCAGCAACCCCACCGCCAGGATCGCCGCCATGGCGTTGGTAAAGCCGTACGTTAGCGTGATCGCAGCGCCGATGGCCTCGCAGGCGAGGAAGGAAATGGCGCCGAGCGCGGTGTTCGCCACCCGCCATGGAGACCAGGTGCGCGCTCGCTCCGCCGTGTAGCGAAGCGCGAAATCCTCGAGCGTCTGATCCGCCGCCAGCTGGTTGTACTGGCGCCGCTCGCGGACGATCCTCTGCCTGGCACTCATCCCCGCCTGTCCGGCGCAGCCTGTCATGCTGCGCCGCCGCAATTGGTTCCGGATGACGCCACTGTCGATGGAAGTCATGGGAATGGCAAGGGCCGGCGCCTGGCGGACGCGATCCGTCACACTGTCAGGAACTTGCGGACCTCGCCCTCCTCCAGATCCGCCTTTGCCCCGGCCATCACCACCTCGCCGCGCTCCATCACGACGAAATGGTCGGCCAGATCGCGGGCGAACTCGAAGTATTGCTCGACCAGCACGATCGCCATGGTCCCCTTGTCGCGCAGATAGCCGATGGCCCTCCCAATGTCCTTGATGATGCTGGGCTGGATGCCCTCGGTCGGCTCGTCGAGCACGAGGAGCCGCGGCCGGGTCACCAGCGCCCGACCGATGGCGAGTTGCTGCTGCTGACCGCCCGACAGGTCGCCGCCGCGGCGGTCCAGCATGCTCTTCAGCACCGGGAACAGCTCGAACACCTCGTCCGGCACCGTCCGCGCGCTGCGCGGGATGGGGGCGAATCCGGTCTGCAGGTTTTCCCGCACGCTCATCAGCGGGAACACCTCGCGCCCCTGCGGCACGATTGCCATCCCGCGCCGCGCCCGCTCGTAGGGCGGCAGCTTGGTGACCGGCGTCCCTTCCCAGGTGACGGCGCCGCCGCTGGTCGGGTGCAGGCCCATGATCGCCTTGAGCAGGCTGGTCTTGCCCACGCCGTTGCGGCCAAGGACGCAGGTCACCTTGCCCGGCTCCGCGGTCATGGACACCTTGCGCAGCGCCTGCGCCGCCCCGTAATGGAGGTCGATTCCGCTCACGTCCAGCATCGTCAGCGCCCCAGATAGACGTCGATGACCTGCTGGTTGGCGCTCACCGTATCCAGCGAGCCCTCCGCCAGCATCGAACCCTCGTGAAGGACCGTGACCTTCACCCCCAACTCGCGGACGAACACCATGTCGTGTTCGACCACGATGACCGAATGCTTGCCCGAGATGGCACGCAGAAGATGCGCGGTCTGCTCGGTCTCGGCATCGGTCATACCGGCGACCGGCTCGTCCACAAGCAACAGCTTGGGGTCCTGCGCCAACAGCATGCCGATTTCCAGCCACTGCTTCTCGCCATGGGCCAATCCGCCGGCGATGACGTCGCGCTTGGGCGACAGCTTGGTGATGTCCAGCAGCTCCTCGATGCGCTTCCGGTCCTCCTCCGCGACCTTGTAGAACAGGCCGCTGAACACCCCGCGCGGGTTCTTCAGGGCCAGCTCCAGATTGTCCCACACGGTGTGGTGCTCGAAGACCGTCGGGCGCTGGAACTTGCGGCCGATGCCGAGGTTGGCGATGGCCGATTCCTTCAGCCGGGTCAGGTCGGTGGCCCCCTCGAACATCACGGTCCCGTGGTCGGGCCGGGTCTTCCCGGTGATCACGTCCATCATGGTCGTCTTGCCAGCGCCGTTGGGACCGATGATGGCCCGCAGCTCGCCGGGGTCGATCATCAGGGAAAGGTTGTTGAGCGCCTTGAACCCGTCGAAGCTGACGGAGACGCCGTCGAGATAGAGCAGCGGTTCGGTCATGGCGCGGTTGCCTCCTTGGCGGCGTTGGAGCCGGACTCGGCTCGGCTGCGGCGGGCGGCAAGACGCTGACGCAGGTCGCCGGCCAAGCCCAGGATGCCCTTGGGCAGGAACAGCGTGACCAGCACGAACAGCCCGCCCAGCGCGAACAGCCACACCTCCGGCAGCACACCGGTGAACCAGGTCTTGCCGTAGTTGACGATCACCGCGCCCAGCACGGCGCCCGCCAGCGTGCCGCGGCCGCCGACCGCCACCCAGATCACCGCCTCGATGCTGGCGGCGGGGCTGAATTCGCTGGGGTTGATGATGCCGACCTGCGGCACGTAGAGCGCCCCCGCCACGCCGGCCATGCAGGCCGACAGGGTCCAGGCGAACAGCTTCACCTTCTCAACGTCATAGCCGAGAAAGCGCACGCGGCTCTCCGCGTCGCGCACCGCCACCAGAACCTTGCCGTACTTGGACGATACCACCGCCGACGCCAGGATGTAGCCGATGGCCAGCGCCACCACCGTCGCCACGAACAGCCCGGCGCGGGTCGCCGGTGCCTGGATGTCGTAGCCCAGGATCTCCTTGAAATCGGTCAGGCCGTTGTTGCCGCCGAAGCCCATGTCGTTGCGGAAGAAGGCGAGCAGCAGCGCGAAGGTCATGGCCTGCGTGATGATCGACAGGTACACGCCGGTCACCCGGCTGCGGAAGGCGAACCAGCCGAAGGCGAAGGCCAGCAGCCCCGGCACCAGAACCACCATCAGCGCCGCGAAGGGGAACATGTCGAAGCCGTGCCAGTACCAGGGCAATTCCTTCCAGTTGAGGAACACCATGAAGTCCGGCAGCTCGGCGTTGCCATACACCCCGCGGCTGCCGATCTGGCGCATCAGGTACATGCCCATCGCGTAGCCGCCGAGCGCAAAGAAGGCGCCGTGGCCGAGCGACAGGATGCCGCAATAGCCCCACACCAGATCGAGCGAGAGCGCCAGCAGCGCGTAGCAGAAATACTTGCCGAGCAGCGTCACCGTCAGCATCGACAGCGACCAGGGGGAGGATGGCGGCACCGCCAGCGCCATGAACGGTACGGCCACGGCCAGCACGGCGAGCACGGACAGCAGGACCCAGGCTTTGGTGTCCAGTCCGGCGAGCAGGAAGCGGGTCAGCATCGGATCAGGCCTCCACAGCCCGGCCGCGCAGCGCGAACAGGCCGCGCGGACGCCGCTGGATGAACAGGATGATGAAGATCAGCACCAAAATCTTGCCGAGCACCGCACCGGCGTAGGGCTCCAGGAACTTGTTGATGGTGCCCAGCGTGAGCGCACCCACCAGCGTGCCCCACAGGTTCCCCACCCCGCCGAACACCACCACCATGAAGCTGTCGATGATGTAGCCCTGGCCCAGGTTGGGGCTGACGTTGTCGATCTGGCTCAACGCCACCCCGGCCAGCCCGGCGATGCCGGAGCCGAGCCCGAAGGTCAGGGCGTCCACCTGCGGGGTGCGGATGCCCATGGCGGACGCCATCCGGCGGTTCTGTGTCACGGCGCGAATCTGCAGACCGAAGGAGGTGCGACGGAGCGCGACCAGAAGGGCCGCGAACACCGCGAAGGCGAACACCACGATCCACAGCCGGCCGTAGGTGATGGTCAACCCGCCCAACTCGAAGGCGCCGGACATCCAGGACGGCGCGCCAACCTCGCGGTTGGACGGGCCGAACAGCGAGCGCACAGCCTGCTGCAACATCAGCGACAGTCCCCAGGTCGCCAGGAGCGTTTCCAGCGGACGGCCATACAGCCAGCGGATGATGCTGCGCTCGATGATGATGCCGACGCCGCCGGCCACCAGGAAGGCGACGGGCAGCGCCACCAGGATGGACAGGTCGAACAGGCCCGGCGCGTAGGCTCGGAACATTTCCTGCACCATGAAGGTCGCATAGGCGCCGATCATAACCATCTCGCCATGCGCCATGTTGATGACGCCCATCACACCGAAGGTGACGGCAAGGCCGATGGCGGCCAGCAGCAGGACCGACCCGAGCGACAGTCCGTACCAAAGGTTCTGCGCGGCGGCCCACAGGGCCAGCCGATGTTCGATTCCGCCGATCGCGTCGCGCGCCGCGGCCTTCACCGCGTCGGGCGCGGTCCCATTCACAACCGTGTTGAGCAGGCCCAGCGCGTCGCGGTCGCCGCGGGCTGCGATGGTGGCAACGGCGGCCAGCTTTGCCTCCTCCGGCTGGTCGCTGTTCAGCACCGCGGCGGCGCGCGCCCGCTGAAAGGCGGTGCGGATGCCGGCGTCGGCCTCCTTGGCAATGGCGCGGTCCAAAATCTCGATGGCCGCGGGATCGCGGCTCTTGAACACCGCTTCGGCCGCCGAGCGGCGGGTTGCGGGGTCGGGGCTCATCAACGTCAGGGCACCGAGAGCCGCACCGAGGCTGCGGCGTAGCGCGTTGTTGATGCGGATGCGTTCAACGGCGTTGCGGTCGGCCGGCCCCAGGGCGGCGCCCGTCACCGGGTCGAAGAGATCCCAACCGCTGCCGGCGCGCTTGGCCACGACGACGGCGCCATCGGCCTTGCGCAGATGCAGGTCGCCGGCCTGGAGCGCCTCAAGAACGGGGGCCACGGCAGCATCGCCGGTTTCGGCGAGCCGCCCGATGGCCTTGTCGAGATCGTCGTAATTGCTCACCCCCAGCCCGCGCACCAGCGCCGGCAAATCGGCCGCCGAGGCAGCGAGCGGCGGCAGCGCGGTGAAAAGGAGGGCGGCCGCGATCAGCAGCCGGCGGATCGTGCAGCGCATGGGGGCCTCTGTCCTACCCTGGGTTTACGAGTGGACCCCCGCCCGGCCTTCCCCACCGGAGGCGGGGGAAGAAAGCCCTCCCCCGTCGTGGGATGGGGGAGGGTTCGGTTGGGGGGCTTAACGCGGGGCGCTCTCGGCCCTACCTCACGTCCCCTTGCCGCCACACTTGCCGGTCTTCACGTTGAAGTTGCCGCAGGACATCGGCGCGCGCCAATCGGAGATCAGGTCCTTGCTGTCCGGCAAATAGTCGGACCACTCGTCGCCGACCACCAGACCAGGGGTCTTGGAAACGATGTCGAACTGGCCGTTGTCCTGCACCTCACCAATCAGCACGGGCTTCGTGATGTGGTGGTTCGGCATCATCGCCGAGTAGCCGCCGGACAGGTTCGGCACCGACACGCCGATGATGCTGTCGATCACGGCGTCGGGCGCGGTCGTGCCGGCCTTCTCGACCGCCTTGACCCACATGTTGAAGCCGATGACGTGGGCTTCCATCGGGTCATTGGTGACACGCTTCGGGTTCTTGGTGAAGGCCTGCCACTTCTTGATGAAATCCTCATTCTCCGGCGTGCTCACCGACTGGAAGTAGTTCCAGGCGGCCAGATGCCCGATCAGCGGCTTGGTGTCGATGCCGGCCAGCTCTTCCTCGCCGACCGAGAAAGCCACCACCGGGATATCAGTCGCCTTGATGCCCTGGTTCCCCAGCTCCTTGTAGAAGGGCACGTTGGCGTCGCCGTTGATGGTCGACACTACCGCCGTCTTTTTGCCAGCCGAACCGAATTTCTTGATGTCGGCGACGATCGACTGCCAGTCGGAATGACCAAACGGGGTGTAGTTTATGAGGATGTCCTCGGACTTCACACCCTTGGACTTCAGGTAGGCTTCCAGGATCTTGTTGGTCGTGCGCGGGTAGACGTAGTCGGTGCCGGCGAGCACCCAGCGCTGGACCTTCTCCTTCTCCCACAGGTAATCCACCGCGGGGATGGCCTGCTGGTTCGGGGCGGCGCCGGTGTAGAAGACGTTGCGGGAGGACTCTTCGCCCTCATACTGCACGGGGTAGAACAGCAGGCCGTTCAGCTCCTCGAACACCGGCAGAACCGACTTGCGGCTCACGGAGGTCCAGCAGCCGAACACCGCCGCCACCTTGTCCTTGGTCAGCAGCTCGCGGGCCTTTTCGGCGAACAGGGGCCAGTTGGAGGCCGGATCGACGACGACGGCTTCCAGCTTCTTGCCGAGAACGCCGCCCTTCTTGTTCTGCTCTTCCACGAGCATCAGCATGACGTCCTTCAGGGTCGTCTCGCTGATCGCCATCGTGCCCGACAGCGAGTGGAGGATGCCCACTTTGATCGTGTCCTGCGCCAGCGCCGGAGCGGCGAGGCCGCAAGCCGCGTATAGCGCGAGGCCGGCCACGGCCCCCATCGTGTAAGACGCCTTCACCATCTCCAAGTCCTTCCTCTCTCGGTGGTCCCGCCGTGACTTGCCTTTTCCGCGCGCACGTGTCCTCGCGCCCGGACCGTGAGTGATCCGGATTCCTTTTCGGATGATGGTGCGAAAACCGTGCGTGGCGGCCCGGCCGCCTCTTCGGGGGAGCGCTGAGCGCCCTTCCAACGCGACCCAAGCCTTATGACTGGACTGTAGCCCGGCCCTTCCAAGCCGTCTCTACGTCAAACATGCCCCCCCGACCTACGTCATTTACCCCATCCGTCGGACCGTCAGGCTCTTGGTTCGGCCGAGTGGCGCGCGTACAGAGTCGTTCTATGCATTCGCGGTGGCACGGCGCGCCATGATCAAGGTCACCTTCGGGCAGCTCGACCGCATGAAGGACCAAGCGGAGAGGAGCTATGTCGACCGCGCCGCGAGCACGGTTACCAAGCGGTTCAGCGAGCATGCCGGGAAGCTTGGGCCTGCGGGCGCGCGGAGCGCGGTCGAAGCCGCGATCGCCAAGGGGCGTGCCTACGGCCTTGTCAGCGAGTATGACCTGTTCCTCTTCACATGCCTGGGCTTCGCGTTCGGCCGCAACTTCGATGACGATCCCGCATTGACCTGGGCGGGGGCCACCCTGCGCAGCCGAATCCTGGGCGATCCGCCGTCGCGGCTGCGACGGGTCTATGCGCTGGCGCTCGCCGCCACATCGCAATCCGGGCGCCCGTGGGTGCCGCTGCCGCCACACCCGTAAGGACGCCCGGCAATGCTGCCGCTGCTGATCGCAGGGATTGCGCTGGTGGCGGTGGCTGCTGTCGCGCTCTATTCGGCGTTGAGCGGGGCGAAGGAGGATGCCGAGAGCGGCTTCGACCCCTGCCATCCGGCCGGCGCGCCGGTGCAGGAATGCCCCTTCACCGCGGCCAAGAAATACCCGAAGATTCTGAATCAGGCAGCGGCCGAGCGAGCGCGACGCAAGTACGATGGCCTCAGCCCCGAGGACCGGAAGACGTTGGATGACGCTCTCGCCATCGCAAAGTCCGACGAGGAGCGCGCCTACATCTGGAAAGCGTTCGCCGCCTGCCACACTCCGGCGGAATACGCCGCTTTCGGCAAGAAGATTCAGGGCAAGCCGTCGCAATGGATGCAGGATAACCTGAGCCTGACCGGCAGCAGCACCGGCACCGGCGTGCACCAGCAATGGCACCACTCCTGCAACGCCACCACGGTGAAAGCGGTGCGCGGTCAGATGGATCCGGTCTATGCCCTCCAGGTGCACGAGGAAAATCCGAACTCTGCCAGGGTTGATGACATCGACGCCACCAAGGAGAACCCCACCCTTGCCCGGCAGCAGAGGGACATGCTGACCAGCGAGTATTCCGGTCCGACCGCCGGCAAGCACACGGGCGTGGCCGTCGGGCGCGGCCAGGC
>OFDN01001238.1_pt1 | contig 17498 bp, 16 predicted proteins | sample 1520971 | NCBI WGS metagenome assembly OFDN01 (sample SAMEA94257418, study PRJEB24077) | hot springs metagenome | biome: Aquatic biome; feature: Geographical feature; material: Water | place: India | collected 2012-06-12 | depth 5 m
GCGGGACGTCGGCCGGCATCGAGCCGATCCCGGCCAACATCTACACCCACAAGACCCTGTCCGGCTCCTTTGCCGTCAAGAACCCCTATCTGGAGCGTCTGCTGGACGAGAAGGGGATCAACACCGAGGCGGTCTGGAGCTCCATCCTCCAGCACGAGGGCTCGGTCCAGCATCTGGACGCCCTCAGCGAGGACGAGAAGGGGATCTTCAAGACCGCCTTCGAACTGGACCAGCGCTGGGTGGTGGAACTGGCCGCCGACCGCGCCCCGGAAATCTGCCAGGCCCAGTCGCTGAACCTCTTCATCCCCGGCGACGTCAACAAGTGGGACCTGCACATGCTGCACTGGTCCGCCTGGGAACGCGGCGTGAAGTCCCTGTACTATCTGCGCTCCAAGTCGGTTCAGCGCGCCGCCTTCGCCGGCGCCGAGGACAAGGCCGAGGCCGAGATCGACCCGAACCAGCCAGACCTCTTCTCCATGCCCAAGACCGACTACGACGAGTGTCTGGCCTGCCAATAAGGCGCGCGAACAAAACCCAGCGGCGATCGCCGCAGACCGGAAAGGGCCTCGTGGACGCGGGGCCCTTTTTTCACATCCGGAACCCCGTTTGGGGCCCAGCGTTGGAAAACGACCAAAGAATGTCTTGAAAATGTCTGTTGGACTCCCGCCCTGCATGGTGCAAGCTGGAGAACAGCGGACGGTGGGGAGACCGAATGCGTGTAGCGGCCTGGTTGTTTGGAGTGGCAAGCGTGCTGGCGTCCGCCGGCGCGGTCGATGCTCGCGCCCAGGCCTGGGTCCCCGGCGCCTTTGACGCCGCACCCGAAAGCGGATCGAACGTCACGGCTCGGTTGAACGAACAGCAGAGTTTTCGGGTCTCTCCCGACGCGCCCTTCGGCCCTGAGATCGAGATGAAGACGCCCCTGGCGATCTCGGGCGAGGCTCAAGGGATCGCCGCCAGCACCCGCCGCGACATCTGGATCGACCGCCAAGGCTTCACCGATCGGCTCAGCCTAGAGACCGCGGGCCGCCTGACACGCGCCGACGGCTCCCCTCTGCCGGTCACCCTCCAGGACCGGGCCGTTCTGGAGCCCGAAGCCTATGATCTGCGTTATGTGCGCGGCTTCCGCAGCGCGGTCGGCCGCACGGCCTCTGGCCTGGAAGTCAGTCTGACGCCCCATGCCGGCGTCGGCCTGGGCAGCGAGGGCGGATCGGCCGAGGCCGGCGCCACTTTGAAGATCGGCGAGGGGCTGGACCGCCTGGCGCCCGACGGCGACGCCCGGTTCGGCCAGCGTCCGCGCTGGTACCTCTATGCCGCCGGCTCGGGCCGCGCCGTCGGCTATAATTTCGCCCGCACCCGCGACGGCGACTACGCCCGGTCCGGCTATACCCAGGACCGCGGGGCCTTCCTGGGCGACGCTTCTGTAGGCGTGGCCTATCGCCGTGGCGCCATCCAGACCTCGGTCGGGCTGGTCTATCGCGAAATCGACGCCGGCAAGGGGCTGCGCGGCATGAACGGGCTGGACACCGACGTGGATGAGGGGCTGATCGCCTTCCAGCTCTCGATCAAGCCCCGCCGCTGATCGCGCCCGGCTCCGGGCCTCAAGGCGCTTCCGACACCGCAACCCCCTCCCGCCGAGGATCGGCCCCGCCGTCCCAGCGGCCGTCGCGCCACATCGCGCCATGCAGGCCCGAGGTCTCCGTGGCGTTGGGCCTCAGCCCCATGCCGGCCGCTCCCAGGGCTTGGGCGATGTCCGGCGCGATCTGCGCCGTATCGGCGCCGACCGAACCGCCCCGCACCACCAGATTCGGCAGGGCGATCGCCTCCTGGACCGGCAGGTTCCAGTCGATCATCCCCACCAGGGCCTTGGCCACATAGGCCAGGATGCTGGACCCGCCGGGCGACCCGATCGCCCCGACCAGACGCCCCTGCTGATCCAGGATCAGAACGGGGGTCATGGACGAGCGCGGCCGCTTGCCCGCCGCTACGGCGTTGGCCGCCGGATGGCCGTCTTCGGTCGGGGTGAAGGAAAAGTCGGTCAGTTGATTGTTCAGGAAGAAGCCCTCGACCACCCGCCCGTCGCCGAAGATGCTTTCGACCGTGGTGGTCATGCTGACTGCATTCCCGTCCGCATCGACGATGACCATGTGCGAGGTTCCGCCCGGCTCGGCCGTGGCGTCCGCGCTGCGCGGCGCAGAGCCGGGCGGCGCGCCCGCCGGAACCGGCCCGTCGACCTCGGGGACCAGGGCCGCGCGCTGGGCCACATAGGCGGGGTCCAGCAGGCCCGCGATCGGCACGCCCACGAAATCCGCATCGCCGACATAGCGGTCACGATCGGCATACATCAGCCTTTGCAGCCGGCCGAAGGCCACCCAGGCCTCGGGACTGTCGGCCCCCTTCTGGATGTCGGGCGTGTGTTCCGCCATGGCCAGGAACTGCAACAGGGCCACCCCGCTGGACGGCGGGGGCGGAACGCAGATCACATAGATTCGATAGGGCCGACACAGGGCGTCCCGGCGCAGCGGACGATAGGCGGCGATGTCCGCCTCGGTCAGGCCGCCCGGCCGCGGACCCTCGGCGACGGTGCGGGCGATCTCCCGGCCGATGCGCCCTCCGTAGAAGACGCCGGGCCCCTCGGTCGCCAGAGCCTGAACCGTCCGGGCGTAGGCCGGATTGCGCATCACGTCCCCGGTCCGGTAGCGGCGGCCGTCTGGGCCGGTGAACAGGGCGGTCGCCCAACGGGTCTTGGCCTGGGGCGATGACCCATTGATCATGCCCGCCAGGCGCGGACTGACCACAAAACCGTCGCGCGCCAGCCGTTCGGCGTCATCGAACAGATCGCGCCAGGCCAGCCGTCCCTGATCCTGATGGGCCATGGCCAGCATGGCCACCGCCCCCGGCGCTCCGGCCGATCGGCCCGACAGTATGGCGTCGATGAAGGGCAGGGGCTCGCCGTCCTCATAGAACAGTTCGGGCGTGGCCGAGGCGGGGGCCGTCTCGCGCCCGTCATAGGCGGTGATCCGGCCGGTCTTGGCCTCATAGCTCATCAGAAAGGCCCCGCCCCCCAGGCCCGACGATTGGGGTTCCACCAGCCCCAGCACCGCCTGGACGGCGACCGCCGCATCCACCGCCGAGCCGCCCCGGCGCAGCACCTTCATCCCGGCCTCGACCGCCAGCGGGTTGGCGGCGGCGACGAACGGCCCCCGCGCGATCGACGGGGCCCCGGCCGGGTCCGACCGCGCCTCCAGCGAAGGCGCCGCGGCCGGGGTCTGGCATCCGGCCAGAAGCGTCGGGACGGAAACCGCCGCGACCAACAGGGACACGAGACGACGACGCAAAAACAACATTCAGGCGGTCCGACAGGGGAGGAGGTCCGGATGACGAGGCCCGCCAAGGGACCACGCCGATCAACACCGCTACAGAAACTGCATTCCCCGGCTTGCGTCCACCCCGTTCAGCGGCTAAAGACCCGCCCTCGCCGCAAGGCAGACGCACCCGTAGCTCAGCTGGATAGAGCACCAGACTACGAATCTGGGGGTCAGGAGTTCGAATCTCTTCGGGTGCGCCACTTCGGTTTAAAACCGAGAAATCCGCCAGCGGCGGCGTAACTCCCACCATCGCTAGACGCCAAGGCCCGCAGAAGCTCGGTTCGTGAGCCGATGATGCGCGCCTCGGTCTTGCTGATGACCTCCACCCGCTGCGTCAGGGCGCGCAGGTGATCCCGCCGATAGCCGCTGGTGCGATCCCGCAGCTTGCGCCGCGCGGCGCTGGCAAATCGGTTTAGGGCGTCCGGCGTAATCGTAGGCGCCAGCCGCTCCACGGACGCGCTGATCCGCTCAGCGTCTGCTCGGGCCTGATCGCGAACGCCGGAGAGTTCAGCGACCCGATCCTTCAGCGAGGCGTCGTCCGGCGACAGCAGACCGTTCTCGATAGCCTCGTAGAACCGATTGAGCTTGGCCTCCGCCTCAGTCGCGCGCTTGCGCATCTCCGCGATATGGCTGCGCCTTTGGTCAGCCCATTCCTCCCGACGATCCAAAAGCTGCTCCATCAGCGCGGCAAGTCTGTCCGGATCGAGCAGCCGGGTTTCCAGGTGGTCGATAATGGCGTCGTCCAGCTTGTCCATGGGGACGGCCAAGCCCGTGCATCCCGCCTCGCCCATGCGAGCCTTGGTCGAACAGGCGTAGTAGCGATACTGGCCGCCCGCCTGGCCCTTTCCTGTCCGCAGTGTCATGGCGCCGCCGCAGGCGCCGCAGAAGCAGATTCCGGTCAGCAGGTTCGGCCCCGTCGAGACACGCGGCGGCGTCCACTTCGGGTTCCGGGAAGCCAAGCGCGCCCGAACGGCCTCATAGTCCGCCTTTGAGACAATCGGCGGCACCGCCATGACGGCGTGCTCGGACAAAGGCGGGCGGCTTGGTCAGGGCCGCCTCAACCATGGATTGGAAGGATGGGCGGCGGTCGTCGGAGGCGGTGTTGCCCGGCTCGACATACTCCGCCGTCGCTTCCCAGCCCTTGGCCTCGCAATGCCGTTTTTGCAGCGGGGGGGTTGAACGCAGCGAGCTTTGACGTGCTCGCCACGCTGCGCCGGTCCGGGCCGCCCTATGCGCTTAGCCCGTCCGCCCTGATCGACTGGACGATGGTTACCTCCGGCACGATGACCAATCGGATCGACCGTCTGGAAAGGGCGGGGCTGGTCTCGCGCTCACCTGATCCCAGCGACGGCCGGGCAAGCGTCGTGGCTCTGACGGACGAAGGCTTCACCCTGATCGACGCATTGATCGGCGAGCACGTCGCGAACCAGCATCGCCTGATGGAGGGTTTGGACAAGAGGGAAAGCGCCGAACTCGACAGGCTGCTCGCCAAATGGCTGGCTTGCTTCGAGGAGTCGAAGTCCGCCTAAGGGAGGGGATCGGTTAAGGCGCTGCTGTCGTCAGCAATTCGACCGCGCGCGTGATTTCGTCTTCGTCGAGGTTCGCAAAGCCGAGACGGAACGCCTGGCGCGCCGTCGCAGTATCGATGCAGAGCGCGACGCCCGGCGTCACCGCAAGGCCGAGGCCGCGGGCCGTCTTGCTCCAGCACTCGGCGTCGACGCCATCCGCCAACCGCGCCCATAAGGCGAGGCCGCCCGCCGGGATCGCGAAGGACAGCCGGCTTCCCAACCTGTCGCCCAGGAGCATGGCGAGATGATCGCGCCGCGAGCGGTAGATGCGGCGGGTCTTGCGGACATGACGGCCGAGATCGCCCTCGGCGAACAGGGTCGCGACCGCATGTTCGATCGGCATGTCGCCCTGCCGGTCGATCGCCTGCCGCGTGTCGGCCATCCGCTGCACGAGGCTCCTTGGTCCGGCGGCGTAGCCGAGCCGGATACCGGGCGCCAGCACCTTGGACAACGACCCGACATAGACCAGTTTCACCCCGGAGCCGGCACGCGCGGCGAGCGGGAGCACAGGCCGGCCGTCGAAACGGTATTCGTGATCGTAATCGTCCTCAATGATCGCAAGGGGGTGACGAGCGGCAAGGTCTATCAGGCCGATCCGCCGCGCGGCGCTCATTGTCACCGTCGTCGGATATTGGTGGTGGGGCGTGACATAGACCGCGCGCAGTCCCGGCGTGGCGGCGAGCGCGGCCTCCAGATGCGTCAGCGATAGGCCTTCGCCATCGACCGGGATCGGCACGACGCGGGCGCCCGCCGCGCGGAAGGCGGAGACGGCGAGCGGGTAGCCCGGCTCCTCCACTGCGATCGCCTCGCCGGGTGACAGCAGGACGTTCGCGGCCAGAAACAGCGCCATTTGGCTGCCACGTGTGACGATGAGGTCGTCCGCCGAAACAGTCATGCCGCGTTCGCTGGCGAGATGCCCGGCCAGGGCGTCGCGCAGGGCCGGCGCGCCGCGCGGATCGCCATAGCCGCCCGGCGTCAGGAAATCGGGCCGGCGGAGCGCGTGGCGCACGGCGCGGGCAAGTTCGGCAGAGGGCAGCAGACGGGCGTCCGGAACGCCGTCGGAAAAGCGCAGCATGTCGCGATCGGCCGCGACACGGGACGGCTTCGTGGGCTGTGCGGCAGGCGGCGGGGAGCCGTTGCGCCGGGCCCCGCTCTCGACCGGCAGGTCGCGGGCGACGAAGGTGCCGCGCGCCGCCTCGGTGACGAGCCATCCCTGCATCGCTGCTTCGTGATAGGCCGCGTCGACCGTGTTGCGATGGAGTTTCAGCGTGGCCGCCAGCGTGCGCGTACCCGGCAGGCGCTGGCCGGGCTTCAGCCGGCCTTGCTCAATCGCCTCGATAATCGCCTGTGAAAGTCGGAGGAATACCGGCTGTCCAGACGCCTCGTTCAGGCCAAAGACGATTTCCTGCATCAACTGGCCTGTCGAAATTCTGAAAACTGGCCGTGATTGACCATCCAGTTTCGCTTTACTGAATCCGAAAGGTCCAATCAAATCAGGAGAGCAGCCGTCATGCTCCGAACCGCCGTCGCGCTCCGGCATGTCGCATTCGAGGATCTGGGATCGTTTCAGACGGTGCTGGAGGCCGCGGGTTACAAGGTCCGCTATTACGATATCGGCGTGGATGCGTTGTGGACGCTGGACCCGGTCAAGACCGCGCTGGTGATCGTGCTGGGCGGCCCGATCGGCGTGTATGAGACCGAGCGCTATCCGTTCTTAGCCGAGGAACTGAACTTTCTGCGTGCGCGGCTAGCCGAAGGGCGCCCGACGCTCGGCATCTGCCTCGGCGCGCAGTTGGTCGCGGCGGCGCTCGGCGCCGCCGTCGCGTCGACCGGCGCCAAGGAGATCGGCTTCGCCCCCCTGACGCTGACGCCCGCGGGGGCGGCCGGGCCAATGCGCCATCTCGCCGACGTGCCGGTACTGCACTGGCACGGCGATATGTTCAGCATGCCTGCCGGGGGCGAGCGACTGGCGCAGACGCCGCTTTGCGTTAATCAGGCCTTCTCGTTTGGTCCCAATATCCTCGGCGTCCAGTTCCATCCCGAGGCGGACGTGTCGGATGGGTTCGAACGCTGGCTGATCGGCCATGCGTGCGAGCTGGCGGCGGCCGGCGTCGATCTGTGCCAAATACGCGAGGACGCCGCCAAATTCGGGCCTGCCCTTCGCGACGGCGGCCGCAAGGTGCTGTCCGATTGGCTGCAGGGGCTGCGGGCATGACGGTCGCCGCCAATCTGGAGAAAACCCGCGCGACGATCCGGGAGGCGGCGGTGCGCTCGGGCCGCGCGCCCGATGCGGTCCGCCTCGTCCTGGTCTCCAAGACCGTCTCCCCTGAGCGGATACGCGAGGCGATTCGGCACGGCCAGACCGACCTTGGCGAGAACAAGGTTCAGGAAGGACGCAAGAAGGCCGAAGCATTGGCCGATCTGCCGCTACGCTGGTCGATGATCGGTCACCTGCAAACCAACAAGGTCAAGGACGTGCTGCGCTTCGCCGATGAGGTGCAGTCGCTTGACCGCCTGTCGCTCGCCGAAGCGCTGGACAAGCGGCTTCAGCATCTCGGCCGAGGCCTTGATGTGCTGGTCCAGGTCAATTCCTCCGGTGAAGCAAGCAAATACGGGCTGGCGCCTCAGGACGTATCGGGTTTCCTCAAGGATGTGGCGGCGTGTGACGCAATACGCCCCAAGGGCTTCATGACCCTCGCCACCTTTACGCCGGACGAGGCCGAGGTGCGGCGCTGCTTTCGCCTGCTACGCGACGTCCGCGACCGGGCGCGCCAGGACGCGCCGCAGGGCGCCGCGCTTGCCGATCTCTCGATGGGCATGTCGGGCGACTATCCTTGGGCGATCGAAGAGGGGGCGACCATCGTGCGCGTGGGCCAGGCGGTGTTCGGTCCGCGCCCGCTGCCGGATTCGCACTATTGGCCGTCCTGAAAGTCAGACGTCGCGCCAATCCCTATTGCCGCTTCGCCGGCCGGCCGAGATTATCCCTGGGCGGCGCGCAGGCCGTCGGCGGAGGCTTGCTGGAGAGCGGGCCGTTTTTGGCCGCCGGAGGCGATGATGCGGTCGATCCGGGCTTTTTCGGCGCGGAAGGCGGCCAGGTCGGCGCCCGACAGTTCGGTGCCTTCCTGGGTTTTGACGCCGGCCGGATTGATCCGCTGACCGTTGCGCCAAATTTCGTAGTGAAGGTGCGGACCGGTGGAGGCGCCGGTCGAGCCGACATAGGCGACGATCTGGCCCTGGCTGACCCGCTGGCCGGCGCGGATGCCGGCGCCGTAGCGGGACAGGTGGCCGTAGCCGCTTTCCAGACCGTTGTTGTGGCGAATGCGCAGCCAGTTGCCGTAGCCGCCCCAGCGGCGCGCCTCGACCACCACGCCGTCGGCGGGGGCGACGACCGGCGTCCCGGTGCCGGCGGCGAAGTCGATGCCCTGGTGCATCTTGCGATAGCCGGAAATCGGATGGGTCCGGAAGCCGAAGCCCGACGACACGCGCCGGAAGTTCTGCAGCGGGGTGCGCATCATGGCCGACCGCAGGTTCTTGCCCGAGGCGTCGAAGAACTGCGCCTCTTTGGCGCCGGCCGGCTTGAAGCGATAGAAGGTCACGCCGCGCAGTTCGGCATAGACCAGATCGCCCACGGCGACGGTGCGGCCGGCCTCGGTCACGTCCCGGTCGAAGACCATGGTGAACTCGTCCGAGGCGCGGATGTCGCGCTGCATGTCGAACTTGGTGGCGAACAGACGGCTGGCGGCGCGGACGATGGAGGCGGTGGCGCCCAGTTCGCGGGCGCTGGCGGACAGGGAGCGTTCGACGTCCCCCTTCAGCACTACGGTCTCGTGGGTGACCTTTTCCTCAAGCGAGCGCAGGCGCAGGGCGCCGTCGAAGCTGCGCGACACCGTCAGCTGGCTGGCCGGGCCGGTTCGCATGGTCAGGCCGATCAGGCGGGCGTCGCCTCGGCCGTCGCGCGGCTTGGCGATGGCGGTCTCGAAACGAAGGCCGGCGCGCAGATCGGACAGGTCGAAGGCGTTGGCGACGGTGGCGGCGACGGCGCTGGCCTCTTCCGGGGCGACGCCGGTGCGGCGCACGGCCTCTTCAAAGGTTTCGCCGCGACGGATCTGGACGGGAACGGCCTCCGGGGCGGTCATGCCGGCCGGAGCATTGGCTGCGGCGAAGGCCTGAACCTCCATGGCGGCCATCTGGGCCGAGGAGGGGACGGGAACTTCTTCAGCCTTGGCGGGTTGATAGACTCTGCCGGCCAGAAGCGCCACCGAGACCGCGGCGGCGGCGGTCAGAGCGTGCGGGGCGAGGCGCATCGGCTGTCGGCGAGGGTCGAACTGAGCCATCGGTCTCGTCGTGCTGCAACGCCAGAGGCGTCAAACCATAGTCACCAAACTGCGCCGCATTCCTGAAAATGCGAAGGCTAGGCCTATACCTCGCCTGTTCCACTTTGGGAAGGCGGTTGCTTACAAGGCGTTAAGAGACGGCTCAAGCCCGTAAGGGTGCGTAGTCGTCCTGCCCCCGTTCTATAGGTCGCCCTCTTATCGCCCCGCTTGGCTGCAACGGAAGATGAGAACGGACGTTGCGGATGCGCGTCTTCAAGGCGACGCTTGGGGCGTAAATCTTCATCGGGGGCAGCGATGGCGGTCTGGAAAATGGTTCTTTCGCTTTCCGGTCTGGACGTTTGACCGATACGACGACGCCATCCGACCGGTCGCGTCCGCCGTCCCGGCGGAACGATCCGCTGCGTCGGCTCGGCCGCGTCGCCGGCGTTGTGGTGCTGGTCGTCGCCCTCCTGCTGGCGGCGCTTTATCTGAATCGTCGAGCGGCGGCGCGCGAGGTCCTGGTGGGTTGGCTGGACCGGCGCGGGGTCCAGGCGGAGGTCGAGGTCGAGCGGATCGAGCTGGACGGCTTCGTCGGGCGTATCCGCATCGGCGATCCCAAAAATCCGGACGTGACGGTCGAGCGGGTCGAGGTGGACTACGCCGTGGCCTGGCCCTGGTCGAAGACGGGGCTGGGAGTGACGCCCAGCCGCGTTCGACTGGTCAGGCCGGTGATGCGCGCCAGTTGGAAGGACGGGAAGCTGGCGTTCGGATCGCTGGACCCGGTGATCAAATCCTTCACGGGCGGCCCGCCGCGTCCGGATGCGCGCGCGCCCCTGGTCATCGTCGAAGACGGCCGGGCGCTGTTGGAGACGGACTACGGCGCCGTGCGGATTCTGGGCGATGCGCGGGTGGACGACGGCAAGCTGATGCGGCTGAAGGCGGCGGTTCCGGCGACCGCGCTTCAAAGCGGCGAGGTTCAGGCCCAGGGGTTCGCCGCTGCGATCGATCTGACGACGACCGGCGACCGGGTGAAATTAAGGTTGCGGGGTGAGGCCGAGCGTTTCGTCGGCGCCGGCCTGAGCGGGCGTCGCGCCCTGCTGAGCCTGGACGGAGACCTGCCTTATCCGGATTTGAAGACGCGACGCGGCGATGGTCGCGCGCGCCTCCATGCGCGTTTGACGGGCGAGGTTCTCGGCCTGGGGGCGACCCAGGCGCGTGATACAGAGATCCAGGCCCGGTTCGACGGCCGAACCGCCGGATGGATCGAAGACTTCCAGCTGGACGGCGAGACCGGCCTGGCCTTGACGGCGGCGGCCGTGGACGGCCCCGGCCTGAAGGCGACGCAGGCGCGGGTCCGAGCCGAAGGCGGACGCCTTGAGGTCAAGCGCGCAGACGCCCTGGGCTGGGGGCTGGAGACGCCGCTGGTCCTGACCGCGGAGGCCGGCGCGGCGGGCGGGGTCGAGACGCGCGGTCTTTCGATCCGTTCCGGAGCCTTGACGTTGGGCGGGCGCGACGCGGCTTTCGAGGCGACCGGGCCGGTCAAGGCCGGTTTCGACCGTATCGGCTGGGGCGACCTGACGTTAAGGCGTGGGACCGCCGATCTGAGCCTGGACGTCGTCAAGGACGAGGCGGTCCGCATCGTCGCCCAGGGCGCGATCCGGTCGGCGGACGGTGCCTGGCCCCTGTTCGGGCCGGTCGGGCCCGACGACATCGCCGAACTGGCCGAGATGAAGCGGGCGTTGGGCGGTTTCGCCCTGAACGCCCCGGCGGTTCGCCTGGTCACAGGGTCGGCCGGGACGGAGGCCAGCGTCCTGCGACCGGTCACGGCCAAGCCCGCCAACGGCGGCGTGTTGACCCTGTCGCAGCCGGCGGGCCAGACCGCCTACGCCGCCGAGCCGGGACGGCTGGGCGGCGGCGCGCTGAGGTTGACGGCGACGCGGGGACGGGGACTGCCGGAAATGGCGGTGGACGTACCGCAGTGGCGGCTGACCGACGCCGGCTTCGAGGCTCAACTGGACGGCCGTGCGCGACTGGATTTCGACGTGGCGCGCGGGATCGACGCCCGGACGCGGGGGCTTCTGGCCCTTGCGGACGGACGGATCACCTACACCACCCCCGAATGTGTGGACCTGACGGTCGAACGGCTGGAGCTGGACGAGAACGACGTCCATGAAGTCGCCGGCGCCCTCTGTCCCACGGACGCGCCCTTGCTCAGCGCCAAGGAGGGGGTCTGGCGCGTCGTCGGCGGCTTTGATCGCCTTTCGGCCCAGGCGCCCTTCCTGGGCATGCGGTTCGAAGGGGCCGCCGGTCGGGTGACGGTGGACGGCGCATCCTCCGGCGTGGAGCTGACGGCGACGGTGACCCAGGCGCGGGCGGCGGACGCCCTGACCCCGAAGCGGTTCGAACCGCTCGCCGCCGTCGGACAGGTGCGGCTGGCCGAGGAGGTGTGGCGCGGCGGTTTCGACCTGGAAGGGACCGGCAAGGCGGCGGGGGCCGCCATGGGGCGCTTGACCCTGACCCACGACGGCCGCAGCGGCGCCGGCGGCCTCCAGATTTCGGTTCCCCCGGTGACCTTCGTCGAGGGCGGCCTGCAACCGGCCATGCTGACGCCCCTGGTCACAGACCTGGTGCAGTCGCCCGTGACCGGTTCGGTCGCCTTCGAGGGCCGGTTCGACTGGACCAAGACCGCCGAACCGACGTCGAGCGGGCGTCTGAGCGTGCCGGGGCTGGACTTCGTCAGCCCGGCCGGGGCGGTCAAGGGCGTCAAGGGCGACATCGTCTTCACCAGCCTGACGCCGCTGATCACCGCGCCGGATCAGAAGCTGACGGTCGACAGTCTGGCCGTCGGGACGGAGGCGACGGATCTGGACCTGACCTTCGCCGTCGACGCGGCCGGGATCAAGATCTCCGCAGGCTCGGTTCAGGCCGGCGGCGGAGTCGTCTCGGTGGAGCCGTTCGTCGTGCCGCTGGACGCCGCCCAGCCCTATGACGGGGTGGTGGTGCTGGACCGGGTCCAACTGGGCGATGTGGTGGCCGACACCGGTTTCGACGACAAGGTGGTGCTGGATGCGGTGGTCTCGGGCCGTCTGCCCTTCACCATGGATCCCAAGACCGGCTTGACGATCCGCAACGGGATCCTGGCGGCGGTCCAGCCGGGACGGCTGTCGATCAAGCGCGAGGTGCTGACCGACGTGGACGCCGGCGGAGGCGGGGATGTGCCGCCGAACATGGTCGAGGATCTGGCCTATCAGGCGATGGAGAACCTGGCCTTCGACGTGCTCAGCGCCGATGTGAACAGTCTGGACGGCGGGCGGCTGTCGGTCCTGTTCCGTATTCGCGGCCGGCACGCGCCGCCCCAGCGTCAGGAACTGCGTCTGACCCTGGCGGAGCTGATCAGTCGCGAATTCCTCAAGCGGGAACTGCCCCTGCCGTCCGGGACCCAGATCGACCTGACGCTGGATACGACCCTGAACGCCAATCAGCTGTTCTCGGACCTGCTGGCGGTGAATCGCGCCCGCCAAGGGCAGCAGGAAGAGACGGCGCCGTGAGCCCGGCCATTCAGAGACCGTTCACGCGCAGCCGTGCTATTGCATCTTCAAACCTGATCGAGCCGGAGTCTAAGCCATGATCACCAAGCGCCAGTTGGCCGGACTGGGCCTCGGAGCCGCCGCGGCCGCCGTCGCGGCCTGCGCCCCGACGGTCCGTCTGGAGGTTGCGCCCATCCAGATCTACGCCAAATTGGACGCAGACGTGCGCGTCCGGCTGGATCAAGAGTTGCAGCAGCTGCTGCAACAGAACCCCAACCTCTTCTGATCGCCTCGCTTTTTCCTGAAAGGACAGGCTGACATGAGCTTTCGCAGATTTATCGCCGTCGGCGCCGTCGCCGCCGCCGTCTCCATGGCCGGCGCCGCCCTGGCTCAGACCAGCGCCCAAAAGGCCATGATCGATCAGGCCAAGGCCGCCGGGGTCGTCGGTGAACAGGCGGACGGCTATCTGGGCTTCCGCACTTCAAGCGCCGACGCCGATCTGCGCGCGGCCGTCGAAGCGACCAACGCCGGCCGCCGCGCCGCCTACGCCCGCAGCGCCGCCGATGCGGGCGCCACCCCCGACGTGGCCGGGGCCCGGATGTTCCAGAGCCAGCTTCTGCCCCGGATTCCGGCCGGCCAATGGTATCGAAACGCCCAGGGCCAGTGGGTCCAGCGCTGAGGTCTTGGGCGATCTGACGCCTCAGGCCGCCGCTCGCCGCGCCGAAAGCGCGGGTTTCAGCAGTCCCTCCGCCAGGGCGCGCACCACCGGCACGGCGACGGCGTCGCCCATCAGCTTCAGGGCCGCGCTCTGGCTGGGCGGCAACAGATAGTCGTCCGACACGCCCATCAGGCGCGCCGCCTCGCGGCCGGTCAGCCGCCGCACCCGGGCGCGTCCCCCGTCGCAGACGACGACATATTGGCGCGACGAACCGCCGGCCGGCGTTCTGAGGCAGCCCGCCAGGCCGTCGAACCGGATTTCGAGCCGTTGGACCTTGCGGCCGTTTTCTCGGCGAACCCGGCGATAGGCCGCGCCGACCGTGCGCCGGCCCGAGGCGATCGCCGCCTCCAGCCGGGCGCGGTGCAGCGGAGCGGCCAGGGCCAGGATCGCCTCGCCGTCGTCGAGCCAGACGGCGGTCTCGTCCGGTTCGAGCAGGGCGTCGAGATCAAGATTGCGGCGCGAGGGGACCGGCAGGCTCCACCAGGTCCAGGCGTCTCGCACCGCCTGCGGCAGACGGGCCTCAGCCGCGATCAGCCGGGACGAGTGGAAAGGGCCGTTCGGCGCGCGCGTCTGCGGCGCCGCCGCAGCAATCTCTTCGGCCATGGCGACGACGAACAGACGCGGGCGCGACTGGGGCAGCCAGTGGGCGGCGTCCATCTCCAAGGCCCCGATCCGCCAGCCGCCGGCCGCCATGGCCGTGCAGACGGCGGCGAAGTCCTCACCCTGCGCTGCGCCCGAGGTCAACAGACCGATTACATTCTCCAGAACGATGATCCCTGGCGCTCGTCCCTCGCGCGACAAGCCCTCGATCAGACGCCAGAAACCCCAAAAGGCGCCGGACCGCCCCGCTGTCAGCCCGCCGCGCCCACCCGCCAGGCTGACGTCCTGGCAGGGGGACGAAGCCCAGGCCAGATCCGGGGCGCCCGGCAGATCCGCCGTCGTCAGCGCCCACACATCGCCGAGATGGAAGGGGACCCGTGGATGATTGGCCGTGAAGGCGGCCGCCTTGGCTCGGTCCATGTCATTGGCGAAGATGGTCTCTATTCCCGAGACGCCGCCGGGATTGGCCCCGTTCAGGCCCAGGCCGGCCAAACCGCCGCCGGCGAAGAACTCGTATGCGGTCAGGCGAATCGACATTCCCGCACCATAACTCAGCCGCCGCCCTTGACCGAAGAGGATGTCGCCCACACTTGCGGGGCGAATCAAAAAGAGGCTGTGCATGCGTCCGATCGCCCCCGCCCTGACGGCGGCCGTCCTGACCCTGGTGGGCGGCTGTTATGACCGCAAGGATCAGACGCCGGAGGCGGCGCCGCCGCCCGAGCCGGCCCCCGTCCTGGCGGGCGTCGATCTGGGCAAGCCGGTGCGCGCTCTCGGAACCGAACCCTTCTGGAGCGTCGAAATCACGCCGGACGGCCTGGTCTATACCCGTGTGGATCAGCCGGCGCAGCATGCGCCGAACCGGGGCGCCACGGTGCAGGGCACGGTCGCCACCTACGCCACCTCGACCGATCTGAACCAGGCCCTCAACGTCGTCCTGATCGCTACCGAATGTTCGGACGGCATGAGCGATCGCACCTATCCGCTGACGGCCAAGGTCGAGATCGGCGACGACACCCTGACCGGCTGCGCCGCCTCGGTGGCGGCTCTGGAGGCGGCGCCGGCCCCCTGAAGCCGGTTTCCGCCATAGGCGCCCGGCGCCCGCCTCACCACCAGTCGGCTTCGCGCAGGGTGCGGGCGTAGCGGCGGCTGACCGGGACGTTCAGCCCGCCCTCCAGCGTCAGGGTGGCGCGGCCGTCGCCGCGTTCGACGCCGCGCACGGCCGAACGGGCCACCCACCAGCTGCGGTGGGTGCGGGCGCCTTCCAGCCCCTCCAACTCTTCGACCGCGTCGGACAGGCGCATCAGGATCAGGTCCGAGCCGCGATCGGTGTGAAGGCGCAGATAGTGGTCCTCGGCCTGAACGGCGTAGAGGGTCGCGCCCTTCAGCCTGGGCGGCAGGCGATCCAGAAAGCGCGCCGGACGGGTCGGCTGGCTGGGCGGCGCGGCGTGGGTCTGAACCGGCTGGGCGCGGCCCAGGAAGACATTGACCGTCGTCACCGCCAGGGTGACGATCAGCACCGGGCCGAACAGCTGGGGCAGGGCGGACAGCGGGTAAAGCCGCTGGGCGAAGAAGAGGCCCGTCGCGGCCCAGACGATCAGGCTCAGCGGGCCGGTGATGACCGCCGTCATCAGGCCGACCGTCAGCCACGGCCGGTCGTCCACGTCGATGAAGCGCGTGACCAAACCGCTGCACAGGTGGCCCCAAAGGCCGCCGAGGATCATCATCAGAACCCAATAGGCCAGCCGTTCCAGATAGGGCGCGCCGGCGCTGCCGAAGGCGCCGGTCGAGGCCAGAAAGACTCCGACCAGGACCGCCACGACCAGGCCCCTCAGAAAGGTTCGACGGCGGTCGTCGGCGGGTGACGTCATGAGGGCCTTCTACGTTCGGAGTCAGATCTGAAACCATGATTTCCTCCAGGGCGGAAGGGGGTGGGCGTTCGCGAAACCGAGGTGGGCGTTCACGCAGGGGCGGATGCGGAAGGACCGGACCCAGGGCAGGTGGGCCGCCTTCATCCGGAGTTTTCCCGCCATGTCCCCCCGTCTCGCCCGTCATCTGCCGTCCGCCGCCGGTCTCTTCCTGCTGGGCGTTCCGATCCTCATCTATCTGACCCGAGACAATGGCCAGATCGCACGGCTGGGTTTCCGTCCGCACGCGCCGAAGCTGGACCTCTTGGCCGCCGCGCCGACGGCGATCCAAGTTCATGTGGCGGCCGCCCTGACGGCCCTGGCGATCGGGATCGTGCTGCTGATCGGGGTGAAGGGCACGCGGCTGCACCGGACGCTGGGCTGGGCCTGGGTGGCGGCGATGGGAACGACGGCGATCAGCTCCTTCTTCATTCACGCCATCAATCCCGGCGGACCTGCGGGCCTGTCCTTGATCCATCTGCTCAGCGGTTGGACGGTGGTCGGCCTGCCCATGGCGGTCTACGCCGCCCGTCGCCATAGGGTGCAGGCCCATCGGCGGGCCATGACGTCGATGTTCGTCGGAGGACTGATCGTGGCGGGCCTTCTGACCTTCCTGCCCGGCCGGCTGATGTGGGCGGTCTTCTTCAGCTAGAAGGCGACAGCCCCGCCACGGCGCGAAAGCCGGCCGCCGCGAACCGGACCATATAGTCGCCGGCCGTCTGAAGATCCCCGGATCGGGCGCGACCGCCCGACAGTCGGTCCAGACGTCCGGTCTCGCCCAGGGTCAGGGTCAGGGCGCCCGACAGATTGTGATAGCCCCAGTAGAGATCGACCTCGCTGGCCTCGGGCAGGACCTGGGCGATCAGTTCGATCAGCCGCCGGATGGCCGGGTCGAAATACCGGGCCATGGTTTCGCCGCCGAAGGTCGGGTTGGCGTTGGTCTGGGCCACCAGGGCGGAATAGTGTTTCCAACCCGGCCCGCCCTTGAGCGACCATTCGAACGGCGGTCGCAGAAAGGCTTCCAGCAGCCCCTCCAGCGTCATGGGCCGACCGGTCTCCTCAGCCTGGGCGGCGTAACGGTTGATGGCGGCGACCCGTTCATTGTTCCAGACCTCGGCGCGACGCAGAAAGACCGCGTCGAACAGGTCTCGCTTGGCCCCGAAATAATAGTGGACCAGGGCGGTGTCGACGCCGGCCTCACGCGCCACCTCGCGGATGGTGACGCCGTAGAAGCCGTGTTTGGAAAACAGATCCTCGGCCGCATCCAGGATCAGCTCGCGGGTTTCACCCGCCGCCTTGGCCTGGGCCTTGGGCGGACGGCCGCGCCGCGCAGGCGTCGCATCCGGCGCGGCCGTCTTGCGCCGGGCGGCGGCGACGGGACGGGGCGCGGCGGGGATCTGGCTCATGCGGCGACGCTAGAGCATGATCGTTTCGGACGGAACCGCTTTGCGGTTCCGACAGAAGCGTGAATCATGCTCTCGCTTTAATCTGGAGCCTGATTCA